>Ga0179593_1280390_pt1 | contig 13062 bp, 20 predicted proteins | sample CZODoug2_1_08_16_FD_185931 | JGI IMG/M metagenome (GOLD analysis project Ga0179593, IMG submission 185931) | Vadose zone soil fungal communities from Angelo Coast Range Reserve, California, USA - CZODoug2_1_08_16fungal (PacBio error correction) | ecosystem: Environmental > Terrestrial > Soil >...
ACCCCATGACTAGCCAGTTTTTATCATTCGCTGAAGGGGGGAAAAGTGGACATGCGAAAACTGAAGGGCTGATAGGCAGTCTAAAAAATGTAAATCACAGTTTGCTTAACCACAGAAGATAGTCTATGCAGCAGTAAAATGGGAAAAAAAAGCGGAATAGGGGATTGGTCTCCGCTGGGGAAGGAAAAGGGGTGCATTGTCATAGAGATCAAGGAGAAATGGTCCTTGTCGGGCAGAACAAGAGGAATAATTTTAGGGGCGACCGGTCGCGCATTTTTCCGAAGAGGCCATGCAGGGGATGTCAGAGCTTATACGAAAGCTCATAAGGGGGGGCCTTTGACCCGCTCTAGACATCCCGGCTCAAGCTCAGTTTGGAATCGCGGCCATTGGGGTAGCCGATCCCTGGCAGAAAACGGAGCAGCGGCGACAACCCAGGGATGCTGAGGGAACGGAGCGGATATTGTACGAGGCAAAAAAAGCGGGGGGAAAAAACAATGCGGACTCTCGACTTTGCCGTAGCACCGCATCAAAAAAAACGGCTGCTTGAAAAAGGTTACATCATGGGGGACGTAATGCATGGAGGCGAGAGGGGGAAAAGGGATGAAGAGATATAACCGAACTGGCCTGGTTGGTCAAAAAGGGGGGCGCGGGTCCGTCGAGTTTCAGGATCGGCACCTGGAACCAAACTCTTCAATCAGCACGCCTGGGCCTGGGACGGAACAGGGGGAGGGGGATGTCGGCTCTCGCTTCCTAGAAGGAACGGGAGGAGGTTTTGGGACGACTGGGAATGAATCCGAGAACCTCGGAAAACCGGGGGAAAAGCGCGATACGCCAAAGAAGCTTTTCATGGGCTTTTCGATGCGAAGCAATTATCGTGGGCGATTGAAAAGCCACGTCACGGACGGATGGCAGAAGTCGCCAAAAGAGTTCAAGGGAAGTCAAAAATTAACAATGGATTTAAGTAAAGCAATACCGCCATGAAGAAAACCTTCACCGCGAAGAAAACTGGAATATTGGGAAGGTGTCCGCCGGGGTTGAAAAAAGAAGAAAGAGAAGAGTTTTCTGCGTTTCAGGGGAAAAGCTGCAAAAAAAGAGGATCCAGGAAAAAAAGAGTAAGGACGCAGACTGGAACGGGGAAGACCGGGGGGAACCGCGCCGCGAAGAAAAACACTACGGCAATGCGGGGGAAGGGGAGAAAAAAAAACTGGCTAGAAAGCTCAAAGGTTGACCGAACCCACGTGAGTTCCCAGAATATAATATCGGCCCCTCCAGGAAGGTTTTGAGGAGATTGCTGTGTACAACTTCCCGAAACGTGCTGGGCAGCTGCCGACATCCAAAGAAGCGCATGAGGGGGAAGAGAGACGGAAAAAAAAAATCAGCAACTTCTCACCCGCTGGCCTTTAGTCAACTGGAGGCAAGAAACAGGGGCTTTGTGAGTTTACAAAAATGGGGCGTCCGGTAAGATCACAAGACATATACTCCTGAGGGGGAAAAATGGCCTTGCGCAGGAAGAGGGGAAAAGAAGACGGCTAGACGATGATGGATTTGGGTCGGCGGTCCACAACAATCAAAGCCCTTGGGAGGGGGAAACCATTGAAAACAAGGGGGGGAAAAAAAAGACACGGATGAACCTCAGCCGGAAAGGGCTGCCGCCAGCAAGCCATTCCACCGGGGTGGATGAAAAAGGGATAGCCAAAAATAGCGACATCGTGGGGCCAGGGAAGGGGGACGAACCAGAATACCAAACAAAGCGAAGGGAAGCCGGGAAATGGATACCGGACGGAGGAAACTTCTTTCCCTGAGTGGGAAGCAAATGAATAAGCCTTAAAAAGGCCGAGAAACTGGGGGTCGTAGCACAGACCAGGAGATTCCAAGCTTTTCGTAAAAAAAGGAACAGAAAAGTGGAAGAAGATACAGCCCCACAGATTTTTGTCAGAAAACAGGCTGCTGAAGAATAGCACTCACCTTGTTTTTGGAAAAAGGGTCACCACGAGGGGAAAGGATGGCCAGGTGCATGAGTCAAACGCTCCAAACGAGAAACAAAAAAACCCTGAAAAGGGGTTTAGAAACTTGCGCAGCATCACGGGGGCAAGGGGGGGCCCATCAGTGTACCAATATTTAGAGAGAAACCAATCTCATTTGGTGAAAAAGGAAGGGGGGGGGGGATTCCAGCTGCGGAAAGGGTGCCTTAAGCCCCGCGGCGGGGGAGCATGGCAGAGAAAGAAAGTTCCGGTATAAATGAGCCTCACACTGGGGGATTGGCGCTGTTCAATGGGAAAAGAAGGATGTCCCGAGTCGTCCGGCTGGCATGAGGGAAGGGGGGAAAGGACATGACCAAGGGGGTGTGGGCATCAGACAGAAAGGCCGAATGGCCAAGACCCCCACAAATTTTTTAAGGCAAAGTAAAGCATGCGAAAAAACGAAAAAAAAAAAATGAAAAAAGGAAACTGCGGGAGAACACGAAGAAGAGGAGGTGCAATCTGTACACAGAGGACCACAGCCAAATGCGGGGTAAAGGGAAGGAGGATCGGACGGCAGAAGCATACCGCGTGGACCAGAACCCGTGAAGTAAGAAGACGGACTCACATGAATGGGAGCAAAATCGAACCGGGCCACACGCACGCCCCCACTCGACGAGCCCGCCATCTGGGGAACGAGCGATAAACCGGAAAGGAAAGAAATCGTAGGAAGGGAAGGACTATTCAACGGAACTGTGGTAGGAGGAAAGAGGGGAAACCCTGAAGGGGGAATTTTTCAGGGAAAAAAAACAATGGGTTGAGGGAGGTTCCCTTCATTAATTGGCCGTCAATGAATGGTGTAAAGAACCGGTTCGCAGGGTCAAGTCAGGCAGAAAAGGGGAAAGGGATCATCCAGGGTAAGGGTATATTTCAAAGGGCCGGAAATCAAAGGCATATTCCTTTGAAAGGAAGTTGTCCAGACCTGGGTCCCTATCCTAAAGGAGGGGACGCTGAGAAAAGAAAGGGGAATACCGCAACAGGCGAGAGTGTGGGTAATTTGAAGTAAAAAAGTGGGAGACACTAATGGGGAAAAGGGGCAAACATAGTTCTATCCAAGGAAAGAAATGCGGGATAGGTTTAAGATAACTGCAATTCAGTTGTAAAAGGGGAGTCTGGGAAAAAAGGGAGGAAAGAAAACTTGGGCTCGGCGAACAAAAGAAGGGGGCCAGAAAACTTTCTAGGTCCGAGGGAAAAGAGCTACGGAATGGGGAAAGGAGGCTGCTAAGAAAAGCCACTGCTGAGGGGGGATATCGGAGAAAAAAAACAAACGGAGGAGGGATTAAAAAAAAAGATAGGGGACAAAAAAAACAGGGTAGGAGGACGCCTCCGTCCGTCACGGACGTAGAGGGGGGGAAGAAAAAGGAATTAATTTCAAACGCGGCGGAGGAAAAACGAAAGAAGGCCGTTAAACAATAGTTCTGTGGGAAAAATGAAAATGGGGAGAAGGTATTGACGATACACTGAAGGTCAGGGGAAAATAGAAGAACTCTTTCCTGTGGACAATCGTGGGGGAGAAGGGAAGAATCCTGAACCATAGGAAAGCAAATAGGGGGGGAGCAAGGAGAGGGGATTAGGGGGTTTCAATGGAGGGAGGATCGAAATCGTTTCCTGTAACTGGGGATCGGGAACTCTGGCAGACTATGGAGTCAATCGGAGGTCGGGAGAGGGGGGAGAAAGCCGAAAGGAAAGAGTAAAAAAGATGGAAAGAAAAAAGGGACCGCTGCTGGAAAACCACTGGCCTTTCCAAGGGTGGGGAGGCTGGGAACAAGCTCCGGAATTCATACGGAACCGTAAAAAAGAACAAAGAGGGGGGGAAAAAATGGGGGGAAGGAACGCATGACAAAGACTGAAAATGCAGACAAAAAGAACAATGGTCCTTGAATAGCATCTGAGGAGGAGGAAAGGAAAGGTAACCTATCTAGGGTCGTGATCTCTCTTTCTTTGAGGGGCGCGTGGAGAGGGGGGGGGGGGGGGGAAGGGGATGCTTGACGGAAAAAAAAGAGACCGGGGAAAGTGTTGGAGGGGAGCAGCAAAAGACCCAAATCGAGTCTTTATGCTTATAGAAGGGGGTGCTTGAAGGGCGGGGAAGTTCTCTTCGGGGATGGGGAAGGAGGAAGAAAAAAAACCCTAGGAAGCGTGTCGACAGGCAGAAAGGGGGAGGACGAGCGCGCTTAGCGGTGCCTAGGGGGATGGGGCTGGTGGGTGGATCAGGGCTTTCGCGCGAAGTGCATGACATTTGTGTTGAGAGGGGGGAAGGAAGGAACTTGATGGGAGGAAAAAAAAAGACTAAAAACAAATTGCTTTCAGCAGTGAATTACCATGAACGAAAAGACTTAAGAAATGCGCTGGAAGAGATATTTAACCAACCAGATTCAAAGCGAAAATCCCAATTTGGGGATCCTCAGAAAGGGTCGGGAAGTCTCTCAACCATGCGAGGGGGAGCATAACTTAAGAAGATGGGAACTGGAAAGGCCTGATGTTTCATTAAATGGGTGGGGGGGGGAAGCGCATCGAGGACAAGGAAAAGTGCTGGAAGACACTGGTTGGAAAGTCCATTTAGAAACAAGAAAGTAAGGGGTTTCGTGTGATCGAGTTATCTGGGACTTCATGCAAAAGGGAAAAAGACTGGAAACCTCGCTGGGGGGAAGGTAAGGAAGAAGGGAAAGTAGAGATTTTATTCAAAACATCGTAGTTTGGGATGCAATCTGAGAAAAATCTTTCTTAGTGTAAGAAAGAATAGGCGGAGGGGAAAAGGGGGGGGTGGACCTTGACAGTTGGAAAGGGAAACAAGCCAAACTTTTCTGAACGGGTTCCCCCCTCTAACGTTCATGACACTGGGGGGTAAGAAGCGTTATTAAAACAGGAGAGTCTTAGACAAAGGAACATGTTGTAACGGCGGGTTGGGGAGAAAGGTACAGAAAAAAAGAGTGACCCCGATTTAAATTACGAAGGGGGTGGAGATCTTTGTCTATCAAACCGACTGAGGATGGGAGGGGGAGAGTGCGGAAACCAGTACCACTAGGGGGGGGGACTATTCGCTTTTGTAGGGGCAAAAAAGTGTGGAAAGGGGACACTATGGGAGGGAACGGAGAATGGGGAAGGGGGGTGACGAAGAAAGAATAAAGAGGAAGAGGGTATCTATAAAACATCTCGGAGGAAAGGTTTATAATTCCAGTTAAGTTTCTGGGTGAGGGTCGCGGGGAAATTTATCCTAACAGGGGGTAAAAAAAGAAAAAGGTTGTGGTAAAGCTGTAAGACAGGGGACACTTATATTGGGGATTCTTCCGAGAATCGAAGGTCTCATTACAAAAATGCCAGCGCCGAGGGGGAGGTTAGGTACCGAGGAAAACGGACGGTAAGGGGGTGTAAAAATAGAGAAGAAGGAAGGGGACGGGGCAGGATTATCTCCGAATCATTGCGGAAACCTTAGCTTTGGAAAAATGGAGGAGGAAAGATTCGTTGGCTACAACGGGGATTGCTGCAGGGGGGGGGTTTCTGAACCGAGGCGCGGGGACAAAAAAAAAAAAAAAGGGAGCAAGACAGAATGCGAACATGACTATCGGGGATCTATTTTTTGGGGGACAAGGGGTCCAATATGCGGTACGGTGAAAGGGAAAAAAAAAACTCAGAAGAGTGGGGATTGTTTGCAAACCAAGTTCAAACGTGCCACTACTCTGGGAAGTACGGACGGGTGATGGCTGAAAAAATGGAAAGAGGGAGGTCAAGAACGGACTACCGTTCTTAACGAAAAGGAGAGGTGGCGACCAATGCAAAGAGAGCGGAACGTGGTCTGTTTAGGGGGGTAAAGGCAAACGTAGAAAGAAATGCTCAAACTGTTATCGAAAACATTAAAAGATTCTTGATTTTTATCGACGAAGTGAAGCCGCCGAGGGGGTAAGAAGGGAAAAGGGAAAGAGGGTCCATCATAAAAAGAAACGCCGTTAGTAAGGAGGGAGGGAGACAGAAAAAGACCCGTATATTCATTCCAAAATGGGCGTGCTGAAGAGAAGAAGGGGGTCCGGTGGAACAACGAAAGGGAACGAAGGAACAGAAAAGTGGGGGGGTTACCCGAGAGAACAGGGAACGGTAATGGAACGAGCACGCAGGAAAAAGAACAACATCAGGACCTGAGCCAGTAAGGAACCGACCACTTAGGTCGGGGTCAAGCACCAGCGACGGGGGAAGGAGAGATATACAGTCGGGAAAGTAAAGAAATTTTGTTTTTTGGTAACCAGAGGCAGGGAGAGGTTAAAAATCATAGGTAATAGGCATCGGGACGGGAGCAAGAACGGTTCGGTAAAGGAAAAATCCCTGGTCAAAAAAGGGAATCTCGCCTCGGCACAAAGGGCCAAGGGAAATAAGAGGAAATGTAGCAAAGGCAGAGAGTCTATAGAGCAGCAAGGAACTCCAGAAATTGCGAGGAAGAAAGGGTGGGGTATGCCTCAGCAATTGAAGGGGGGGGGGTTCCCTTCAAGCGCAACCTGCTAGGAGAAAGGAAAACGGGGGGCAAAAGAGGTGGCAACCAGGGGAAAGAACATGACGGTCGACGGGGGCATGCGGATAAGATGGACCAAAAGGGGAACGGGCAGGAGGGAGAAAGCCAGGAAAGGAATTCTGTTAAGAGGACATACTATTCTTCGAGGGGGTAAGAGAAGGGGGAGGGAATGTAAATGGGGGGATAAGAAAAGAAGAAAAGTAGAAAAGAGTCAGTGGTAAAAGGGGGGAAATTTGAACGTCTCATAAAATTAATAAAGTAAAACAGTGCAGATAATTGTGGGTTAAATAGCTAATCAAACAAAAAACGGGTATATTAGAAAAGGGAGGTGAAACGAAATGCCTTGTCATCTTGGGGGCATTCGGGGGGAGAAAGGGGAAAAAAAATGAACAATCAAACACGGGAGAGGGGGGGGTAATAGGAAAGGAGAAAATTAAAAGAAGGGCCGATTTTATCCAAAAATTACCAAAGAGTACAAGTCTGGGGGGTCGGAGGTCTCAAAGTCAAACGAAAAAAGGGGAGGGGGGGAGACTGGTATCCGAACATGAAAAGAGACGAGAGTTGCCTTTCCGATGGGCCAAATAGTGAAGATTTTTCTGGAGAGAAGAAAGGGCCTAGGGGGGCAACTTTAACGTTCTGAGGGCTTATCAGAACCAAGCTTAAGAGAAAAAGGGTCAATGTCATTGGGGTGAAAAAAAGGTGGGGGAAACTCTAGAGATAAAGGAAGCATGCTAAAGGTATATCTTCCATGGGGGGGGCGAAGCGGAGGGGGAGAACGAATAGTCAAGGGGGGAAAAAACCTAACACGTCTGCGCGCGCTGAAATGGAAAGAAGGGTCGGAAAAAGGAAAAGAAAGAGTTGGAAAGAAAAGTGTGGCCTTGAATCTCAGACGGGGAATCGTAAGAGCAGAAAGACTGAGGGCTGCTGCATGGACCCTGAGAAGTTTTTATATTAAACATGCAGCCGTAAATGGGAAGGGGAAGAAACGGGTAAGAGGAACCGGGCAAAGAAGGACTTGTTTTAACCATATTGTCGCTGGGGGTCCTGAGGTTTCAGTCCTTCTTTTGGGGGTTACCAACTTCGAGAGAGTAAAAGCACGCCATGGGACTGGGGACTACTTCTTTCTTGTGTCTTGGCTGCTACGATGCCCTAAGAGGGGAGGAGGGGGGAAAGGAGAGGGGGGATACCGTCCAAGGAAAGGAGGGCTTACACTGGCGCAGAGCGACAAAAAGAAGTGGTGGCATGGTACTGTTCGGAACTAGAGCCTGATCTCCGTGAGGCGGAAGAAAAGTCCACGCAGCATATGCGCAGATTCTCCACCGCTTAAGGGGAGGAAGAATCCAAAAAAAAAGGGGAAGGAAAAAGTGGAGGAGGAAAAACTCCAAAATGAAGAAAGTAAAGGAGACAGGACCTGAGCTGCATAATCCAATAACCGTGGGGGGGTGAAAAAAGAAGAACCGATATGAAGGTTGGAGTTTCGAAAAAAAATAGTGGAAAAATGCAGGGGTACCAGGGAAAAAAAAATAGCAGGAAGGAAGCCTTGGCAAAGAATGAAGAGAAGGTTTGACCGGGGGCAAGCGGGTGAGACCACCATAAGGCACAAGGATTCCAGGGAGAACGAACCTCTGGGAGGAAAAAAAAAGGAAACGCTCAGTTGGGGGTGGCCCGAACCAACGGGGAGGACGGAGACACTCATAACAGCCCAGTACATGGGTTTTTGAAACTAGGTTACAAAATTCCCGGTCCCGTGGGATGGGGGGAAGGAGGGGGGTTACCCATCCCCTATCAAGCATTTGTTGAAGGGAGGAAGAGGCGTGGAGGGGAAAAAAAAAGCAAAACGAGATCGAAAAGCCTTGTATCGGCTTCATGAAAAAAGGGACTTGGGGGTGGGGCACAAAAAGGGGAAAAGACGGGGTGCCGGATTCACCTCGAAATAATAACCTATGTTGCCAAAGGGGCATGAGCGAAGAAGAGAGAAAGAATGGAGAGAAGACGCGGAGATGTAAAATTTCTCGGGCCAAAATCAGACAAAGAATTTCAGGAACAGATTTTACATCAACAGTGTGAAAAACAGAAAAAAGGGCCGTCAAAAATAAGTGGACTAGGTTCTTCCTGGGAAAGTAGACATCCAGGACGTTCAATTTCTAGCAACTATGATCAAAAAAAGAAAGGGAACAGGTTTTTCACTTGGTGAGTACCGAGAAAACGCGGGCGGGAAACTATGGGATGGCCAGTAAACACCTTTAGTGATCACGCTGAATTGGGGAAAAACTCCCAGGCCCCGGAGAAGAGGAACAATGATAAAAGAGTGGTGGGACAGGAATAAAGGCAGGGCAATTCTCATCGGATGGAGGAGCACGGACCCCAAATAGGGGGCTAATATTCATCCCGAACTATGTTGTAAGGAAAAAAGGTGGGCGAGCCGATTGCGGGTCTGGACTTTCAACAAGCCATGGGAGGAGGGGGGAAAGGGGGCCGTACAAGTTGGCATCCAAGCTCCCTCTAAACAAAAAAAAAGGAAGTGGTTTGAGGAGGGACCACAGAGGGCGAAGCCAGGCCAGTGTCCAGGAGTGACAAAGCCATTGGCATGAAAAAGAGGAATGGTTTAGGGAAAAAGATCGAAAGTTGTCAACGGAGAAAGAAGCTCAGGTGAAAGGAGCAGGGAAGAGAAAGAGGTAGATGCGTGAGAAAAGCCTTTTGGATTGGGGGGGACAGAAGGGGGCAGCTGGGGGGGGAAAGCTCGAAAGAAGGCGGTCGGGAAAAAAATAAAGGAAGTCCGACTGGTAAGGGGAAGGGCAAGAACAGCTTGGGAGGGGGTTGGGCAGCATCCATGCCTTGTAAAATGACCCTTCCAGCAACACAAGTAACACAAGACGCCGGGGGGGGGGGGGGGGGGAGAAAAACAGGTCCAAAAAGAGAACGTCTCAAAGGAAACAGAAGGAGCAGGGTCAAGCCTACAGATTTAGCCATGGAGGACTTGGTAAGGGAAGGTAGAGGAAGAGGGCAGGAAAAGCACGTCCAAGAGGACAGGAAACCCTTATGATCGAAAGGAGATGGCAGTTTGGAGAGAAGAAGAAAACGACAAAATAAAAAAAAAGCCCCAAAAGAGAAAGCTCGCCAGAGAACTCGGATCACCGGACTGAGCATTTTGGTACAGCCGCCGCATACATCGAAGGGGGTCAGGAAAAACTGGAAACTGTTGGAATCAGGGCCAAATTCAGAAAACTACTATGTCATCGTAAGGTGAAGGGGAGATAGTTTATAACAAAAAAAAAACGGGTTCAAGGGGAAAGGGGCGGGCCCAGCTGATTTGGTGACAGCTTGCACATTGCCAAAAAACTGGTTTTTTCAAGAAGAAGAAAGGGCAGTTCTTCAAGGGGGTAATTGCTGGAAGAAGGCCGAAGCACGCTGCAGACATCTCTCTACCATAATTATTTGTTAAAAACAGAAGTGGCCAAAAAAGAGGCCTACGCAGGAGACATAAAGGAAAAATCAGAAAAGGCCGCCACTGCGAGGTGTAAGGGGGGAGGGAAATATTGGGGGATGAGCAGGGAAAAAGACCCAGGAAAATGGCTCACAAGGAAGGGTTTAGAGATAGGTTCAGACATTTGGGGAAATACCTTCGCGGCGGGGGGGGACACCGCAATATTGAGGTTTTTAACGGCAGGTCCGACGCTCCGGCTAGGCCTCAAGAAGAGGAGCAGGGTTTCCATACTTTCTACGAAGGGGAGGGAAAAAAGAGATACGAAGGGACTAGAACTAATGGCAAGCGGGGGGTGAATACTAGAGAAAAACAAAGGAGGGAGAAAGGAGGATTCACAGAAAGGTGGGGAACTACGCCGCCAGGGGGGAAGGGGGCCGGGAGAGTTTTTCCCCCGAAGTCCGAAAACTTCACTTGACACGGAAGGCAGAGTCTTGAGGGTGAAAATAACTTCTAGAATTCGGGGTAAAAACAGCATGTGACAGGGGGAAAAAGGGAGGGGGGGGAAGGTATGAAGATACCGATGGGAATTGATAGGGAATCTGTTTAGCATTGGGAATTCAGATTGTTGAGAAAGGTTTACTTGCGCCGGGTCGAGGGGACAAGGCACATAGAAGACAATCGAGCGCTAAAGGGTTTACAAGGAAGGAATAAGGGAAAAGAGGAATTAAAAGCGGGGGGGATGGCAGGGGGGGAAGGGAGGGTCAGCGGACTGGTGATGCTCCTGAAAGAAGGGGAGAAAGAAAGGAAAAGTAAAAGAAATTGCGGAAGGAAATGCTTCGGAAAGGGAAAAACAAGGCCATGATGGCCAAAGGGGAGGGACCATTCCACTCCGGGAAAGAGAATAAGGGAAACCGGTCCTAACCAGTCTATTTAAAAGGTAACATAACAAAAACCATGTCGATTTGAGGAGGAGAGGAACGGTGCAAAGGGGGGGGTGGAAAAGAGATCACTTACTTCTTCTCTACAATGATGCCTGTCTCAGGTTAGGTCTAGGAAAAAGGGAGGGGCGCTCAGGAGCGTTTTGCTTGGAAAAAATTGGTCTGGGAGCAGGGTAAAAAGCTGGGAGGGAGAAACTCAAATCTGCTTAGTAGGGAGGGGAAGCTGGGGTCAGTGGAAGGGAAGGGGGGGGAATTGCGTCTCCGATGAATGAAACTAAGAAACTCATTATCGGATAAGGAGGGGCCTAGAGGAAATCGCTTACTTTTCATAAGCAGTTAGGTAGGGGGGGGGGAAAGAGGGGTCGGGTCCAGGGAAGAAGGGAAAACATTGGGGTGTTGGGGCTCTGGGGGGAATGGGAGCCTTAACAGGCAATTTGGACAAACACTCCTAAAGAAAAGGAGGGGACGGAAGGAATCGAAAAGCATCATTCAAAGTACGGGGAAGGGGGGGGGGGGGGGGGGGGGGGGGGGGGGGGGGGGGGGGGGGGAGGAGACGAAGTTAATCTACTTGGGAACAAAATCTTCAACAAAAAGAGAAAATCCAAAACTGGAAACGGGGGGAGTAACGTAAGCAGAAATCAAGGGTATCGAATTTCAAGAAACTCCGAATGGGATTCAGGACCAGGAAGAGAAGTAAAGTGGCACAATCCAAACTCTTGAACAATAAAAGTTCGTTTGGGGGGGCTCAACTGAATGAACCTTCATTGGGGTACTCACTTAACTAAAAAAGTGTTAGGAAACCCAAAGGGGAAGGGTGGGTTGAGAGAGGAGGATCTGGGAGGAAGTCAAAAGGGGTCCAATGAAGGGGGGAAAATGGAATTTTGAACTTTCATAACGAATTTTCTCTCTAAGGAATCAGGGGGGAGGATAAAAAGAGGGGGTTATTTTTGCAACTTCTCCCAAAATTAGGAAGGGAGAAAGAGCGGCTGGCAAAGGGGAACCTTTGACTGGGGAGGATGAAATGAACCCTTTCTCAAGTTTTCATAGTCCTTCATGAAATGGGGGGGTGAGTGAAAAAAAAAGTTATGAAAAAAGGAGGAAGGGGTAGAGAAGGGAAACCGGGTTGCTGAACGGGGTGTATTCTTACAAAAAGGGGGAAGTGCCAAACACTGGAATATTGGGGGAATCGTTGGGAGCGAAAGGGGAGAGTGGAGGAGAGGGCGGAAGCCCTATAAACCCGGCTGAGGTCTCTCGGATGGTTGTTAAAAACTGGTGAATTTCCACTAAATTACTATGTCTATTTCTGATGGGGGGGAAAGCAGAAAGGGAAAAAATCAAAGGGGGAAGGGTCAGAACTAGAGAGTTCTGAAGATAAAAGGCCATGGTTGGTGCCTCAAATAATTCGGATATAGGTTATGAAGGGGGTGATTCCAATGTAAAGAACTACCGGGGGAAAACCACAAAGCCCTGGTTGTGAAGAAAGGGGATACCGGGCACCGTATATGAGGAGGGAGGGATTCCTCGAGGGAGACTTAGAAAATTACAATTAACCCAAGCTCGGGGGGGGGGGAGTGCTGGGGGAAAAATCCAAAATTTACAAGGGGGGTGGGGGAAAAAAAGGATGAAAAAGTTGAGGTTCAAGTAAGGAGTAAATCCGTAAAGCAGGGTTGTTCGGAAAACCCTTAGCTTTTGAGCATCTTCTCCATATCGTTCTAAAAAGTAAAGGGGGGAGCTGTAGGGGGGAGAAATTGAGTTGAAAAAAAAGGGAAAAACGACAGTCAGGGGTCTGAAAAATGAAAAAATCATTAATTTTTTTTTACCAAGGGGCAATAGGGGCCGTTTGAAAAGCATTCTGGGTGATACCATCCAACAAAGAGGAAAAAGGTGGAGGTAAGGGGGGGCACCCACGGCGATCACAGGTGCCAGAGGAGAGAGGGATCAGGGGGGAGGTTATGGGGATTCATTGTGAAGGGTGGGCAGGTTAATTAAAGAAAAATTTAGTGTTGGGGGAGCAGGAAAAAATAAGGGGGAAAAGAGGTGGCGCAAGAAAAAAAGGAAATCGCCCACGTGAGGCTGGGAAACCGAAAAGAAAGAATCAGGGCGAAGGTAGAGGGAAATGACATTCACAAATTCGGGGGGGGAAAAGTATCGGGGGAGAAATCTTTTAAAGAAGGGGAAATTGGGATT
>Ga0179593_1364048_pt1 | contig 13062 bp, 13 predicted proteins | sample CZODoug2_1_08_16_FD_185931 | JGI IMG/M metagenome (GOLD analysis project Ga0179593, IMG submission 185931) | Vadose zone soil fungal communities from Angelo Coast Range Reserve, California, USA - CZODoug2_1_08_16fungal (PacBio error correction) | ecosystem: Environmental > Terrestrial > Soil >...
TAAACCAAGATTTTAGAAGGGGGGGGGTGACCCAGTCAGGGGGGCGAAACTAATACCTTTTAATGCAAAGGGAGAACAGCGAACGGTTTTTGGGGTGACTCAAATTCGACGATTGGGGGGAAAAGAGGGATTTCATCCGCAAAAAAAACCATAAGGGGGGGGGCTTCATCGGGAGTTTCAAAAGGGGCAAACGGCAGAAAGGGGGGACGATTGCCGATCTTCAAGGGAACTGAAGACAGTGGGGCCCTATACCACTGCTCGCGCAAGTAAAAGAGTAACTCCGCCGTAGGGGAGTGTAGCAAAAACTGGTAATGGGCTTTCGCAGGGAAGGGGGGGCAGAGCTCGGATGAGTGGAATTGAAAAGGAGGAAGGGGGGAGTGGAGTTGGATAAAAAGGGGGGGACAATATTCCGTTGGGGAAAGGGTGCGTATGAAAAATAAACAACACAACAACGGCGGGGAGGAATAGATTGGAAAATAAAAAACCAGTGACCCACAAAAGGGGGGAGAAAAAAAATAAATTTGATGGACCAGAAAAAAAAAGGAGGAAGTCTCGAGATTCGATAAACACGTCTTTCAAAAAGACAAAGAGTCTGATTTACACCCACGCGATACAAGCTCACCTGAAACCACCTGATCCCGACTACACATGGACGAAAGGGAGGGAGGAGAATCAGGTTTCCGCAGAGGGGTTTGGGGGAGGAGGAGCATGTGGTGAGGAGTCCACTGACATGAGCATATGAAGCTGCAGGGAGTTCGAAGGGATAAAAAAAGGCGGGAGGAGATCAGTCTGGTCGGATGTCCGGACCATCTAACTCTTGGACACCTCGTAAAATGAAAGAAAACAACGGCCCACCAAAAGGGAGGGAAAGGAGTGCGAAAAATAGGGATGCCCAGTAAAGAGGGGGGGGAAACTGGACATAAGTTTCCACCTAATGGAGATAATAGCGGGTCCCCGACAGTCAGGGTTAACGCGGACAGAAAATTGCTCCTGGAATCACTTGGGAGGACGTGCTGGAACGAAAAAAAGCCGGCTTAAAATAAGGCAAGAAATAGCATCGGAAGAGATTACTAAGGAGAAGGAAAGATTGTGGGGACATGCAGCAACGAAACGAAAAGGGAATCAAAAAAAAAAAAAAAAAAAAAAAAAAAAAAAAAAAAAAAAAAAAAAAAAAAAAGAAAAAAAAAAAAAAAAAAAAAAAAAAAAAAAAAAAAAAAAAAAAAAAAAAAGAAAAAAAAAAAAAAAAAAAAAAAAACAGACCAACAACACACACACCAAACACAAACCCACACAAAAAAAACAGAAACAAACAAAAAGTTAGAAGGTTAGAAGAAGAAAAAGGGAAGGATATGCGAACCATTTCGGGGAGTGCTTACTGCGGTAACACTTGAAAATATGTCGGAACCACATTGAACTCTAAGACTGTTAGATGGGCATCGCCAAGCCGATTTTAAAACCAACGTGAGATGTGCCCGGCCTTCCTCCGCGAGACGTAGACTCTGCAAAAGAAGGCACAGTTGGAAACTGTGTACCACAAAGATAGGGGGTGGCCAGCCCGCCACCGAAAGGAGAAAAACTGCATAGCGTACACTGTATCAGATATTTTCTTAAAAAAAGGATAACAAAAAAAACAAAGCAGCAAAGCAATTGAGGGGGTCGCCCGGTGGGGGCAAAAAGAAAGTAAACCACACAACTTCGACCGACACTGGACGCAAGAAAAAAAAAAAAAAGCTCAGAAAGTCTCGGAAAAAGGTGGAACTCTAAAAGTCACAAGGAAAGGGGGATAAAGCCTTCCCAAGATTGTACAAAGGGTAAAAGATGCAACGCACGTTTTGGCATAAACTACCCACTCAGATATTGCAGGAGATTGGAAAACTGCTTCGCCAGGTCAACCTGAAGAATAGCCAGAAGTTAAAAACAGACCCGGACAAGCAGAATGAGTTCATAATGCTTAGCAGGTTGGGGTGTAGGGGACAAAAACACTTAAGGGGGGAGATTGAAGAATCAGAGTCAACCTCCAGGAACAGGCACGATAAGTAGGGAGTTCGATATTCCGAATTCAATCGTTGTAGGGTCCGTGGGGATGGGGTCTCGAAATGAGTCGCGCGGAAAGTCGGGCTTATCTCACTTGCTTGGAAACAAAGAAAGGGCAGAAGCGGAGCTTTTGAGGTCGTTGGAAGGGGATCGAAGAAGGTTAGTTCATTAGGAGGAATCAAGAAGGACCGACGGAGCAGGGGAACGCAAACAGTAACTCACTGAGTTCGCTTGCTAAGGCTCTGCTCAAACTGGGAATCGCCAGCTAGGGAAAGGGGCTGGGAAAGCTGACTGCTGAGAAAAAAAAGGGACCATAGGTCGTGAGGTGCGAAAAAAGCACACACACAACGAGGAAAGAGAGATTTCAGCAAATGGGGGAAAAAGACCAGGTGTAAAAAAAAAAAAATCCAATCTAGAGATTCTGTTTCCCAGAATGCACATCGAATGAATCATTTGACAGCCGTTGAGGCAGCGTAGGTAGTGCGAGGGCGGGATTTGAAGTATTCGGTTCATGTGGCCGCGAAAGTTGAATAAGGGGCTAGACTCCAAGATTCGAAGGAATTCACGACCACAGAAATATCGAGTGCGGGAACCCTGAGGGGGGAACGGGGGGGTGTAAAATTGGATAGGGGGGAACCCTACCGCGCGATACGGAGAGAGACCACCGAAAAATATCAAAAAGTGAGTCTTCGCTCAAAAAAGAAGGTCGTAAGGAGTAAGGGATTCAAATGGGCGATAAATTCGAACTGGGGGCACGCAAAAAACAGTGCTAGCATTCGTAAAACAATCACGGTGGGTTTCCGGGTCCAATGGGAGGGGTATCTGCTGAAAAAGTGGCATTTGAAGGGTATGAGGACCGGAAGTGGGAAGCCAAGGGACATCTGGGAAGAAGGGGGGGGGCTTTTGACCCAAGAGTAATTGACGCAAAGTCTTCGGGGGGGGGTATCTTCGATCTATTGGAAAAATGGGACTTATGATCGTCAGGATTGAAGGGTTGAGGGAAAAAAAAAAAATGGGGAGAATCGGAGTTGGGGCTTTAGGGATAATAGGGTATTTTCAACTTCGTCGCCGCAAAAGATAGATTTTCAAATGAAAAGCGGGCCTCAATTTCTTGCTGGCCATGGGGGGGGGGGGTGAGCAGCTAGCAAGGGGGAGGAACGTGGCGAATTACGGTTTTTGGGGGGGGGGGGGCCGGCTGGCTCGTCGTTATCGGTGGGAGGAGGCAGAAAAAATTAAAAGGATGGACAAGAGCGCGCAGCGACAGAGACTCTGAGGGAGGAAGCTACTTTGGGGGGGGAAGACAGCATGCTGCTATCGTTATAGTAAAGTCTGGGACTGTGAACGGATAACTTGGGAAACATTGCGAAGCGAGTGGGATCCGAAGAATTTGAAAAGGATTTCGGTTTATTTAGAGGGGCAGGCGTTTTGGAAGGACAAACTGGAAGGGGCGCCTGTAAAGCCCCGTCTGAGAGGAGAGTCCTTATGCAACAGAGCGGGGTGCGGGACTCCCACCACTCAAAACCCCTCAACACGGTATGAAGCGAGCCGGGAGTTGGAAAGGTGAAGAGACATTACTTTTTGTGAGAGAAAAACGAGAGGACACTCAAGAGACGAAACAAAAAAAGGTTTGGGTAAAACGGGGGAAGGGTAAATCGACGTTGACAGAGATGGCTGTCACGCAAAGCGACCAGAATGTTAAAACACTTCTATCAGCAATAAGAAACTCTGGCATGGGGACTCTACAGGCAGGGCAGGCACCACATGCCGCTCAACGCTAATACGAAGGGAAATGAAAAAATCTAAAAAAAAAACGACGTGAGAAACAAGGGAGGGGGATCGCGGTGAACTCATCCTGGGGAAAGATTTTTAAGCGGCTCATATTAAAGCATGATTGGCTGGAAGACAAAATAGTTGGGGCAGGGGGGAAGGTGGGAAGTGCGTAGAAAACCAAACAACAGGGAGGGAGGAAAAAGATGTTCAATACCAAAAGTTTAAAAAAAAGGGTGAAAACTTTGGGAAAAGCCAGCCACAAACAATGGTGAAAAATCTGAGAACGAAGAGGAATAAATAGAAAGAGGTTCAACAAAAGACACCCCGGTCCACAAAGGGTGTCAGTATATACCGAACGTCGGAGGCAAGATCATCTGGTTTCTTTGAGGGCGGGTCTAGCGACCACTTTCGCAAAGACATTGAAGTCGCGGAGGACAAGGCTTGACGCCAACCATCGCCCGTGTATGCGCAAATCATGTAAGGAGCTTGATAGACAGACAAGAAGCTGACAAAAGGAAGGACGGGGGAAATACCCCATCCAAAAAAAGGAACTGCGATAGGTGCATGCAAATGGTTTTGATGAGGAAAGCGAAAAACATCAGGGCATAAGAAAAGGAAAAACCAGACACAGGAATGGATCCGAAAAGGATCGGGTTCCGAGGGGGGCGCGCAGTTGAGGGCTGAAAGCCGGCGCCCACAAGACTTGCTAATAAGAAAATTGCTCATCGGAGAGGAAAAATAAAAACTAAAAGGAGCTTTTCCGAAAAAAAGAATATAGAAAGAAAATTCCTTATTGAACAAAGGAAAAATTCCGTCGACCTGCGCCAAATTCAACCAAATTGAGGGGTTTGCCTGTTCGAATGACTCCCGTAGGCCGTTCTGCAGACCTACAAACCGGACTAGGGAAAAAAGGGAAGTTCAAGCACAGCTAAATGCTCTGCGAACATCTGAGGGAAAAGCAAACGATAAGTGGAAAGGCCGCCACCGAGAACGACCGAAGAAAAGACAAAAAAAGGGCGCGCCACGTTCTTATCATAGGGGGGGGAGGGAAACGCAGGAAACACCAAAGGGGCAAAGAGGTTGAACCCTCCCCCTCTGTTGTAAATGACGATCGATAATCTCAAGGGGGAGAAAACGAAGGCTGGAACAAATTTACTAGACAAGGCAACAACCCGCCGAGACCGCAGCAACCAAGGGAAAAAAAGACTCAGAACTACTCAAATGACAACTATAGTGAGAGATAAGGGGGCCCAAAATTTACATTCAAAAGTGGGGGGCAGAAAGCCTCAGAAGATCGTGAACCGGCTAAATGCATAAACTGGAACTACCGAAACGCTAGGCGAATCCTAAGTTTCAGGCAAAATTCTCAAAAAGGGAAGGATGCAGAGATTGTTATTCTAAGGGGGCAACCTTGCTCGGAAAAATCGAGCCGGTCAACGATAGCGAAAAAGTGGCGAGCGGTAAAGAAGACCCTCCGTTCAAAATCGAGTCCTGGAGGGGTGGCTTCGCTAAAGACACTGTAAACTCTTGAAACGAAAGTTCACCAAGCAATTGACAAAGTTCACGGTTCAGCGCCGAGGATTTGGCTTTGCACGAAGTCGCAAGGGGGGAGGATGGCAGAACGACAAGCAAGTTAGACGTCAATCAGGAAAGCGCAATCCGAAGAGGACGGATTGGCGCGAAGCTCAGGCGACAAATGGGGCCGAGGTGGCCATCATTTGGTCCTGAAGAGGCGAGCTCGCTATAACTTTAAGATGGCTAGTACTGGGAGGATAACGAAAACAAAACAGAAAAAGGGCGCCCAAGAAAGGTAACGGTCCCTCCATAATCAGACGACAGTGCCCCCTTCAACCCTCTCGTGAACTGGAAGAAAGGTTGGGATAAGAGGAGATTAATGCAGGACAGGGAGGGGGCCGCGTGTTGAAAGTTAAAGGAAAAGCTCGGGGTCACGGCATTGGCTGCACGACGCAGTTCGGATCAGGAACCTCCCTCTCGGCGCGGCCATTCGGTGGAAACGGTGTGCGGAGAGGGAAACGTAGGAGCCGTTCTAACAAAAAAACAGCAAACAGCAAGGGAAAGGAGACCGAGGGAGATCGGGGGAGAAAAAAGTCGCCCACGTATCGGGGCACCGATCAATGTTTTCCTAATAAAAAAGTTGGTAAAATGCGGCAGTCAAACGCCCTGAGGGGGGAAGGTCAAGACGTTGAAAAAATGGACAGTTGGCGTAGTGGAAAAAAAGGAAACTTTAATCCCAGAGACACGATCGCACTCCTAGCAAGTGGCGGGACACCACTTCAGGGGGTCCCATTGCGTCTTTGAAGAAAGGAGGAACTGAGATCATGAGCGAATCGGGAGGTACATGTGCGAGGGCAAGGGCAAGACGGACGGGGTGGGGGGTCCTTGGAAGAGGGTGGTTGTCGCCTTAAAAAGTAAAAAAAAATCTTACGGGAAATTTTAAAACTTCAAGCACGGCGACGAAGTCATTGCCTGGGAATGCCAGTGGGGGGTGAGGCAGTCTTTAACAAAATACTTAAGCCGTCGAAAGGGAGGACATAGTGTGTGCACGGCTGTCTTTAATTGGATGAGCCGCCACTACCGTTGACCAGCAAACGAGTCGAGCAGTAAAAAGAGAAAGAACTCTAGTCCCCTAGAAGAGAAAGGGGTTTGTGAATGGAAAATCGGCGAATATCCGGAAGAGGCAACACAATGGGGATCGGGGTGGTCAAAACACTAGTGCGAAGTGTCAAAGTAAATCGTCACGCCCTGATTTGACCTGGGGAGGGTTTAGGGGAAGAAGCGTTGAAGGGAAAGACCGCTAGGAGAATCGGGACTCGGGCCATGAGTCGCTGGAACACGACGGGAAGTTGGGTCGCGGCTGGAAGACCCTCCGATCTACAAGGAAGGATGAGAAGCCAGGGGGTCGAGGAGCGGGAGTTCATGTTGTCAAATCGACATAAAAGCGAGACCCCTGGGCTGAGAACGAACGGCGACCGTTTTGTTGTTTCCTAGGGGTCAGGTTCCAAAATGGCATGAGGCGGGAAAAACAAATCGCATTAAACCCTGCTATGTTTGAGGGACCATTCAGGTGGGGAATTGGCCGCAGCTCGCGGAGGAAAGGGGGGGATCAAGTGGAAGTCCTAGACCACATGCCGCCCGGAAAGGATACACAAGCTTAGAGCTCTACGACTTTCGTTAAATGGTAAAATTACCGTTTTTCGGGCGGCGGTGACAGAAGAATGAGTCGATCTTGTAGAGTTGGATGGCTGGACAAAAGGGAGTTTTGAAAAGGGGTCCGTTTTTTTGGGGGAATCAGCGTTGACATCTCTGAAAACAAACAAAACTTAAATATAATCTGGTGGCCAAAGAAAAGGGGGGCTAAATATGGGGACAGCACAAACAAGGGAAGGGAGATCCAGAGGATTCCACACGTCGGGGAAATAAAAGGCGTCTGATTTCCCGAATCGCTCACATGAAGCTCCCGTCTGAAAAGAGTGGTTAGGAAGCGGAGTCCGTGAAAAAAGCAAAGTGGAATGACTTTTTACGGGAAATGAAAGATGCGCAATCCAAGAGAACCTCAAAACCTCGGCCAGCCTTACAAAATTGAAGGGTCTCGGTGAAATTCCATAAGGGGGGGAAACCACTGGCTCTGTGAAACCCCAACCCCCTGGAAAAACAAACTGGACTCGCTTGAGTAAGGGGAAAAAAGGTAATGAGAGAGGGTTAGATCCGTGACCAAAGGGCCAAAAGCATCATCAGCGTGAAAGAACTGTGTCTGTACGCTCGGTACCGGGGGTCCTGTGTATCTGCGCCGATAAAAGCAAGGTCAGTGCTACGAAGAAGAATCTTCTGCATGGAAGATACGGAGCACTTCCCTTGGGGTGGGGGGGGGGGGGTGCAAGGGAAAAAAACCAACTAAAGAAGGGGGAAGTGTCAGGTCCTGATTACGGGTCCGAGTCGCCTAGTTCGAAACTTTGATAAAACCTTGGCCCGTGGCTATAAAAAAAGTCCAGCAGGGGAAGAACCGAACGTAGTAAGTAAATTCAGGACGATGACACAAGAACTCTAAAGAATTTGCGGGTCAACTCCCCCTCGGGGGTGCGAGCATCCCATAGCCTCTCCGAAAAAAAAAATTAATGGTAGCCACGTGAAGACAGATTTTTGAAAAAGCGCGAACCACCAGACCAAAGGGGAAGGCCGCCCGGGAATTTTGGCAGTAATCTCCTGTTCGGCGACCCCGGGAAAGGGCAGGAAAGAGACAAAAAAAAAAAAAAGGTCGAAAATGGTGTACATGAAGCTTGTCCCCATGACAAAATGCCGAGGATACGTCACTCTTAAAGGAGATAGGGCAGAAGAAAAGACAGCGAGTGCGAGAGTATGAGTGGAGAACACAGCACAACTCGAAACGGAGTCCCCTAAAGTCAAGGAAAAAAGGATGGGAGACTTCGCGTTGGGGTCAGTATTTTTGGCCAACGAAATTGAGGAAGCCACTAACGCTCACAAGAAACGAGAACTCGTTCAGTCGAAGAAAGGGGAACAACAGTCTTGGCTTATTGTGACCGGAAGCGGGGCGGAGGGGTGGCGAAAAAAAACTCCTTGCAAACGTTTAAAAAGTGCCGAGGAAAGGGGGGAGATAGCAGTTTGTAATAAGGGTAGTGCGCCTGAACCAGCGGCAACAGAAAGGTAACTACTTCAAAGAAAAACGTGGTCCTTAAAGATGCAGGAAGAAGATCAGGATAAGCCCTTGAAACTATGGTCGGGAAAGAGAAGAGAGGCTGAGAATGTGACCAAAAAGAGTACGGTGCATGATCGACTCAAACGAGGAAGGAAAGGAAGAGAGAGATTTCTAACCGAAAAAAAAAATACGTCAGAAGCGAGCTCGCATTAAAGGTCGGGGGGAAAGAGCTGGAACTGCCATCAGGTTGAGCCAGAGGCAATGCTGAGTTGAGGCCCTTCTTGCAGGAGGGGGGGGGGGGAGGATAACAGGCGGGAACTGGGGGGGGTTAGCAAAAGAAATTCCTATTCAAGAACCATAAAAAGCTATCTCGCCGGCGGGAAACGTATGGGAACGGTGTGGGGAAGTTGGATTTGAAAAGCCACCTCGAGAGCGCAAAGAAACCCCAAGAGAAAAATCTTGAATAGACGAACGAGAATCTTCGAGGAAAGGTATATCGTGTAAAGCTAACCTTCCGGCAAAAAGAATGGGCTCACAAACATCTATTTAACGCAGAATGGCAAGGTTGCTGTCTGCGGGAGAGCTCGGGTGGTCGGACGGGAACCAAAGCACGATGCACCAGGAAGGAAACCATTCTGCCCACCGCAGATTAACATTGGAAAATTGGAAGGCTTGTTTATCGAATCGTATTTGAAATGAGCGTAGGGAAGCGTAGGGGTACCTATTGGGGTTTCTGCCTTGGCAGAGGGGGGCTGGGGGAATCCTAGTAAGGTTGTGCGGAGAACGCAAGAGGAGAGGATAGTATTTTGAAAAAAACTTCAGCGGCGGGATGCTGTGGCATGGCCTGGTTCAATTTTTAAAAGAGGAAGATTTCCAGGCAATATCCGTCGCTGGGGGGGCGCAGGCCCGGGCGATGCTCAAAGTAATCTGTGACCGCCAACAGATGGATATCAAGGGGGAGAAAAAGCGGTGTGCGTGAAGGGACGGCTATCTGCTAGAAACGAATATTGCCATATCTCCATGGGTAAAACGAATAACTCGAAGTAACCACGAAAACGGAAATACCGGAAGGAGTTAGTGGGATAGCAGGGTCGTAGCATGTTACAAGAAATCCCTTTTTCCTTCCAAGGGGGGGGGGCGGAACGTCTGAAGAAAGAATAAATTGCGCGGAAACGCTACCGCGAAGACGGCTAATAAATGATGGGTTCCGCGGGACCGCTATGATGATGAGGGCATGTTGGTCACGGCAGCAGAAACTCGAGACACCCTGGCTGCCAAAAAAAAGGTTGGGGAGGGTTTCAATTTAAGTGTTTTGGGGGTTTTGGTTGTTTTTTTTTGTTAGGAATGGGTGTCCCAAGAGGATGTCCGCACGCCAATCGAACAACGATGGCTCCTTACACGGAAAAAAATGGGGTGGGAAGCAGCATGACGGAAGAGCGAGAAGAATTGTGAACGGGGGTCTGCCTAGACCAAACGAATACGAAAACTTTCACCTTTGTAAGAAAACGTGTCACACGGGAGAAGGACGGTGGGGTGAACTCATACGCTTCGGTAGGAAGAAAGGGGTGAATAAATCTCATATATACAGGGAATTGGAGGGGGCTGGACATGGGTTACACTAGTTTCCTGGGTTGGGGGGAAGTGGTGCGTGATGTATCTCTCTCAAATAAAGAGAGTAAAGTCACTACGCCCTGTACAACAAAAAAAACGACTTGAAATATGATTCCACCACAAACCCATTTACCCGACACTCTTGCCAGCGTCGGTTTCCGAATACGAAAAAGCGCCGTCAACGCCCGGTGATGACAGACTTGACTGCTTAGTGGCGAGAAACGTTGGTGAGTGTTCAAAGGAGTCGGCCGACGGATTTCATCCACGGCGCAAGGGATCTGCCGCCGCCATATCCCCTGTGCTCAAGGAGGGGTTAGGGTCGGAGAATGAGCATCCTAGGGACCCCATCCTAAATGGAATGAGGCCCCGGAAAAACACCCGTTGAAAGTCATTAAAGCAGCCCATGGGATGCGATTGATGGCTTTACCACAAAAAATAATCCGGACAATCAAGAAAGAAGGCTGAAGTGGAGAGATTGAAAAGGGGCTTCCACCGCTCGGAGTCGGCTGGCCAATGAATCAAAAATAAGGAGCGTAAGGATTGGTACAATGCATATCTATCACGAATTCCCAATGTTCGCACAGGGCACGGAACTTGGTCCCTTGCCAGGGGGAAAGAGATCAATTGACTGAGATGGGGAAGATAGCGCGGAACAGACAAAACCTCGTGTACCAGCTGGCCTTCCTAGAGAGGACTGAGCTCCTTCTGCGAAATCAAAAAAAACCCCGGGAAAATAAAAAAAAACGACTGAAGGAAGGAAAACAATTGGGGTCCCAAATTAAGATACTTACAAGGGCCGCAAAAAAAAATTTAAAGCCAAGCCATTGGCATCGGCTTCTGTGAAGTGGGAATGGGTTACTATAGAAAAGGGAAAACGTTCCGGGGGAAAAAGGAAAAAAGGAAATCCAACAATGGTAAAAAGCAACCTGCAAGACAGATCCTAAGCCCATAATTTTCGAAGAGCACAAGTATTTTTAAGCAAGGAAAGGAAAACTAGTTTTTGCCTCAGAGAGCGATCGTCCTAGGCGCCAAATAGACCGCAAAACAACCCTTTTTTTTGGAATACGTCCTACTTGCGAATGAAAAAGGACACATAAGCGAAGAAGGCACAGTTGGGAAAATCGGCAGGTATCGCCCGTAAAGCATCGAGAGTCCCGTGCTCCATTTGCTCACGACTGGAAATCGGCGGATTGAGGCCTGGGGGTGTGGCGCTCGCGACCGGATCCTCGGACGGTTTCAAGCCTCACAGTTACAACCGGCACTCACGGGGGTAAAAAAAAAAGGAAGAGGAGCTTGTTTGTGACCCAGCAAGAATTGGAGTGGGGGAAGAGTTCATCCAAGGGGCAAAGCGTAATTTATACTAAGCAAAGCAAGATCCACTTACTTTGCTCTAAGCGAGTACCCAGATGTGATGAGCCGGCTGCGAGAACTCCTTAAGCCGGGAGTTACGGGGGGAAAAATTGGTGCGAAAATCACTCCTGGAGATGAAGAAAGAGAGGTGCGCACGTTACGACAATATTAACGGTCCACCCTCCGGAGGAGTCCTTGAACCAGCAACCTCTCTAGCCTCATTTTGGTTACAAGGGTGCGGAAGAAGGACCGCGTGCTTTGAATGTGCCGCTCGGCAAGTTGGTATTATCATCTTTCAAACTTGACGAAAAAGAGAGAGAGCGGCGCGGCAATGGTGGGAACGTTGTCAATTGGATTTTAAAGAGTCACGAAATCGATCATAAAAACCAACTGCAACGACTAGGATCTTCGCTCTGTAACTACTGAGGAAATAAATCGTATGGTATAAAATTTTAAGGAAGTGCGCAAAATGGCAAACCTGCTAGCAGCGAACCTTCGCGTGCTGCAGTCAATGGAGGGAAGGAAACGGTATAATTGCTTGTTCCAAGAAAATCGCAATCCTTGAGGAAATAGGTTCCAAAAAGGACGGGCATTGCATTGCCTTCATAAAAGGTGGAGGCTTATCTTCGGGGGTGGGATTCGTTACGTGGAATGTGAATCAGTGTTCGGTTTGGGAGGAACGGGCATTGTCGTTCAAAAAAAAGGAGATTAGGACAAACAGCTACGGGGCAAGATCAATGGGCTGGCCATTTGTTTGTTTGCTGGCGTAGTTTGCAAATATCTGTGGCTTTGGCGCTACAAGTTTTGCCGTAGGCGTCTGGGGGGCTATATCCAAAAAGGAAAGCGGGGGCGGGAACGGCTACAGAGCAGACGTCATCGTCCATCCTTATAATTCATAGGCAAATCGCCGTGGTTTTCTAGAAGGCATCGACGAGCCTGAGGGAAAAGAGCCAGGGGGGGGGACGAAAGTTGGTGGTCACGACTAAACGAAAGGGGGGGTCTCGACGAAAGTAAAGACCGGTAGAAACTATTCCTTAATTTTTATTAGGGATCGAATGCGGGTCGTATCGGAAAAAAGAGTGTCTAAGGTATCGGTCTATCGGGACCTGGAGAATGTCGTCTTAGCAAAAAGAACTGCGCGTTAGAGTTGTACATACGCCACCCCTCCAAAAGAAAGGTCATGGCGCACACTGGATAAAAAATGGGGGGGGGGGGGGTGGGGGGGCGGGACCGCTTTGAAATCTTGGCCTTATGTGGGCCGACTATAAAGTCCCAAAAAAAAGTAGGAAAAAAACAAGGGCCCTGCAATATCGCAGAAAAATACGTAAGGGGTCAAATTAAAAGATATGGGTGTGGAAAAGAGAGGGTCCCTTTCATCCGCACGGAACTTGCAACCGTTCTTTTCGATAAAAAAAAGCAGGGCGAAAGATACTAAATGTGCCACCGGCGAAGTTGTCGGGGGAAGGACGGACTCACAAGATTAATAAAAGCTGATCGGACCTCCATTGCGGTAAGAAGGGAGATCAGGTGGGCTCATGTAGGCGGAGTTCGTAAAAAAGACTCTTTTCTGGGGGCGAGATAAACGCGAGTTTGGGAAATTGGTTAGAAGGTTCCGGAGGGGGAAC
>Ga0179593_1374536_pt1 | contig 13062 bp, 11 predicted proteins | sample CZODoug2_1_08_16_FD_185931 | JGI IMG/M metagenome (GOLD analysis project Ga0179593, IMG submission 185931) | Vadose zone soil fungal communities from Angelo Coast Range Reserve, California, USA - CZODoug2_1_08_16fungal (PacBio error correction) | ecosystem: Environmental > Terrestrial > Soil >...
TTATCGTTAGATGAAGTGGAGAAAGCACACGTCAATCCCATCAAAAAACGCAACGACATCTCGCGGGTTGGGTGGGGGGGCTGGAAAAGCATGCTGGGAAGACAGTGCACTAAACGCATGGGGGATATCAAAAGAAAACGCCGGAAACAAAAAGCAAAGGTGATATGAGCTCAGGTGGATAGAGCAGTTCTCTTTGGGTTCGCTTCAACCCGCAAAAAGCTGGCATACCCGTCGGAAAAGGAACGAGGGGAACCTGAAAGGGAAAACCGAAACACCCAGACGCTAGTTGCGTTTAACGCAATCCGAATAAATTCAGAGTACCAGAGGAAGGGCGGAGATGCAGGTGACTGCGCTGGCCTAGAAAACGCGAGCCGGGGCCTGCGGGAAGCAGAAGGGGGAAGAAAGTATGGCAGCGCAGGGAACGAGGAGGCATCTACGTTAGAAAGGAAGGGCGAAAGAAAAAGCAGTAAGGAGACTTCTCCAGGAAAAATCACCGACTTGATTAATCATCCCGGTCTGTTGAGAGGGGGGGCAGGGTTGGCGACAGGAAGGGATCTGGCAAAAAAAAGATCTTTTAAAATGTTCATAAAAACTGGACCGAGGAAAAAATATAAGCCCGATTCCTGCGCGCTGAAGGGAAATATGGGTGGGCCCCCAGAAAAAAGGGAGAGTACTCAGTAACCAAGCGACCTCGTCTCACGAAAAAACGAAGAAGATGTTATGGCGCAGGGAGGTGCAGAGGGGAAAAGGACACCGTGTTTAGGGGGGGGCCCGAATACGGGGGGAATTAAACCGAGGAAGAGGGCTAAGTAGACGGTAGACCAGAAGCTCGAAGTAGCAGCGAGTCGAAGGGGGAGAGCACATCGGGATTTACCGTAGTGAACCATATCGCAGTTGGATCAAAAAAGAGCACCTTATTCGAGCAAGAGGATCATGTCAGCAAGTCAGGCCCAGCTTTAGAGAAGAAAATGTTAAATCCCTCAACTGGAAGGCAGGAGAAGGTTCATCCGACGGAACCGCCAGTATTGTGGGGGGTTTGGAAAGGAAAAAGGCTCAGTGCCTCTGTGGAGATGGTGTTCTATTTCGGGGGGGCCGTCCTCAAGAAAAACATCATATGAAGGGAGGCCGCGATTTCAAGACCTCAAAAGATCCACTTCAAGTGGACACAAAGCATCGGAAAAAGGTTGGCTGCTATCTATCCACGGGGCTGAAAAAGGAAGTCGTTACAGGGAACGTTTTCGAAAAAAAACGGACATTCGATGGGAAGAAGGTGTGGCACATCAAAAAAGGGGAACGTGGCCGTCAAACACTATACCACAACCCAGACGTCAGCAAATTTAGCAAAAAAGTGGGCTGTGCCAAGGTGCCTTGTCTGAGTGGCATGACAACGACGGAGTTGAGGATGGGGGGGGTTCATCAAAAACGACATAGCTTAAAAACGGGAAACCGACCTTCACACCTAGGCGTGCCGAGGGAAATTTAGGGGGGGCCCCGAAATTTAGCAACAGGGCGGATGGGTCAAAATTACACCGGGAATGGCAAGAGGGGTGGGGGTCCGAACTACGTGCAGTGGCAGAGGGAATCGAGCCGGGCGGACTCGCAGCACACAAGGGGGAAACAAGGGAGTCGGTAATGCACTTAGGGCGTCTGGGGCACCTCTGGTCAAGTAGACAAAAAACCTAAACAAGGGGGGAAAAAGAGATAAAACTTCGAAAAAATTGCGGAAAGCAACCATTCAGATAAGGTGAAGGCTGGCAGAAATTAGGGTCTACACCAAAAAACACTAGATCGACATAAAAAACAATAGATCCTTCGAGGTGAAATCAGGGGGATAGTGTAGCAGAAGACGGTAGTAGGAGGGGCGTCGAGGCAGGGGGAAAGGGAGACCGAAGCAAGCCGTCCCGTGATGAACCAATGGGCAATCAGATGGGTTAAAAAAAAAAAAAAAAAAAAAATGTGAAAGGCAAACGTTTTGTGGCGGGTTAATCTAAAAGAAAGAAAAACGAAGGGGGCTCCACCGGGTCAAACACGGTATTGCCAGGAGTAAGGGGGGATTAGAGGAACAAAGACTTCTTTCCAAGACATGGGGTAAGGTTCACAACTCGAATAACAGCCGCGAGCGTGGGGGGGAAAGCTCGTTGAGCTACTCACAGGCTGGGGGGTTCAGAAAAGGAAACGGGGAGGCGGCAAAATGTAAGTAATGTACAGATGGCTACGGACTTACGCGGAGACTAGGGGAATCAAGGCCTTACGGGGTGATCAATCCGTCTTTCTGAGGTGAAGTGGCACTACAAGAGTGCCGGTAGTTCACTGGTCCAACATCTTGGGCGTATCGAGACAAAGCTAAGGCTTCTGAAAAAAATAGTATTGAACAAGGGGTCACAGGAAGGAAATGGGAGCTGTCGGGCATACCGTTAGAAAGCGCGAAGAAAATGGGAAATGGGACGTGGAAAGGCCTTATATTGCTCAAAAATAGAAATGGGCAAAAAGTTTGGGGGGGTGGGGGATAGAAAGAAAGAGAAAAAAATTGGATCAATTTCCATCATCCAGGGTAAACTCCGAAACTTAGGGCAGGGAAGACCTGTCACCTGGAAAACTTTACTTTCGCAGGGTGAGAAAAGAGCCGAAACTCCTGACAGGAACGAAACACGTACGTGACCGCCGGGAGGTATATTCAGTTTACAAAAGGGGGGGTTCACGTGTGAATTTGTGGGTGAGTCTAAGCCGAAATCCTATAAGAAACCAGGGGGAGGGATCCTTAGTACGTCAAAGGGGGGGAAGTTGCAAAAGCCGCCCAGGAAAACCAACGTGTTACTCGCCTAACGGTAGAGCGTCAAAGGAAATCTGTTGGAGTAAAATGCTACACAGATCTCTCAAAAAACAAAACTTATTATGAAGGGCAAGTATATGAGTTTTAATGGAGGCTGCCGAACCTTGTGTGATGGCGGATATTCCTCTCGTATGCACATTAGATGATTTGGCGGTGGGAGTGGGTGGGGGTGAGTTATCGTTGCGTGATCCAATTAGGAGGACAGTAAGGAGTATATGGACTTTGATACATTCACTCAGCATTTAACCAACAGAACACTAACACATTGTAAGCCTGCCTCTAAAGAAATGAGGGGATCTTGACTGGGAGTTCCTTCGACCACAGAGAAGGTACACTCGCGCTAGGACCTGACAGGGGAACTACGTAAGAATTTTAGCAACTTGACCGATTGGAGGGAATATCATCGGGTCTGGAGGGGTGGAAAAATCAATACCAAAGACCCCAAAGGAGCTCGTATATAGGAGCCGGAAAAGGAAGCCTTCCACTGAGTGAAGTCGAAGGTCACGTCAGACCCCAATGGAAGTAACATGTGGGAGTATGACCTACCAGCTTCAGCCGGCAGGCTGCGGGGGATCCGCCCAGCTTTGGTGTAAAAGGAATCTGAATAGGATTGGGTGGAGAAAGAGCAGAAAGCCATTAGGGGGGTCACTAGGAACAGGTAGGGGCAACAAGAGAGCTCTCTGGGAACCGCTCGGTGAAGAAACACGAAACCTCGTTACTTGGATTAAGTTGGCCGCCTCAAAGTGCGACAAAGTGGACGGACTTAAAAAGAGCTAAAACGAGGGTGTTGGCACATAACTCGATGCGGAAGGGGCAAAAGAGTGACCGTCATGCGGACAAAGGAGGGGGACAGAAAGGCTTTGTATGGTAGACCAAATAAACAGCACTACTACGGGTAAAACAGGAATTGCGAAATAAGAGTAGGATTGCGGAACTTCACCAAAACCGTGGAAAATAGTTGGTTGAACAGAGATGGCAAAAGTGGGGGAGGAAAAGAAGCTGGACGGGAAGTGCGGTCGTAAGTAGCCATGGAAGGAGCAACGCCGTCAAAGAGTAAAATCTTCGTTCGCTAAAAGCTATAGCCAGGAAAAACAATCATTCGATGTGACCCAGAGGTTGGATAAGGCTTAGTGGGTCGTTTTCAGTTGGGGGGAAATATGTCTTAATAAGAAAAATGTGTAATCAGAATGGTGGAGACCGAGGTCTTGGACATGGGAAAAAACAGGGTATGCGAGCACGGGACCACCGATTGGGTGAGACAAAATCAGGAAATTGCCTAATCCTGGTGCATACAGATTTGTGTTCGCAATAAGCGTACATATCTATCATATCTCGGAGAAAAGGAAAGTATCAAAAAACCAATAGGGGTTTCCACAGGGGAGTAACGCAAAGGAGGCAATGTCAGAGAAAGAAAGAACTGGTCCCTAAAAGCAGCGACGAGGTTGCATCGTGAATTTCCAGTCCAGGGGGTTTGTGGAAGTTGGGGGGGGGAACTACCGGGGGAAAACAACCTCTAAACGTCGGGGATGCCCCCCAACCCCAAAGAAAGACATGTTCCCATCAAACCCAGAAACTTCTGATTGATGAGGTGATGTACCGTAGTGGTTGGGGGTGTTATATAATTTTGGGGGGTGAGGTCAGCAGGGGGTTTGTCGATTTCCAGACTTAATTAAACTCGGTGTACAATATACCAGAAGGGGGGGCATATTCAATGAAAGCAAAAAAGGAACGTCAAACGACGTTTTCCGACTGAGCAAAGTGGGTGCGGTACTTGGAAGGCGTTGTGGGGGGGTGAATCGGAAGTGAAGAGGAGGGAAGGGATTGGAGGAGCATATCAAGAAGCCGCAAAGCGGGAACATAGTCAACGGAGAAATTCACAAAAACCGAATTCGATTCCTCCTCGGAGGGGACACACTTTCCCAGCAGTACTAAGGCAGGCTGGGCCACATGTGCCAGGGAGCAAGAAAATGCCACGGATACAATGCTATTGATCGAAGCGAGTTGGGGGTGACTTCCAGGTTCCAGACGGTGAGGTGGGGACCATTAATCGAGGGGGGGTTGGGGAAGATTAGATATTGATCATGTAAAGAGAAGAGGGACAGCAGGACTTTCGTCACCGGGGACCGGGAAATAGCCAAGAGGTTTGTAATGGGAAGCGAGTATTCGTTAGCACTGGGTAAAAACAGAGGGGAAACCTCAAGCATGCGTATGTTCGCTGCAAGAAAAGAATGAAGGAAAAGTGTTGAGAAACTCGCGTGGGTACTGAAGACGATTTCTCACGCGGAAGGAGGCATCAAACATAGTTCGACTTGCAAAAGCGGCGCGAAGAGGGAGTGGGAATTAATTAAAAAAAACGGGGAAAGGGGGGGGAGGAAAATGAACATAGCGGAGTCGAGAAAATGGCGCATCCAGTATCGAAAATTGAGTACAAGTCCCAGAAATAAAACCAAATAGGAAAAATGGCTGTAAGAAAAGGGAATGGAGTGGCTGCGGGGCTGGCGAAGTTGTGGGATCCTGCATTCAGGAAGATTACCGTGAGGCCAAGAGGGGAGGTCGTGAACACAAAGTCTTATCAGAGTAAACAGGAAAGGGTAAAGACGAAAAAAAAGGAAAGGAAGGATCAAACCGGGGAAAAGTCGGGAATTTTCTCATGCTTTGGCCGACTCCACTCAGCGGTGCGGGGAAGGGCGGGAAAGGCTAAATAGGACAGGGACCGATTTAGGTTCTAGCCTGTTTCGGAGTTAACGAAAAAAAAGACCTTGCCGGGAAATAGAACTTGCGGTAGAAAGGAGAGAAGAGTTGATTTTTTTTCCTGGGGTGAAGGAAGAAATTGGACTTTCTGCCAGCTCACGGGGGGGGGGGGGGGGGGGAGGATCAATAAGCGAAGACCAGAAGCGGGGGAAGACAGGATGGAGAGGGATTGGGGGGAGGGGGGAGTCAACCTGAAGCGAACAGATAAATCTATCTCAAAAACCAACAACTTATTAATAGAAAAGAAAAGAGGGGAAATTAAGGGGACTCCACTGCTTCAATTCCAGGAAAGAACAGCAAGAGAAAAAAATCTGTGGGTTTTATTTTCGCTCCCCCTTTCTCTTCAGAACAGTGCACTAAAGCATGTGGTTTAGTATCGATGAAAAAAGGGAAGGGGAAAAAGCACATTGAAAGGAGCGCCGTAACAAAAAAAAATTGCTCGTGTGTCGGTGCCCACTATTCTTTACAATGGGGTCCCGACCCGGAGCCGGGGAACTGTTACACCGGAAGATATGAAATTATCCGAGGGGGACAGCTCGCTGAGTGGGTGTCAATAAGCAATTTGGGAAAAAGACCAGGAAAAAAGCATGGCGAGAACTTAATTGTGCCTCCGTCGCTCCACAACAGAACGGGGGAGGGCCCGCTACAAAGATTGGTGAGAAAAAAAAGGTGATGCATCTAAAACGATTAAGGGAAGGGGGAATGGGGTCCAGGACATGTGACCTGAAATGATCCTGCACCTGAAGAAAAACAGGACGGTTACCAGAACGAGATGGGAATCTGGGAATGGGGTAAAAAAAAATTTACCGTAATTGAAAGGAGAGGAGGGGGCCCGGAACGGGTGGCTGAGAAAGTAGAGGGAACGTGGCCAAAAAAGGCCACGAATTAGGGATATCCCGAGTCACCTGCGCGGGACTGGATATTAGTGTGCCGCAGAACCGCGGGAGAAGGCTGGGGGGACTCAGCATTACCATCCGTCTCACAATAAAAGATGGGCTTAGATCAGTGGCTGGGGATGAAACATTCCTTATAGTGAAGGGGGATTCGACCGTTTGGCAGGCGAGTGGTCCCAATACCCCCCCCTTAAATTACTCATAAGGGTATCTTTGGGCATAAAAAGGGATAGGGAAAATCTCTCTAAAGTCAACGATTCGTTGGTAACAAGGCGTTCAAAGCGGAATCCTGGCCCCAGGAAGGGACGGGACAATCGGGACATGTCATCCACATCCTGAATACCAAAAAAAGAAGGTAAAGGAGATGTCCGAGCGGACCGTGCCTCTGCAGCTTTCTCTCAAAAAAAAGGTGAAAAAAAACGCCCCGGCTGTCAACAAAGTGAATCCCTGGTTCATATCCTCCTGGAGGATGAGGGGAAAGGGGAGGGGGGGGTCAGTAAGCGTCAAAGGCACATCCTGTGTCTACGGGGTGGCTATCCGGGATCGGGTCCGCGAAATAAAAAGAAAAGGCATGACATCCTTACAACATAACTAAAACAGGGGCGGAACATGAGGGGAAAAAGATTGTGGCTGCGTACGTTGGTCAGGGCTGCATCGTCATGCTATTACACAGATGGCTAGAAAGGGAAGGCTGAAGTGGCACAGACTAAAACTCGCCTAAACAAACGCTGGACCGTCAAACCAAACCACAATACTAAAAAAAACACTACTTAAAGGAAACACACGGTAACCCAGACGAGGGTGTTGGCTGTGGGACCAGGTACGGGAGGGTTGGCTTTTTGGTGGTAAGGGACACCGACAGTAGAGGGTTGTTCATAAAAGAGGGGTCAGCCAAAGGAAAAAAAAATTTAACTTGATAAAGAAGGCACGAGACGCCGGTGCATGGGGGGCCCAGCGAGTGTCAGCTGGACCATTTGAACGCCCTGGTTAGGTCACGCATCTAAGGGGGAAAAGCTGATGGGGTGGAAAGAAAGGGGGGGATGGAGCGATCAGACTGATAAGTACTAATGCTGAAAGTCACGCTTAAGCAACAATCGTAGTTTCACCAAAGGTCAAGGAAAAGGGACGAGTTGGAGTCTGTTTAAGAGAGAGTGGCAGGCACGTTTGAGACAAGCCAAAAAAGGGGTGCCGAGCCTTCTACCTCTGCAAGCAAAAAAAATGAGTAGGAACAATCATGACGGCGGCATGACATTCTGGTTGAAAAAGACAAGAAAAAATCAAACCAAATAAGCTAATCTCCCAATAGAATTGAACCTTCGAATCTCACGGAGGGGGGGTGTGTACGAGGTAATATCTGGGGGATCGGAAGAAGTAGTAAGTCTGGGGGCATTCATTGTCTAGAAGGATTCGGATGAACAAACGCACGGCCCGGCAAAAAATCTGTGTCATCCAAAGAAAGAGGGAAAGTCAATTTTTTCAGACTATGGAACAATAATTGCAACAGGGTGGGGGTTGGGGGGGGGGGGCGCATCATAACGAAGTAGGACGAGAACGAGGGGGGGGAAAAACACCATCGAGGAGGGGATTGGAATTTCATAAAGGAGAAGAGAAAACGAAAGTACTGGACCAGACAACCAGTGGGGGGGGGGAGGAGAAAAGTCACATCGATACTTCAAAACCAGAGAGAGTTTTTAAAATGCGCGATCTACGCGGGAATGAAAAAACGGGGGCTGCAAGAGGGGGTCGGCAAATTCAAAGAACTAACAGGAGAAAGAAGTTCAGTGACGGAAGATCTTCCGGAGATGTTCTCTGGTTAGTAGGAAGGGGGGTTGATATCAGACACGACGGCTTTCGATTTGAAGGGGAGAAGCTACAAATCCCGTCCGGCTGTGGGGTGAACACAAAGATGGGGGGGGGGAGGCAAAAGGCGGCTGAGGAGGAGGATAAAAAAACTGGACGGCATCGGCGTTGGAATTGCATGTGAAAGGAGGAAAGCGAAAAAGTTTAAATGCGGCGCTTTTCCCTGCAGGTGAAAAGCTTGAGAAAACGCTAAATGGGAGCAGTTTGGTCTGTGCTCTGCAACGAAATATTACCGAAGAGGGGTGTATCATGTCAAAGTCAGGTGGGTGAAAAGATCGGGAAGACAGGTAAGTGCCGTACAGGAGGTCACCTGCTAAGAGGAGGAAAGTAGGGGCTGTTCGCTACAAAGAAAGGCAGCGGGATTACGGACAGTGGGGATACACTCAGGGGGGGGAAAAAGTGGTTCCCAGTGTCAATCGTGTTGGGTCTGGGAAAAATAACCGTCTCAATAAAACTGTCTGGAGCTCAAGACCGGTCCAGGTTTAAAAACCGAACCCGAAAAACATAAATCCGAAAAGGGGAATCCAGAAGAGGGGGGTTAAAGCCGGAAAATCGGGTTCATCCTAGACAGAAAAGTCCTCAGAACCAAAAAAAAGAGGAAATGCAAAGGAGAGAGTCATGTTCTTCACAAGGTTTCAGGGAGAGGGATCTCCCTTCTGGAAGGACCTAGTACTGATTTTCGGGTAGGGGGCTACAGAAAGGCGGCGTTAGAAGAGAAGAAATTGCTTCTGGAAAAGGAGTCATTCTACTAAGATTTAAAAAAACAGGGAAACCTTTTACCAAAAGGGGGAAAAAAGAAAAAAAAAATCGGGACGAGGACTTGAATTTATGGAGAGTCGCAAACTCGGGCACTTCAAAAGTCTTCAAAAGGGGGACAGATTCGGGACGCAACTTACTTTCCTTATCCACAGAGGATGGTAACGGGAGCGGGGGGGGGGTACAGTCGGGGTTCGTTTGACAAAAAAAAAAACATGAGCAAAATATGTCGAGGAGGACTTAGCCGGAAGCAAGCTAAGAAAAATTGTCTCTTCAAAGGAAGTAATTCAGGCGAAAGCCGATTAAAGATCTGGTGGGAATCGGGACACCATTTAAAATCAACGTCAGGCTGATACCGATCAAACTCGTTGTGGACCAGGAACCTACCGGGAATTGGGATGGACAAAACAACGAAAATCCGGCTGGGGAGGATATCACCAGGTAATAGGTCCCTAGGCCAAAGCAGGGCGAAGAGAAGCAAAGAAATCTTCGAAAAGTTTATGAATGGAATTTGACCAAGAAAACTACAATATTTCTAACAGGGTGAACGCGAGGGGTCCCAGCGATTTTTTCAACAGCGAGATGTTGAGTAGGAGGTATGACCGGGGGAACTGGGGCATAACATGTCTTGCCATAAAATTAGTGGGTCGTAAAGAAGAAAATAACCGAACAGGGAGTTTTAATCTGGCAGACCGCCGGAGGAGGTGCGGAAAATATGTATCACAAATACAACCTTTGCCTGCGGGGGGCGGCAGAACAAAATGGGTTTGTGAAAGATGGGTTGGAGGAGAAGTCCGGGAAGGCCCGAGGTAGAATAGTAGCAATCTCGACCGGGACGGGGCAATGAAGATAATACTCCTAAAGAGTACATATTAAAGCAACCCGAGCCTTCGACTTTGACAATTACGGGTTTGGTGTTGAGGTTATTGGGCTTTGGGTCTCTACGTTTGGCAAACAGATTGGGGACATTAAAGAAGGAAGGTAATCAAGAATGGGGGGTCATATGTAGAAGTTTGAGATCCCATGTAAGGTCTTGTCTGGGTGATTCGGCAGCTTGCACAAAAAATGGGCCCATAATTGTGCACAAAACATAACGAAACAGGGGGCGGGGGCCAGGTGGACGACAGGACTTGGGGAAAAGCCGAGTGGGGGGAGCCAGAGGGTCTTCTATATTAAAACTCTCTATAGACGGGAGAAAGTGGTTTCGAGACAAGACCCAGAGTCGATTTTGGGGAAATAGGCGGTCCGGAAGTCTAAAAGGACGCACTGGTCGAAACTCAAGCTGGTAAATAACAGAAAAAAAACGATTGAAATCAGTTTAATGTTTCCGTTCCAAGGTTTGTGTCAGAGAGGGGAGGTGAACTACTGTTGAGGGACATTCATAGGGAGAAGGGGTCTGTTTTCAAGGCACCCAACCTCAACTCCAAGACAGAACTGTCAATCATCTCATACCTTCATGCTTTAAAAAAAGGAAGGGATTTTGTTGGTTTGCTTTGGGGGGGGGGGGGTGTAAGGGGGACCAGCGTTTCAAGGGGTAAAGTAATGCATTTCCACAACGAAATGGGGAAGGAGAAGCATCAGGGGGAATAGTCAATAAAGGCCAGAAAATAAAGTCCTAAGGGAGCCACTTCTACTTCAAGGTTTTTGACAGGGGGGGGACGTCCCGGCAGGGGGATGTGACAGAATCGCGAGTGAGCGGAGGGGGGGGCAAAATAAGGCACCATAAATAATAAAGAACTCCCCCGGAGACACCGAGATTCGATCAAGGAGAAAAAACCCACGAAATAGAGACCAAAGCGTCGGATCTAACCGGCGGTGGAGAGGCGAGGGGGGGGGGGTCAAATGTGTCGGAACTAAAAGGGGGAATCAACGAGAGGGACGTGAATCGCCTGAAAATCTGTTTTGGGTAGGTAAGGGCACCGGAAAGATAGGTGACTCAAGATCCTGGGGGGATTGTAAAGTCATCAGTTTGGGGGGGAATCGCGACTGACAAGCCCAGGACTAGCCTTCGAACGGGACGTACTCGAGAACAATGGAAGGAATCAGGGGGGGGATGGAGCCGGCAGTCTTGAATCGCGACAAAGGATGGGGAGGGGACGGGAACATCCGGAATCTCTTCTCAAATAAAGAAAAGCAGCCCAAAGGAGTTGTGGAGGGAAGGAGGTCAGAGGGGGTTAAATGAAGAAAGGCGAAAGCGGGGCGAAAATGTTCCCGTCAAGAGCAGGGACTCGAGGGGAATGTGCATCGGGGAAGGGTGGAAAGGAAAAGGGAAAACTTTCTCAACGTAAATTTCTGGGGGGAAGATCCCTAGACGCCTTACTGTAACCGAAAACCTCCCAACGTTCAACCCATGAACAGAGGGAAAAAGGGGGGGGGCTCAAAAGATCCGCTTCGGGGAGTTCAAAGGGTGGCGGGAAGGCAGGGGACGGGAGTTCGCGCCTGAGGAAAAGCAAGGAATATACGGTAAGCGTCATGCAGGAAAAGGTAATATTCTCTTCCAATCTTCAGGAGGCGCAGGAAAAAGGGCCTTGGGGGCGACCAACCTCACTAGACTGAATTAGACGAACACCGGGGAGAATTTGAACGTGGTATTTCTCAGTCTTTCCAGAGGAGCACAAAACCTTAATTCACTGGGAAACTGGGAAGGGAACTGGCGAAAGAGCCAGGGTAAGCAGATTTTCGTTACTCAGGTGGGCTGGACAAAAAAAGCTAAATACGACTTGCTTACTGACGAAAAAAAAGGGGATAGACCATGGGGGGGGCGCGGCATGCATGTGAGTTTTGGGGAACTTCTTTTTAAGAATTACGCTTTGGCACAAAGGGGGTCGGGCAGCGACTGTCGTAGACCGAAACATACAAAAAGCTTAGGGGGAGATCTTGTGGAGGGATTGTAAAGCTGTTTGCTGCAACCTGCAGCTAACGAGATAGAGAATCAAAAAAAAAAAAAACCGGAGGATTTAAAAGATATCGTATTGATTATAGGGAGAGGGCAGGGGGGAGAAACACAATAAATCCAAAGAGCACGAGACTGGTCAACGCGCGGTGGGGGAGGGGAGGGAGAACCTCGTGAGAGGCAACGATACACATTTCACTACCTAGTGTCGATGTATAAGTGAAAAAACACTCAAACATGAAATGTCTCATAAGTTTCAGAGTCAGGGAGAGGTTTCTGAACTTGGAACACGATCGTGACGATGGGAAGAATACCAGTCTCCAGAAACCTTCCAAAGGCGGATTAGAAAAGGAAGACAGGGTAAAAGAAGATGCGGATTCTTTTCTGAAAGCAGTAGAAAAATTTAAAAGGAAAGTTTTCCAACGCTTCAAGTGGGAGAAAGGGAAGATGCGGTGGTACAGCGCCACAACACCGTGGTCAAGAATAACAGGTTTTAATAAAACTGAATTCAGCGCTGTAAAGATGACGATCGGACTTGTTCATGCATGGAGAAATCAACCTTATCCGAACCTTAAAGAAAAAAAAAGCACCTAAGACGGATAAATCAATCGAACGAATGGCTTTTGTTGATCTGGGGAGGGGGGGGTCGGGTTTAACAAGTATGGCTAGAGGGGTAAAAAGTGAAAGGGGGAGATGCTAGAAACGATCGTGGGCTTGGAGAAAAAAAGGGGCAAGCAAAATTGACGGGGGGCTATCGAAAGGGGATTACGCGAGGGGAAAGGAAACTATTGGTTTTATCCTAAAGAGGGGGATACATCGTTTTGATAGGACAAGCTACAGAAGAAGGCGTCGGGAAATAAGAACGGGGGACGTATTATTTTACTGTTCAAGGCGCACTTAGAAGAGGCACGTGGAAGGTTTCGCAGAAAACCAGGGTCGCCGAGGCCAAGATCGGTCATGATCCTTAACACTGAGAGTGGCAAAATTGGGACGAATGGGGGGAGAAAAGAGCGCGATTGGCAGAAGGCGAGGTAAAAGGAAATGAAAAGCGGGATACCCATGCTATGAAGCCCGCGGTC
>Ga0179593_1400645_pt1 | contig 13062 bp, 14 predicted proteins | sample CZODoug2_1_08_16_FD_185931 | JGI IMG/M metagenome (GOLD analysis project Ga0179593, IMG submission 185931) | Vadose zone soil fungal communities from Angelo Coast Range Reserve, California, USA - CZODoug2_1_08_16fungal (PacBio error correction) | ecosystem: Environmental > Terrestrial > Soil >...
GTGGGGGAAGGGAATCCGGGGCAGGGTTTCGGGGGAAAAAGACGCCGAACTACCACGGGTTATGACCCGCGAGAACAGAGCCATCGGAAGGGACAATGCTGGCCGGTGAAGGACTAGGGAAAAAGTCCTAAAAACCAGTCGATAGGATGGGGGGGGGGGAGGGCGTGAAACTGATGTATAACTGGATGCGAAATTAAGAGGCATTAGGAAGACTCGCCATAAAACATCACACAAAAAAAAAAAAAAAAACAACCCAACAACCCCAACAACCTAGAAAAAAAAAAAACCCACCAAAACAAAACGAAAACGCGCACCACCCTCACGAAAGCTCAGGAGAAGAAAGGGTCAAAGTCAGTGCCCTGAATGCAAAAGAGAAACACTACTCTAACAAAACCCAAAAGCCACCCTCACCTTTTTCTCAATTGATCGCCGTATTCTACAGACAGGTGAACAGGAACTGACATCTCTACAGTCATTGCAAAGGCGACAAATAGAGAAAAGAGCTACTCTAGACGCATTGGAATAATACAACATACACAAAAAGCTTTGTCTGACAGCGAAGCGAACTACCGAATATACGTCCGGAAGGGAAAAGCAACGCTACTCTAAAGAGGGGCGCTCATTAGATACTTAGGGCTGAGAACACCAGCCTAAAAAGACGCGAGTTTGGGTGCGGTGTTGCATGCGGGGGGAGGGGTAGGGGCAAGTGGGACAGGAACTGAGAAAAAAGGTCCTTAAGGCAGAGTAAGGGAAAGGAGATAAGCGATCCAGTGGCGAAACTGTTGGACCATGGCGTCGAGTCTTAAAAATAAAAGCTGAGGAAAAAGGGTGGGAAATACCAGCAGCTGTCGAGAGCAATTTGGACTGCATGAAAAAGAGTGGCCGAGAAAAAAAAAGAGATTGGTAAAGGGGGGGGGCCGAAAGGCGGAGGGGGGGGGAAAAAACCACACAGCGTGAAGTTGGCCGGGACTCGGGGACAAGCATAATCAACGGGAGGAGGTTCAAAACGGAGGGGATCAACAACCAATCAGGGGGGGCCTCAGAAACTGGGGGGGGGCGGAAAAAAGAGCATTCTTTTGGCAATGTGTGTAAAGAGGTAAGAAGGGGAGGAATCGAGATAGAGACAAAGAAAGGGATACTGGAGGGGGAAAAAAAGCTTATTAAGAGTGAAGGAAACCAAGATCGGACCTGTCATAAACAACCACCAAAAAATCGCAGGTGCAGAAGGGTAAAGCAGTGCATACGGGGGAGGAAGAGACGGAGGCAATGGGGGCCACGCCAATACTTTCGGCAAGAAGGCCGGGGGGCAAAGGTTTATGGCGTAGAGTATGGCCCTCAGGGAGTAAAAAGGGCGTATAGGATAAAAAGTACAGTGAGTCGCGCCAAAAATGAACGACACCACGCTCTCCACAGTGGACCCTTATAACGTCTTGGGGGGGGGGGGGGATAAAACTACAGAAACAGCAAGCATATAGACTGTAAGTATCTGGAGGACGAACCATAGGAAATGGTATGTCTGGGGGCATCTCTGGTGGGAAGAGAACAAGAGGGAGAGCACGCGCATGACGGGGGGGACGTGGAAAGGAGACCATAACGGGGGGGAATTACAAAGCTAGCTATAGACGGGCCAATCATAGGGGACGCTCAGATGCGTTTAGCGGAGGGGCAAGATGGGTGTCTGGAAAAAAAAGACCATACGTGGGGATCGAGGGCATAAAGACCGTGGTTCCGGAAGAGCTGGAGCCTGCGGAGAAGATGCGGAAATCTATCACCTCAAGTCAACTAAAACACGTGGGGCTGACTCAAGCCCCAGAATGGAAAAGGAAAGTACACAGTAATTTCCAAGAGATACTCCCGCTACTATCTAAAATTCAAACAAGAGAAAGAGGAGGACGTATCGGCAAAAAGAGGAAAAACCGTGGGTACTCTCGACAGCTTTGCAAAGAGAGAAGCCAAGGAATCTGTACGCTTGTAAACACGCATGTCTATGTGAGCGGAAGTGAAAAATCACCCAAGACTATCATGGCAGTTATGGTAAAATGAAGGGATCAGCATCAAGGGGAGATAACGACAAAAAGGGCCGGAGAGAAAACACGGCTGCAGGGAAAACAGATGTCAGCCATACCCAAAAAAAAGAAAAAAAACTATCCTACCCTCAAAACGAAAATAGAGAACATCCAGAGTCAGGGAGGCTCACTCGGCTGACTGTCTCTCCTTTCAGTTAGAAGGAAAAAAAAGGAAAGATCCCGGCGAACGCTTTGGTTATGATGAAGGGATAGCCACAAAGGAAAAAGCTTTGGGCCTAAAAAACTTAAAATCAGCGCTCTCACCAAGCTCCTGGTTCTTTTCCGTGATAATAACCGGGGGAAAGCTATCAGGGGGACCATCATATCGCGGTAAGTAGGAATCCGGAAAAGCGCGGGACCGGTAAGGATCGATGAGCCAGGGGGAAAAAGCGGAGGGAGAGAAGACGTTCAGCGGAGAAATACCAGTCGTCCACCATTTTTAAAAAACAATATATAAGAAGGTGGGGGGGTAATCCGGAAAGGATACCTAAGATCGGGGGATAAAGAATGCAGTCAAGTAGGTGTGATTTTGCAGCAAATACATAAACACAAATAAATGAGGAAGAAAAGAAAAAAAGAGCTTCAATCGGGCCACGGACTCCTAAAGAGGGGGAATGGGCGAAATAATGACAAGGAGAAGTTGAAGGACAGATTTCGTTTGACATGTATTACTTTTAGGTAAGAGAGTTCGGGTCTGCTCAAGGAGGAAAAGTCAATATGAAAAGAAAGGACTCTTCTCGTGAGGCAAAGTGGCCAAAGGAAGAGAGGTTCAAAAAGAACAGTGCATATTTGGGGTTGCCATCGAGAGGAAGCTGCAGGAAGGGATAACTAGGACTCAAGGGACTCTATGTGGGAAAAAACCAAAACTAAATGCACGATTATAAGATAAAACTAAACCACACTTCTTCTTATCCCCTAGTATGCTTAAGAGAATAGGGTTCGGGGGGAAACCATCGCGCCTGACTTGGATCTAGTCTCCCAGAATTGCAAGAGTGAGCTGCTATGGGTCAAATAACCCTTGTCATGGTGGGGGGCAAAAAAGCGCCTCTGTGGAAGTACTCAGGTCTACTGAGAATGGGGAATCGATGGCTCCAGTTCAGAAAGGCCTCAGAAGATAAGCTAAATGAAGAAAGGGGGGCAAAACTCCTCGCAAAAACTGGAAGGAATTTCGACAGCTCTAGGGGAGGGGCCAGAGTGCAGAGAGTTGGAAACTTGCTGGGTAGAGGGGAATAAAAGTGGGGGGGCAACGTTTTGGACCAACGAAGCAAAACAGGGTGAGGCATTTTGGCGGCACCGATCGTAGGTAACTGAAAGAAGGAAGAGTGGAGAATAGTGGGACAAGGGAAGATCACGTTTTGAGATCCGGGGGTAGGGGGAGACAAACGCCGCACTTTGTCCAACCACTGGGAATCGGGGGGGGAAAATCGGAAAGGGGACGGACAAAGAATGGGGAAGATTTAGAAAGGAAATCGATCAACGAAAGTCGACCTTTAGAAAAGAGACAGGTCTAAACAAAAAAGGACAGGGGAGAATGGGGAGGGTGATCTCTGGGGGGGAGGGGGGGACGCTACCCCACCTGAGGGGGTGCATGTTGGGGTGGGAAATTCCACAGGGCAGATGCGACAAGTTCCAGCTTCGGCTTCAGTTGGTGCGACTGTGGCGAAAACACCGTATAGAAAGAGGCTCGGGGGAAAAGACCGAGCCTCTACTGATTGTGCGGTGGAGAGGAGATGATGTTATTCTCGGGTCGGGGGGGGGGAAGGGGGGTGATTGGGGGAGTGCTTAGACAGTCTCCTGACTAGGGGAGGCGATGGGAAAGGGTGATCGCCAATTGCGAAATTCAATAGGGGAAAAGAGGGGTAATTGATCGGTCTGAGGATGGTGCACTTCCTAGGAATTCGAAGGGGGGGGGAAAAGCTGCTTTCCTTGAAAGGAAGGGGTGAATCGAGAGGGCAGCGATGGGGGGGGGGGGAGAGAGTAAAAGGGAGTTTTACGGCGGAGAGGGACAGAGATCATACAGGAAATCAGCCGGTCGGGCTGGCGAGATTCGACTGAGGAGGGGTGTTACGGAAAAGATAGACACTGGCGCGGAAATCGAAGCTTTAAACGGTCTTGAAGGGGGGGGTGAGAGGCGTTGGAGCTATGGGAATGAGGAGAAGATGGGCGAGAGGGAGAGGGGAAAAAAAGGAAAAACGGGGGAGAATCAGGCAGAACATCAAAAAAATTGGAGCGGGGGGATAAGGCGCAGCCTCTCGATCGGGAAGGGGGGCAGGAGTAAAGGCCAGCCGTGATCGGAGAGGTCTTGGCGGTGGAAGGGCGGGAGGGAAGGTCCATACGAAAATACACGTGGGAATGTCTAGTTCAATCGTGGTGAAAAGAGGGGCCCCACAAAGCAAGACCTAGAGGGCGGCTGATCAGCGGAGGTATCTGGGAAGGGAGGAGAGGGGACTCTGGGGGAAAATTTAGCCTGGGGGAAGCCAATTGGGTATACGCGAGAATGCGTACGAAGAAAAAAAAAAAAGGGCCAAGTCACAAAGCGAATCAAGGCATACGGCCATGCGCCATGGCAGAAAAAGGGAACAACATTGTTCCAAGGGGAATGGACGATGGGGAAGAGAGACCTGGCTGGAAATCGGCACGCTAGGCAAGTGCATTTAGAAAAAGAGGCCACCGAATTTGTTGGTGGCGCGGGGGATATTCCAAGGGTTGCGCAGGGTGGGAAACAAGAAACATAGAGGGGGAGAAAATTAAAAGATTGAGGGGGACGCGCTATCGAAATTTTTACTCGCCACGTATCTCAAGGAAGGGATAAAAGGGAAAAAAAAACGCGTGCTCGGTTAAAAGGGCCAAGCTCTCGATTCGGTGATGGTGGGGGGGAAAGAGGGTCTTAGGAACCGAATCGGGGTGAGGAGAGGGTGTGTGAAAAAAAAACCCTATTGACGACGTAATCCGAAAGAGGGCACCCGCCTCAAGGAGGTCAACTCTTTGACTGGAGAAAAGAGAAAGCCGCAGACAATTGCACGCGCGAACAGATTCGAAGTATGTGAAAGGGGGACCGGGAGGTAAGGTTAACTTGGCCGGAGGGGAAAACGAACTGCACCGCAATATCCTGTATGGGGGAAATAGAAGACTTATAGCATGCAATTGGGTCCTCCGCTGAGGGGGGGGGTAATCACCTTCAAAGAAAAAATACAGCCGCCAAAAAAAAAACCAAACTCGAGATTTGGGAAGTCGGGGTATCAGAAGATGAAGTTAAAATAATCAAAGAAGTAGGAGAGAAATGGAGAGATCGGTGTTGGACGAAACCCAGGCCAAGCATATAGGGAAGAAAAGAGGTTTACATGAAAAACAAGGGTCATTTGGTGGAAGGGGAAAAAGGTTTCAGGGGGTAGGGACTATCTCTTGCAACAATATGACGGAAATCGCTCAGACTAGGGAAGGGTAGGACGTGTAAAGGGTATCCGCTTCTAGAAGCGCAACTGCGGGGTGGAGGGGGTCGAAGGGAAGTGACACTATCAATGGAAGGACCTGGGGACACGTCTTCACCAAGCAAGTCTTCTTCAAACTGAGTAGTGGAAAAGGTCACAAGGAGCAAACGGAAATAGTACGCTTTTTAGCCGCCGTAGACAGATAAGAAAGATCGGCGCTGGTCAGGCGGCATGTGGAAATTGAGGGGGTGCAGACCAGGGGATAACAAAAATTCATCGCATCAAAGAGAGGCGAAAAATAGGCCCAATGCGGGGATGGAGGAAGGCGAGGGATCATCCACCAGAAAATAGAAGGGGAAAAATGAGAAACCAGGACAAACAAAGATCAGATCAACAAAAGGAATTAGTCTCCACTTGAGAAAAAGAGGAAGGGGGGTCCAGGGAAGAAGGGGTGGGGAAAAGGGGGGCTGGAGAAAAGCCACCGTACCGAAAAAAATTTTGAAACTGGAGAGGACAGATCACGGAGATACTTGCAGGGGCCTGGAGGCACTCGGGAGTCCAGTCACACAACTATTACACTATCTAGCCCGGCACATAGGAGACATGGCTGAACAAAACGATTTTTAAGCAGTCCTGTATGGCAAGCGCCACGACCGGGGGGAAGGGAAAGAAACATTCCTTGGGGAAAGTAGGGTCCATGGCCCTGAACGCAGGAAATACAGTCTACCAACACAAGACACAGGGGGACCTGCCCCCAAGTACCACACCGGTGAAGGCAAATAAATCTCTAGACGCGGAACTACAAAAGAGAGGAAAGCGTCAGGGAACAAAAAAACTTCAAAATAAACCGACAAAGGGATGGGGTCAATAAGAAGAAGGGGAATGACGGCAGGGCAAGGTTTAACGGCATCCAAAAAAACAGTCTCAATCCCAGGGGGGAACGAGCGCCAGTATAGGAGCTCAAGGATTAGGGACAAAGCACCAAGGAAAATCAAGTGGGGTGACGACTGGAAGAGTGGAGCTGAGGGCCGCCAAATTAAAAAAGAGCGCAGGGAGACAAAATGTTCAATAGAGGGAATAATCGGGAAAGTAGGGCTGGTGGACGGAGGTTAAAAAAGAAGAAGAAAAAAGAAGAAAACTGGGGGCAAGAGACAGTAAGAGAGATCCCAAGTTGAGGAGAGGCGCTGGCCGAGGAAAACGGGAAAAGAAGGGGAGGGTCAAGGTAAATCTAATGTAATACAGTGATGAAGGATGAATCGGGGAAAAAACAAAAATAAGCGCCAAACATGACATTGAAGAAAAGAAACAAAAAAAAAATAACCGAATCTGTCTTGCTAGAACGTCGGGGAAAATGGTGGAGGATCAGATGAAATATCCGTAAGTGACCGAACTCAAAGGAAGAAGAGCATCCGAAATTAATGCCAATTGTTTACGGTCCAGGGGGGTGGAAGGTAACCATCGCGGAACACCCCTGTACTTAAGAATACACCCAAAAGAGAAAGCATGTGCAGAAGAAGTAAAGCAAGGGGGCGAGAGTTTGAGGGATAGAAAAAGGATCGAAGGGAGGAATTTAGAAGAAAGGGGAAGTGTTGAAATTGGCGCTGAGTCAAAGTCAAATTTCAAAAACTGCCCTGCTAAGTGCGAGGGGGGGAATGAACCGGAAGGGACTAGGATTGGAACTAACCTTCTGAGAAGAGACATAGGGGAGGAAGGTAATCGAAAAGAGAACGCGGAACACAGGAAGCATATCGCCAGGGAAGGAGGAGGATCTCCTTCCTAAATGAAGTGCTGGGAAATATATTTTGGTAGCAAAGTTGCAATAATAAAGAACAACGGGGAAGGTGTCCGTATTAAACTTATTGCACCCGAAAGGGAAAAGCCAATCGCGGGAAAGCTCAGGGCGAAGATACTTGCTGGAGAGAGAAGAGAAGGAGAGGGGTGCCCGGTTAGGGGTTCGGAAAAAGTCCCTACTGGGGGCATCAGGGGGAGACCGGACCCTGTCCACGGAGGAGGATCCAGAAAAGAACAATAAGCTAGAACTCTACCACCGAAAAAGATAAGAGAACTGGGATAACTGGCTCGGAAATCTCCAGGATATCTCTACAGGAAAATTTACCTTTAAAAAAAGTCGAGAGCCGAAAAGAAAAAGACATTCGGGACTATGTCGAAAAAAGACAGGGGGAAGAGATACACCTTGAGAGAGCGTAACGAGCCGTAAAGTGAGGTCAAGGGGTGCACCAAAAAACAAAGTCCTTTGTCAGGGCGGACTAGATCGTGAAAACGAATGAAAGTGAAAAAAGGAACATACATGATCAAAACGAGGTGTAAAAACATCCAGAGGGAGACCACAAACGTCGTGACAATGGGGGGAAACACCCATAAAAAAGTCCAAAAATCACAAAGGCGAGAGAACAAAACATCAGTAAAGTCCGGATAAAACACTCTGTATTTCTAGCCTGTCCGGGGAAGGTCGAAAAAACACCCGCGGGAGAGGAGGGGGAAGGCGACAATCACAAAGGAAGCGGGCATGCTGAAAAAAGCCCCTCTCGGAAAGGAGGACTTCTTGGAAAAGTTGGGTATCCAAGGGGACGAGACACGGTAAAAAGCAGGGGGGGGGAGCAAGGACGGTCAAATCGGGCGAAGCGCGGGACAGGAAATAGAGAGATTTCGCTCACCGGACAAGTGTAGAAAGGGTCTCGAAAAGAAAGACTTGAAAGACAATTTCTAATTGGAGAAGTGAACAGAAGATGAGGAATTGTACCTCTATACAGAAGAATAGGGGTCTGAAAAAAAAGAAGGACGGGTTAAGGGGGTGCAGCAACTACCCAAGCAACACCATTAATGCACAAGGGAAATAGTCGAAATCGGGCCGCAAACAACCATTTGTAGATCAGTGGAAAAAAGAATTAAAAATTACAAGGAGCGTGGCAGCCAGAAGGGATTGCAAGAGGATAGAGAGTGAGAAGACATTAAGCAAAGATCTTCGCGGTGAAAAACGCCTTCATCCTAAAAACAGGCTGGGGAAGGTGACAAAAAAGGACTAGTGGGGGTGTTACAATCGATAAAAAACATAAGGGACCTAGACGAGGCAAGACGAATGGTCAGGGGGCGGACAAACTATTCGGCTGATCCGAGATAACTAAAAAAACAACAACCACAGTAGATGAGGAGAGAGAGATAGGGATCAGAGAAGATTCTGTTTTTCGATCCTCACGGGGGGAGAGGAGGACAAGATAGCGTGGAGCTGGCAACCAAAAAAAGTTGCGGGGCGGGGGGGGAAAAAACGCATCGATGCGGCTGCGGGGGATGCAAAGCAGCGAGAAAGGTTTGAGACGATAGAAGAGAAAAAGAGATCCAGTAAGGGAAAGAAAGGAATGATAAATCACGCGAAGATTTGAAGCTATCGGAGGAGGAATGGGGTCGGAAAAAAAGTGGAGGGAAATTCTGTCGGCACTCAAATTGTGTTGAGTGGGGGGTATGGAAAGAAAACAACCAAACACAAAGAACCGGAAGGAAGTGGAGAAAGACCGAGAGTATTGGACTGTGAAGATTAAAAGGAAGGGAGAAGAAGGGTTCAAGGGTGACGATTACTGGTAATGACATTAACGATATGCGCGCTCCTCACTGGGGGAACCAATGGGAAGAAGCATCGCGGACGATTGTCCCGGACGAGGAGGGGCCGAGGGTAGGAAAGGGAATTTGATAACGGGGCTTAGGGGGGACTCGTTTAGGACTAATTTTATAACGAAAAGGCTGGGAAAAGGAAAAGTGGGATTCCTAGAAAAAAACGGGTCTGTTTGGGAGTGAAACACATCGGATCCGGGATCCGGAGGGATCTTTTTGGGTGTCGCCAGGAGAACTACCGTATCGACAATTCTCCAGCGGGGAGAGTTTCCGGGTGGCTCGCGTATATGTTAACAAAACGTGAGGGAGTGGGGGGTGGAACCGTTCGAACGAATGTGGATAATGGCAAGGGGGTGGATCGCAAATTGTGATAGGAAGGGGTGTAGAACGCCTGGACGTGACCGGGATCGTCTGGAGGAGGTGTTCACAGGCAGACAAAAGACTGGGGATTTTGTGTGCAACACGTTATTTCAACTGGGAAGGGTCGGGTGGGGGAAGTCCGCAAAAATGAAAAGTAGCGCGTTAAAGAGTTAGTTCAAGACGTCGGAAATCTACGACTAGAAGTGGTGAAGGGACCTGGCGGCTCTTAACGTCCGTACTTATCGGTGCAATTACTGTGAAGGGCGCCGGGAGATGAAGCGCGGAAGGTTATATCAAAAGTCGAAATAGGGTTAGGGCGCGTGTCTAGCGGGGCGAAGCGGGAGGGGAGGGAGAAAGAGGTCTTCTGTAAAGGCAACACATTCATGGTGGCAAAACAAGAGGGGGAAGAACGCAAAAAAAGGACCGCCGAAGGATCGAAAGTTCGAGGCGGGGCATGGAGGGGCAAAATCCCACGGAGGCAAACCCACGAAAGCATGCGGAGGGAAGAGGGGAAGTGCTGACCAGAAAAAAGACACAGGGCATCAGCTCGGCAAGGCCGAGCGAGGAGGAGAAGAGGCTTGCGCCTGAAGTGGGAAGAGAGCGGTGAAGTTCCGGGAAAATGGTTAGGGCATCGCTGAGTCAGTGCGAACTAAAGCCTAAATTCTCACAAGCGTTAAGAATTCAAGGAAGCCTGAAAGTCAAGTAAAAAAAATAAAATGGACAACAATAAGCGAGGGAAGAAAAGGAAGGGAAGCTGTTTGAAGTTGCAGCGCGGGAAGCCGTGGGAGGAGAGAGAAAGAAAATTGCTGGGTAAACTTCTGCCAAAAAAAATTTGGGGGGAGGGGGGCGAGGGTGAATTACTACACGGGTGTGTGGGAAAACGGGGGCCCAGGGAAAAGAGATTCAAAAAGGTAAGGGAAAGGAAAGTTAGGGCGTGGCGCCACTCCTAACCAAGCGAGGGCGAAAACGGATATTACATCCGCAAGATTGCAAAGATACGGGGTATAAGAAAAAGAGGCGGGTGGAGAGAGGGGAGCGGACGCAATAGATAGGTGACTAGGAGGTGGGTGGGGAACAAGATTAAAGTCAATGTCGCTGGGGTGACCTCCTCCGGGGACGGCCAAAGAAAATTCACTTGTTTCAAGACAAGCGAAAAAACGCAAAGAAAAGGGGGCAAACGGTAAAAGCGACGTCTGAGAGGGGGGGGGAGAAGAGGAAAGTCAGTCTTTTAACGGGAGTCGCAGAACCGGCACGACGCATGCTCAGGGATGTCATAATCAAGGGGATCTTGGGAAGGTGGCGGCGCTTTGGGTAATAAAAAGTGGAAAAATGCAAATAAAAACGAGCACGCCTCCAGAGACCACAAAGAAAAAAAGCGGTCAAGATAGGTTTGAATATGTGGTCCCGAGGGGGGAAATCCAGCGAAAGAGATCAAATAACTTTGCGAAGGATCGCCCTGGGAGCTGAAAGGGGTTCGGGGTGTACGAAACGGGAAGAGCAATATGATCATTGGAAGGGTCGGTACTTCGCGGGGAAAAGGGGCCAGAGCTTTTGTCGGAGGGTGTAAAGACTTGGCTGTAAGCGCTGCTTGTCCCTATATTGGCGGGTCCGAGAGGGTGAACTGGGGGATCACTCTATTTCGTTGAAATTATACAGAGGGTAGTGGCGCAGGCAGAGGAAGGTCTCAAGAGGTCGAGCAATCCTTTTGATGAGCGGGTGGCGTTTTATCCTGGTTCGGGGGGCTCGGGCTATATCTGGCAATTCACGTATTGGGTAACCAGGAGTCAAAGGGGTCTCGAACCCGAGTTCGGTTCTTTCTTCGCCTGGAGTGGTCATTTTGGGGGGGTGAGGGGCTGGCCAGGGGAAGGTCATCAATCACCTGAAACGTCGTTCGGGACTTTGGGGAGATTCCTGGGGCAATCCTCACAAAAATCAATCGGGGCGATACATCGGTTACGTGGTGTTCGTGCTTTTACGACCGAAGTGCTCCACAGGGGGGGAACTTAGCAAGAACGATGATCTGTAAGGCTAAAGGTCTGAAAATGGGTATTCGTTAGGCTGGGTCTGACTATCCATACTAATCCGGCAACCTGAAGGAGCATTACACACATGAAGAAGACAAAAAGAAAAAAGGGGGGAGGGATGAAAAGAGGAGTGTTTTACGGGTTCTAAAATTTGTCCGAGGGAGGGTAAGAAAAGGCACAACTACCACGGTTAGGCGCGAAAAAAGATACAGCAGGAGAATGAAACTTTCGCAAGGTGTAGCAAGACGAAAAGTAATAACAACGATGAAAAGAGCGAGGCAAGACCGTGATGTGAAATGGCCGGGCTGAAAAAGCTGCATATTTTCAGAGGGCTGTCTTGCACAAAAGCAAAGAAAAGTGGGGACGAAAGGAGCTGGGCGAGAGAAGAAGTCTTGAAACATAGAGGATAAATAACCATCGAGAGGCGCACCATCAGAAATGTCGATGCTGTGGTTAGGGGCGCCGACTTCATACCGACCACTCATGACCTCAATAGGGACTCGGAGAGACATGGGCGCAGAACATAGGGTGAACGTCTCTCGACCCTCCCCCTGGACTGATACAACGCGCACCTCTGTGGGGCATTTTTTGGGGGCAGGTCAAGTATTCGCAAAACACTCATCCGTATCGAATTCGGAAAGCCCCTCTCTCAAAAGGGTAGTCAAAAAGTAAGGGGGGGGGAAATGAAGTATTAATGGCTAAAAAAAATCAGACCAATCCTCGCGCTTTGGGTTTCGGGCGGTGTGTAGGGGAGCTGGTACCGGACTGTGAAAAAAAAAACGGAGAAAATTGGAAAAATAAGAACTTATATTACAGAGGCGGCAAATTTCTAGCTGGGGTGCCAGGGAGGAGAGAAGGGAAAATTAAACAAGAACGTGAAAAGGGAACCGTGGACAAGAGAATTCTGTCTGGGAACCAATTTCCATTGCTATCGTGCCGAGAAACACATAGCTTAAGGTAGTTGGGGAAGAAATTCGGCTCGGAGGGTACCGGACAGTCAACCGGAAAGACGGGGCTAAAGCGGGGTGGAAAAAACAGAAAAACAAACAAGTAATTTAATTTCGAAATAACATCGATAAAAAAAATAAGTAAAGCAGATCGGGTAAAGAAGGACTCGGAAAACTTTGTAAATGGTGGACCGGAACATGATAGCTGTGTCGGCGAGCAAGAGAGTCGCGGGGGTACCATAACTCCAAGCCTTGACCTGAAATAAAGGAAAATGTACCAAAGGAGGGAAAAAACCCAAGCTGTGTCAGAGGAAACCCTCCAAAAAGAAAGACAGTTCAAAGGGGACAAGTCATCCGAAGTGGAAGGATAACCAATGCTAAGTTGCACAGGTGAATTCCCTTGGGCGGCGCACGGGGAAAATTTCGTGCGTCTGAGCGCCTCAGTTCCAGTCCACGCAGAGAAAATGTAAGTTGAATGACCGTAGGGGGCTGATCTCAACAGGTACCGAAAAGAGTTCGGAGAAGAAAATATTTGGGGGGGGGGCGGAAATTAAGAACCGCTCTCTCTGCGTAAAGAAAAAAAAATCCATCCAGGGCAGAGGGCCTAAGATAG
>Ga0179593_1572142_pt1 | contig 13062 bp, 16 predicted proteins | sample CZODoug2_1_08_16_FD_185931 | JGI IMG/M metagenome (GOLD analysis project Ga0179593, IMG submission 185931) | Vadose zone soil fungal communities from Angelo Coast Range Reserve, California, USA - CZODoug2_1_08_16fungal (PacBio error correction) | ecosystem: Environmental > Terrestrial > Soil >...
AAAGTCAATGGGTAAGAAAAAGCCCGAATAAAATTTAGGGACCCAGCAGCCTAGAGAGAGCTTTCAAAAGGGTAGGAGAGGGGTTCCTTAAACAGGGAGAGACATATGCCGGCAACGACCTACTCGAAACCATCTGCTGCTCAGGGTTAAGGGTGGGCATTTATCCAGAGGGGAGGGGGAAAATCGACCAGGATTGCAGAGAGGAAAGACAGAAAACGCGTCGGAACTTTTGGTCCATGTCAAACGGGAAAGAAATACATATTCTCAAGGGAAGAAAAGGGGGATGGAAGTGGCTGGGAGAGGGGAGAGGATATGACTCTTTAATAGCTCGAAGACCAGCAATGAACTACCAAACATATCCTGCCGGATACGCGATATACAGGGGGGGGGGAAAGGGGAGTTGCCGGTGGAGGAAAAGGAGCGATGGGGAAAAAGATCAGCGCACAATTGATCATAGGGGGATTGAAGGGTTTAATAAGGGATGGGAGAACCAAAACCGAACTTTATACGAGGATAGCAATGCGGGTTCCGGGGGGTGGCACGAACCGCAATAGGGTGATAAGGGGAAATCCCTCTCCGTGTCTTGGGCAGTTAAAGGTTGGGGAATGCCGGATGCTCGCATAAACATCCAGCAGCCTTGTATCGGGAGGCGAGAAGGAGAAGAAATGTAACTGGGGGGGAGGAAAAAGGCAGGGATAAGGATTGGTTGGAAAGGAAAATCCAGGTAAATGGCGCAGGGGGAAGAAACGTGAGGGGAAAGGTGTGGTTCACAAACCCGGCGGGAAGGGGGGAAACAGGATGGCGTGATTGAATCGACTACGGTGCCATATAAGCCTGGAGAGGGGGGAATCACATAGATTTAGGAAGAAGAAGTCGAGGCAGGACCTTTGTGGGAGCTCAAAAACGTCATTGCCCTTGAAAAGGGGACTTGAATACATGAAGGTCTGGAATGACACAAAAGGAGGGGTAATCGGGCGAATTAAGGCGCAAAAAGGAACAAGCCGCGAATTTCTGGAGCAAGAAGGAAGTAAAAAGGGTTTCACGCGAGCAGGACACCAGCGCAGGACCGTTCAAGGGGCAAAAAAAAGGGGCTACACCCGTAGCGAGGGAAAACAGTGTGACGCGGTCTTAAATGGAAGGAAGGGGGACCCAGGCCCGGGCCCCCTATCACGAAAAGCGGTGACCAGACCCATCGTATACAACAAAAGGGCAGGAAGAAATACGTGAGGAAGAAGGGTTAAAGAAGGGATTCGCATAAAAGCCATAGTACGGTCAGGAATCCGCAAGGGAAAAGGCAGCCAAAAGGGGGTCGAAAGGGGATATCAAGGGAAAAGAAATGTCCTTTCTGCATAAGGAAGGGACCTTCCTTCTGACGACCAGAAAGGGGAAGACTATGTAGGACGGAATCTCCCAGATTAAATGGGTGGGGAGACTATGACGGGAAAAAGGGAGGCTTCCCGCCGAAAGTTGAATTAAACAAAGGCCAGCGGTATTAGCCAGGTCTATCTGGGGAAACGCGAAGAGGGAAAGTCACGCGGGAAAAAAGATAAACTAGCGTCCGGCACGGATCCGATTGCCCACAACAGTGAACTGGGGAAAAAGCATTAGTCTGGAAAAACTATTTGGTACTTACCGGCCTTTAGTCTAATCTTCATCGACCGGGACCGCAATTTCGAAGAGCGTCGGAAAAACAGTATTATTTAGCGTGGGGGCCATTGAGAAAGAGAACGGGAGGGTAAGACGGGGAAAAGATTGAATGGTTCAAGTTTACCAGCCAAGGGGGGGGGGGAGCAAGAAAAAAGAAGGAGCCGGTGGGGGCGGGGGGAGCTCAGCAACAACAACTTATTATGATGAAAAAGACAGGACATAACCAGGAGGGTTTACCTTGGAGGAACTCCCAGGGGGGGGGGTGGTTTTGTGGGAGGGTGGGGGGGGGGGGTAGGGGGGGTGGAGAAGGTTGGGGTTGAGAGTTTGTTTATCCCAGGGGTTGGGGTGGGGGAAAATAATATCTATGGGTAAAAGAAAATTACCAATTGTCTAGGGTTGTCCGCACCCGCAAGTGCGAAATGGTAAAACCAGGGACAAGACCTGCAGGACAGCGGGAATCACCATTACTTGCTCTAGGGGGGAAGGCAGAAATCCTTTCGGGGGAAGGGACCAAGCCCCATTCGGGTAGAAACCTCTGTGGTTCGTGTTCCACTGAAGGAACCGCCGGGGGAGGGGGGGGGGGTTCCCCGAAGCGGAAAAGTAGAGGGGGGAATAACGGTATTCCCTGGGGGGGGGGGGGGGGGGGAAAGAGGGGGAGAAAAGACCTCTTAATCAAAGGATTGAAGGGGGAAGAGCCGTACGTCCAGAGAATATATCCTTGGATAGAGAATCTGGAACGCCAATAAAAAAACCTTACCAAAAAGCATTGCAGGCGGAGGGGGAAAGTCCTGGGACCCTCATTTTCCTTTCAAAAAGGGTAAGAACTTTGGATATCCGTAGAGAGAAGACTCACAAGGGGGGAAAGGGAATTACTATGGCCGTAACCGATGGGAAATAAAAAAGAGGATTCCTTTAACAGATAGAGGACTGCTCAGGAATACCTATCTTATTACGTACGTTGGAAAGAAAAAGTACCTCCAGAGAGGGGGGGGAGACGGCACGGGCCTGGGGATTAGGAGAGGGCGCACAGGGGGAGGAAGACGCGGCGGATGAGGACCATTTTGGAGCGGGGGGAAGGGCCCTGACGGGGGGGTTAGGAATGGAAAGCCGTAGTCACGCTTGATGAATGGGGGGGCGGGTCCCGGGAGAAGGCATTGCGCAGAAAGTATGGGCCTATTCGATAATAATTAGGCCTCCAAAGAGGTGAGCGGGGGGGAAAGGTTGCCTTAGAATCAAGGCCGCCGCAGACGCCAACAGAGTCGCAGGGTGCTCCTAGGAAGCTGACAGAAGAAAGAACAAGTGCTGCCTCCTGCAACCCTGGCCGATTACAAGACACGAGTCCGAAAATAGCCGTCTGGGGGGTTATGGCAAAACGGGAGGGAACCGGAGTAAGGACGAGGGAGGGGGGAAAAAAAAAAATGAAGGCACCATTGAAAAAAGCCGGTCAAAGAAGGTCACTTATGTTTCATCACATGCGGAAGTTAAGGGAGAAAAAAGGAGGCCGCATCTTCGGAGAGGGGGAGAGGTTATCTCGAGAGGCATTCCCGAATAAAGAAAGGGGAAGGGAGAAAGGGTGCGCAGGAAGGGGGGGGGGAGAAAGAAAGTACTGGAGGGCATCAAGCTGGGGAACGGGAGGGCATATTGCCGTAAAAAAAGGAGGAGGGTCTTGCAAAAAAAGTGAAAACTGGGGAAGGGAGAAGGGTAACCTGTAGAATTCGGTTGTGGGGGGAAATTAATTAACAATGGGAAGAAAAAGAGTCTGTGCGCTGATCTTTGCAAACAAAAAAGGGCAAACTCCCGGGTACCAAGGAGAAAAGAAAATGCAAGATTAGTAATAGTCAGAGCCAAAAGGCAGTGATATGTTATGTGGGGGGGGGAAGAGTTGGGCTGTCTCCGACTCTTCCAGTCGCGGCATGACCAAGAAGTTAGGGGGGGGAGCGCTTCTCCAAAAACTAGAACTTTAATAGGGTGATGCATTGGAAAGGGGAGGGCGGCGTCACTATGGTGGGAAAAAAATACAAAGTTCGTAACGCGACAAAAGCGAGAAAGAGGATGGGTTTAAACTGAAGGAAAAGGACCCGCCCCGATGAGAAAGAAGGAAGGAGACCATTGCGTCAGGCCAGATGCCATTCACGTAAGCGAGTCGTTCCTTGGGGCGGAATAGGTCGTTGATGGAAGTACCCAGGGAGGAGGAGAATCAAGGGGGAGGGGTGCTTTCGGGTAAGACTGAGGGTATATGGATGTCTAAGGGAGGGGTAGGAGGGCAAGAGAGAGAAAAAAAAACCACGGAGGAATGGTGTCGGAATCAAATGGGTAGGGAAAAACCTGACAAGCCCTGAAAGACTGTAAAAGCAGGAGGGAGGGGGGGTTTTTCAAACATCCGGGTCTTACCCGGCTCCAGTACAGACTAATTACAGATAAAAAGACGTTTAGCAGGTGAAGGGGGGAGAGGGGGGGCACTTGCATCCAGGGGGGGAGGGGAGAAAAAAGGATGGAATATCAACATAATTCGGAATTGGCGTCTATGGTTGGAAGAAGGGGAAGAACAAAGAGGAAAGAAGAAGGAACAAAGGAATCACCGTATGAAAGTTAGGGAAGGACGGGTGAAGAAGGAATAACGTGCAGCTGGATATGAACTGGACATCAATTAACAAGCACTACAAACATATCCGAACTGGAAAAAGAAAGGGGGGGACCTGGTAATTGAAAGGGGGAGGAAAAAGAGAGGGGAATTAAAGATCAGCGCACATTAGCTTAAAGAAGAAAGGTTTTAATTAATGTGTTAGAGAAAAAACCGAACTTATACGGGGACTGAAAGGAATTCTTGGTGGAAAAAAAGAAGGCGCCATGGGGAAAGGGGAGTAGTACGTGTTGAAAGGTCTTTTCCGGGGAATATAAACGAAGAATCGAGCAGGCCCTAAGGTCGCCAGTCAGAAAGAAAGATCGGAATACTGCAGGACGATCTGATAGAAAATATCAAAGAGGACATAATAGGAGGGAGCTGGCTTTTTGCGGGGGGGAAACAGGTAAAATCACATGATGTTTAAACACATAATGAGAGAGGGAGGGGGAAACCGGGGGTAGGGAATGGGACTTCCAGGGAATGAGAAAGGCGATCGACTACGGCGTGCAAGGAGAAGGGATGCTGGGGAAGAGGACCGGACCAGCACAGAATGATAAGATGAAAAGTCAGAGGGCAGGGTCTTGTCAGAGGAAAGGCGCTGGGAAGAGGAGAAAACGAGCGGGAGTGCCCTAAGGAAGAGGTTGAGGTATCGACGATACAGCTCGAATTGTCGGGAGAAAAAAGGAAGGAAGGTGTCTAAGCGAGAAGAAAAAGTGATAAGGAGGCCGGGGACAAAAAGAAAGGTTCCGGTCTTATGACACCGAAAAAAGGAGGAGATCTTGGGGAAGAGGGGAATGAAAGCTCGAGGAAAAATATACAACGGGCGGCCATATCACGCCCCTCGAGAAACCCCAGTCCGTGCATACTCGGAATGATAATGAGGGAGGCCCTTGGGAAAGGGGAGAAACATTCCTATGAGGGGCCATCGTACGCCATAGTAAGGATGAGCAGGGAAAAAAAAAAGGGGGGTTTCAGGTATACAGGAAGGAACGGTAAACCTGGCATCCGTGCACGAAATGCGGGTCCAGGACAACCGGAAAAATGGCCTTGGCGGGGGGGAAAAAAGCTTAGCGAACTAAAAGGCCCAGGATAGAGCTTTTGCAAGAAGGGGGAACCTCGCTGAACCATTTCCTCTGAAGAGGCGGTCAGGAGGGGGGGAGGGAAAAAAGACCTACACGGAGAAAAGAGTGCACGGGAGGGAATACACTGGGACGCGGTCCTGGCTGTCGGCAACAAACCAACCCTCACGGGTTATAGGGGGAAAAAAGAACGGCTGAAGAAAGAGGTTGCTGCGATAAGTAGTGTCCGTTGGTCCTCGGGGGGAAGGGGGAAAGTCCCCAGCGAGCGGCACTGTCCACCTCGTGCCCCACTGCAAATGGTGGTGGGACCCAGTTTGAAAAGGATTTAGGATAAGGGGGCGGGTTCCTCTTCTTTCTTTTACAGGAGGGAGGACAGGAAAAAGGGAGCGGGTGGGTCAGGGGGGAGATGAAAAAAGGAGAGGGGAAGGGAGGAAAGAAGAGAGCTCCAAAGGATACGGGGATGTTTGGGAAAAAGCGAACTGAACCTGGTAAATAGAAAAGAACGTGTGAGGGGGGAACTCCAGAAAAAAAAAGGCGGAGGAGATGGTTACATTGCGAATGCAAGAAATAATGGTGATTCCCAGGAAGGAGCTCGAAAGGAAGAAAGGCAGCAGCAAAATCGGGAAGAATTCTTTTTCCCATGCAAGGGCTGGGGTGGGGTGCCCTCCAGTGGAAAGACCGCGGGGGGAGGTTTTCCAGAATGAAGAAAGGTAAGGGATAGCGGGAGGGAAAGGGACGAAAAAAGAGGAATTGCTAACGGAGCCAAATCGAAATCACGAACTTTCTCGGAAGAACGCAAGCTGGGAAGATAAAAAGAAAGGGGCACCAGGGAGAGAAGAGGAATGGAACCACCATGACAAGTCCGGCGGCGGTAAAGGGAACCTACATTTTCCTTTCCAGAAGAGTTATGGGAAAGGAAACCTTACACCATTGGGGAAAGAGGGATAAGGGGCACGCCACGGGCAGCTAGCATGGAAGTACTACTAATGGCGTAAACAAGTAGACCATCTGAATGTTGGCTTGGAGGTGGGGGGGGCTTCTCGGAAAGAAAGAAAAAAAGGTGGAAAGGATTGTATGAAAAGAGGGGGGGGGAGGCTCACCCTCGGAGTGATATGAAGGCCCTCCGGGAGAGAATATGGGAAGAGGAAAGGGGGGGGTCCAAAAATATCCTCTACGCGGGGCGGAGTGCGAATTGCCCGTACTTTTCATGCAACGGGAAAGGAATCTCGCGGAGAAAAAAGAGAAGGATATATGCCCATAAATTCGAGGGGAGCCTTATTTCTAATGGGAAGGATAAAAAAGAGAATCAAGGCCGAAGACAGAAAGAAAAAATGACGCTGCCGAACCCTCGTGACTCCTGTCCGAGTAAGATAGGCTAGGAAGAAAATAGCCGCGGAAAACGAGGGGAAACTTGGGGGTCAGGGGGAAGAAGAAGCCTGAGCTGGAGAGCGCCAACCTGCGGTACACCGAAGATAAAAAGAGAACCGCCGAATAACCAAGCGAAAAGGGGGAAAAGGGAGAAAACAGGAGGGTATAGGGAAAAATGAAAGGGCAGCTTCTGAATAAAGGTTTATCGAGGGATCTGTAATTAAAGGTAGAAAAGAGATAAAGCGCGAAAAGAGACGGAAGGGGAGAAGTCTGTTCCGAGGCGTATGCGGCCAGCGGTTTTGGGAATCGAGGGGGGGGGGAAAAAGGTCCATATAGAAGGAGAAGAAAAAAGGGAGGCAGGTTAGTGCAAAAAAAGAGGGAAAATACCCTGTATAATTTTCCGGCGATGAGCCTCCCCATAACCGGTTAGTAACAGAGAGGGTGGGTTCGCTGATCGGGGAATGAGAAAGGAAAAAGCTAATGTGTTCAGAAACAGGGCACCCCTTCTCCCTGCGAACAATGATGATGTCGTCGATCTGCGTAAAGGAGGGGAGGAGGATTTCTTTGGGGCGTCGGGAAAAGAAAGGAGTCAGATTGCCCCAAAGTTCCCGCTGCTTACGCAAAAACACTGCCAGCATTTTCAGTAATGGTGAGAATCGGCACGATGGTGGGAGGAAACGGACAATGAAAACGTTAAAAGGAGGAGGAAGGAGGGGATCCCATCAGGATGGTTGTCAAAAAAGGTCCGAACGCCCGATGATAAAGGACATCGTACGAGAAAAGGGGCCATCAGGCGAAGGAAGAAGAGGGGGAAGGAAGCTGTCGTGTGATGAGTCCAAAGAATACCTTTTTGAGCAGATTCCCACACCCGGGGGTTGCGACGAGGAGGGGATTCGGCGAGGGGGAAGGGAGGTAGTATTTCTCACAACAAATGAGGGGAAAAGAGAGGTTCCAGGGAATCTTATTATCACCCAGCAGCCGATGGACAGCAAGGGGACGGGGAATGGTTACTTGGAAAGTTAGAAAGAAGAATGCCGGAAAAAAGGTAAAGAACTGATGGCAGCTGTCTGCCGCAGCAGGGGAAGACGATGTCCTTATCAGCATCGGGGAGAGACGAAAAAGAAAGGGGACGATAGGGTGAGAGTTCGGACCTTTTTAAGTGGGGGACAAAGGAAAACAAATCGTGACGCCCGCCCGTCAGAGGAAAAAGTGCTGGAAGTGGCGGGGAGAGGAGGGAAAATAAAGGGGAGCTGAATACAGCCAAGAGGACAAAGTAAACAGCCCGAATAAAAAGGAAGACGTACTGAGAGAATCATCTTCAGGCTGCGTCGCTCTCGAGAGGGTGATAATTGGAGGGGAAAGGGCAGCGAACCAGTAGAGGGGGGGAAAAAAAAGCAAAGTGTTAAGGAAGGATAATAGCTCAACCAAACCGGAAAAAAGAGGGGACAAGTCCTTCTTTTTCTGTCAAGGCAATCCGAAAGAGAAAAAAAAAAAGTTGGGATGGGGGAGATAAAGATGCAGCATTAGTAGAAAATCTCGCCCGCAGCCAGGAGGGGGGGGGGGCGCTTATCTCGGAAAAAAGGACGAAGAACGAGGGGGGAGTGAAAGGCAAAGGTAAAACGGGCTTTTTTTCCACCCGATAACGTGCTTCGGATCGCGTTTAACGGCGGAAAGAGGCCTGAGAAGGATGAGAGGAAAGGGGGGGAAAGATAAAAAAAGAGTGGGGGAGGGAGGGGGATATTCCTCACATAGATCTGGAAAGAGGCATGACTTCGGCGCTGTCAAAAGCTTCGAAGGAAGGGAGAAGGATTTGCTCCGGAAAAGAAAAGGGAGAAGAAGGTTATCTGAAAGTCCAGATAGTATTGGAGCTTGTGTCTAAGCAAGTAAACGATACTGAAAAGTACGGGCAGGATCAAATCGAGGGTCGAACAAAAGAGAAGGGGCTTTTTGACGCGGTGATGGGGACAGGCCTGCTCGACTCCACAGGCCAGAACAGAAGGGACCAGACCCACAGGTAGGTCAAAAGACGCATAAATGCCCTAAAGCAAACGGTGATGATATCCTGCATTCTCGCTGGTCTGGCCCATCGGACGCATAGGAAAGCCGGGAAAAAAAAGAAATCAATGGTTCAAGGGGATATCCAAAGTGCGAGCAACCGTAAAGCCCTGTCTGCAAGGGGGGGGAATGATCGTGGTCGACCTTGCCCGGAAGAAGAAGGATGGTTAGGGTGCGGGAAAAACAGGGAGTAAGAGGAGATCCCCTGGCAATAGGGTGTGACATCCTGAGCGTCAGAGTCGAGAGGCCAGCGGGGCTCCGTACCAGGGCTAGAGGAAAGAGGGGGAAAGAGATCGTGGGGGGAGGAAAATAAAAAGAATAGAAAATGTCGTCTCCGATGGCACCCAATCAAAGAGATTGGCTGACATGGCAAAGAGTGTACTAAAGTAAAAAAGGACAGGGGCAAGAGAAGTAGGAAAGTCCTGGGACTTCGCGTTTCTTCCGCACGCACGAGGAAGGGCGAAAGGGGGTTACGGAAAAACGGGATTCGCGCGCGATGCTGGTTCTTAACGGCGGAAAAGGGCAAGCAAAGCCAAAATAGAAAGGCCGTGGGATCACATCGATGGAAAGAAGAAAGCGGAATGAGAAAAGCATAGTATAGGGACAAACTGCTCTTTTAGGTTGCTAAAGCGATGAAAATTAATCCATGGTAAAAAAGAAGGGAAAAAAGGTAAATAGTTGGGGGACCCGGTAGGCCCGTTCTTGATCACAGGCATAACTATCTTCAGGACTCGACGTACGGTATCATTAAAAAGGCACTTCATAAGAAAAAGATTTGCAAGGTCGGGGGACTTTTCAAATGTGCAACCGAGGGGGGGGGGGGGGGGAAGAGAAAGGACAGCCTGAGCGGCGTCAGTTTTAGAAGACATAGCTTTAGTTATAGTAGGGTGGGAGACAAAATAAGAACACGTGGCTCCGAGAAAAAGAGAGTATCCAGCGGAACTTTACAGCAGCGCTGACTGGCAGTGGCAAAAGGATAAAAAAAATGTGAGAGGGGGGGGACTCCAATAGTTATGAAAGGAATGACCAAGAGTTTGCGCGCGGCAAGAAACGGGAACGCCCTACAGCAGGTTCCAGAAAGGACCAGGGCCACGGCGGTAACCTTAATAAACGGGTGGAAGGGGGCGGAGGAAAACGGCAGATGAAAAAGGAATAGGGAGTCGATTGGTGGCCAGACCATTGGGTCCTTATACAAGTGGATATCATCACCGAGTCAGAGATGAGGGAGGAGCTGTGGAACGGGAAAAGGGAGGGGAAAAGTGACGAAGTAGAGGGGGGGAGAATGGAATCCCTGGCAGGGGGAGTCGATCTACATGAAGGGAAGACACCCTCTGTCGAGGGGTTTGATGACGCATTTTTGGCGGGAAGGGTCCGGAAGGGGGAAGGAACCCTGTCGAATCACGAAGACCAGCGTTGAAAGGGAAAAAGGGGGGAGCTGGGACTTTCGGTAAGCGTTGAAGCTAAGATAATGGAAGGGCAACTGAAAAAAACGAGTAAAGGCCGGCGAAGCGACCCTTGCTGAGAGAACAAGGACATATTATGCAAGGGAGAAAGCTATGTGAGGAAAAGGGAAAAAAGGGAGGGAAATAGGGCAGTCTCCAACCGGTCTTCCCGAGGACTACAAAGCCAGATCCTGCACTGAGGCACCATGCCCCGGGACATTAGTTAAAAGAGGGGGGCCCCAGGCGACCCGGAGGAAAAAGAAAAAAAGAAGAATCCGGCATTCGGAATTGGAAAAGGGGAAAATCGTGGATCTTTGTCTGTTACGGCATTCCGTAGATAATGCCGCTAAAGTGGGGAAGGCGATAAAGGCAGAGAAGGGATTCACTGGACATCGAAAAAAAATAAGGGAAGGAAAAAGGAAAGTCGTCCAGATGACAAATAAGAGACGGATGGGAAGCGGGGGATCCCTGGTAACTGAAGTACAGCCGGGTCCCATTGCCCTGTAAAAAGGGGGAGAGGAAAAAAAAAGAGCGGTATCACTGGCTAAGGAAGAAAAAGGTGGCAAAGGGAAAAGGCCAAGGCCCTCAAGGAATCAAAAAATTATACCGGCCGATGATGATTCGTAGCAGGGGGGGGATAAGTGCAGGGTTGTAAATGAAGCGGTCCGCTTCAAGAAAGAGACGGTTCTGGGAAGAGGAGTCGATAATTAGGCAAAAAAAGGGACATACGGGTGGGAAACGGTAGACGGGCGTCACGTATGAGTTGGAAACGAAAAGAAACGGACCATTCCGAAATTATCCTCAGGCACCCCAGCAGGAAGGTGCGAAGCAAGAAAAGATGGCACAAAGGGAGAGAATGGAACCGGATAAAAGGGAGGAATGAAGAGAGAGAATCAGATAGTCTTTACTTCAGAGGGTAAGTAAACCAGGCGAATACCTTGCAAAAAAGAAGTTGGAGTGGAAAGAGGAGGAGGGGGGTGATAATGGGAAAGATCAGGGGAGGGGAATGCTCTCTCAGCCAACTAAGAAAAAGAGATTACATTCCTGACAAGCCCGATCTAGGCAAAGACGAATAAGAAAGGAAAGGTTTCGAATCGGGGTGATGAAAACGAAGAAAAAAGAAGGGGGAAAAAAAATCCGATACACTGAGTTGCAATTAGGGGAAAAAAGGGGAAGACGAATGTCGCCTTTATCATCGGGGGGGCTGGGAAATAACCCTCCTGATGGATAATCGGGGTCAAGTGGGCAAGAGTGACGCCCGCCCGAAGAAAGGAGAAAAAGGGGGGGAGGGAAGTGGCGGGGAAGCGATTCAAGCAAAAGGGTGAAAGAGAGAGCTACGACATCCAAGAAGCATCAGGAATTCGTACTCGGCAGATCGACGACTATCCCTCGGGGGGGGAGGGCCCGTCGAGGAAAACAATGGGGGAATCAGAGAAAATTGAATCTTAGTGAGAAAGGGAATTACGGATGGAGGACCAAAAAAGAACTATACAGGATCAATGCACAAATGGGAAAAAAAAACGCCAATGGAAAGGAAATTATGGAAAGGGGCTTGACCGAGTGCCTCCATTGCCGAAAGAACTGGAAAGAAAAAAAGGCATGCAGAGCAAAAGAAGGCAGCCAGCCTAACAAGGGAAGGGGACGAGAGAGGGAATGACGGCATTACGATCGAGGATAAAAAGAATTCCAGGGGACACTGGTACCGGTGCAGATCAGTGGATTTGACTAGGAAGGAAAAAATCCGGTGAAAGTGTTAACACTAGCGGTGGCAGGGAAGGGGGGAAAGGGGGGAATGTAAGAGAGAAGGGGGGGATACAATGGGGGCAAAAAGCTGATCGTGACTAAGGCAATACTATTTTCGATCGATATTACTACACAAGAGAAGCAAAAAAGGGGGAGACTTTGGAATGGGATGAGAGGCAGGGGCCGCGCTGGCGATGGGACTGGAAAAGGGGATAGAGGCGGGATTGCCCAGGAGTAAGAATCGGCAGACTAAGGATTATTCGAAGGGACCAGGCGAGGGAAAAATGGGTCTAAGAGAGCGGTTCGGAGGGCGGGGAGTTCCGTCACCACAGAGTGATCAAAGGCAGGGAAAGGCATCACCGCCCAAACATCGATTGACTTTTTGAAGAGGCTGGATCAAAACCCCTCCAAAGAAAGAAAAGGGCCGGCCAGATAAAAAAAGCGCAGAAGGGGGAGGGGGAAAAAAACCCAGTATGCCGGCAAATAAACTAAGATAGTCCTGAGAAGGAGGGAGTAAAAAAAAAACTGGTCTGGCCAGCGAAAAGAAAGAGAGGAGGGGAAGTGTGCGCAGCAAGGGAATAAAAATTGGCTTGGGTGAAAAGTTCTTACCCTGTTAAAAATCCGTTGGGGAAAGGTAAAGCAGCGTAAGAAACTATGGGAAGGAGGAAAGCCGTACGCCATGCTGGTCATGGTGCGCCAAAAGCTGACTCTGGGCCCTAGTACATGACCCAGGAAAAGGGATTGGAAGTGGGAGGAAAAAAAGTTTCCGAAGAACAAAAGGGAGACGCGGGAATCCGGTAGAGAGTGGGGAAGAGCCTCCCGTATACGCTACAGCGACCCGGGACACATCAGCAAACTGCGCTGTCCGTAGGACCGAAGCCAAAGATGACAGTGGCAAAGGCGGGGAAGCGGAAGGCCGGACCCATCGGATAAGAGAAGGGGAGGGGAAAGCAAAAATGTTCGCGTCGGCGTCCTGACAAGACTGAAAAGCAAACAAAATGGCCAAGAAGGGCCCGGGGAGGGGTAAGGAAGTTGAAACTTCTTTTCTTTTATGGATGAGGCGCCAAAGAGAAAGGGGAAAAACATCAACACGCGGGAGTGTTGT
>Ga0179593_1695131_pt1 | contig 13062 bp, 13 predicted proteins | sample CZODoug2_1_08_16_FD_185931 | JGI IMG/M metagenome (GOLD analysis project Ga0179593, IMG submission 185931) | Vadose zone soil fungal communities from Angelo Coast Range Reserve, California, USA - CZODoug2_1_08_16fungal (PacBio error correction) | ecosystem: Environmental > Terrestrial > Soil >...
ATCGAGGAACACAGGTCGAACCAAGAAAGCGAGTCCGAGAAAACTCCTGATCAGCTATAAAAAGAAATACGGCTCAGGAGTGGCGTCGGAAGAAAGACCGACGCGCTGAAAAGGGGGGGCTGGACACGGGATCTGGTCGTGGCAAGGAGGAGCGCGGTGAAGATAGGACACTCAATCGAAACAAGCAGGAAAGGGGGGAACGCCGGTCCTTCTTAAAAAAGGTTGTCTCGGAGAGATTTCTTAGAGAAAAATCCCAAAAAAGGAAGAAATTATGGGGGGCATGGCGGCGAGCGCACGCAGAGAATGAGCCCGGTCTGCAGAACGTGTCAGGAGAATCCGGGAGTCCTTCCGGATTGCCCGGAAGGTTTTTCTCAAGGGGACGAGGACAAGAACTTTCAGTCCGAAACGTGCCAGCTCTCCAACTTGGAAAGGGAACATAAGATAATCAGGTTCAGGCAGTAAGCAGAGCCGCCCAATTCTACTACGTTCGGGGAAAGAAGGCGCGGGCGCCATGATCAGAGCAAAGCCTAGGACGTTGTAAAACACCTTCCTCTCAGCTCAACAGGGCAGATTAAACAAAAGGGAAGAGGAAAACCATTTCTCACTACCGTTCAAGACGCCTCGAAATCTGGGTGAAGGGGACGCGGAAAGGCTTTGAAAAGCTCACGTCTATCTTCACCGAGGGTGGCGTCTGAAGAAACGGAATGAAAACGCAGGCCTTAATAAAATCGTCGCCGGAAAAAGATCGCCGCTATCGTGTCAGGGGGGGGGCTTAAGGAAAATCCGAAGGGGGCCGTGGTACGTTGGGAAGTCCGTCCGCAGTGAAGACAGCAACAAAAGCGTTGCGATGCAAGGTAAGGTCAGGATTCTTCCTCCAAGATAGCAAAATGCTGCGCGAAGGTCACAGCCTGAGTTTGGAATCCTTGAAATATCCATAAGGAAAAAAAGCTAAATGAGAGGGGCACGCCGAAATGCAAAGAAGCCTCGTATCTCCAAAAGGAGGAATAAAACACAACAGGTAGTACAGCTGGCCTGGAAAAAAGTCGACTGCCGTAGAGCCTTTTAAGCCCGTCCGGGAGGGATCAATTAAATTGTACATCCCAACAGACGACCCGGTGCGGCCCGCAGACATAGGGAAGCAATGTGCATATGAATTGAGGAGCCCTGCCCGCCGTAAAAAAAGGGGAATTCCAGTGAAGAAAGGTGCGTACGGCAGCCTCCTCTCCAAACGAGAGCCAGTAACCAGAAGCCCGCTCGTCCGCGAAAGGACCACATGCGGGCAGGGTGGCGACTCGCGGGGCGATAGGGTCAAGGTTGGAAGACCGAAACCGGCGACTGTCGAGGCACCTGCAGCATCGCGAGCAAAGACACCATCGGAGAGAATTTCACATCGGGATGGTCAGCGCAAGCCTCGTTTGACGCCGCCCAGCCGAGGCACCAAACATGCCGGACAGTAATCAAGCAACTGACTGTCATAAAGAAACCAATAGAGTAGGCATTCCTGGAAAAACCTAGGGGGGGGGAGGCGGAGGTTTCCTTAATCTAAAATGCAATCCTCTGTCCGCGGCAAAGAAAAAGTCGAGTAACGGAACGTGTGACCGTAAACGAGGGAGCCTCAAACAGAAAAATCCTGAAAAAGGAAAGAGGCGATCACAAAAAAGGAGGAGGGATCATTTGGGGTGTCGGAGTTGGGAGGTGGCGGAGAAAAGTTCGACACGTTGAAAAAGTCGACCTATGTGGCGAGGGGTAAGACGGTTGCCTGCAAGGAAACGAAAAAAATCGTTTGCTAGGAAGCAGCCCGACGCTCAGAGCTTGGTGTCCAGGACGGAAGGGTGGGCGTCTGATCGCGGGCTGCTAGCAGGAAGGGGAGGGGGCGCGTGGTAGAAAGGCTAGAAGTTCAATGGGACGAGCGAAGGGGAATTCGCTGCTGCGCGGGCGTCGGTTCAGAAGAAGGAAGGCGGTCTGCTTTTTTCATGAAAAAAAAAAATGATCCGCTCAGTCAGATCGGGAATCAGCATTCAACGAGCATGCAGAAAGGGGGTCCCGCAGTAGGTTTGGAGGGGGTCTACTTACGAGCTAACAGAGCAAGGTCACGTAGGGTGGGGGGGGGGGCCAGAACGGACCGAAGATGAAATTGGTAAAGGCTGCCGGTTCTCTTCTCAAATGATAGGGGCAGCAATCCCCTAGAGGGCCGGGAAAGAACGAATCGTGTCGGTGACCGTTGGGGAGGGCGGAAATGGCTGCTCCAAGATTGATCTGGAAATGACAATGAAAACGGGAATACTGACCAAGAAATGCAAATGGGGCCGGGCTTTCTTCCCTCATAGGGGGGGGCCGAGATTCAATTGGGGATGATAATAGAGACGTCAGAACGGGGTTCGTACAACCATCAAACACAGCTGGTAAATTAAGGGGAGATGGAGCCATAGGGAGGGCGCTAAAAACGATCATGAAATCGAAACGACAGTGTTGCAAAGGAGACCGTAGCCTTGCTGCTCTAACAGCAGGATAGGAAAAAACGACGGCGGAAAGGGGAGGAATCAGGCTCGAATCACAGAGGGGGGGGTAATCTGCGAGAGGTTATGTGCTTGAAGATCGGGGGACGAAAAGAGATAGGTTGCCTGACTGATAAGAAATCAATCAGAAGGTACAGAATTGGGCTCTTCCGAAAAGGCAAACCAGTTAGTTGGAGGGAAAAACGGGCAGGGGTCCCTGGGGAGGCAAGCTAGTTAGGCGAAGGGGGAGATACTCTCTGAAAAAGGGGGGGTCTGACTTGCGATGCACCTGGAGGGGGCGAACGCGGAAGTAATACCGAGCACGGGCGGAGTTTGAGAAACTGCTTATGGGGATTAGTTCCTTTCCTTAGGGACATCTGGGGGGAGTTCTTTAAAGTTCTTCTAAAAACCTAAACGATTTGGAAGTACAAACCGGCTCATCAAATAGAAGGAATCCTTAAGCGACGAACGAGGACGTATTTGAAAAAGAAGTCCTTATTACGGGGCCCTACTAAGTGCGCCTAAGGTCCTTATGCCCCCGGCGAAAAAGAACATTCAATGTTAAGATATTCTCTTGAACGGGTCAATCCTAAGGACTTCGAACCGACATATACCGAAGCGAAAGAAAAATTCGCATTTTAAAAAAAAGAGCTTTTAGAAGGCGGAAGGCGAAAGAACCGCGCCCTAGAAGAAGGACGGGGGATCTTCGGGGGGGGGACAAGCTCCACAAAAGGGATCTTCACCTTTGAAGGGGAAAAATGAAGGGCGGCCGGTGTAAACCGCTAGCCAGTGAAGTCGCATCAGGACTCAAAGGGACTCCGCAGCTGGTTCGACGGTGCGCCGGGGATAAAAACACCAAAAGGGGGAGGGGAAAGACATAAAGAGAAGGGAAAGCGAAAATTCCACCCAACCCACACCGAGAGTTCCGAGGTCTCCTCCAGCGAGAAAAGATCGTCCACAGCAAAGATGCCGTTCTGGAACGCATAAAATCTAACGTTTGCGATTGTAGCGTGCTGCGTAGTAAAGGATTCGCGACCGAGGATGCGACCAAAGCCGTTCGACCGGGACGCAAGGCAAAATGGGGTATGGACTCAAAGGCGACGGCTGGGTCGGTGCAGACATTATTGTAGCGAGCTCGCAATCATAGAGCCAGGAATTGCTCTGCCAGTCGCGAGACAGCAGGAACCGGCGAGGAGGGGAAGGGAAAGTCTGTGCTCAGGGATCATTCTTAGGCATCATCCTCTCGAGGGAGGACTGATTGCAAAAAAGGGTGGTCGCCGACAAATGGCAAGGGCGGCGTTTTTCTCTTCTAAAACCTAACCAAGCCATTTGAGGAAAGAGAGACCCAGTCTGGGAACACACTCAAGGAGAAGGTCTAGAAGGTCTTATTCCGGGCCCATTATCTCAGAAGCAGAAGATACCTTGAAACTGTCGTAGCGGCGAGATAACACAAACGACAAAAGGGCAAGACCAGTTCACCGAAGGAAAGGCAAAGCTTGCGTGTAACCGAGGCCGTTCCCACAGCGGCACGGGAACTGGAGGGGCGCTGGAAGCGGCTCCGCCGACGAGCAAAGGCACGGCGCCTTAGGGGAGTCGAGAGGGAGAAAAGCACGGATCGCCCGCATCTTCGAAGAAGGGGAGGCTTACAATTTTAAGGTCCGTGTTGGGTCAAGAAGAAAGGGCGGGAAGCGATCGATGAGCGCGGAAATCCCGTCAAAACTTTCTTGGAGGAAATCCCGACGGCTGAATGGGCCTCGCTACCAGGGAAGGGTCTGCACGAGGAGGAAGGGAAAAGGCAAAGAGGGGGGCATCTTGTACGAAGAAATATTCTTATATTGGGGGATAAATATGGGCGAATGCAAAAAAATCGGCAGACCGGGTGGGGACCGCAACAGGTCGCCTGCCTGGGAAAAGAGTGCTATGCCATATAATTTTCGCAATGAAGTAAGATCATGAAAGTGAACAGCCTACTACCCATGTTGATGCCCGCAAGGAGTCCGGGAGGTTAGGAGGAGGGGGAGGCAAATAGCCTCCAAGGGAAGGACCAGCGGCCGCCGTTGAAGGCTACGGGAATGGACGGCAGTTTCCCCTACTCCCCAGAGGGAGGAGACTGGAAAGCATACGGACCGACACAAATCAAAGGGGAAAGCGGGGACAAGGGAGCATGGAGAGGGGCGCCATAGCAAAGGGGAACCGCTTCGCGGGAAGGGGATGGCTCTGTGGCTTTGGTTCAAAGACACGACCTCTTACGTCGTCAGGAAATTAATGCGGAATGTCTGAGTCTGCAGAAAAGTGCGCCAAGTAAACGGGCCCGAGAAGGAAGGTCAGAGCTGGTCAAAAAAGAAAAAAAACGGCGGTTATCGCCGCCAGCCGAAGTGCAGGACCGCACCGCACTTACGGATGAGGATGCGCAAAATCAAAAGGGACGCAGCTGCAGAAAAAAAGGCAAAGGCTTGGGGAAGGGGGACTTAAGGGAATCGGCTTGCGCGCGCCGCCGATCTGAGAGGGCTGCATCAAACGGCCGATCCGAAACAGCACGCAGAAATCTCAACAACCAAAGGGAGGAAAATAGGAAAGAGAGGGCGGCGGGTAAAGGGGAAAAAGGAGCGTTAGGACATATCCGATAGATATTTTCAAGGGAAGCGCGCATCCGAGGGGGAAAGCTAAGATCGACATTTCATAGGGGAAGGAGACCGCAGATAGAGGGGGGGAACGAATGGAATTTCCTGGACGAGGAAAGGCATGGCGGGACCTCGGCTTGAAGAATCACTCTTGAACGCCTGGAAAAAAACATCCTATCTCTACGGCAGTCATGAGGACTAGGGGCCGCCGTCGCTGAACCGAGGAGGGTCGTAAGCAATAATTAAGGAAGGGGAGGCTCTCGGGCGTGCTTCTGAAAAAACCACGGAGAGAAAACGAGATCGTCCATTTCCATATAGGGGAACGATCATGGCGCCCTGGGTCCCCAATCGTCGGGACGCTCTGGATGTGGAGGGACCGGAATGCTCTACAGAGAAGAAGGGGACGTATCTTCTGGGGAAAAGCCGCCTTACCTCACCTGTCCCTTTATCCTTATCCGGCCGGCAGGGGTCTGTCTGGGAGGGGGCATGCTCGGGCTAAAAAACATCCGCGGGAAACCTTTCCGGAAATCCGGGCCGGGAAAGGGGGGGTAAAATGCATTAGTGGACAAAAATTGAGAAAGGTTGAAAAAGTCACAGAAAAGACATCTTAGGGGGAAGGGGAAAGGGAGAGCCAGCGTTGGTTACGAAAGAACCGATCCGCCGGGGAGGGGACATGGCACGCGCCCTATTATGGTGCAGTAGAGAGTTAGATCTGGAAAAGGCCAACATCTTCGTGTGAGATATATAAAAAAAGGGACTGGACTTGAGGAAATCAAAGAGCAAAGAAGGGCCACCGTGGTGCCTACTGCCACAAAAAATGAAAGCGGCCGCAATCGGAGCCAAAACAAAACGAAAAGTCGGACCAGGGCGCATAAATTCCACTGACGATGGGCACGAGGGAGACGAGGGGGCGCCTAAAAAAGCCAGGGGAATATCCATCTGGCCTTTTCTCTCCAGGAGGAAATCGTCTCAAAACGCTCGCATTGGGACCAGGAGGCACATCGCTTTCGAATTCTCTGTACAAGGCCCCTGTTTCCTTTCAATCATAGTGGTCTCTATGTGAAGAGCCTGATTTGGAGGAGCGGGCTATCATGTCAAAAGGGGGGGCACCCATAGAAAGGGGATGGAAAGGGGGTGTCAGCAGGGGGAATTTCTTCCGGGGGAGGGGAGCTGGCACGTTTCTTGCTAAGAGGTCCTTTGCAAGACAGGATTTCGAAAAAAGAAAGGGCGGCATCCACCGCGAGGAAAAGAACCTGATTAGTGGAGGCCTACGGGGATGGCATCGAAAGGGAGAGGAGTGCGCTCGCGGGCGCACATGCATGATATGACGGTGCGAGTAAGGCTAGACAGACGTCAGAAAGGGGAAGGAGCGCGCTCAATGACTACTAACAGTCTCATGTTCCCGTCGCAGTCAATTCCTTATGTCATAAGAAACGGGCGCAAAGACAGGTAAAAGACGTATCGGAAAACCCCGCTCCGGGACGGCAAAAAATGAAGGTTCACGCAATCCTGCGGGCGGCTGCGCAGTGAAAAAGGGGGGGAGACGCGACCTCCGTGTTTCTGTGGACTTTTTTGAGAAAGGGGGATATCTCGAAGACAACGGATAAAAGAGGGGCTCTACCATGAGGAAAACTCACCTGGCTTCGGTGGACCAGGGGATACACCGATCATCTAAAGGGTCTCCAAGCCCCAACCCCCTTTGGTTTCTCGGTCATGCGCACTCAGCATTCTGGGGCGAAGATGTTATCGGGACGGAAAGTTTATCTCGAGGAATCCGCGGGAGGATACAAAAATTGCGTTCTAAAAGATCTGAAAGTTTTAAATGGGCAGTTTATCGCCTCTTCTTTCCTTGGGGTCTGGATTGTTTTCTGCCATCGAGCAGGTCGAAGAGTTCTTGAAAGTGCCTTTTGGAAGCCTGGAGAGACGCACCCATCAGGAAAGAGCTGCATCAAAGGGGGGGTGAGTGAAGACTATCATGCTTCAAGCGGACTAGGGTTCTGAGGAGGAAGGGAATGTCGGGATTGGTAATCCAGAGAAAATGCCCTTCTTTTCTCGAGGTAAGGGCCAAAAAAAGAAAGGACCGAAGGAACGCTAAATATTCCATCGTATCCAACGCAAAGCAGGGATTGCTAACGGGGGGGGAGATTCGTCCCATGACCCATCAGTTCCATGTGGGGGGGAGGGACAACCCTTGGTGTCGAAGAAAAGAAATAAACCTCGATGACAAAATCGAAACATTGCCGAGGTAGGTGCGGGTGAAGGAATAGCTTAACTGGTACAAGGGGACTTCACAGTCAAAACTTGGGAGATCGACGCCAGGGCGCAGGCAAAAAAAACCGGGACTCCTTTCGAGGCGCAGGCAGAACCTCGTCGCCTCATCAGGCTCCAAAGGGGAAAACAAATGTGTATGCGCATGGTGGCTCCCCTGAATGTGGTGGAGATAAGTGCGTGAGAGACGATCTAAAAGGCCTAGGCTCTAAAACACGGGTTGCTAGCGAGAGGCTGAGCGTGTCCCCACGCCAGAGGAAGGCCAGGAAGGAGGCAATCATAATATTCACAAAGGAGGGTCGTGGTAAGATATCCGATATAGGCTAAAAGGGGGTAGTACTGAATAGCCTCCCCGAAAAGATGGCCGCAGGAGGGCGAAGGTCAGCCAGCTGGCCTGAACTGGACCGTATTTTTAGTAAACGACTCCAATCCGCGACGATCAAGTGAAGGCGCCAGCCTACTCAAAATGGGAAGGCGCCTCGAGTCTGCAAGGGGGAGGGAAAGGATTGGAGCAGCCGGCGGCCCTACAACGACAAGCCAACCTAAAATGCTTTCAGGGGGGAAAATAAGGAACGTCCCACTTAGTGGCAAGGACCGACAAAATCCTGAGACCCTCCAGGGCCATTTCTCCATTCAGGATTCAGGGGGGAAGGATGAAACTGGATTGGAAGAAGAGATCACTCCGTCTGGTTAAAAGAAAAGACTCACCGCGGATAGGACTTCATTGGGGCGGACTTCTTAACTCACCGCCCCTAGCCGGGTGCGCACCTCCAGAACGCGCAATTAATTGCATCAGAATCTGGTGACGCCCTGCCCGGAAAAGTTGATCAGCCGCCCAGAAGGAACGCGAGTAAGCAGCAAGAACAAGAAACGTGGAAGCAATCGAGTCTAGCAGTGTCATCCGAGCAAAATTTGAGAGGTTGGTCTTGAAGCGAACGGCAATCTTCGCGAGGAAAATAGGAGGGAAAAGAGATGAACGGGTCCGCACTGAAAGGGGGAAGAAAACAAAACCGATCGCAAACCCCTAGCTCCACCACAACAACTTAGATGGAAGATCATTTTTTTTCAAAAAGAGGGGAAGGGGGGGAGGGGGGGGGGCTTCGGAAAGGAAGGGGCTAGACGAGATCGACACAACCTGAGAATGAAAAAAGGAAAGGAAAGATAGAAATCCATCGGGGAAACTCAATGGGAAAGGATAAACGGGGCGCAAAGAAAAAGAAGCGGTGCTGCTGTCCTTATGGGGGTCTTTTCGTCTTTCTGATCAACTCCTGGAACGGGAGGACGCAGCTATCAGCTGCTTATTATTCTCTTCGGGTGAACACTTCTTGAGAAGGCGGGTCAGAAAGGGGGCATCCTCTAGCGAGGGACCTTCTACCATTCCATGAAAAAAAAACGAAAAGGGAAAAACAATCTCATGCCAAAAGGTAAGCTTTCAACGAATCAGGGGGTGGGGGGGGGGGAGGGTAATACCCCCGGTGCAATCATTGAGGAAGGGGAGGGACCCATCAAAAAGGACCTCCGTAATTCACTGAGGGACCGGGGAGGTCTTCGATTCTAGGATCTCCGATTTCAGGGCGGAACATGAAGGGGACCGGAACAGTCCTCTCCTCAAGGGCGACGGGATGGGGGAAGACACTTCATGGAAAAGGAGTCAAACTTCGAAACATGGTGCGCTCCCAGCTGCAAGGGCCCGCGGCTAGGGGGGATTGCGGGGAAGCCTATTTATAACTATGGAGCTGTCGGTAAACAAAAAAGAGGATGAATGTTGTATACTATGCAAGAAAAATAAGGGTATCTGTACGAAAAGAAAGAGAAGCATGAACCACGACCTTTTGTTCCGGACGGAGAATCTTAAGGGCCTTCTCTCGGGCTGACGCGTATCCACCCCACCGGAAAAGGAAGTAAGCATCCCTCCCCACCCCCCTTCGGGGAGGAAAAAATCTTGAAGAGGATTTCTACGCGGCTCCAGAGGAAGAGCCAGAGGGTTTTCCGGTGCACCTCACAGGCGAGTAGCCTCACTCGCCGTGAATATTTGGGGAACCAAGGGAAACAAGGGCCATAAAAAAAAATCTTCTCCATTCTTAACTTTTAGCCTGTGTTGGATCTTAATGAAGGGGGGAATACTCTGGAGGATATAACGATCAGGTAACACCGGTATGAAAGAGACGCTGGCGATCAATGGGAGAAAGGCGCCTCTCAATAAAAGAGGCCTCGGAAAAATTGAGCTCTCGGAGTTTAGTCTAAGAAGGGAAAGGAAAGCAGGGGGAATTCGGAACATGGCGGCCCTTTCGGAACGTCTCGAAGGAGGCACAGCAGGCCATCCGGATCTGAACGAAAGCGGAGAGTTCCCGCCGCTATGTTAAAACCGACCGGCGCATCGTTGGAGGAAGGGGAGGGAGATGGGTACATGAGATCACAACACAGTCGTCAAAAAATTGCTCTTGTGACTTTGCTAAAGCAAGAAGCAAAAAAAAGTCATAACGCGACTCAGGCCATTCGGGGGTCCCTGGCGGCATGCTCTGGGGGGAGATCTTCGTAAACTCGCAACCTGCCAACAGATAGGAAAAAATAACAAAACCATCTATGCCTGCTCGTCTTCTTCCTGCCCGAACAACTCAAGGGGAGCCGGGGGCTATGAGCGCTCGAAAAGAAGGGGGGGGACCCGCTCTTTTCCAAGGGCATCCCTTGTGCTAAAAGGGAGAAGAACGTCAGAACAAACAACGGAGGAGGAGAGAGATATTCTGGAGACCGCAGCAAAAAGGTATTTAGCTAAGGAAATCGAAGGTCGCAAAGGAGCCAGTCCACACAGGGGGTTTTAACAGGGGACTCCGAAACGCGAACAGGCGTTGGATTGGAGCAGGCGTCTTCAAGCACTCTCTTGCGCGCTCGTCGTTTCACCTAACAATCAAGCCTGGATCACCGGGAAGCCGCAATGCGAAGGGGCATTTAGCGGGATCGATCCGGAGTGAGTCTTCGGGGTGATCGAGCCAAAGAGCAACTGTCGGCTCGAAAGGAAGAAGAAACTATCAGGAAAAGACGAAACAGTAGTTCTTGCAGAAAAATCATGCGGAGTTCATCAGGAGAGTCATGGGGATGGAACGGATTGAGCGATGCTAAAGGCAAGGAAGGCTTTGCTCCGGGGTATCTCCTAACCAAAAATTGTCCTAATTACAGCAATCCAGTCTTTCAAAGCTCTCCAATAAACTCCAGAAAAGGTCGCTAACTTTCCTCTTTGCGAAACAAGGATTAAAGCCATAGACAGGGAGTGAAAAATACGCTGGTATAAACCTCTGGGGGAACGCACTATTTCAGAAAATCTGTCTAATTGGGAGGTGAATTATCCTGAGGAACCGACACGCACGGAACGTCCGGGCGGGATTCAAAACTTCGGAACCAGAAGAAGCAAAGGCAACACTATAAATGCCTTCGGGCAAGGAACAATCGTCTCAGAAAAGAAGGGCGCCCGCAGCGTTCCCGAGAGGGTACTCAAAAAGAAGGGGGGTGGTGAATAGACGAGGGGACGAAGTATCTGATGAAAAAGCGGGGCTTACTCCTCAAAACACCTGGGCAGAATTGCTCTGATATGTGAAGGAGGGGGCGTCCCAAGAGCATGAACTGGGCGCTCATGGAAGAAGCAGGTGGTGGCCCCGTTGGACGAATAATGAGCTATAGATAGAGGCATATAGGCGCAGCAACCCCGTATCGGCCCGGGGGAACAGGGGGGGGCAAACTCCCTTCACTTTCAGACTAAATAAGGAAAGGGGAGACGCAATTCAGGCGAATTCAATTAAAAGAAACAGAAGACCGTTCCTAACTTCAAAGAGAAAAAAGAACGAAAGTAGGCATAATAGGGAGCGAGAAGGCCGCCAGGAAACTCCGACGTGAAAGGATCCGGCAGGGAGTCCGGCGGCTTTGCCCCGCCTCTTACCATTCTAAAGGAAATGTAAGATAATACCCGAAGCGACGGGGGAAAAAAGGGAACGGACCCGGGCTAAATAAAGGGGAAAAATATTGTTCCAAGATTCACAGGGTCGGCTGAGGAGCATGGGTCTCCGTGGCTTTGGAGCAACGCGTCGCGGCAGGAATTAATGAGAACCCGCCTCCCAAAAAGGCGCAACGAGGGAACTTCGAAGGTCAAGCATCTAGAAATGGGGGGGGGCCCTGCTGAAACGGGAGGGATCGCCAACCGAGGCACGCGCCGCAAGGTCCGGAATGCGCTGGCGCGCTTCGAGGAAAAATTTTCAAAAGCACAACGATTGTTCTAGAGGCCTTGACTCCTGCAAAGCCTGCCTGAAAAGGAAGCCATCGATATGGTCACGCGTAACGCAAATCGCAAAAAAAAGGGGATCCAACAACAAAAAATTATATAAAAATGGGGAAGTCAGGGTGTATGTGCTTTTTCGGATGGACTGGACAATTTTTCCCTGGAATTGAAGGAGGCGAGAGACCTTCAAGGAAGAGAAATCGTTGGGGGCCAAAAGAAGAAGGGACGAACTGAAGCGGGAAAGAAAATGAAAGGAAGTGCGGGTCTATGCATGCTTCCTCGGCGGTCAAAGAAAACAACGCCTTGACGTGGAGGGCGCTGACCACGAAGCTCGCGCCGGGAGGGGGGGGCTGCGCCGGGAGGGAGAGGAGGGGGAATCGCATAATTAAAATAGAAGAGGGGCGGATTCTCCAAAGCAAGGACATGATCCGCATATAAAGGACATCGGAAGAAGATATTGCCGGTCCGAGGAGCCCTGGCGAGGACGAGTTAAAGGACTACGTAAAGGGAAGTCTACGAAGCGGAGAATCTTCGGTCCAATCCCCGTCCGGTAGCAGAACTGCCCAAGCGTGGGACTATGCACTCTTTGAGCGACGCCGATATTAACCTGAAAGGGTGGAAAGGCAGGGGAAAATGTAGTCTGCATCTTGTCCAAGTTGGCCAAGGGGCGGAAAAAGGAAGTCAGCAGGAGTAAATTAAAAGCGAGGAACGGCTTTCTTTACGATAGGGGGCCGCTCTTCGTATCAGGGGAAGGAAACAAACTATTTATACCTAGATTAAACAAAAGAGGCAAACCAGCTGAAAGGGGGGATATATAGATAAGAAGGAAGGGGGAGACGTCTTGAGGACGACGAATACTATCATCCAAAGGACTCCCTACCATGGTGAGGAACTCCGAGGACTCGATCTGAGTCAATGCAACCCAAGGGGAGCCCAAAGTGGCATCCAACATTCTAGGTAATGGGAAGACTTGGCTCGGATAGGGTCTCTCTGCAAAAGTAAGGGAAAATGACGGTGCCTTGGAAAAGGCGGAAGCTCCTCAACGGACAGAACGCGGGGGACAATCGTTACCGCCGGATCAGAACACTCAATCTTGCCAGCGTTAGGGTCGTGGGGCCCTTGATGAAAAAGAGGTGTCAAGGCGACACCGGCTATTCTGGAACGGAGGAAGTAATGCGCACAAAAAGAGAAAAACGCGACATTTCGTCGATCGCGTGTGTTGGGGAACTTTTGGAGGAAAAATGCGGGGGGGGCGGAATAGGTCCAGAGAGGCCGTGGGCAGAACGAAGCATCTCGTCAAGAAGGGGGAAAACGAACGAGCGGATTGGGCTCCAACGAACTAAGTCGCAGCGAGAGAAGGTGCGACTACCGAGAAGGGAACAATTGGTGGGGCGGAGAGGGGCAACGCAACCAG
>Ga0179593_1240430_pt1 | contig 13061 bp, 16 predicted proteins | sample CZODoug2_1_08_16_FD_185931 | JGI IMG/M metagenome (GOLD analysis project Ga0179593, IMG submission 185931) | Vadose zone soil fungal communities from Angelo Coast Range Reserve, California, USA - CZODoug2_1_08_16fungal (PacBio error correction) | ecosystem: Environmental > Terrestrial > Soil >...
TTTGCAGATAGTAGACAGCAGCATAAACCCAGTTCCAGATCCTTCCAAGCCGGAAGGAAAAAGAAAAAAATTGAAAATGGAGAGAACGGAAGGAAGAGGGAAGATAGGAAAAACGTGACCCACCAAGCATTTCCAAAATGTGAATGCTTTTCGAGAAGGTTCGAATTAAAGCTTTTAAAGAAAAGGGAGGGAAAAAAGCTCGAGACCAACTCAGTTCGCTAAACGAAACTGCAAGCTGATCGTTACTGAGGCACATGAACAAAAGATAAAAAAAGGAGTCGCGTAGGAAGAAGAAGCAGAAAGAAATCCAAGGAGGAAGCCCATCCCTTTGGCCAGGGGAGTTTCTCCATTAGGGCAAAAGATGTAGAGGCCACGCTAGAAAGAAGGGAAGGAAAACGTCAATCGTAACTAAAATTTTAAAAAAATGACGTGAATGAAATCCTGATGGGAGCTTCAGTAGAGAAAGAGGGAGGAACGTCGAAGCGCTGAAGGGAAGATCGCTCGCTAAAGTCTGCCTGGGGACCTATTATTGGCGGGCGAGGACTGCAAGAAGGAGAACGGCGCAATACAAGAGGAGAAGGGAATTTAACCGTGAGTCGACGGGAATTTCCTTGGGGAAGCCATGAGAATGATCAAGGGGAGAAAAGAGTGTGGAGAGAAGAAAGGGAGTACATCGCAGTCACATTTTAGGGAGGAAAAAGGGACCAATTTTGGAAGCGAAACCGAGTTCCACCAGATGTTCTTGCACGGAAGACTGAATTCCTCCACGAACAGTGTAAAAAAACAGAGGAAAGAAAAGCAAGAGAAAAGTCTTTCACGATTCCTTTGAATAGGGTTTGTGATGGGTTGGAAAGGGGATCTCAACAAAAAGGAACCATCTAAAAGGTGAGATCGATTCCGCCACGCAGCAATCAATCGTCCGGGCAACCCTCATCGTAAGAAGGTAGAAGAAAAGACTAAAAAACGCCCTGTTCCTCCCTCTAACATTGCCCGGAGAGCCGGAGAAAAAAAAAAAAAGCTGATGTGACGCAGCTAAGAAACGCGCCATCGACTACTGGAGCAGCAAAAATCTACTCGAAAAAACGCAAAAAAAAGGAAAAGTACAGCAATAGCAAGGGAGGAATGACAAGAAGATGCCCGATCCTCAACGCAGTGAGAGACTAACCCCGTTGGGGACGGAAAAGAAAAGCAAGGGGCAAAAATTTCCTGAATAAGGGACGCGCATACTGCTCGCTTCGCCCTCACTCTCGCCTCTCTGGGCGGAAGAAAACCAGAAGAAGCAGAGCCTGAATTTGAAACCCCCCGTCGAAACGCATCATGGGGCGTCTCTCCAAGCAAACCAAGAAAGAGCGGGAAAGTTCGTATAGGGCAAAGAAAGTCCGGACTATCCGCTCACCTGCGAGTCAACGTACTAGATACGAAACTGAAAAAGGGAGAAAAGACGGAAAATCATTTTACGACTGGATAGAAAAAAAAGAAGACCAGAGAAAAAAGGCATCCTGCGCCGCACTCAATCCCGCCAAGTCAAGAATTAAGCAAGGAGTACGCCCTGATGGTAAAGACCATGACCTACCAGTTCCGGGGAAAACGGGTAATACCCAACGTCTAACAAATCCCGGCTTCTCGACCAAGAAAAGCGCCACCCAGGGAAAGAGAAAGAGGCCGTGCACGCGACCTCCCCCTAGAGCGCCGCAAAAAGAAAAGACAAAAGGAAGACCTAGACATCATGCCAGTCAATAGCAAGACTAAAGAGGAAAGGAGAAAAAAAAAGTATACCACAAAACGAATCCACCTCACGTCCCCATCCTATTCGCTCAAAAAGGAGCTTAGACAAGCTAGCCATCAAAGAAGAGCGGACATCGTCATGCGCCGTAGCCGTCTACCATTGCATCCACCCAAAGAAGGAAGGGAACTATGGCGAACCTAATCACGACCCTCCCTCAAGGTCCTAAAGCCTTCTAAAAAAGTCAAAAAGACGGGAACAAGGAAAATAGGGCCGTCTTCGTAACGACGCCCGTTTCCGAAATTCTAGGAACGAATCCAAAAGGGGAAAACACCCCGCAAGACAGGGGACCTACTGCTTGGAACTCTCCAACATCAAGCGTACAAAAGAAAAACCAAAAAAAAAGGCGACGAAAGAAAAACGGCACTTCACCGTTTCACGTTGTACGCCTAAAAGAGTTTGGGGAGAGAAAAATGTGACAAATGAAAGGAATGAAAATGGGACTAACGACTGCAACAAAGCACAAGTGGGGGGGGGCGACAAAAAAATAGGGAAGGGGGTGATTATCTTTCAGCCGATACATACAACTGGAAGGGGAGGGGGCCCAAACTTGTGAAGGGGAAGGGAAAAGAAGGCTTCCCAAATAAATGTACAATCACTGTATTTTACAGGGTACATTTTACCAGATTGGGAAAGAGAAGAAAGAAAGGAAAGAGTCGCTAAATCACGACTCTAACACAGCGCTAAGCTTTCTCAAAAAAAGAAAAAATGGAGGTGGAAACTTGGCCATAAAAAAGATGTGTTAAACCGTGGCAAGTCCACATTTCGACAACAGATAAAAGTTGAGGCTAGGGAATTAATCCCAGGGGGAAACGAAATGCCAGACTTACCCTTTGGGACTCAAACGCCGCTGGGGCCGTAACATAAAATTGGCGACATGGAAGTCCACAATCTTCCCAAAAAAAAGGGGGAAAATCGGAACGAACATGCACGGCAGCTAATTTTTCAAGTCAATCGACTGTGAAACGGCATGTTGGGGGAAAGGGACAAAAGGGGCTAGTCCCTTCTGCATAAAGTTCTGCTACAAACAAATGGGGGGGATAAGAAATACAAATGGACCTCACGGATAATATGCCAGAACTGCAAAATGCATTGCGTGGTTTTGCAGAAGGGGTTAAAAAGCACAAAAGACGGGAAAGCATGATTAATCAGCACTTTCTTCAGTAGGAAAAAAAGGAGGGGGGAACGATAATGTGTTCGCTAAGAGTTTTTTGGGGGGGAAAAAAAGAATCGGTGGGGATGGAAAACAATGGGGTTCCGGCGTCGTACTCCGATAAGAAATCCCAACCCCGAGGGTGTGTGGGTCGTTCTCAACCGTACGGAATGGCGAAAAGGGAAATACAGGGGTAACAATCCTTGGGGGGAAAAGTCTGGGGGCGCTCTACAAAAACTTGTCCTAAATGGCTGTTAGACAGCTAGAGAAAAAAAAAAACAACACGGGAAAGAGATTGAGAACGGCTCACCTCATTGAGAAAATTTTTTGTAGGAAAAGGGCAAGAGTCGTGCAACGCCAAGATGGAAATCCGTAGTGTCCTGGTCGAAAAGGCCTTACCGTTGGGCGACGAAAAGGTCAGGGAGGGGAAACTAAAAAGTCGACCAAACCTAGGGCCGGGAAACACGCTGAGGGCGACAATGGATTCCAGGACAAAAGAGAGAAAATGACCAGGGGAAGAGGATCAGGCGGGCAAGTCACTGTGTTGGCTGTTAGCAATGAAAAGAAAAAAGAAAAAACGCAGTGGAAGGCAGGCATACTTATTACAGTATGGGTGAAAAGGGTGTTGCGAGAGACAGAATTAAAGGTTGCGTTAGCCTGACCGTATCAGACAATTGGGTGGGGGTAAGAGACCTGATCGCTGGAAAAAAGGGGGAAATGACGTGGCAAAAACGGCGATATGGGCTGGAGGAAGGGGCAATGTCCTCGGTACGACTGGAGTAAGGGTGGGGTTCGTTACCGAAAGGGGAAAAAGGGGGGGAACGGCAAAAACGAAAGGTAGTCTCATTTATTGGTCACTTGGGTAGTAAGTGAAATAAAAGGAGGACCAAAACAAGAAACTTAAATTGCGTGGACATTGAAAAAGGGAAACTCATCCATCTTCCGCCATGGAAACAAGGGGGGGGGGGGGGGGGGAACAGGAAAGAAGGAAAAGCCTTCAAGAGAAATTCTCCTGTGAAGTAGAGCCTCAGTGGGAAGAACTTTTTGGGTGTTTTGGGGGTGCAAGAAACAAGCACGAGAAAACAGATAACCGTACGGACACATCAGTGTTGGAAGTTCGAAGGGGGGGGGGTGGCAGAAAAAAGAGAATCAAAAAGTCGGGGCCAGGAGGCAAGTAGCTATCTGCTGAAGAGAATGCCCCGAGAATCTTTGAAGTTTGAAGAGAAACCTCGCTTGGGGCAAGCAAATCGAGGGGGGGGGGAAAAGGGGAGTCGGAAGGGGAGCTCAAACTCTTGACTTCTGCAACATGAAAATGGAATGGAAGCGGATAGCCTATGGGGATGCGTTAGAGGGGAGGGACGAGGGACAAAGCTTAGGGTCGCGGTGAAGCGTTAAAAAAGAAGGCAGGATAGAATAGACTAAATTCGGACTTTATCTTCGAAGACGACAGGTGTGGAAGAGAATTCGGCCCGGAGACGCTGGGTAAAGGGGGGGGGAGGAGGGGAGGAAAGGGCTCGGAGGGAGAGGGAGTGCCGGCAGAAGAAAGGGGTCCGGAAGCTAATCGCTAGTAGATATACAGGGTGGGGGGAGGAATGATCTTGATAGGACTCTCTTGGGAGGGGAGGCCAGTCGGTGGCTTAGGTTGGTGAGATCTTCGTGAAACTTCTATGGCAGTTGGATGGAGGGGGGTTCAAAAAGTGGCGGTGAGTTGGTGCTTAGACTAAAAACGGAGCAAAAAAAAGGATCAACAGGATAGGATCCCATCGGTCCTCGGTCTTGGGGTAGATAAAGAAGGGGGGCAAAAAGGGGGATTAAAAAGCGGCGGAACTGTAGGAAAGGATACTCAAACAGAGTGCGACTAGGTGAAAACTTTTAAGCGGGAAGATTGGGGGAGTTCTTCTATAGTCTGCCGTAAAAATGAGGAACGGAAGAGAGAGTGTCATCAGAAAAATCCCCGCTGTTTGGGGAGGCAGTCTGGGGAGGACGAAGGTTAGATGACAGAGAATTAGACGAGGCAAAGGACTAAGATCTTACTTTCTGGGAATCGAGAACTTTACTCGAGCTTAAGAAGGAAAACTGGATCTAACTGACTGGGCGACGTGGGGTGTCAGGAAACAAGGGAATGAGAGGACGATTTAGAAGTTTTGCAAAAAAAAAGGAGGGAACGGGCCTCTGGAAGATCAAGGGGATGCAGGAAAGGAAACGAGCCTTGAGGTCAGGCAGAAAAAGGGTTGGACCGATCCTGCGTTGAGATCGGCCCGCCCGATCACGGAGGATATCAAACTACGCGGCCATTAGGAGTCGGGTTGGTGCGGAGAAAGGGGGGAAAAACAGGTATCCGATGCGCAATCGTCGCTGTTGTACATCATGCCGTCGTCCGTTAATGATAATAAGGAGGAGGAACTTGGTCTAGCGCAAACAGGTCCAAGGTGCGAGGAGTGAGAGATGCCGAGAATGAGGAACTAATGAGGGGGTGGGAAGATGGAGAGGCGACAAGATAGAAAACGATTACCTATGGCGCCGATGGTGGCGTGTGGAGAATCTTATCACCCATCAAAAGCTTGACAAAGATCGTGCAAGAATGGAAGACTCAGGAAAGCGTTTTTTTACTGCGAAAGGGAGGGAAACGAAGGAAGTCGCAAGGGCCAAATCTTGCGGACAAAAAGATAAAAAAAGACCTCAACCAAGGAGAATGGTCTTGTGCAGGTCCATAAAAGTGGATGGCGCTGTCACGGAGACGAAACAGAAAAAAGCAAACGCACAAGTAGCCACGATACTACATGTGATTAAGTGAAAAGGAACGTCGGGTCAAGGAAAGAACCAAAGTAACGGACAAGAAAAAAAAAAAGAAAACGGGGGCCCAGAGCAAGGGGAAAAATTCATACCCTCCGCCAAATCAAGGGTCACCGAGAATTTAAAGTAGAGTGTCTAGAGAAGAAAGATTGAGGAAACTCCACATTGAAGGAAAAGAAAATTTACGATCAAAATTAAGGGAAAAGGTTTCACGTCTACGGTAAGAGTTTTATTAAGGAACGGTTATACCAGCAGGGGGGCAGAAAGATGAAGAAAGCTCAAATCGCCTGACGCTAAAGGGGAGAAATCATTGCCAACTGGTATGGCTGAAACCTCCTTGTAGTTCGCTCGAAAGGGGGGAAGAAAAAAGACTAGTGAAAGTCGGTGAAGGGGCCATCAAGTAAAACCTCAGCTTTCACGGTAGTGGAGAAACTGGGGATCAATCGACAAGGGAAAAGGAATGGTAGACCGGCCAATGAAATCCTCGACCAGCTTCCCCTTTTTGTCAAGGGGACTCAAACGGTTATTTTTTTGAGGGGGTGGAGACCGAATGATAAAAAAGGAAAGGGTGATGTCTTCTGGGGGGGCGCTGCTTGTCCGGCGGACTTGGGAAGAAGAGTGAAAATGGTTTCTATTGAAGGGAAGAGAGAAGACTAAAGATGAAAAAGGGCTCCTCTCTAAACAAAGAGAGAAAACGTGGCGATTTTGCGACTATTTCAATTCAAAAAGAGACAATATAAAAAGGGTGAAAAGAGAAGAAGGCCGGACAGAAGAAAAGGACAAGGAAGAGCAAACAACAACAACCAAATGACGGGAGGGAGAATGTATACAGTGGAGTAAAAGGTTCCAAAAAAGCAATTCATTTCCCAAATTTTTCAATGAGGTGAAGGAAACACGGCGGGCGGGACAATGATGGCCTGCCAAGCGCTGGCGTCTGAGGACGCAGATGAATCCAATAAAGAAAGGAGCTGGGATGGAACCCGGAAAAGAAAAGGGGCTGGTCGGGGCGGCTTAAGACCATCCTCCGCCGAACTCCAATGAGGAAGCCATCCAGGTGAACAAGTATTTTCAGAAAAGGGGAAAAAGGGGGCTTCGCCAGAGGAGGAGGCCCCTGGGAGAAACTAGAAAAGAAGGAAAAGGAAAGAGACAGAGCAGGATGATCGAAGTCGATAAGGGGTGGTCCTGCAGCAAGCAGCTAGGAAAGAGAGAGAACATAAGTTGGGGGGTTGTCTAAAGTCGCCCTTTGAAACGAGGAAGGGGGGACTTCGAGGACTGGCCAAAGCTACGGAAGCAAGGGAAGACTTGACGGAGGAACCGTGTGAGACTTGCATTACGTCAATCCAAGGAGATTAGACTGCTGTCTACGAGAGGGGAAAAAAGAAGGGAGCTTGAGACGGCGAACAGTCATTTTATGAACCGCAAAAGAACTGGAGGGCCAGTTGGGGAAGGCGAAACCGAGAAAAAGGGAGCACGAAGACTTCACAAGAGGAAAGCTAACAGTCGCAGAAAAAACCGAGTATCCACAGAATCACTATTCTGCCATTCGAAAGAGATGTGTGTGTATACTTATATCTCACCCCTACACCCAGAAGAAAAGGAGCCAAAGGAGGGGTGGGGGGGGAAGAACGCCAAGCTATCATCTCCGGAATAAAAACCTCATCTTCAAGAGGGAAGGCAGGAAAAGAAAGAAGCCCGAGGGACGAAAGGTAGGAAAAGGGAACGAATCCGATCCAAAATATAAACGCTAAATGGTCCCCTGTGAATTTTCCACAGAAAGAGAGAGAATACTTTCGGGCCTCAAAAAAGCTTCCTGAGAAACGAAAAAAGTCTGAGGGGAAAAAGGGAGAAAAAGTATAGGTTCCGTGCCCTATAACCAAAAGCATCTCCTAAGGAGAAAAAAGTTGGCGAAACTCCAGACAGAAGAGGCCCCCCCCAAATTGACATTGAAGTCATCCGGTGAAAAGCAAGAGCCAAAAGGAAGAAAAGACGATTCGGCAAGGAAAACGGACGTCGAAACCTAAAGAATCGCCCGCGACCTTCCTTTTCCTTACCAACACGTAGAAACGCAATCGAAAAAAACAAGGCTCAGCCCAAGCTCCTAAGACGTCACTTTCGATATTAACCAAGGAAGATCGAAACCGGCGCCCGGGACCAGGGTCTCTTAGGGAAATCGTCTTCAACGAAGGGCTAACTCCGACATCCTTTGACTACTTGAAGTCGAAAAGCGCTGAATAGAGAAGGACGGCCATCATCGGGAAAGAAAACACTCAGCAATAGCAGAAATGAAAGGAATCGGAGCCCTGAGAGATAATCATCCGGGAAAAAAAAAATAGAGGCCCCAAGTCGACAAGAAGGTCCTTATCAGACCAAGACCTAGGAACCGCTTTGATCATCGAAATGAGAGAGCCTAGCAGTCATCAGAGCGCGACGAAAAAGAAACAGCCACTCCCTGAAACGACGCAAAATACAGCCTCAATCAAGAGGGAAACGGCAAGAGAAACAAAAAATACTCCAACCTAATGAAACGAAGTAGGTCAAAGCGAACGTCAAGGAAAGGAAAGAAGAACCCAATCAAACACAAAAGAGGCGCACGAAAAATCTCTCCTTATCCGTAGAAATGGTCGAAACTTCCAAAAAACAGAAGGAAGGGAACTAAACTAGCACTAATCTCCGATCCCTCAGAAAGGCCTACACCGGATAAACGGGGGAAAAAGAGTAGCGCGGAGACTTCCCGCTCAAACTCGGCGTAGATGAGAAGGAAATCAACTTGCCGCAAGGGGAGAGGAAAGGGGAAAAATAGGACCCCGCAAAAAGAAAAGGGCACTCGAAAAAAAGAAGAATGGAAAGCGACCCGCAAGATAAACGCCAGCACCCATACTCTGCTAAAAACTCAATTCCCTTAGAAGGGGGAGGGAAAAAACGCAAGGTGTTGAGCTACCAAATGGGATGAAAGAGGGTCCAGCGATGTCTATTGACTTGCAAAAAAGACGAGGGGAAAGAAGTCCAAAAGGGAAAAAAAAAGGGGGCTTCTCAAGGGTCCTGACGAAGGAATTGGAACCCTCAATTTTTTTGATTGCAAGCTAAGCGAAGCTGAAACACGAGAAGTACTATAAAGATGTTTGAAAGGGGGGGACGTGGACCGAGATGGGTTAGGGTTACGCAGGCTGAGGCAAGGAAAAAAAAGAGGAGAGTATCACAGTAGAAACGAAGCTCAAGAAGGCGGTCTTCACACATGTCGTAAACTTTTTTTCCAAGTGGAAAAAGGGGGACCGTCAATGTCTAAGAACAGCAGGAAAGAGGACATTGTTGGGGTCGAAGTTGATGGGATTACAGGGAACAAGGGGAAACGAAATAGAGACGTTCGGGTCACTCTCTCTTCCTTTACTAAAATGGGATGGGCAATCAACACAATCGTCAAGAAAGAAAAACGAAAGTCGTACCGGGGGGACATTACGAGGCTAAGTCTTTACAGAATCAAGTTAAACTGAACCTTGTGACCTTTCCAGCTACTAATGAAAGAAAAAGGCGACGTCCGACAAGCAACGAGGCATTGTCGCGAAGAAACAATTTGGACAAATCACGAGGAGACCTGCCCTGCAAAGGCTGGGAGGGTCAGAAAAGGGAAAAGATCAACAAAAAAGTTCATTGAGGAAAAAAAGTGGGAAGAAGTAGTGTCGCGGATCTTGACTTCTACTTTGTTCAAAATCTACGAGGGGGTTTGAAAAAGGGAAAAAAACGGGGGTTGTTGAGCCCTCAATGGTGAGATCGAATTAAAAGCCTAGGAGATTGGTGATCAAAAAAGGAGGGCCAACATGGTAACGGAATTTGCGAAGGGGCCAACTAAAACTAAAAGAGGGACGGATGTGAGTGCCAGAAGGCTTTTCGAGAAAACAAAAAAGGGCCCTAAAGAGGGGAAAGGACACTCAACAAAAAAAATGATAGGAAATATAGAGATTACAGGGACCTCCCCTCAAGTGAAGGAAAGGGGGTGTCAGAGAGCAGAATTCTTGCCACTCCAATTAAGGGAATCAAGAGGGCCAATAAAGACAATTCCTGTGGTGCGAAAAGAGAGGCATATTCGGAAAAAAACGACAGGAACGCCACAACACCAGAAAAAAACAAACAAAAAATACCAAAACACCCCACAACCACCCCGCACAAAAAAAAAAAATTGGGAGACAAGAGATTCCTTGAAAAGAAATTGAGCTAAAAAATTATCCTTCGCATACCCGAGAGGAGAACCGGCACGATGCCTTAATCATTCTGGAAAGTTTTGTGGAAGGATCATAACGTAGAGAAACAAAAAAGAAAGGGTTGGGAAAAGACCGTGTGGTTCGCAAATGACTGGGTGGGCTCTTCTAAGAAACGAGAGGTGGAGTGGCTCAGACGTACATCAAGGAAGAGAAAAAGGGAGAGAACTGGGAAAAAATGTAAAGGGTACGTTTAACGGTCGAAGACAAGAGCCTAGGTGGCAGCGTTTTTAAACTACAGGGAGGAATGGGGGGGAAGGCGAGTGTGGAGTGCAAAAAAAAAAAACAATTGGAGGAAAAGGAAGCGTGACGCCTACATAGGTAGAAGCAGGGAAGGTTTCAAAATGGGAGGTAAGTTGACATCAACTTCGAAAAAAAACAAGAAGGGGGGGAGGGGATAACTGTGACTCCGGTAACTCATCCAGCTTCCGCCCAAAAAAAAACAAAAGAAAAATAAAAAAAAAAAAAGAGAAAAGAAACGAAAGAATAAAAAAAAATAAAAAAAAAAAAAACACAAAAAAAAAAAAATATTTAACAAAAAGAAAAAAGTCGCAAAATAATCTTCAAAAAGTACCCCTAAAAAAAACCAAAGAAAAAACAAACACAAACAAAACAACAAAATTGGAAAAAAAATTGTCCAATGGGGACACCACGGGGGAAGACGAAAAGAGTGTGAGAAAGGGAGAGGGAGCGAGAAAGGGGGAGAGGAGCCTCAGGAAAGTGCAAGAGGAGAGAACACTCACCACATCTGGGTCAAAACCAGTACGAAACTGAATGATTGTAAGGATTAAAGATGTTTTGTGAAGAAGGAAGGAAATTCACTCAAGGGGGTGCGTGGACCAAATTCAGTCGTAGGAATCGGGAGAGAGAATAAACTCAAAGGGCCGTTTTAGAAGGCGGGCTTGGCAGTAAACTCAATAGCGAAATCGGTCATCCATGGGGAAGGGAGCACACATTGCGGCGGACAACAAGAGGATAAGGAAGTGAGGCTTTCGGCAGAAACAGGAGGGGGGGGAGGATGGCGCTCGGAATCAGTAGGTCCTTTCTCTTGGCGGGTTAGGGTCCAAGTGGGGAGAGAGGGTCAAAATTCGGAAAGTCTGCTGAAGCGACCTGAGGGGTGGAGGGGGGAACGCGGAAGAAGGGGGAAAGGTGTTAAGGGGAAGGAGGGCTTCTGGATATATTTGAAAGGATTAGTTCCAGGCCGGAGTAGGGGAAATTCCATTTAGCGAGAAAAAATTAGGAATCACGAGGGGGGAGGGCAGATCTTGTCTAGCTCGGCTGAGAATTTAGGGGAAACAGTAAAAGGGGTACGTAGTGGGGGGGGATAAAAGGGCAATCGTCGATGGAGCCTTTTATTTCTTAGGGTAAGGCGAGAGTTTTTCGTAAAAAAAAAAAGAGGGCGGCGAAGGCCAAGCCGATGAAGAAAGATCCCGAGGGGGAGCATAGGATAGACAGTAAAATGTGGGTAGAGTAAGAGGGGAGGACGCGGGAGGCAAGGATTTCCATCATTGCGACAGGAGAATGAGGGAGACAGAATGTTTCGGCGAGTGCGCGGGTATACTCAAGGGCTCTTCGGCTAGAGGAATGGCATCAAAGGAAAAGGCGGTGGCGATTGAAGACTACGGGGGGGAGGCGGTACGGAAAAAGGCGATAGCTCTGACTTGCTGGGGAAAGAAAATAAAACGAAACGTGACAAAGCGGGGCAAAATTGGAAGAACTATTGCGATGGGAAGAAAAACGGTGGGTTCATGGAACAGAAGGGAGATTGCGAAGGGGGTGAAAAAGGAGGAGAGTGAGGGGGGGAGCGCGAGCCTCTGAAAAAAGGAAAGTAATGGGAAAAAAAAAAAGGGGGGGGGTGAAGGGAAAGGATGAGGGTGTCGACAAAAGTGGCTTCTATACAGGGATTGAGAGCAAAATCCTGTCAGCGAGCACGATGGGGTGCGGAGGGGGGGTGGGCGTTGAAGGAGGAAACGAGGAAAAAGATAGTCGCGAACATAGAGAGGAAAAAAAGATTTCTCTACCGATTAGGTCCAAGGTCAAGAGGCGTACCAGGTGAGAATGGGAGGTCTAAAAAGACCGACATAGTGTCTGACTATGAGGGTTAGTAAAAGAGGGAAAATAGTGACTGGAAAAAAGAGAGTGTGAGGTGGGTTCCTGTTGAGAGCAAGAGACCCATCACACCGAAAGGAAGACGGGCAAGAAGGCGCCTCTGGATGTGGATAATCCGTTTTGGTTGAGAAGATGTTAGGGGGAAGGAGAGTCATCAAAAAAGTACAAACAAGAGGGCGGAAGATCTGTTTAGCCTCCCAACCTTGCCCATAATTTATTTGGAAAGAAAATGGACTGCGGAATGGAAAAAGGGGGGCTACTGGAGGAGAAGGTCAATTGAAAAAGGGGAAAACAAAAAGGATAAAAAAGGGGCTCGTTAAGGCCCAGAAAGAGGAAAACGCCGTAAATCTGGAAGACTTCTCCTACTAGGGTGGGCAAATGTCCTCAGCGGGAAGACATGTGTCAAAAGGAGCCTGGAAAGAGGGAAAGGGTCTAGCGGAGGTGAGCGATGAAAAAGAAACCCAACGATTTCTAAAAGGGAAAGAGAATCATGACTTTAAGGGGCACGTAATCCTTTTAGAAGTGAGGGAGATTCAAGGCTCCGCATGCCTCAGATCATAGAGGGAAAAGGAAGTCAAGAAGGAGCAAACAGAAAATAACTTGGAACAATTCGGAGAAACAAGGTGGAGTGTCGAAGAATGGCACCCGCCAACGAGTTTCTAAGCTGTGAAAGGGGGGTTTGGGACCCATCCGAAAGAGAATGGAAGGTAGGAAAAAAGCAAGATCGCTCGGGGGGGCAAGAAGGAAGAATGCAAAACCATAAAAAAAAAAAAGGACATTCAGAAATCCTCGACCTCTTGCCCAGTTGGGAAGTGCCTCGGGGAAGGGGGAAAGGGGGGGGAGTACCGACTTTACAGGATAAAAAGTGAAGTGGTGATCTCCTTCAGATTTGGGGGCGCTTACTGAAAGGAAGTGGAAAAAAGGGGATATTGTTTGGGGGGGGGGGATGCAACGTGAAAGGAAAAATACACGG
>Ga0179593_1339669_pt1 | contig 13061 bp, 19 predicted proteins | sample CZODoug2_1_08_16_FD_185931 | JGI IMG/M metagenome (GOLD analysis project Ga0179593, IMG submission 185931) | Vadose zone soil fungal communities from Angelo Coast Range Reserve, California, USA - CZODoug2_1_08_16fungal (PacBio error correction) | ecosystem: Environmental > Terrestrial > Soil >...
ACGAGAGGGGACCTTCGGCCTGGAGGCCAGTTTAATGCTCTCTCCGTTTGGCCTGCAAGCATTCCAGGACACGAGGTAAGAACACGCGTAAGGCCCAAAGCACACCAGAAAAAAAGTAAAGGAGAGTATACTCAAAAGAAGACGCCATCCCCGACCATCTCACTATGAGAGAGACGTCTCGCCAAGCGTGAAACAATTCCTAGAAAAGGAAAAACCATCAGCCGGGGAGGAATCAGGATCGTCGAGATTGAAGGGGAAGACGATCACACAAAAACAAGGACCATAGGAATGGACGGATGTTCCTCGAGCATCAAGAGAGCTAGGAGCATCAACAAGTAAACAAGGAGGACACGGACTGAGACTATACGTCCAGGGGGAACCAAAAAAAAAGAATGGCTAGACGAATCGGGCGGACTATCTATCGCGATGACTAGCCTGATCCGAACTAAAGCTATCCCTAAGAGCAATATTGGAAGGCGCAACAAACCTATAGCAACAAAGTACAATGCCACCTTACTGGGAATCGCAAAGACCGGGGGGGAATCACTTAAACGAACTAGAAAAGGCAGAATCATCATGGTTAGAGACTACTCTTCAGCTGCAGGCCGCAACAAGGGGGACAAGGTGAAGCCCCACCAAACGAGCTGGAGCTGATGGACGCCGGACAAACTGACTCGACACCCAAGGGGATGCATCTATCTGAAAGAGCAGTGCGGCAAGGAATCCTTCTATCGGAGGGCGGCCCAGCCTCGGCTCAAAATGCGTTGGAGAAATCATTTTACAAGACGCAAGGCCTTGCTTGGATTTCAGAAAAAAAACCTAGGAAATAGACGTCGAAAGGGGCAGCAAGGATTCGCGACGGGAGAAGCGCCACCGAGAAGGCAGATCGCTTCAGGGGGGGGCAGCGCCAATTTTGCATAAAAAGCGGAATTTTAGGGGGAGTGGGCGGACTAAAGGGGTCTCCCTAGGAAGAAACAGAGCCTAGCGGGAGGGAGCGCGCTGCTGTTCCCCTGAGTTGAGCAACAACGAGATAATGAGGGAATTTATTGACGTTGGAGTCGATAAGACTCTCATCATCCAAATCACTGCTAGAGCCAGGAAGACGGGGGGGGAAAGGCGGCATTCAATAGAGGTGGAAGAGTATGAATGCATGATTTTCTGGAGGAGGGGAAAGATTCGGGGCTTCTTCTGAGATAACGGAAAGGGGAAACATTTCATCCTGAAGCACCAACGGCAGGGCCCAAGCTCGAAAGAGATAACAAGACCCATTATCACTAAGAACCGGTGAGAGAACGAAGGACAAAGAGAAGCTGAAGGGGAAAAAACTCGTCGCGAACAAAGCTTATATCAACCTTAATGATCGCGCGGATCAGAAAACCTAATAATATCAGAAAAGGGACACAGCGCCCCAGTCAAAAAAACCGCGAAAAAGGGCGGAACGGTAGATTTTATGGAGAAACTGTGCTTATCGGGTGTCGCATCGCAAGTCTTGACGGTGTGCAGCAACATTCATTCCAACAGCGAGAACAAATTGATGGGACCGAAAGGGCCAAGGCTCCTCCGACGGGCGTTTTTAACTGGCTTCCTCACGAGGGTGTCCAAAATTCTCCCCCACAAGGGTCGTCCGCTGACTCGCAGCCAGATATCTTGGACTGTTTTTTTCATGAAATCGCGGAGTCGAGCAGCTCGGGAGACTATCAATCTGAAAAAGGAGAAAACACCACCCCAAAAGACAGCATCATATAAGATCAAACGAAGGCCGCGTACCTCTAACATAGCCACAAGGGGAAAGAACAGAAGGACTGGACAGTCCATCCAGCGCCAGAAAAAGGGGAAAAGCAGGTGAAAATCAAACCAATTGGGGAATAAAAGGAGGGGACTCAGGCGACCAACGCGATCTGTCCATAAAACCCAGATAAGAACGACAGCTCGCGGGGTAGAAGATTTCTATCTCTCTCACAAAAGGGGAGAGATTCGACAGATTCGAGAAAAGAACGATCCTTGCGGGCAGGGGCTGGGGGAAAACTCGGGGTCGTGCTCTATGAAAAGCAATGGTTGGCAACCTTCTTGGGACCGAGTTTTGAGGCGCTGGCGAGCGAGGATTTGGCCGGGGAAAGGGACTGGGGGGCGATGAGAGGAGCGGCCAGAAGGAAAGGAGTGATCGACTGCATGCTGGGGGGGTGGTTTTGGTATAATCCGGGTGTAGAGAAACGAAAAGAGCTCGGCTAGAAAACGAGGGTGGCGAAATTGACATGAAAAACATACCAAAGGCAGGCGTCTGCGGAAGGGCACGCTTGGGGGGGAAGACACCAAAAAAAAAGGACAAATTAAAAAAAAAAACTACTGCGGAAAGAACTTGCGGCCGATCAAAAATGACGCCTCGATGGGCGGCAGGTTCGGCAAAAAGTATCGTTTCCTAAAAGAAAAAAAAGGGCACCTGGTATTGCGAGTCAAAAAATAAGAGGAAAAAAAGACCGACCCGTTGGTTTCCTGTGATCAGGGAAAGTGGTAAGGAGGCGTGTGCAGGCTGGGGGGACGATCATTAAAGACGGGATTGGAATCGCTCGGCTTAATGCAGACGAACAGACTAGTTTTTTTTGAAGAAAAAAAGAGAACCGAGGGGGAGGGAGGAAGACGACAGTGCGCAAAACCGAAAACGTGAATCACATGTCAGGGGGATGCTCCTTACGGTACGGGGACCCAGCCGGGGGCGATCCAGATGAACACGTTGCCCCGGTAGCTTCACATCAGAATCAGGGGAGTCCCCTCTCTCATCAAGAAACTCGCAAAACAAGGATGTGAATGCCGAAGTGTGCCCGCTGGGACCGGGCGATCGCGCACATTGGGGGCTGCGACCTTATTAATACCCCCGAGCCGCCCGAGAAGTACTCCTTCATTATATCGGGGGTGCCGAAAGGTAAAGAGTTACCGCGCTAGGGCGGGGCAACAATGAACGCTCGAAAGACGGATTGTCGAGAGGCCCGACCGCCATGGAACTGGATTTGTCCATCAAAAGATTGCAGCTTTGGGCAGGATATTTATGCCAATAATTTTGGAGCGAAAAAAAACCGAGGAAGCAGTCATCCTTGAGGGGGAAGGATCGCCCAAGAGCGCAAAAGCCGACCTGGCTTCTTCGACATTTCGGCGAGGACGAAGATCCTGGAAGAACAAACGGAAGCTTGCGGTCCTTTGGGAAAAAAAAGGAAGGGGAGAAGAGAAACCAGTTTGGGAAGATTAAAGATAGGCGGAGAGAAAGAGTTCCTTCGGAAAAGGACATATCTGGAACCGAAAGAACTCGGGCCGATGAAGTTTGGAAAACTGCCGCTTGAAGAAAGTTAGAGCGTTCGCCTTCATCCGGGAACGATCGAGGAGGTTGCGGCCTTACGAAAGAGGGGAGGTCGCGTGAACGACCAAGGATGTTGAAAAATTGAGAGGCGGGGGGAGTGATCGGGATAAAATTGACCAGGAGAAGGGTGATGCATTAAGGACATGGGGAGAGTCTTGAGGCAGTTGGGAAAAACATCATTCTGACCGGAATGAAGGGCACGGGTGCGGATCGCTGTATAGGAGCAGGTCCGGCTCGTGCAGAAGCTATCGCGTGATGATGAAACCTAGAATCTCCAGAACAAGGGGAGGGCTTCTGTGGAGGGGCTGAGCCGAAGGGGGAAGAAGATAGGCGCAGACTAGGGGAAAAGAGCGTGAAGCACAGGTTTCAAGGTAAGGCTGAGCTCCAATCATGGAGTTTATAAGGGAGAAAAAAAAGACAAGTGAATATTTTGAAAATGAATCCAGAGACTCGCGGAAGGGGGCAATATATTGCGACGATGAACTGACTCAAGGCGGAGACATGGGCGCGAATCCTTTTCGATGAAGAGTGCACTAAAAATCCGGGATCGTTATAATGTCTAATCTTCCGGGGGAAGGGGAGAAAGGAAAAGTCAACCCTCATCGTGGGAGGGAGGAGTTCGGATGAAGCCCGTCAAGAAATTTGAGAATCGTGCAGGGGAAAGGAGAAGGAGGAAGGCAAATCAGGATCTCATGCTGGGCACCCCAGAGAAACGACGGCAAAGCAACAATACGTTCTCTCTAACCTAAAAAAAAAAAAACGGGAGGTCTTGGGAAAAGATATAAAAGAAGGGAGGAGAGTCCAAGGCTCGGCCAGTGTGGTGGCAGGCTCTCCCTTCGTTTTGGGGGAAAAAAGGGTAATCGGTGACCGCGCTGGCGAAAACCGCTGACGGGCGCGTCACCGCAAAAAACCAGCTTACAAAAGATTTTCCTAGAAAGGGAAGAAGAAAGAAGACAAGACGCTTACTCCTATATGAAGAGACCGAAGGATGCCTCCAGAGCCGTGGCACCCATCCTCGAAGCCGCGCACGGCGCTCTGGCCTGAGGAAGAAGGGCAATCGTGGGTGTCCTCTCTTGTACAGGAAGGAGGGCGATCAGAGATGTTAAAGACGAAAAGGAGGAATATGGCGAGTTGGCCAAAGGGGGGCGCTATAAAAAGGAGTCGGCGAGGACAAAATACGAGGCACTCCCTTCGGCGGAGACACGCAAATCGGAAAAGGATGAGGGAAGAGATCTCAGTAAAGCTCCGAAAACAGAATAATACGTGACTGCCTGCGATCGCTGAGTGCAAGAGAACCGCATCGGAGATGACCTAGCCGAAAGGGGGGGGAGTCGCGAAACCGGGTAGTCATCGCACAAGTGCGAAGAAGGAAGGAAGAATTGATGTCGGTCACGGCTAACCTATCACATGGCCAAATGAAGAAAAAATCCTGTGTCGTAACAAGACCGAGAGACAAGCCCGGGAGAGAAGTCATGTCCATATTGTCGAAACAGGGGCTGCAAAACGGAAACTCAACCTCGACAAGATCGGCAGGAGGGGACGGAGAAAGAGAGGACCTCTGCGAGAGTCAAAAAAAATGAACAGCTCGGCGAGGGGAAGGCGGAACTATCTGAGCGCAAAAGCCTGAAAAAAAAGAACTCCCAGGTCGAATCGTCCTCCCATTTCCGCGCAAAAAGGAGACGAGAAAAAGAGTTAAAAACAAAAAAATCCTTTCCTGGGGGGGGGAGAGGTAAACCCGAGGATCAGAGCAAGGCTCAAGTAGAAGAGACCAGTCGCTGGTGGAAAAGAAAATGGCTATCAATCCAGCGCAGGGAGATCTGCGGGAGGGAAGAGGGGGACTAAGCAAAGGGGTCAGACAGGATGCAAGGGAGGTTGACAAAAGACCAGCTCCATTGCTGCCGGAAGAAAGAGGAAAAGGATATACGCTCATTCATGGAGAAAGAGCGGTCAAAGGGGACGGCGGCACACGAAGCAAAGGAATTGAATCGGGCAGCTCGGAGAACGCAAGGCCCAAATCATCATGGAGAGGAAAGAAAAGGGATCACAAAGCTTCAGGCATATCGGTTTGGGCAAGGACTGAGTAGGGGGGGAGGGAATGGGGAGAAACAGTATTAGACAGTCAAAGAGAGTAGCCAGGCGGAAAAGGAACTTATCGAAAAAAAAAAGAAAGGGCAGAACTGACAATAAAATCACAAGAAATGAGCAAGGAGGTTCGGCGCGCCAGAAAGGAACGTGCCCTCGCCTTCGGTTTTCTGCGAAAAGAAAAAGAGGAAAGTCGCCTGCGCGAAACTAAAAAGGAGAGAGGGGCATCACCTTCTTAATGATCATACACGGGTCAGAGCCGAAAGACCTTAACAATCAGTCAAAGAAGACTACACGGAACGGTACGGGAGATGGCATTATTGATCAAGAAAAGAAATGAGTTGCAGGGAAATCAGCACGTCTTGACTTTTTGGCACAGAAAAAAATGAAGAAGGCCCCATAGAGGCGTAGAGAGGATCGGGCAACAAAGGTCCATGACTAACCACGGGTTTTTACAAAAAGTGGACCGCGGGGGGGGTCATTCCAAAGAAATCAGGAGACGAAAACGACTCAAAGGAATAGAGGGGGGGGGGCTGTTTTTCTCCAGTCGCACAGATCGAAGAGACTAGCCGCTCGTGAGCGCGCGCGGGAATGCTATAACAAACCAACCCCATCCATCAACAGGAAAGAGACAGAATCAGGGGTCTCATTACCTCGGGACCTTCTCGCTCCAAAAGGGGGGGCAAAAAAAAAGAAAAAAGGACTCAACTCAGAAAAAAGAGGAAAAGAAAAGGGAGAACCACCCATGGCCGAAGGCCGAGGAGCACGTAGAAGATGAGAGGTGAAAAAAAAAGCGCCGACGCGCGCGCTATGGCTTTTCTCAAGGAGGAGGATCAGAAACACCACAAAATTTTATTATTGAAAAGAAAAAAAAAAAGATCGAAAACGGTAAGACTAAAAAATGCGAGCTCTCTGGGCTATCTGTCTGGCCAAGCGAAGAGGGCGATGAAGAATGCCAAAGGTTGGGTGCATTCTTTGCCTCGTTTGGAAAAGGAGAGGTCCGTACTAAGTCGACGGTCAGGAATGCCATTCTGTGCAGGGCAGAGAAGGGCTTGCCTGCGAGCAAAAGTCGGGAGAAAGTGGCTGGATGGGGTCTTGGGGGGGTATAGATGGGGGAGGGTCAGAATCTCTAACTAGCAAGAGCGGAGAGGGGAGGAAGTTCGAAATAATGAACCGTCCAGGAGGACCTGAGAGAGAGTCCAGGCGGGCTCTTGCGGGGAGAAGAACCCCGCGTTAAAATGAACCTGGAAAAAAGGTCGGCCGGGTACAGGGAGTTCCTTAAAAGGAAAGAAGCCTCTATTGGCAAAAAAATGGTTGCGGGGGAAAAAAATGATCGTTGCCCGGTACAAAAGAACACTTTATTCGAATAGCAAGAACAGTACCATTGTACTGGAGAGGGGGATTTGGGGAACTATGTTAAGGGGGACGGGGAGGCCATGTGGAGGACTGAACGAAGTGGCTGTAGCGACTCTCTTCAGAGTGGAGACAAAAAAGACTTCTCTACGAGGGGGTCCTTAGAACAAAAAAGTAATAATCGAGACGGGAGAAGGACTTACTGCGGGCACTAAAGGGAACAGTAGTGATTCTCCGGCATAAGGGAACAGGGCCGGGTGAACTGAATCCATTTCTGAAATGGGAAGGGGTGCCTGTAATCGGAAGCAAAAAGACCGAAGAAGGGTCACCCGCGTCGGAAGAACTGCATAAGCTAAAAACAGAATTTGAAAGCAATTGACTACAAGCGGGAAGGTAGCATATATCAGTTAAGAGGGTGGCTATGGGGGAGAAGTTCCTTTCGAAAAAACGAAGTTCAGAAAGCATTCCTTCATGCTATCGGGGGGGTCCGAAGTATAAGGGTTACACAGAGGCTCCCTTCCCTCTCTATCCGGAATAAGGAGGGAAAGAGAACCTGCTCAAACCAAAAAAATGATGGAAAAGGGGGGTCAGAAATAAAGGGAATGTCTGTAAATGCCATAGTGTGGCAGAACCCTACCGTCGGTAAAAAGCGCACGGCGAGTTGTCCTTGAAGGCAAGAAGAAAAATGCTAAACATCCTACCCTGTAGAAGGGACTGGAGCAAAGGGAGTACTAGTGGCTGACAGGAAAAAAAACACCCGTCAAAGGAATGAGGAAGGTTTGACAAGCGAACTACGAGAGCGTGGAGAAATATCCATGGCTCCTATCGAAATGAGGAAGAGGAATCAGTGGCGGAAGAACTATATCTGAATCCTTTCCAGAGAAGGGAGTAATGGTGTTACTTACAGAAGGAACACCGCGATAAGATTGCGCGAGGGGTCGCCGGTCACCTGGAATGAGAAGGGGAGGGCGGCCGAGGCCAGCGCGGGAGGCTTTCGACCATTGTAATGGGAAAAAGGGAGAGCGGCAAAATTCGCAGTTAAAGAAGAGGTTACTGTTCTACAAAAGGATCAGGGAATGAACTTGAATGGGGGGGGATAGTGTAGTTGAAGTGAGATATGGGAAGGGGGGGGGAAGGTCAAGGACTAAACTGGGTTCTTATAGCAGGAAAGGGAGGAAGCCGTTTTCACGTCTCGGGTCTCTAAATGATCGGGAAATGAGCAGACGAGTAGAGCAGCCAAAAAACTTAAATTTCTTCTTGGAGTCTTGAAAGGAGGAAGAGGTCTACTATGGGCCTACTTGAGCTGGCAGGGGGCCGGTATAAAGGGAGTAAAGCCGAAGATTGATGTTATAGAAGCCAGGGTTTCCCCCTCACGAAAGGAAGAGGTAACGGTCGTTAACCATAAGCAAAAAAATCAGAAAGGCCGGGTTGGAAAAAGAGGACTTGGCCGACGAGGAAGCTTCAGGAACGAAAGGATGGGGCGGGCTTCGGTTAAAAGGAAGCTGTTCACGAGATGGCTTAAGCCTTCGTGGGATGATCAGAGGTTCTAAAGACTCCGGGGATGGAGGAAAGGAGAAGTCATGACTCACTGAAATAGGGGGTCCGAGGAGGGGACTGGACTTCGCGCCCTTCAACCGGGGGAGATCGAAATCGGGGGGTCGGGAACGGAATATAGGGGAAGGAAAAAAACAGAATAAAAATGGAGGCCTAAAAGAAGGAAGAACGGCGAAGATATCAAGTATCTAGATAAAAAAACGGATTATTAGTAAAATATAGATGGAAGGATGAAAAAAGCGTGCCGTCTCTGCCCCAGGGGGGGGGACAGGGGCCTTGCCTCACTCAATGAGTGGGGGGAAAAAGCAATAGTCAGTCGGGAAACCGGGGGGAGCGCAACCGGCTTACGGAACTTACCGCGAAGAGGGGGAAAAAAAGGTAAGGGAAGGACTTGAAAGAGCGAAAGGCCGCGAAATAAGAGGGAAGATCAAACGAGGACTTTCCGCCCTATCTTCCACAGCAGGGAAGAGGAGGGAAACGCCAATTCTGATCACGGGAGAGACTTCATAGAGACAAGGAAGATTACCAAGCCGAGCGGGAAGAGGGGAAGCTGGGCCAACTAAGTAACAAGGAAGAGGAGTCTTGGGATATTCGGCTATAACGGAAGAGAAGTAAGATGAGCTGAAGCTTATACCTGAACCCAAGGAGGAGAAAAACTCCAAAAACCGAAAAAGAAAGAGAACGACGATATCGTACAGTGGCGAAGAAACAAATAATACATGCTGAAGAAAGGGATAGGGAGAATATAAACGCTAGCGATGACCAGGGGAAACAAGGGAAAGACTAATCAAAGTATATCAATCACCATTCTAAAAGAAACGGAAATCATTGAAACAGCTCAAAGACCTATGCAAAAAATGGCAGAATGGCCGGGGGAAAGTACCTTTACGTCGCAAAAAGAAAGGGAGACCGGACTAGAACAAGAGAAAAAAGCAGGAATAAGCAGGTCTAAAGCGACCGAGAGGCTTCAAAGAAGGAGAACCAAGACAAGATCGGAAAAGGAAGAATTCCTTCTCCGAGCAGGAAAAAAAAGAGAGCAGGGGGAGTCTGGATATGAAAAACTCCTCAAAGCAGAGGAGAAAAGGGGGAGAACATATGATGAAAAACGACTAAAAGGCACGACTTTAGAGACGAGGAGATGGAGAAAGACTCGGCTCAAAACGGGTAGGGGAGAGAAGAAATCATGTTCAATTCCCTCAATTCCAGTGGGCAGGGGGAGTAGATACAGAAAACGCGGACGTCCTCAGCAGATATCAAGTAGGAAAAAGACATTCGGCAGGGCGCAATCTCGAACTGGTCGAGGCCCAATAAGGGAGAGAGGAAAAGAAGGTCGCTGTGAATAACCAAAGGAGGGGAGAAAACTGCATTTATTTTATAAAAAAGACGAAAAGAAATTCTCTCCGGTATGTGACCAATATCGCTCGCGCGGGTCAATGGGACGTCGCGGGTCACAAGGAGGGAGGGGGAAAAAAAGAGATAAGAAGGAATCGGGCTCGTGTAGTACCGAGAAAAAAACAACAAAAACTCTCCTTTCTGATAGGAGAAAGGAAGACGCATGGGTCCTAACGGAGGGGGGACCAGGGGTAGGACTGCGGGGGGAGTCTCTGTAGAAAGGAATTCGGGCGGACCGGGAAGAAGAAAGGAAAGGAAAAGGAAAATTAAGAGTTAGACTCAAAAAAAGCCCTGGGAAAAGGAAAGTCAAGGATCAGAAAATCCTACATTATCCACGTCGGGGCAGAGCGAGCAGCAATCGAGCGCCACCCTTCGTGTAAGGGCAAAACTCTTCGCGCAGGAGGTCTGCACGAGGAAAGATCGAGGAGCAGAAAAAGACACTTTAAGGGAGAACATAACATCTCCCTCCCGAAGGAAATAAGTAAACAGGGAAAAGAGCAACGGGTACTAAGAGGGACTATGATTTGGGAAGAGAAAACCTACTGATCAGGGGCGATCGGAAACATTATTTGAATGGTGTGTGCAAAAGAAAAGCATATGAGACCCATCTATTCTCAGAAGAGTGAGAGGGACTGGTCAGTCTACCTCAGGGAAGGTGTAAAGGAGTCAAGTTGGACCAGGGTGGTCATTTATCAAACAGAAAAAATCAGTTCGGAAGCAGAAGATCGAGGAAGGACGAATAGTGGAAGTTTCATGGAGAAAGTCTCAACCGGAAGGATCTCTCTCTTTCGCAGAAGAGAAGAAAAGGTAGAAACAAAAACAAATAACAGTCATCAGAGAAAGGAATTGATCGAAGGCCGCGACTGCTAGCAGAGGCCCATAGGGCACCGGAAGAACGAATCCCTTCTGGAAGACAATCGAGAAAAAGAGGACAAAAACGAGAAAAAGTTGCTCCCACCCCAGTGAAGAAGGAGGGGATCTAAGAAACGAGCGCAAAAAAAAAGCTCAAAAGGCGGATTGCTGCTGAAGGAGGAGGATAGAATATGGGGAGATCTCTCAGACAAAAAAAAAAAAACGCGAAGGTTGGAAAAGGAAATATCAGAATATTCGAGAAAACTCAACAATATCGCGAGCTGTTCGGGAGGAGGAGCAAGGTCTGGCGTCGCTAGCAAAAAGGAGGAAAAGGTTGGGTGGGAAAAACAGGAGTGAAACTTGGTGAAGAAGGGGAGAGAGGCAGGAGAAGTGAGTCCTTTCTTCGATTTGAAAGGAGGGGGAGAAACGAGGTAAAATTAAAGAAGGAGGCGGTCTGAGGGATGGGGGTTGGTTGGGTAGAGACCTTTGGCTTGCGAGCATAGAACGACGTCTCCGAAAAGAAAGGGGAAATTAGGAAACAAGTCCAATATTAGTCCTGACTAAACAGAAGTCCGTGAACGCAGAGTGCGGGAGAGGACCCCAGAGGGAAAAAAAGGTACATTGAAAAAAGACTGAAGCGGGGAGGGCCTGGGGGAACGTTCTGACCATCAAAAATCCGGCGCCAAGCTATGGGGGCAGACAAGAGCATTTTGCGGTGCAAAAAGGCAAAGGTTTCCGCGGAAAAAGGGAAATACCACGGGGCAAAAAGAAATATCACAACTCTACCCGGACCGTGGAACACGTCGCGCTTAAAGAAGGGAGGGGACGAGATAGTGCAGTTGATGATAATGGAAAGGAAGTGCTGGATCGAAGGGAGTACAGGAAGGGACTCTCCGCCGGGCAAAGCGCGACGATGGTTGACATCGCTAAACCGGCGAAAGGGAAGAGAAAGAGGCGCGAACAGCCCGACGTGGAAAGGTCGGATGGGAAATTCACCGAGGGAAAAGGGGCATTGCCGGGGGAGATAAAGGGATAAATGGCCTTGGACGATATCAAAGTCAAAGACCTAATCCACTTTCGCCCAAAAAAAGACCAAACATACTCGTCAAAAACCTATCTTGATTACGTTGGGACGAAAGAGTTCAGGGCATGGACCCAGGATGGGGGGAGAGGGACGGCTTTCGACCCTAAAAAGAAAGGGAAATCAAGGACTTCAAAAATGTGGGGGGATGAATAAAGGTACCTCTCTACTGAAGGAAATAACGCAGCGGGATTACGGGATATAGACCGGAAAAGGCATGGAAGGGATGCAGTTGTCCAGCACCGAAAAGTCTGCGGTATCAAGAGGGGGCGGCGCACCTCTCAACGAGAAAGGAGAAACGAATGGGGAGTTATCGAAATAGGAGAGGAGACAATAGACAAGGGTTCGCGAGAGGAGGAGGACGGGGGGGGGGGGATAAGCTCAGAACAACCAAGGGAAAAGGAAGGGGCGTCCTGGGGAAAAGGAGACGTACTAGCGAAAGCATTTTTCCAGAGCCGAGGAAGAGCGGGCGATCAGACATTCGTTCCGGCAGCCAAATGGGAGCATCGATTGAAAAAAAGGAAAGAAAAAAAAAGCATTGGGGAAATCGGACACGTGACCGAAGAGGAGAAAGAGTGATCTTGTCGCCTGCGCAAGGGAAGGAGGAGAGGTTGTCGTCCGAGAGTGGGAGAAAGAATTTCCTTCGACCAAAAGGGGATGAAAAATGAAGTGAAGGGCTTCGCCTCGGGATCGGGTACGGTGGAGTCCGAACCGGAGCAGGGCGGACACGATTGCCAGTGGTGGGAAAGAGGGGAGTTAACGTGGTTACTCCACATAATTATTGGAAGGACGCTGGAATGTTAGGGGACGGCCTGGAGGGAGGAGACCGGGCCAAACTCATTCAGCGAATCGGATGTGAAAGCGGTAGCGCCCGAAGAGATCAGAGGAAACGGGGGAGTGACTTCTTTATAGAGAAGACTTTACAGAGTCAGAAAAGGCCATGGGCGTAAAAGCCTACAGGTTGGACGGAGACAAGGAAGCAGAAACCCTCAGGGAAGGGGCGTGTAAGAAAAAAATAGAGGACCGCAACGCCAGAGGAAGAGGGGACTTTCTGACCATCATCCAGATAGACGGGGGCAGGGGGTAAAAAGAAGGATTTTACGAAAGGGAAAGTCTAATCAACAGGCGTCTAATGGGAGAGCTACCAGTGCTGGAGGGAAGACTGGGAAAGATCTGGGGTGAAAGGAAGAGGGATCTCAGGTGCGTAAGCTTCCTTTATGGAGTACGAGGGAAAGGGAAAGACAAAGAATACTTTTGGTCCTGGCAGGGGGGGAAATTAAGCGACCAGTAAAGAAGGTTGCACTCAAGAGAGGGGAAAAGCTTACATCTTGCCGGAAAAAAGAAGTATTGGAACCTTTAACACCCCCCTCAACAAAGCGACGGAAAAGAGAGGATAGGTAG
>Ga0179593_1416815_pt1 | contig 13061 bp, 12 predicted proteins | sample CZODoug2_1_08_16_FD_185931 | JGI IMG/M metagenome (GOLD analysis project Ga0179593, IMG submission 185931) | Vadose zone soil fungal communities from Angelo Coast Range Reserve, California, USA - CZODoug2_1_08_16fungal (PacBio error correction) | ecosystem: Environmental > Terrestrial > Soil >...
GAGACAAAAAAGGGCAAAACACAACTCCTCGCCATCAGCAGTAAGGAACACTGGAATGGCGCGTGAGGAGGATGACAGCAAGAACGCATAGGATGGGGAAAACTGCCAGGAGAAAAAAGAGAGCCGAGAGGGTCGAGAATACGTTCCTGCGAAGTCAGGACTCGAGGGCAGGAGCCGCAAGCATTAACACAATTCTCCCCATGAACCGACAATAGGAGGGGAGGGGGATGACAAAAGAGGGAGGGGGGGGGGACGATCTAGGAAGAATAGGAAATCTGAAGGGCACTTACTCAAGATAACAACCTCCATTGTAAGACAGGGAAAGTTCTGCAAGAGTCCCCCCTCAACGGGTAAACCAGTCACCGGGGTGCGCGAGGGGGGACGGAAAGAGGGAAAAAACTCGGAAGAAAAGGGGAAAGAGGCGAACCGAGTAAGAGAAGGAGATGAGGAAGAGAAGAAAGGGTCGGCAACAAATAGCGCGCATAACAGCCGAATCCGGTTCCGAGAAAGGAGCATGCCCGAAAGAAAAGAACGCAACTATCTGGAGAGCACCGAACCGAGGAAACAGGGTCTTTAAGATAGAGAAAGGAGGCATTTTCATGAACCGGCTTGCGGTCATTTCATTTCCAGGGGGGGGGGGGGGGGGAGGTGAAGGTAGGGAAGGTACAATGTACACAAAAAGGGGGAGGACATGGGGGTCCATTCCCATCTAGAGTTTCAGTATTAAACTCTTGGGAACCAGCCAGGGGGAAGGGGACATTGGGTGTGAGAGGAAAGAAAAACCGAAAAGTCATTTCACACCCAAAGCATTATTTAAAACGCACTACCTAACAGGGAATGCAGGAGAATCTATCAAGGCCCGACGATTCTTTTAACTCCAACTTAAAACCGGAAAAAGGGGGGGGACAGTCGGGGGGGAGGGAGGATGGTTAATCTACTAGGTTCAACTTAATAGGTTTAAGGAGATCGAAAAGGGGAAATAAAATAGGATGGGCTTCGGACCAGGAACTGGGAGATGGGAGGAATAAGGAGGAGGGAATTGAGGGGCTCTTTATACCTGTACCTCTTCTGAAATCAAGGGGATAGGAAAAGGGGAGAAAACTGGGGGGGCGATCTCCTCAGATTTTGATACTGCTAAATTCCAGCGCTGAGCGCAGGGGAGAAGTTACGGTGAGAGGGGAGGCACTTGAACGCCTTCGGTGAAGACTTTCAGGGGCTCTCGCGGCTTCGGTAGACATCGAGAAGAGGTGGGAGGATGGATATCAGGACAATTGAAGCATCTGTCCGGCCTGTGAAAAAAAAGCCCAAAACCCCCCGAACACCCACCCCCCACACAAAAAAAGGGGGGGAAGAAACAGAGAGAGGGGGAGAAAAGAAAGGAGGAAAAGAATCTAAAAAAGCCTTTCATACCGGGAGAACAGTCCTAAGAGGAAACTTTCCTTGCGAGCTTCAACATAGGGAAAGTATACGCGCTGGCGGGGTGTGCCATCCTGCAATCCGAAAGGGAAAAGGGGATACCGCGGGAGAAAAGGAAGGAAGTAATGTAGGATGGTAGCGTAGGGGGCGAGCAAAGGTGAAGGGGGAAAGAGGCGGCAGGTTTGTTTAGGAAAGGTAGGTGAGAGCTGTATGGCGGCGTCAGGGAGGAAAAAAGGCCAGGTGACAGGGAAGGGAAAGAGGAATCGGGAGGGGCTGATAGAAGAGATCGGCTGAAGGGATGGAACAGGTACGGTCCTTCTCGAAGATGTACGATCACCTACTTGAAGGGAGGGGGGGGGGGTGATCGGGGAGGAAGGAGAGTTCGCTCGTTGCCACTGATTATCAAGGGTTCCGTCAGTAAAGGTCTCTATAGCTGCGTAAGGGAAAAAGGGGAAAAAGGGATGGGGAAGGGCCACTAATCGACGCAAGTAGCATTCTCTTCGGACCTGGTTATTATTAAACTGGCGAGATTGGTTGCAGAGGGAAAAGTGGAGGGGGGTCGGCAGGGGGGAAGGAAAAAAGTCAAGGGGCGATCACCTTGGAACTTGGCCGCTGGTACTGTAAACAGAAGAAGCTGGGCCGAAAACGAGCACCGTCACACGGTCGAGTCGACCTTTGACATCATAACGCGGTGACCAGGCGTTCGTAGAATTTGACAGAGGGAAGGAGGGGGGAAACGGAAGGGGGAAAAAGGGGGCGTACTAAAGGAGTCAAAAAAATCACCTGTAATAGAGGGAGGTCGAACAAACAATGGTCCGGGTTCTGTTGACGCCGAATGATACCACCTGAGTAGGTACTGAGAAAACAAAAAAGAGAAAAGACGGAAAGGGGAGGGGCCTGGTTCGGATAAACATCGTCGTGCCCCGGTTGGAAGAACGGGGGCAGTTCCCAATGGTCTGACTGGGGAGCGCTGCTGCAAACAAAGCACAGAGAGGGCGGGCCAGAGAGACATCGGGGGGGAAAAGGGGGGATAGTCGCATGACGAAAAAAAAAGAAGTAAAAAACAGCGGGCAGGCAATATCCCCGAAGGGATTTAACTCAAGTAACGAGGCCAAATGAAGCCGCAAATGCAGGAAAGGAACAAGAGGTGTCTGGACGCGGGGAATAAAGACATACAAACAGCGTCGAAAAAAAAAAGGTCATAAATAGACGATCGGTCATGCATGGAGCAGAAAAAAGAGAGGGAACTGGTAAGAAACGGCAACGTCATTCATTTGGCAAAATGGGCGTCCATGTCTTCTGTCCACGAAGGGCAGAAGATCGTAGTAACTGGGTAATCATTTACAGTTAAGGTGTTCTGGGGGGGGGAAGTTGGACGGAAAGTTCGATGGCGGGGGAAGCAGAAAGTAACCTCCCTAGCAAGGCCGACGAACGTAAAGGTAGAGAGAGGTAAAAAAGAGAGCCGTAAAATCGGGACTCCAAACAACGCTGGAGACACATTTGGCATGACTTGCAATTAGGTGGTTCGAAAGGAGCCGCGACGGAAAGAGGGAAGGAAAAGAGCGGCCGCCAAAGGGAATTTCCGGAACGGCCGTCGCAAAAACAGTCGCGGCCTGAACGACTTGTGGGCATGCGCCAGAGGGGGGGGGGGAAGTCCGTGTTTTCCATATATCAACAGAGCCAGTGGAAAAAAGGGAAGTGGAGGTGAACGAAAGGGGGGCCAACCGGCCCAAAGCCCCTGAGCAGAGGCGAAAAAAGGGGAGGAGGGTTTGAAGAATGAGTCAATCCTCAAGGGGCGGGCCGAGTTCGGGGATTTTGGGGGAAGTCAATAAAGGTCGATAAGCCAGGCAGAGGGAGAGGGAAATCTTAAGGAGGATAAAACCGGGGTACGGCGAGCTGCCAAAACTTGAGTGAGTGTCAATGTGATTAAAGAAGGAACGTGAGAAAGATCCTGTCGGTTCCGAGGGCCGCGGGGAAACAAGGTAGGGATCCTCTGCCTCGTGAGCGGGATTCCAGGAGGACAAACATAAAAAGGAAGAATGGGGTCAACAGGGGGGGGAGGCCTCCTACACAGGTTACCCCTAAATGGGGGTTTTTTGGTGTCCTGAGGCATGGCTTAAGCCGTCGGTGTGCCCACACTCGGAAGCGTGGTTGGAAGGGGGGAAGAAAAAGCGCTGATTTCAGTTTAGCCGCATGGCGCAAAGGGGGCTCAAAGAAAAGTCCTCCGCTTCATTCTGGGAGGAACATGGAGCATTCTAAGGAAAAATCCTGAAGAGACGAACATACTCTCAAACAATAGTGGAGAGGGAGGGAGGAACAGGAAAGGGGAACAATCTCCAAACCTAACGCATACCAAGGGGATGTGCGACCGCATTCGTGACAACAGCGGCGAAATGACATAACAGGATCAAAAAGGGGATTGATGAGGGAAGGGAAAGATCCAAAGCAAGGAGAAGGGGGGTTCGATTCTCAGTTGTCTATTCACCATCTTGGACATGCCTAGGAGAGAAAAACAAAAAGGGGACCACCAGGGAAGAGGAGGAGTCGGATCAGCCGCTGTCGCAACCAAAGACCCAGGTGAAAAAAAGCGCGCTGGGACAGGAACCCAAGACAAGCAAAAAACAATCAGGGGAACCACCCATAGGGAGCGCGGGGAAACAAGGGGGGGGCGTCCACGACAGCGGTGGTTTTTCTTCGGGCAAACGGAAAAGCAGGGCCAAACCGGGAGAAGTCAGCCAGGGTCACAGCTTGGGAAAGGGAGGGGGGTGGTGATCCGGATTGCCCCGGGCGGCGCCAGAATACTCGAGCAAGCTAACAAGAAAAAAAAAGGGGGGAAAAAACGCTGGGGGGATGGACCAAAGATTCAGGAGATATCCATTCTCAAGGCGAAAAGATAGGAAAACAAACGGTTTAAAATAGAGCGCATTTATCTGGCAATATCGCGAAGAAAATCAGTGTGAAAAGCAGAAAAGGAGGGGGTGTTTAGGGTTGGGTGATGCAGTAGAAGGTGCGCAAGGGTTTGGTGGCGGGTGGCGGTCATTTGAATGCGTGGCGTGTCGAAAATCTTTTCCGAGACGAGAGGAAAAAGGGGGGGGGAGGGGGGGGGGGGGGGGGAGAGAGACCGTGCGGGGGAGCAACGTGAAAAGACCGTGAGAGGAAGGGGGAGTGCGCCATTTTAAGAGACGCACTATCTCTGGCAACCGTCTTTTGGCTTTTTTCGGGGATGGAAGGAGGTTCAGAAAAAGAAGGGAAAGGTGCCGAAGAGTGGCTCTTTGTGGGTGACAGAGGGGAACGGGGAAGAAAAATTCTGGGCTTTCTTCCATGTGGGTTAAGTGGCTACCTACTCTTGAGACCATTGGGAAAATGCAGCAAAGGGAAGAGAGAAGAAAAAAGGAGACTTGGGGGAAAGAGTGGAAGGGACTGGAAGAGCACACAGAAAAGGACGGCGCTCATGCATAGAAGTTTGCTCAGCAGGATACGGAAATTCCGGTATAAATTAAGAGGGCTCACGGGAGGGAAGGGGGGGGGGGGAGGGACGGGAGGAAGCGGAGGCGTCTGGTTTCTCGGCTGATGGTCTCGCGCTCTTTTGCAATCTGCAATGCGCCAGGCGACAGAAAGGAAAACACGGAAAGGAGGGGGAGGTTCGAGGGCCCCGCCGCGGTAAGGACGGAAAGGGGGAACCAGGACCAATAACCATCCCAACACCACCAACACACCCCCAAAACGGGCAAAGACCCCGAAAAAAAAACAACAAAGGGAGGGAAACGAGTCCGTTGTCAAAAATCACGCCCACTACCGGAAAAGTTACACAACGAGCGAAAAAAAAGAAGTTGATAAGGAAGGGAAAAAACAAAGGGTTGAAATGGCGTGCCGAGTGAAAGCTTACCCATGAAAAAAAGTCGAGTACCTGGGGATGCGTCGCCGCGGGAAAAGAAAGACCGAGGGAGTAAACTATAAAATGTACCAGTAAAACACTAGATCGCGGCGTGCTCAGGGGCTTCATCACGATCACTCATGGTTGATCGGGCTCGAAGAAAACGCTGAAAAGGAGAAGGGGGAAGAGGGATCCATTCCAATACTTACGATTGGATAGAACGCGGGAAGGAAGCCCGACCAGACGTCGAGGACATGTTGGATTCAACCGGGTTCGCACGCGGGGGAGAAAGGGGGGGAAAACACGGAGGAGGGAGGGGGGAGGAGTTAAGGAAGACCCACCGAGGGCACTGAGACTTGGGATGATGACGCACTTCACCCATCCTGGCGAAAAAACCCAAGGGATGGTCCTTACCGAGGGTGAAAGAAGGAAGTAGGGAAAAAAAAGGGGGAGGGAGAAAGCGGAGAGGGGCAACATATTCGCGCGACGAATTGCGCAAATAAGGGAAGGAAGGGACATTTGACCTTGAGGGGTAGCTAGAGATCGCGCGTTAACCTAGAGACGAGAAAAACGTTACGGGCGCTCGTGGGAGGTGAAGGGGGGGGGAGACGGGAGGGGGGGGGGAAAAGACATTTACTGAGAACCGGCCAGGTCCAAAACCCTGGGACCTGAAAGAAATGTCGCCCAGGCCTATATACTTGACTGAAGGGAGGGGGGGAAAAGAAGAACTGGACGAACCAAGAGGGGGGAAACACGAATGCGCATGCGGATACAATGGCGAGACGCTTGTATGCAAGTCCAATTAAAAACTCAAGGTATGACGTCTTTTGTGGGGTGAGTCTGTTTGGACTGATTTTGTGGGGAAAGGGAAATAAAAAAAAGAGAGGCAGCGGGCGGCTGCCCTGAACTTGGCGCGTTACCTTGATTAAAAGGGAAAACGAAATCCCGGGGATCTCTCATGCCCTTTGACTTCATTTGTTGAAATGCGGGACCACTGGGACAACTATGTTAGCAGGCGGAGCCGCTCTGGGGAGGGGGGGGGGGGGAGACGCGCGGCCTACATAAAAAGATGGAGACACTGAGAGGGGGCACAGGCAGAATCATCAACACTAGTAAACGGAAAGGTTTACATGCTCCAACTATGCTTTGCAGTCCGGGCTAAGGCTTTTAAAGGCGCCCGCAATCAGCTCAAAATATGGGGGGGTCAAACCGACAAGATTACTGTGAGGTTTATAGTCAAGAAGAAATCAGGACAAACGCCAGGGAAGGAAAAGGGGAACAGCGAAAGAGGAAAGGGATTAGCAAGACCGGTCACCGCGTAAAGATCTTCCTCTGACCATCAGGGGACAGGGGGGCGACCGGTGCTAAGAAGGCCCGAGTCTGATGTTATCCATGACCAGCTAAATCAGTTCAAGATGAAGTGAACCGGGGGAAAGAAAAGGAACGAACAAAAAGAGAGAGGAAAATCAAAAAGAACCGTTTATCACAACCCCCCCCTCTCAACGATCGGGCGAAAGGCGAATGCGAAGCTGCCGAACCTGGTCTAATTTGCAAACTAATCCTGCTCAGGGGGAGCCGTTGTAGAGGAAAAAAGAGTCACGGGAAGGGAGAATGAAGTCTATGCTTGACGGGATCCCTAGAAATCCGCTCGAACGTGTTGAGAGAACCGTGTAAAAACTGAGAAAAAAAGGTTGAACAGGGGACTATGCCGAAGTGAATCAGAGAGAAGGAAAGAGAAAGGATCGAGGAAAAAGCCCCGTGAATGTTGTCGTCGAAAAGGCCGAATAACGGATAACAGATCTAATTACAAAACACTATATGCGGTCAATAAGAAAAAAGCCGCAGGAAAGAAAGAAAAAAGGGGAGTTGCCACAGAAAAAAGAGGGAGAGGAAGTGGGGGGTGCTGACTCAGCTTTCGGTGCGGACTTGAAGGTGGACAAAAAAAACCAACGGTACTTGACCGAAGCTCGAACAAGAGAAACAATAAAAAATTAATATCTGAGTCCGGGGGAAAGAAGGACGAAGACGTGGAGAGGGGGCTGGTCAGAGCCTAAAGATTATCGCTTGGTACACTTGAAGAACAAAAAATCGGGACATATTATAGGGCATAAATGTCAAGACGCATGTCGACTCAGAAACATAGAATAACGCCTTTCAGGAACGGGAGGAGGAGTAGAGGGAAGGGGGAAGGGGGTAGACCGGGGAATGAGTCTACGTAAATTCACCTGCGATCAGACAGGGGGGAAGGAAGCCATATAAATTGCTATTTTAAGCGCACATTAATCCCTTTATAGCAACTAAATTGCAGTAAACCGGGGAGGGGGAGAAAAAGAGAAAACACGGGAGAAGGGCGGAAGGAAGTCCTCATATGGACCAGTGGCAGCCGAGCCAGGAAGGTGGGGCAACGTCGAAGCGGCACACCTGGTTTCATCCCAGTCCGGGATTATCTAACACAAATGAAAAATGTCGGGGAAAGGGAGCAGTGGAGAAAAAAAAGGGAAAGTACGGGGGCGCTGCCGGCCTTTTCTGAGTGAGTTTAAGGAAGGCTGATGAGGGGGGACACAGGGCTCAACTGTTTTCTGGGAGGGCCCAATGCCAGCAACATATAAATCGGGGGGTAACATAACGCAAAGAGAAGGGGGAAGGACAAAAAGGTACGAAAAATTGTTGCTGGAAGGGGATGTCTGAGGGCAATCGAGAAAGGTCCATTAGAAAGCCGTTCCAAGGCCAGGCTCTTCTCCGCGCCTCAGAGGGGAAAATGTGAGGAAAGAAGGGAACCTGAGAGGCGCTGTTCCGATCAAAAGTTGCGGGGATGAGAGGAGGAAAACCTGATCGGCATGATTCACTTGGGGGAAGCTAGGCGTTTCGGCCCTTTGTTTTCGTGCCTTCGACAGAGGTAGGAGAGAGGGGACTCGGGAGAGAGGAAAAAGAGAAGGGAAAAAGGGGGGGGGGGTGTTGGGGGGACTCGATTTGTACTTCGGGCCCATCGCGGCAAATACTTAAAGGTATCGACCCGCTGCGTGGGAGAAGAAAGGGGGGGGGATGGGTGGGGAAAGAAGGGAGGCATTATAGGGCCTGCACAAATGGAGTTGCGGATTTCTCCGCTGACTCGAAAACACGAGGCTGACTTATCTCTCTAGTCTTTCGTGCGCAAGGGGGGGGGGAGCTCGGACAGGGCTTGTCCTGTGTGGAAAGGGAGGGGGACAAGCGGGGAAGAGGGATTCAGATTATCAGTCGGGCGTCATCTTCGAAAAATGCTCGGCGCTACTGTCTTGGAGGTTAACTGGTTTTTGCCTCTATTCCATAGCATTCTTTAAGGGACGAAGTGGGGAAAGGGGGGGAGGGAAGGCTGGATGGGAGAGAGGGGGGGGGAGGGGAAAAATCGGAGGGTTATATTCTCTGGGAGGACCCAGGTGTCGTAAGGATCCACGACTGCGTCACCGAAACTCTCAACACAACGGATGAGGAGGAATAGATACTTAACCAGCGGTAAACGCAGAGAGAGAGAGGAAGAAAACGAAAAACAAGGGGAAAAATTAAATATGACAAGCGTTGCCCCGAAAAAAACCACTTCGCCCACCACATTAAGAAAAAAAACTGGGAAGGGGAAGTAGTCGAAGTATACAGGAAGGAAAGTATCTCAGAGATAAAACACCCGCAAGAGTACGGCTAACCATTCAAAAATCCTACAGCGAGAAAAGATGGAAAGGGGGGGGGAATGACCGGGGAAAGGGAAAGGAGGGAGAAAACGCAATAGGCACGACAAGCACCGGAAGACGCCGAGCGCGCGTTTGCGAAAAAAAGAGAGGGGGGAAGGCAGGGATCAAATCGACGCCCTCGGATAGGCTAAAGCGGCGCAACACTAACACCTCCAGGGGGGGACCGGGAGAAAGAAATGAAGAAGGGAAAGGAAAAAGAAGATTATCCACATCAGAAGGAATAACAGGAAAACTTTCGGCAGGCGGCACTAAAAAACAGCAGAGTCCCGTTCTGGAGGTAACACGGGAAGGAGAAAGAAACAATGAAAAGAAAGAAAAAAAAGGGAGGCAAGACTCCTATCGCCGCTCAAGGGGCTAATCAGTAAATGGACGAAAGCGGCCGCACGCCCGGGCTGGGCGGCAACACACCGGAGAGAAAGGGGGGGGAGGGGGGGTCAGGGAATCAATCGAGGAAAACGGGATCGCGCAGGGGAGTGAAGGGGGCTGGGGGGAAGGGACCGTGGAAGAAGGCCCCTGCCGTAGAAGGGAAAAAGCAAACAAAAGGGGAAAGGGGAACGTTGTCCAGGCCCAGGCGATGACCTGAGGGGAACCATCCTTTCCGGCATTGGTGGGGAAGGGAAAGAACAAACGAGCCGGTCACACCCGCATGCAGGAAGACAGAACTCCGAAACATTAGGAGGGAAAAAGAGCGCTCAAGGGAAAGGGAGGGGGGGGCGAGCTTCTTCAAAAGAGGTCATTGCTGAGGGCAAAAAGCGATAAAAGGTTAACTGATAGTGGGTGGCCGTCGATCGACGTTTAATCACCGCTTTTACAAGGGAAGCAAGGGAGAGGAGAGAGAAAAGGAGAAGTTTACTTTAGAAACTCGGACGGTCGGAGTGGGTGGGTATCGAAACGGCTTCCGGGGGCGATAAGCCGTCACTCGTCATTTTTTTACCACTATAAAATTCCAGCTCGGATCGAAGGAAAGAAATTACGGGAGAAAAGAGGAGGGCGGACGGCCACCTACGCCTGGGGAGGAAAGAAGTTCAAAAAACAAAAACTAACTAAGAATGGTAAAAAAATAGGGCAGACATAAATTTCCATTAGGGAAAGAAGACCTAGAAGAGAGGGGGCCGAGAAGTCCTAAATCGCAGACTGGCTAAGGGGGGGAGTCGACGAATGAAAGGGGAGCGAAAAGAAAAAAGGACGTGGAAGAAGAAGAGTCACCCCTTCCAGAATATTCCCTGGAATTGTCGGGTAGACAGGTTTTGGCAGTGACGCTCTGGGTGGTTTACCAGAACGTCAAAAGGCCGCACGAAAAGAGGAGGAAAGGCTAAAAAGAAGGGGGGAAAAGGCGGGGTAAAGGGTACCAGGGGGAAGCGGGACACGTTTACGAAAGGCTCAATCGTGGGTAAAATGCGAAGGTGAGAGTATTGCGGGGGATCCCATCAACCTTCACGCCCCGGGGGCATTAAAGAGAGGGAAGGGGGCGGCGGATGAAATAGAAAGGACATCGCCAGAGGGCAAACCATTTGCGTGTTCCAAGGCGCTTACTTACTTTAAGAAACAAGAGGGGGAGAAACAAGGGAAGGGATAGGGAGTGCAATCTTCCAATCCTCGGGGTTCGCTTCAGGGAGACACATTTGGACTCATTGTGGTAAGGTCCGATCAAGAGGAGGAGCTGAAACAAGGGGGGGGGGGGTGCGGTTAAACTATCTCCGATGACTGAAGGGAGGGGAGCGTGCAACGTTAACCTTGTATAGTGTGAAATGGTATAATGGAGGGGGGGGGAAATAGAGATGGGGGAGGGTGGGGTATGCAGTGTCACTGAACAGGATCGATGAACGAGGAATGCGAATGGGGGAGTCATGGAAGCTGGGAGGCCATCCCTTCTTGCGTCGGAAGGGAGGAAGGGGCATTGGAAAAGATCTCTTTTACGCTTCGGGTCATAAACCTTTTCATCGGGCCTCAGGTGACTATTAAAGGGAAACTGACGGAAGAAAAGCATAAAAGAACAGGGGGGGGAAGAGGGGGAGAATCGAAACAAGTGGGGAAGGGAGCTTCTTGGGTCGTGAATTACCAGCAGGAAGGTAGTTGGAACTCCGAAGAAGCCAGAGAGGGAGGATCATGGAAAATGCGGGGATAAAATTGTTGACGGTCGCAGGGGACCATAACTAGTGTACGCCCGTTCTCATGGGGAAGTAGATGGAAGAACCAAATCAAACGATCTTGGGACGCTATGACAGGTTGGCAAGATGGTCAAGCAGGAGGAAAAAACACCCAGATGAAAAAAGAAGACAGGTTGAAAATTAGAGGACAATAAGGCGCCTGAGCCGCCAGCCTCGTTTTCGATGGCTGGAAATAAGAGAAAGAACGGAAGAAAAAAAAGATGGTCACGGGCAGGAGAAGAGAGGCAAAGAGGAACAGACAAGCGGCTATAATCCGCATCAAAATCCCATTGCCGTAAAAAATCACAGGGAATTTCCTACTCAAGTCGGGAAAGGGAAAGGGGCGGGCAAGGAAAGGGGACAGGTCGCACTGGTTTTTGGGGCCGGTTCTCGTAAATGCTTGACGAACAGCAAGTCCTGGAAACCAAAGAATCCCTTACAGAGCGAACCGTACCTTCGAGGAAGAAAAGCATCTCTGACTAATATTACAGACGAAAGGCGAAACATGGTCCCTTTTACTTGAATTTGCGAAAACAGGAGGGAGTCCGGAGAGAAGGATTTCGAAAGGGAGCCTGTCGCCAACAGGGGCGTCATCAGACTCAACCGGCCACTGCCAGCCATTCTACCGTTCTTGTTTAAGTCCGGAAAAGGACGAATCTCCAATTGCCAATTTCCATTGGCGGTCAGACGAAAGAAGAAAACAAAAGCCGACCCATTTTTGTGAATCTCTACTCAGCATTACAAACCATGATCGGCCTTCTTGAGGGGACGGCCTCTTTTATTTCAGGAAAAAGGAGACTGCTAAAGGCAGAGGGAGAGTGGAGAGGATCAGCCTTTCCGGTCATAACGAATCCATTAGTGGGTTCTGATTGGGGGATCACGTCCGCCACAGTAAATGAGGGACGGGAGGGGGAACGGTAAGTCTAGAATTTAATAAGAGCCAAGGAAGCGGTGGGGTTCGGCCGAAGCGACCCACATTGAATAAGGAAAAGGGACCAGGGGGGGAAAGGTTCAAGAGGGGAAACGTGCTGTCCTCATTAAAACCAAAGGAGGGTGTTTATTTTCCAGAGGGGAGACTGGTCTTCATGGTCTCTGCAAAAAAAAGTTGGGGGCCAGAAAAAGGGCGTGGTGGGGGGATGGGATGCCGCCTGAAAAAAACCGCTTCTATTTCGGCGTGTTCGCCGCATGCGCCGCTCTAGGGGAGAGGGCGAAAATAGGAGATCGGTCAGCGTCCCAGTTCGTCATTGCAAAGGGGGTGGAGGGGATGAATAACAAGAGAGACGCGCGACAAAGAAAAAGACGAGAACTTTGCTATTTCCGAGTGCCTGCACCTTAGTCAGGGGGAAAAATAACCGAACGACAGAACACTAACGATCCCGTCTGCTAGAAGCAACTCTCTAAGAAGATCAGAGGTCTGGGGGTTTTTTTCCAACTACCTGAGCCAGCGGAAAGAAAGAAAAAGCGGAATTGGGGGGAGAGAGGAGAGAAAAATTGGTTCAACCAGTCGGGTCCATCCTGGAAACGGAATCGAAAAAAACAGGCCGACCATCACCCTTAAGTCGGAAAAGGAAGCTTTCGAAACAAAACGGGAAAGGTAAGCCGGAAACGGTCGTGAGGTACAAGTCGGGGGATCATACAACTCAAAAGCATTTGGCTCAAACCACTTACTCTTCAGGAACACAAAATTGGCAGGGGAAAGGCTGAAGGAACTTGGTCTTTGGAGCTTCGCACATACAAGCAGCTTAGATCAAAAAACTTGGGCAAATCGGAGAGGGGGGTCAAGAGGGTGGCTTTGATCTATTTAAACGAAGGAGCTCAGGTGCGAGAAATCTAAAAAGACAAAAAATAGAAAAAAGAGGGCTGTTTATCTTGACTGTGATGCGCCTAAATTGGCACAAGAAAAAC
>Ga0179593_1594360_pt1 | contig 13061 bp, 14 predicted proteins | sample CZODoug2_1_08_16_FD_185931 | JGI IMG/M metagenome (GOLD analysis project Ga0179593, IMG submission 185931) | Vadose zone soil fungal communities from Angelo Coast Range Reserve, California, USA - CZODoug2_1_08_16fungal (PacBio error correction) | ecosystem: Environmental > Terrestrial > Soil >...
AGCACGTGACTTTTGCCGAAAAAAAACGAGAAAAAGAGAGGGTGCAGTCTCGGAACGTGAGGCAGCTTTGACGACCAATTGGGCGCATAAAAACGTAACACCACGTCCCCGTTGAGGAATCATGCGTGAGGGGGGGGGGATTAAAACTCACAAAATGGGGCGATGGACTTTCTTGGCTCGTCCGGAAGGGAACAGAGGGGATTCGCCGCGAACAGAAAGCATCGACCGTCCTAAATTCCAGGGAGGAGGCCCTTTCTGGAAAAAGTTAAACAGTGAAGGACTAAGGTGTACAGGAGGATTGCTCCCGCTGAAAAGAAAGGGGGAGTTTAAGGGAGACGCACTACCAAGACTCCACTCGCTTGTCTGTGACCTCGCTGCAAGGGAAGGAAAGGAGAAATTGAAAAAGGGGTCGTGAACTCAAACTAGGGGGGGTTTCAAAGGGTGCATGACAAGGGGCGAAAAGTAGACCTTGAGGGCCTTGAGCGTCCTGCGTATAAAGAGTAAAAAAAAAAAAGGAAAATGAAAAGAAAATAATCCGAACTTTACTTGTAAAGCTAACCCGGGGATAGGGAAACTGGGCCGTCAAATTCCTAATTCCAATCAGAAGTCGTGTCCCCGATTGACTGCGAGGAAAAGGTTTGGCCACAAGGGGAAAGCGGGGATAGCACGAACCAAAAGTTTGACCTGCGCTCTTCTTTCTCATCACCTCGATTACGCGAAGGGGGACGACACTTTAAGTCGGATGTCGAGGGGACCGGTATAAGAAGAGGGAAGATTTGGAGAAGTCCCTGCCGTGTAAGTGAGGGGGGGGGAGGGTTAATGAAGCACGCTAGTTAAAGGGGGGGGGCCCGGTGTACAGGAGAGGGAAAACAACAGGTCACCAGTTCGCCCATGCGGGGAAAAAAAAAAATGCCGTTTAACGGGAAATTTCTGGGGAAAACGGGGGGTTTCCAGGAGCAGGAGTCACGCGCCGCCCGGGGGTAAGAATGTCTGAGAACAGGTTCCGAGTGATCGAGGATGCGTTTAAGAAAAAAATACCCGTCAAAGGCCAATCCAAGTAAAAACATCAACTGCCAACACACGGAGACTCGTCTTGAACATGAGAAAGAAAAATAATCCTAGAACATACTGATTCGGTAAGATTGCACGAATAATAAAACAAACGGGCAAATCTTGTCGGGAAAAAAAAGTTTGCTAAAGGAGGTCCTAAGAGGAAGAAAAACGGGAAAAAACTAAAGCTGCGACTTCGGCTGAAATGCAGAAAGGGTTGGGTGGGGGGGGAAAGGGTGAGGAAAATCTTTTACCTGTGGGACCAAGGGAAGCAGAGTGCCCCGGAAGGGTACCCGCTTGCTTGCGGGGGGGAAGAAAAAAGCGGAATCGTTTCCTTGCCATCTTGGGGAGACTTCTGCCTTGAGGAGGGCACACGTCAAAAAGTGGACGAGCACCAAGAGGGGAATTTGCTAGTGAAGAGAAAGAAACGATAATTGCATCCCGAGGGGAAGAAGAAAGAAAACCACTATGTTGTCCAGAAAGGAGACCGCGCCCTAGGTTGGAAAGACGGAGAAAACGGGGAAAAAAGGTGATGGGGCAAAAAACTGCTTTGGTACAAATTGGGCCACTCGTCCTCTAGAAGGACGACTGCTGAGAAGAAAGAGAGCGTCCTGAATCTACGCATCTCTACTTGAGCCTCGTAGGGTGACCTCGGAATTCTCTCGGGAAAGCAGGCCTGAAAAATGGGGCCCAACGAGATGGGACTTTGCTCAGGGGCAAAAAAAATCTTTCCAAGGACCCCAAAAGGGAAATGCCATGCCGGAAATTAAGGGCCGCTTACCGGGCTGAAAGCTGGAAGAGAGGGGCTCAACGTACGTGCCGTAAGGGGGGTCCTGTTGTGCATCTCGGGGGAAAAAAAAAGCGTGTTAGGATAAAAACGGGAGTGGGGGGAGCCCCGTACAGGGGGAACTTGAACAACAGGGAAAAAATGTGTTGGGTTAAACGTTGAGGGAGCCTGCTATCTACATCATTGGGGCGTGTCCAAGGCAGAGAAGGCGACTGTCTTAAGGGAGTCTCTACTGCCTGGCGCACGACTAAACGCCTACTCACGAAAGGTTTCCTCTTCTGGCCAACGGCGGCGAAGGGTTGAAAAACCCCACCAAAACGTCGTAGGCGTACAAAACTAGAGTGGCCGAAAAAAGAAAAATCAGACCAGCTGCTTCGCGTACCAGTGGTCCTCGGGGAAAAGCAGCAGTGTTGCGCCAGAAAGAAAATTCCTCAAGAAAGGACTTCAACAAGGGGGCTGAGCTGGACGCAGACCAAAAAAGACATGTAAAGGGGACAGGGCTTTCCACTTTCTTAAAAGACGAGATCCCGCGCGCACCCATCAGGGCTGATGCACACAAAAGACCGTTACGAATCAAAACTACTGGAAGACTGAAAGAGAAGCCTTACGAAGAGAAGGCAACGTTAAGGGGGGGGGGAGGTATTCGAGGGGTGCACGTGCGCGCCGCCAGGCAGGGCCCATTCGTAATTTTTTGAAAACCTTGGGAGGGAAGGAAATATAAAAAGAAGCCGACTCACGAGAGCCCATTGAAAGAATGAAAGAGAAGAAGGGGGTCGAGGTTCTTATCTTCGTCCCGGAGAAAAGCCCCGTCCCGTATTAAAAGATTGAAGAGAGAGTAAAACGGAATAAAGAAACTGGGGGCCAGAGGAGGGGTTGGTGAGAGGATGATGTCTCGTCTAGGGAAGGTCGCGGGCCCTGACCATGGGGGGGGAGAGAGACGTGGTGGGAAAAAGGAGAGTGGTAGGTATCACTGGAATGGGAGAGGGGAACTTGAGCAAGCTCGAAGGGGTGGCCGCGGGGGGGAAAAGAAGAAAAGCAACGAAAGTGGGGTAATCGTACATAAACGTGCACGAATCGAAAAAAACACCAGCTCAGGTGGCACTCTGAGGAGGCGATTGGCCCTGGAAACCCGAACAACATCAAGTCTGCTTTCAACTAAAGCGAAGTTAAAGAAAAGGGAAAGGGGGGTCGCAATCAACGCTTCGCAAAAGAGATAGGGGAAGGAGGGAGATCAAATAGGAAAAAGGGGACCCGTAAGGGGATCTTCTTTTCAATCGGAAGGGAAACAGGGACTGGGACTTCAAGGAAGACTATTCGCACGAGAAGTTGGGGGGGGGGCAGGTGGGGGTCTGTGTGATCGGGGGTCGGGGAGACGGGCGTAGGGGCTTCGTGAACGGACGACGGAGAGGGAGGTGCGCGCCAAGGGGGCGCAAAAGTCCTGGAGAGGGGGAAGCGCTCGCCGAAAACTACCAAGGGGGTAATCGGAAAAAAAAAAGGGGGGGAGGAAAATGAGTCTTGGGACTAAGGGGAAAGGGTGGGGAGTGGAAGTTTGGTCAAAGGTAACGGCCACAATGGGAGAAGCGCAAAATACCTTTCTAATACACCGGAGTGAACGGCGCCACTGGACCGGCAGAGGGAGAAGGGCCAGGTCGAAGAACTCGCACTTTATACGTCCACAGAATATAAGGGTTCATAATCAGTAAAGAGAAAGGAGATCGTGCCCGATCTCTTTAAATTTATTTGCCGTGGAAAGAGGGAAAATGGCCTCTTGGTTAATCCGTCTGTAGCCTGGAAGTCTTCCTTTACAAAAGAGATGGGAGCAACTGGGGAAAAAAGGGAAATGTCTTCACTTCGTCTTGAAGATCGCGGCGAATCTGTTCCTATGCGCAAAAAGGGGAAAAAAAACAAGTCCAAAAAAACTCAAAAGTTTAAGGAAACTAAACTGGGGAGAAGCGGAACCAAGCGATCAACCGGCTAGAGTCAAAAAACGAGAACGGGGACAAGACGGGGTGGGTTCAATGGGAGAGGGGAGGGTCAAAAACACAAATTAAAGGCAGAGGGGAGCAATGACAGCGTACAAGTCAAGGGAAAGGAGAAAAGGCGGGGGGCCAGAACGGCCATTCACGACGACATTGATACCTAAAGGAGCAGGGACGGCTGGTACCGGGGACTTTTGAGGGGGAGAAAAAAAAGAAGTCAGATCTCTAGAAAAGAGAAAAATTCAGGGAGCAGGAATACCACACACACTTGGACGCAAGGCCAACGGGGGACACAGGGGGGGATGGGTTTCTCATGGGCGCAACAGGTCGAGAGACACGTACCGCCCGAGCAGCGGCAGGGGAGACTGCTTCGGAAAAAAAAGGGGGGAGAGAGACTAATCACAAACCGGAGTAAAAAAATAGTAGCAAGCCGTTTCGAGGGAAAAAGACAAGAGTGTCAGCGGCTCGGGGCTTTACTTAATCTGGAAAAATGTCGCTCCTGATCTGAACCAACTTACAACGGGGGAGGGGAGGGACAATTCGCGGGGGGGGGTATTCCAGCACGAGCAGGGAGGCACTCTGTAGAGAAACTGGGTGACTGCCACAGAAACCGAACATCTCATTCGAAGACCACTGCCTCCAAGAAGGAACGTTCAATGTAAAAAGAGGAGGGCAGCCGGGGGGGCTGGAAGGAGAAATTTCGGCCTTGGGAAGAGGTCATTGCTAAAACTAAAAAAATGGAATTCAACTGCCGTTCCTTTCGGGACGCCCTGAAAGGGTAACTTCGCGAAGGGGGGGAAGGTTAAATCGAATGAAGATCGTACCGCAAAGGCTGGGGGAGGAAGATCGAATCGTTCGATTTCGGTAGGCAGAGCCGCGAAAATGGGTATTGGGTGCAGTGTCAGTCCTGCGATCGCAGCAGCGACTAAAGAAAGGAAAGAATCAAGGGGGCAAGGGCGTTAAACGTTCAGAAAGCCTTGAGACCAAGAAGAAGGAAAGGGTAGAAGGACGAAAAATGGGATCTCTGTGAAACGTGTAAAACTGGAACGCTGAGGTAAACTAAAAGGGAAAGGAGGGGGGACGGGGCTTCCACCACGAGGATCAGGACTGATTTAATCCTTGAGGGGAGAGGGGGGTAAATTACTGCGGGAGGACGAGGAGGAGACCGCTGTTGTGACCGGAAGTTAACTGGGGGGGGTTTCTTTCCAAGGTACGAGTAGTTCGAACGCAGTTTTCCGACCATCTGTGAGGCCCGAAGGGGGGGAAAAACAAAGAGGGGTAAGGGAAACCAAAAGATAGCCTTGTCGACCCCTTCGCAAGTCGGGAAGCAGGGGGGGGAAGGGGGGCAATCAATCCGGGACTTTTCGCCTCCTTGGGAGCTCACGGTTCGCGAAAAGGAAGGGGGATACGGAACGGAAAGTCTCCGGGAGAAAGGGCTCCACCAACACTGGGCAAAAACACAACTCTCAAACTTGTGCTCATCAGTCTTCAGGGGAAGAGCCCAGTCCCCCTGTCAAAGAGACGGAATCTAAAAGGGGGGGAAAAGGTATGACGGAAAGACTGTAGCGTTAAAGATGTGGGCAAGGGGGGATAGGACTAGGGAAAGGGGGATAAAGGTAGCAACTAGTCGTACTTGACTTCTCTATGCTGACAGAAGGGGGAGGACCATCAAAAGGTTACAAGGGGGATGCCGGGGCTCAGTGAAGGGGAAACCGGAGAAATAAAAAGGGGTGCCCCTGAGTGACCCCCAAATCTTTCGTAAGCCTACACTGGCTCGGTTCCGAAAGTCTGCGCGAAAAAAAAGGAGATCCCACTAAAGAAGATCGCGAAGAAAATTAAAAAGAAATTTAGAATGCATGCTACCAAACCCTCTAGCATTGCCCTGGGAATCCCACCACGTAGGGTAACCAAAGAGGGGGAAACGAAGGCGGAAGGGAAAAGGACCCTCGAGGGGAACCAACGCGAGAAAAGGGCAAGACTAACGGGATGTCTGCTGTGAACGATAAGGCCAAGGCTAGGTATAGTAGATAATAGGAGCGAAAAGGAAAGCATCTGCTGAGGCCGGAAGATCTGCAGGAAGTCTTTTCTTAGAGGGGTCGAAGGCGTCGATTTTCTTAAAAAAAGAGGAAGGGGTTAAAAAAAAAAAGTTGTGTACAACAAAGGAAAAGGGCTGAAGGGAGGGGAGTCAAAGGTCCGGCCACCTCATATCTCAACGGAAAAAAAAAAAACTGAATCCTTAAACTAGGCCCGGGATCGCTTAACCGATGACGAGGGCTGTGAGACGGCAAAAAGGAGGCCTCCATTTTCTGTCAAGGGGTGGCATCTCTAGCGAGAGGTCGTGGAGCAAGGAATTCAGGGAAGGTTGTGAGCTAAAGGGGGGGGAGAGCCTCGTCGGGGTTTGGGACTTTTCATAAACGGAGGTGATAAAATCATGTGGAGTTCCAGGGTGGGGGGGGAGGGACGGTCGACGAAAAAGAAAAGGATCGCAAGAGTCTTCTTCGAGACGGCCACTGGACCTGAAAGGCTGTATTCATCATTGCCTAGATCTAGGGTAAGAAAAACTAAAAAAAAAAAACTTGATAAGGGGTAAGAGATACAACAGCGGAATCGAGCCCGCAAGTCCATCTCGGAAAAGGGAAGGTCTTTAGGGAATCGGGGGGTCGTCCATCACTGTTCGGACAAAAAAAGAGGGGAAGACGTCAAAAGACTCCAATGGGGGAAAGGAACATGATTTTTGATAAGGGGAGAAGAACCAACAAAGGAACTGTGGAAATAGGAAAAATCAATTCGCAAAAATCAGGGAACCGCGATCAGATCGCGAAGAAATAGGCAAACCATGACAAGCAACTGGATCAAACCGTAAGGTGCCACTCCTGAGATCGTCGCGATCAGGAGGGATCTCGAAGGGGAGGGAAGGAAGGTTTTCAAGGACCAAATAGGGGGGGACCTCGCTACCAGGATTCCCAGGATGAGTTTGAGGGGAACCACATGTTGAACGTCAAAAGAGAAGATTGGAATGAGCTGAGTCCTACCAGGGAATATGATTCCAAATATCTCTCTTCATCCTGTATGAGTAAGCTTTAATATAAGAAGGAGTACTTATAGAAAATTGGAACTCTCTCGTCAACTAGGGAGAAGAAAGTTGGAAAAATGTCCCATTGGAAGAGGGTTGGGGTTCTACCGACGTGTGAACTCCCGTGCGGACGGAATCTGTTGGACTCGCGGGGTGGGGGGGGGGGGGAGGCCAATTCTATGGACATGCACTTCGGAAAAGTCAAAAACTTATTCTGGGTTCGCGAAACAAAAAATGATGGGGGTTGGGAATGTGCATTCAGAAAGTCTAATAGTGGAGGGGGCCACCGGCTCAGGGGAAAAAGAGAAATCCAAAGCGGGGGGGGGGAAAGAGAACTTCTGAGAACTGTTGAAAGGGGAAAATACCTTGCAATTCAAAAAGGGGGGATCCGGAAAGGTCGCACTACATCTGGAAGTAAGGGAAAGACGTCGCGGTGCCAGTCGGAGAGAGAGAATTGAGATGTCTTAAAAATCGGACGCAGAAAAGCGTGGGGGGTGTATCGGAAGAGGAAGTCCCGTCATCCCGGGTAAAAAGGAGGGGGCACCTGCAATTGGGGAATTGCTCCATGAATCCGTCTATGGAGGAGTTTGGGGTTGGGGGGTTCAGGGGGAGATTTGGGATAATTTGGAGCGACGGCGTAGGGGCGTCTGAAGACTCGCAGGCCAGGGGGAGGGGACTCCATATTCTGCAAAGAGATCGGAGTGAATCTCGCTCAGAATGAAACCCAAGAAAAACATGACGACGGAGGGAGGACAAAGTGCTTTTGGTACTTCATTTGAGAAGACAATGCTTTGGGTTAGGGGGGGGGGGACTGCTCACTACTGCGAAAAAGGGGCCAAAATTTGTTTCTAGGAAAAAAAGGGAACTAAATAAGCGACAAGTTACTTCTTCAAAAAGCCAATACTTCAGAAGGGGGGGAAAAAAGGGGCAATTCATCTCCACAGAACCGCAACAACTCTTCAGCGATGGAATCGAAGAAGGGTTAAAATCTTGAAAACGCTCGTGCAAGATAAAGAGTGGTCAAATTAAGAGAAAAGGGGACAAAGCGAGACACTGTGGTCCACTTTCTAAAGTGGCGCCTGGCATTCTATTTAGGGAAGAAGGCAGGGACACTGCAAAAAAAAACTTGACAGTGAGGAGGGATCTCAGGACGGAAAAAGGTCGGCTTCTATCCAAGGGGACGCGAAACAACTGGTCCACATAAAGGGGAGAAAACGTCGCTCTTACAAACAAAACGAAAGGAAAAGGGGGGGGAAGTGAGGTTCAAAAAAATGGAGAGCCCCGGCGCGGGGAACGAATCTGCCTGCAGAAAGAAAATGCGCGGGGGGGGATCAATGTGCCTTCGGGCGGGGGAAAAACGGAAAAAAGGAATTGCAAGGCTATGCCGCTAAAAGAGAACGCTAGACGCTCTTTACTGAAAAGGCGAAGCAGGGAAAAGGATGAAATCCCTTGGGGGGAAGGGGAAGGGTCGAGTCGGAAAGGGGAAAAAAGGCGACTGAGCTGTTCGGTTGAGCAGACAAAAAAAGAAGAGCAATACGTGACCGGACGGGGAAGCGAAGTAATAAAACTACTCAGGGTCTAGACGCACCGACACGTGTTACTGGGGAGAATCATGCAAGAATTGTTAGGAGTACCAAACGATCAGGCGGAAAAAAAAAAAAGGCTGAAAATGGGAAAAAAAAAACTTAGGGAACTGGCGGCAGGGAGAAAGAGAACAACAAAAACTTATAGGAGGGAAAGAGAGAGGAAAAGCCGGTTTCTAAAAAAGAATCGCTTTCAGAAGGAGAGGTATGCCTGGGGAAGATGGACCATGGGGAGCTCCGCCCTGATCGAAAACCCCCATACAAATTTAGGGGGTCGTGAAAGAGGAGTTCTTCCGGCGCGACGAACTGCACGATGTCGACTATTTTAGGCTGAAAGGAGACAGGGAAAAAGGGGAATCACGGAAGTAATGCAAACAGCCTAACTTGAGAGGGGGAAGTCTCAGCAAAGTTCTTTCCCTAATCTTGAGGACTGTAACCGGTTCTAGGCTCCAAAGGGAAACTGTCCAGAGGGGGCCTTTAGAATACAGAACATGGAAACGTCAATCTCAAACTTGGCGGGGGACGAGGTAGACTATGGAGGGAAGGAGGAAAGAAAAGGTTCTGCGGTTCGGAAGAGATCTTCGTTTCGTTGCTCCTGCGCGAAGCTGTTGGGCTTGGAAAGGGGGTGGGAAAGCGGTAAGGAAAATCCAGGCGTCACGAAGTCGAGATGGAAGAGAATCCAGCTGAAAGGGGGAACCGGAGACCGGAGCATCGTTAACTTCAGGTAGATGCCCGGCACAAGGAAAAGGGGGGTGCCGATTGATCTCGTAATTGTTAATAAATGCCCGAGGGGATCAGAAGGACGAGAACAAGCTTTGGGTGTTTTGGTGTTGGGGGGGACCTTCCTTCTGCATCTCGAGAGGACGTTGTGGGGAAGAAGGTGCTTTGATTCTATTACATTGCCTTGAGAACGGAGTCCGGGAGAAAAAATACCGCCGGGTGAAGGGTTTTTCTGTTTATTCTGGGTCAAGGGGACGCGCGTAGTTCGATTGGGTCTCACGACCAAAGTGGAAAAAAGGGGTTGACATTAAAAGGACGGTACCCCCAAAGTCGTACCTGGGGGGGGGGGGGGCAAAAACCCCCCAAAAAAATGAATCCTTCTTCTTATGTAAGAAGGGGTAGGTCCTGGAGGGTACACGCGGAAGAAGGGGACGACTTACTTGAGCCAAAGGAATCGATGATCAGAAGATAAGAGAAACGCCCCTAAAAAGATCAAGGAGAAAAAAAAAACTCACACAACAGAATCGAGATTAAAAGGGAAAGGGCACAAACCTCTCCTCTTCCTCAGGGCGGGAAGCCATCCCTGGAAAAAAAAAAAAACTGATTCAGAGGGAAAGGAAGAGGGGAGAATCCCAAAGCGCGTGACGATTTGCGACAAGTGATCGGACGAGAGGAGAAAACCGGGACAAAAACTCTACTACTGAGGAAATTCTCGCTGTAGTCTGAAGGGGAGTCCAGGTGGGAAGGGGGAATCCTTGAGGAAGGAAAAAAAGCGAAGAAGCAGGAGGGAAACCGGAGTGGTAACCACTTGGGGTCTCAGGCGTATGTCGAACAACGTTTGTCCCCGGAATAAAGCGGCCCGGCCGTCGAGGCCGGGAACCAAGAAAGAAGGCTCCGAGCAACAGAAAGAACGAATTGCGGGAACAGAACTACCCCCTCGAATCGAAAAAAACAAAAACCTTAGTTAAACGAGACCCACGAGAGTTCAAGGACGCGCGCCGCTGAGGCTCTACACCATTTAGACAAACCAAAAAGGGGGGAAGAGAAACATTTCTGCAAAGGGGAGTAGGGGGGGAAACGCTGTTCTCATAGAAGGAAGGCGGGAAGGAGATATTAAAAGGAACCATCCTAACGCTCGCAGAATCCTCTGTGCTGCCGAGAAAGTCAATCACGTCATCAGGGGGGGAGGAAAGGATGGACGAAAGCAAAGGGTGGTTAAAAAAAAAGAAGAAATGGCTGAAGAAAAGTGGGCAGAATCACTTCCGGCACCCTGTACCTCTAAACCACTTCAACGTTAGCGAGGGGAAGCTGACAATTGAAGAGAGGGCCTGAAGGAGAATCGTAGGCGTGCGGAAAGTGAATTCTACATGGAAGAAAAATTTGGGGGAGATCTTGAAAAGCAGAGGACCTCGGCGGCTTTGGGAAGGCGGGCGGTTTTTATTGGAAACACGATCAAGGCGGTTGGGGGTCCCGTTGCTAAAGCAAGATAAAAAAATCATGTGGCAGGAAAGGTTTTCTTCTGCGCGCTGGGAATGAAACGGTCTCGCACAACTGTCTGGGGACTGCCGACGAAGGAAGGAAGGGAGAGAGTAGGGAAGATCGAAGTCGAGGGGGGGGAGAAAGTAGTCTCAACAACAAACGGAGGATACAATGAGAAGGGAACACCGGGGAGAAGAAAAAAAATCATCGGTAAAAAAAGGGAAACTTATGTCCATTGGTCCGTCGGGGTCAAACCAAAGAAGGGTGGGGTGCGAGCAGTAAAGAAAAAATCATCCTCCGAATAAAAAATAATCGCCAAAATTATTTGAGGAAAAAGAGCCGGCGACGGGGTAAAGGGAACAACCTCTATGGGGGAGGGCAGGAGGTCCACACAAAAAAACTGATCAAAAAAAGCTAAGTATCAAGCTCCACGATTCATCGTCTTCCGAAGGACAAACACAGGACAAGGCTTGGCCTTCGCACGAAAAGAAAGGAGTCCAGAGCAACCTTTATGTTTCAAAAATGGGAAAGAGGGTCGAGGATCACGTTGACCGTGGTGGAAAAGAAAAGAAGGGTGACATCCTGTTGCGATAAGGGGAAAGGAAAAGTACCCGTCGAAAGGGGGGGGGGAACAAAATGGGGAGGTACAGGTAGTGAGAGGAACGTCCCTAGGACGGGAAGAAGTCGATCCCGAGGTCCTTCTGCGCTCGGGGTGGAAGGGAGGGCGGAAGCCTTGACCGAACAAAAACGTAGAGAAGGGAGACGAGACGCGTTGGACTATATCGGCAAAATAAACATACCATTAAGGGTTGCCAGTGGGGAAGACTAGTTTGGTGCTACGAGCGGTCTTCAAGACATTGACAAGAGGGGGGAGAGAACGAAGTGAGTTTCCTCGGGGGATTTCATTTCCAAGGAAAAAAAAAATCGCATTGACCTTTTTAAGCTGCAGAAATGTGGTGCCCGCGGGTGCTCTACTAGAATCCTATTTACGTGAACAAAGGGAAAAAGAGGGGAAAGAAAAAGAATCAAAGGGGAAAAAAAGCCTGGGAACTCTGCTTATGCGCCGTTGGAAACCAGGGAGAAAAAAGCCCAACATTCAAACGTAAAGGGGGTCAGCATCTAAAGCGAGGGAGAGGGAAAGAAAGGCCTTCCCGGGTGGGGGGGAGAAAATAGAGGACAAGCACTTGTCGTTAGCCACTCTTCACTAAGAAAAAATTGGAAAATTCGACGGGAAGGGCTGAAGGCCCCTTTCATTAGCGGTGAAAGTCGCCATGCCAGACTGTTATCTCTGAAAAGAAGAGCGGGGGGGTGGAAGGGGGGGAGAGAATTGGGGGGGGTGGGAAAAAGGGGGGCGCCGGAGAAACGGCGGATGTTAGAAACAAGTCTCAGATCGAAGTTTCTCGTCCAAGAAGCAGAAAATCGTCGCTCGGAGAGAGAACTACACTAAAAAAAAAGGGGAATACCAGCTGGTTCAGGAGATGGGGGGTACCGTAATGGGAACTAGGTTAGAGAAGGAAGTGGGTCGTGGGGACAAGGGGAGGGACTCACATATGGTAAACACAGAAAATGGTTCGAACTCGTTGAACTGAAAAAAAAGGGAAGAAGGTACGTTAAACCAAAAAGGAAGCCTCTCAGGACGAATGTAGAAATCCGGGGAGAAAGAAATCTCAAGCAACTTTATCAAAACAGAGTCCGCGATCCTAGGAGAAAGGTTGCGCTTGAGAGGGAAGAAATCAAAGGAAAAATTGAGGCACCTTGGAACTGACGGTACAAATTGACCTGAGGAGGGTCGCCAGGGAAGTCTACCTAAGGACGCTTCACCCGTTTACAGGAAGAGAAATTCGGGGCTGAGTATCAGAGAGGCTGGGGAGGGCGATCCGCCATTACAGCGACGTCCACAGCCAAGAGGGAGAGTCAGATCCAAGGGAAAAGGAAAAAAGAGACGAATGAGTTTCCGTACCCCTTGAGCCAAGGCCGGTACACTCGTCGGCAGCGGAATGCGAGGGAAAATTTATGTGAAGGGAGGGGGGAGGGTGACTACCTGAAAAATGGGGAAACAAAAAGGGGAGAGTTGAGCAAAAGGACCGACTTAAACGGAAGGCCCCACCAACATATCTCCAAAGAGGGGAAATCCACTCTGCCTCACGGAAAAATTGAGCCCGTTCGGCGTTTTGGAGGGAGGCAGGAACCTGCATGGGGAGGGAGAAGAACGGCCAACCGAAATCCAAAATCGAGAAAAGCTCGTGCCCGGAATACCCCACAACACTGAAATCAAAGAAACCGGAAAACCGTTTGTTAGAAAGTGTTTTTCGAAAGTGACCGAAGATGGTCTCAGCTGAGGGAAAGAAAAGAGGACACGAGGAAACGGAGGGAAGGGTAACGTTCGGAAA
>Ga0179593_1601211_pt1 | contig 13061 bp, 17 predicted proteins | sample CZODoug2_1_08_16_FD_185931 | JGI IMG/M metagenome (GOLD analysis project Ga0179593, IMG submission 185931) | Vadose zone soil fungal communities from Angelo Coast Range Reserve, California, USA - CZODoug2_1_08_16fungal (PacBio error correction) | ecosystem: Environmental > Terrestrial > Soil >...
CCTAGCCTTAAAACATAAAACGTTTTGGAAAAAAAAAGAAAAAAGAAGGCCAAGCCGCTCTTAACTGGAGAAAAGAAGAGGCCACGCTTTCTGGTTCACGACGAGAAAAACGAGGCCTAGAAAAAAAAAAAAAAGGCGCGAGCTGTAAGGTAGAGGGGGGCGGAGTGTGGGGAAAAAAGAAAAAGAAAAGGGAAAGCAGGTTCAGTGCTGGCTAGTATTGCAAGGAAAAGAGACCTCCCTCCCTTGGAAAAAGGAAAGGGAAAATCCCTTGGGAAAGAGGGGGAAAAGGTTTTTATCATCTGAAGGACAAGAGAAAAAAAAAGAAGGGGGGAAAAAAGATATCGACTATCCGCCGCAAAACAATGGCCTCTAGAAACCTGTCAAGAACTTCGTCCTTCCCGCGGGAGAATTTGTTCCAAAAGGGGGGGGAAAGGGGTGCTCTTCCCATATTTCCGACACGCGTTTGATGGGGATCACCAAACTCTGGGAGGACGACGGAATAGAAAAAAAAAAAAGGAAAAGGCTCCTTCTTCCTCGACGCAAGAGAGGAAGAAAAGGGGAGCCCTCACTTTTTCCTCTCCTATGCACCTGTCAGAGAGGGGGGGGGGGAGAGGAACTTTTTTTTTTTTTTGATGAGAGGGAGACCTAACCGCGCAAGGACGAGGGGGAAAAAAAAGGGAAGCTTCTTTCTCACGCCCAGAAAAGAAGAGGAATACCCCGCTTCCCACTGCGTCAGAAGAAGACCGAGGAAGAAAGGGGGTTCCACTTTCCCGGGGTGAAACGAAACAAAGAACAACGTAACTAGTTTCTCGGACCGGTACCCCCAGTGAAAAAAGGGAAGGAAAAAGGGAAAAGCCTCTCCTTTCTTCGGAAAAGGAAGGCAGGCGCGTTGCACTATTGTGGAATTGGGGGGGGGGGGAAAAAAAAAAAAAAGAAAAAAAAAAACGCCGGTCGTCCTGATCCTTCACTAAAAAGGGGTGTGAAAGGGGAAAAAAAAAAATCGGCCGTGTTTGTCCGGCGAAGAGAGAGGGGAACGGGGACATAAGCCCTCGTGAAGAGCAAGGCCAAGCCAGAGGGGAACCTAGAAAAAAAAAGAAAGAAAAAAAAAAAAAAAGAAGCGTACTTTCGAGACGGTTGTGGGGGGAAGCGGGGGCAAAAAAGGGGAGGAAGAGGGTGGGAGCTGTGCTCGATTGGCCGTGGAAAAAGAAAAAAAAAAGGGACAGGGGTATTCTTGGTATCCCGGAGAAGGTGGTGGACACTGCGATTAAAAGAAAAAGGGGCGTCGTGCATCGGGAAAGGAAGGAACGACCCGGGGTCTTACATCCATCCGAATCAAGATTTGAAGGGAGAAGAAGAAGAGTGCGCGTTCTACGCCGGCCGAGGGCAATGAAAAAGGACCTGGGTGGATTACTAATCCGGGGCAAATTCCCAAAAGGAAAAAGGGAAGGAAAAAAAAAGTTATTTCTTTCTCGCGTCCCCACAAAAAAAAAAAAAAAAAAGAAAGGGAATTCCCGGGGGGGGGGGGCCAGGCGGTCACAAGAGGAAAAAGGAAAAAAAAAAAGAGCTCTCATACGCGGCTCCGCGCAGCAAAAAGGGGCATGTCTATACTCTCCTAAAACCTTGTCCAAGGAGGGGAAAAGGAGGGGGCCGATCACCCTGTTTTGTAGAGGATGAGGAGGAGGCCAGGCTAAACCCAATAAGGGTCGCCAAAAACGGGGGGAAAAGGGGGGGGGGCCTCGTGTTTGTGGCACAAGCAGGGAAAAAGGGAGGGGGGGGGACGGTGAAAATTCCTCCCTTGGGAGGGCCAGGCTCCGCCAAAAGAAAACCGTCTTCCTTCATGTCCGCGAGGAAGGGAAAGGGTTAAGATCAGCTGCCCCCTTTCATGGGGGTGCCTGGAAAAAAAAAAAAAAGGAAATCGACGGCCCCGCATATGTCCGAAACCCGTTCAACAAAAAAAAAGGGGGGAGAAGGACCGGCCTCCCGCCCCGGTCGTAATGACCGAGGGGGGATAGCCGTGGGGAGAGAGAAAAAAAAAGAACCGATGGTCTCGTCCTTGGGATCTGCCACTCCCGGAAGAGGAGAAAGGGGGTAGTACCACCAGGCATCTCTTGTAATCTTCAGTCGGGGATACGGCGAAGCGGAAAAAGGGGGGGGAAAGAAAATTCCACTCCGTCCAGCTTCTTTGGGCACCAGGTAAAAAAGAGAAAAAAAAAAAGAAAAAGAGATTAATTTTAAACCACAGGGACGTCGGAGGAAAAAGGGAAAAAGGGAAAAAAACCCCTTTTTTCTTTGGAATTGAAAAGGGAAGGGAGTGTGCGTTAAATCTTCCCCCAGGCCGCCTTTACCCAAAAAAAAGTCCTCAATAAAAAAGGGACCACAGGGGGAAAAAAAAGGAGGTCTTAATCTCACCGCATTCCATTGAAAAAAGGGAGGGTGAGCAGGTCCTCCTTCCCCTCTTTAACAGAACTCAAAAAGATCCAAAGTAAGAGAGGGGAAAAAAAAAGGGAAAAAAACTCTTTAACTACTCCTTTTTTTCAGGGGGGAAAAAAAAGGGGTCAGGGAAATGGCGAATAAACCCTTCCATGGGACACTTGTGCCAATAGAGAACAAAAGAAGAGGAAACAACAAAACTGTATTATGGAGGAAAAAGAAGAGGGGAGGAGGGGGGGAAAGGAAAAAAATTAATTTTTTTCTTGAGCCATGGGACACAGAACCCGGAAGGGGGGGAAAGGAAAAAAATTGTTTCCAGCGGCAGGGCAGGAGGAGGGAAAGACGTGGGTTGGCGCTGCCAAGGGAAAAATTCTGTAGTACCAAGACACCAGGGAGAAGAAAAAAAAGTCCCCTCTTATAATCTACAAGGGGGGTTTCCTGCTGGAAAAAAGAAAAAAAAAGGCCGCTTTGGCGGAAGGCGAGGGCAGCCGTAAAGAGGGGGAAAAGTGTAAAAAGAACAAGCCTCTATCCTAAAAGGGCCACACGCCCCGGCAAAAAAAAAAGGGGGGAAAAGGGGGGGGGAAATCTTGGGCGCCTCCTCCAGGAAGATTGTTAAAAAAAAGGGGGGAAAGGAGGGGGAAAAAAACCCGAATTCATGCGAATCCGCGAAAGAAGCCAAGAGAAAAAAAGGGGAAAAAAAAAAGGGGGGGGGGCCTACATTTCGAAACCCCAATGGCTAACGAAGGAGGAAGAAGGGGCGCCTGTGCTCAAATATGAAAAAGGCCCTATCCAAAAGGGGGGAAAAAGAAAGGAGGCCCCGTTTACTCTCCGTAATCGCCGGGGGAGGGAAAGGTTGACCGTACTGCTAATTCTTGTCCAACAAAGGAAACACTGTCAGAAGGTCGCTGCAGGCAAACCAACAAAGGAAAAAAAAATACCTTTAAAAACACTTGGGCCGGCAGGAAGAAAAAAAAGTCTCTTCCCTGAAGGAGAAAAAAGGTGGGGGGGACAGTCTCCCTTTGAGGATAATCTACAAAGGGGGGGGGGGGCATCACCGCCGAGAAAGGGAAAAAAAGAACCCACCCCTTCCCAACCAGCTTTAAGTGCTAACTATTGGGGGGGGCTCAGGAGGGGGGGGGAAAGGGGGAAAAAAACCTCCTCAAATCCCTCCTACAAAAGGGTACTCGGCCTACCGAAGGACGTGGAAAGGAAAAGAAGGAGAAAAGCCTTCCATTTGACTCGGAAGGGGGGGAAAAAAAAGAAAAAAACCGTCTGTGTACCATTATCTTGCCGACGCGGGAAGGGGGGGAAAAAAATGAAGGTTGACTTTCCTTTTAAAGAGTGGTGGGGGGGGGAGGGGAAAAGTTGCCTCGTCGTGGTACGTGCACAAGGAATGAAAAAAAAAAGGGAAAGGGAAAAACCACAAAGTGAAACCAAGGCCAAAGGAGGGGGGAAGAGTATCCTCTCACTAACTCCTATCAGACAAGGGGGAGGGGGGGGGGAAAGGGTCCTTTCTTTACTCCCACAGGGAAAGGGGGTAGAACGGGCCCCCTATTCCTACGGAACTAACCGCCCGGAAGAAAAGGAAGGGGGGAGGGGGGTGTAAATCCCTATACCCGAGAATAAAACACAGGAGGGGGTGCACGAAACACTTAACTCAATGGGGGGGAGGCCCGCTCAAAAAGGGGAAAGGGGAAACCTCCCCTCTACCCACAAAAGTAAGCGAAGTAACCTTCCTTACCAGCAACCTTGAAGAGGGGGAAAAAAAAAAAAAGGGAGGAAGGGGGGGGGGGGGGGCTTTCTTTCCGGTTGTGGAGGGAATGAAAAAAAAGAACGAGCTTTTCTTTCTAATATGCTCGCCGTAACAAGGAAAGGGGGGGGGGGGGGGGGGGAGAGAAATCCTCAAACAGGAAGGTGTGTCGTGAAAGTATCACTACAAAATCCTCGGGCACGAATGGAAAAGAGAAAAACGAGAAGCCTTCCTTCCTTTTTTAAAGGCCTCAAAGAAAAGAGAAAAAAAAAAGAAGAAAAGAGGCCCACCAGGGACTTGTCCTTTGCAAAGGAATGAAGCACCCTGTGAACGTGGTAACTACCTACCAATGAACCTGGTCGGAGAAAGGGAAAGCCACGAAAATTCGAAGGTCTTACACGTAAAAGAAAAAAAAAAACAGGGCAGGGTAGGCCACAGATCCCTACTGTTCCGCAAAAAAGAGAAGAAAAGAAAAAAGGATTTCGCGTTCGGGCGAACGATGAAAGGGGAAATCCAAAAAAAAACACCAAACCGTCAAAAAGCCGACAAAATAAAGCCCGGTAAAGAAGAAAAAAGTTAGGTATCGCCGAGGAAGTGTCCTGTCCAGGGGGGGGGAAAAAGGCGTTCCTGCCCCTACGGGGAAAAAGAGGGGTGGTGGGATCTCAATCAACTTTTCGGGATCTTTGGAAAGGAGAAAAAAAAAAGGAAAACCCCACATAGCCGCGAAGAAGGAATGGTGTCCAGCTCAGAAAGCGCGGCCCAGGTGCCGGGCGAAAAAAAGGGGGAGAAATCCCTTCTACACAAGGGGAATGGAAAAAGGGGTAAAAAAGGGAAAAAACGTAACGCCGTCGTGGAAAGAGCAACCCCGCCGCTTTTGCAGCTAGTTAAAAGGGAAGGAAAAAAAAGCTTTAGACGGGCTCTAGGAAGGGGAATAGGAAAGGAGAAGCCCTCCCCTTCCAACAACGGAATGGAGGGGATACCTCCAATAGAACCCCCTTCCCTCCTAGAACTCGATGAGTTTCGAAAAAAAGTGCCGCATCCCTCTTTGCCGTCGTTGAAAAGAGAAATGCGAGATCCCTTTAAACCCCGGAAAAAAAAGAAGGGGGCTTTCATACGAGCCGTAAAGGGGAGGCTTCCTTCTTATCGATCCGCAAAAACAGACAAAAAACAGAAATGGGGAGGAAGGAAAAAAAAAAGATATATAATCCTATGATAAGGGCAAAAATACCTTTTACGGAAAGAGGGGAAAGAAACTCTCCTAACTGGAAGGGGGACAAGGGGAAAAGGTTCTTTTTCACTAAGGAGACTGAGAGGAAAAAAAAAGGCGCAAAGAGGGGAGGAGTTGGTATCTTCCCATCCATGTCTTGCAGGGGACAAAGGGGGGAAAGGGGGGGGAAGGTACCTTATCGGAAAAAGGAGCCCCTCCTAAGAATGCCCGAGGGGAGGGAAGGGGAACGACGACTGTTCGTGTTCCCGTTTAGGAAGGGGAGAATCCCATACCCTTGGTTGAAAGGAATCCTAGGGGGGGGAGAAAAAAGCAAGGAAGAAGAGCTCCTCCTCGGAACACAATGAAAGTTTTTAGGGGGGATTGTACCTGGGGGGTGCAGGAAAGGGAAAAAAAATGTCCATATCACAGCTGTCAGAAAGGAAAAGGAAAAAAACGTCGGCCTTTCGCCGTACCCGGGGGAAAGAGGAAATACCTCCACTTTTTCCCTCCGCCTAAAGGAGAAACCGGCGTCTCCACGAAGGGGGAAGGGAAGGGGTGATGCGCTCCTTAACGTTTCGCCAAAAGAAGAAGGGGGAATAGCTTTCTCTTTCTTCAACTCAGCACAGGGGGCCTCCACAGAAAGAGGGGGAAAGGAAATTACGCCTCGTGGAATGGTCAAGGGAGGGAAGAAAAAAAAGGCCTACATTACCCAGGGGAAAGACCACGTAAAACGGGGGGGGGGGGGAGAGGGGAAAAGTTTTCCACGTTCAGTCCTAACGTGGGGGGGGAAGGGAGGAGGGGAAGAAGGATTTTATCCTTAACTTCCCCAAAGTGCGGAGAGGAAAAGGGGGAAAAAAAAAGAAAATCGTGCCGCGCGGCTTCGTGATCGTTAAAGAAAAAAAAAAAAGACAGAACACGACCTCCTCTTCTTTGGTCCGTGCAGAAGAGAAGAGGGAGAACTCGACGAGGCCAACTGCAGCAAGCGGGAAAGGGAGCCAGCCAGGGGAATTCTCGAAGCTGTAAGGAAAGGGAAAAAGAAAGGAGAAGGGGCTTCCGGCTCCGCCATCGGTTGAAGGGGAAAAAGAGGGGGGTTTCCTTTTTTGGGTTGAAAAGCAGAAGGGGAAAAGGGGGGAGAGGATTACACCATGTTTTTTTTCACCGCGAAAAGGGAGGTACCCGGCATCCTTCCTTCAATAAACGGGGCTTTAAAGAAAAAAAAAGGGGAAAGAACTTCGATTCGGCCTTCCGTCGCGGCGAAAAAGGGGGAAGTGGGGGACGGTTTCCTTCTTTTTAAGGGGGTCCCCGGCCACAGGAAAAAAGAACCACACTCGGGAATCGCGTCCCCCCATGAAGCGCCCCAAGAGAAGAAAGGGAAAGAAAAGGAAACGCGCTCAAAGCTTCCCTGGGGGGAAGGGGAAGAAAGAAAGGCCTTCCACTAGACGAGAAGGGCGAAAACTGGCCGGCGAGAACGGCAGCCGTTAAGGGGGGGGGAAGGAAGGGGGAAAGAAGGGTTCGTCCTACTCACCGGGTGTAGGGTATAGGGGGAGAAAAACGAAAGCCCCCAAACCCTCCTGCGCCCAAAAAAAAGAAAAAGGGGGGGAAAAGCGTGGTTTGTGGCACCAAAAAGGGCCCGACCGAGGGAGGGAAAAAAAAAAGGGAGATCCAGGCGCCGCCACGCCCAGGGGAGGGAAAGGAAGGTCCCGCTCCGGAAGGGCAAAAAAGGAAAAAAGGAAAAACCTCGGCCGGTTGGTTTGCCGGCAAAAGAAGGGGAAAGACGGGGGGGGGGGGGACGCCCTCCATCTGTCAAACCCCGGACAGGAAAAAAAAAAAAAAGCGGCGAGTCCGGCTCCCGAAAAGGAAGGAGACCCGTTTGCTCTCCCTGGGAGAAGGCGCCCCGAAGGGGGGGAGAGGGGGAAAAGAAGAAGGAAAAAAAGGACGAACTTGGGGGTCCGAATTGTAGTCCCCAGGTCCGCGTGGAGAGGAAAAAGAGAGAAAAGCGGAGAGGGCCTCTTTTGTCCCGTCGGCCATTCAACTCGTCCAGCTTTGGGGTGAAAAGGGGGGAAACCATATGGAAGGTGACCCACCGGTCGGTGCGGGCGGAAAAAAAAAAACAGTGGCGTGGAAAATTGCCCATGCTCTTTCCTGGAGTTGAGGGAAGCCGCAATAGAAAGGAAAAAAAAAGAAGGAACAGCATAACAACCTCAAAGTGGGGTCGTAATAGAAAGGGAGGGGAAAGCCCCTCAACCGCTCTTTGAAACCAGGAAAAAGACAAGAAAAAAAAGGGGAAACTCCTTTTCTCCTAGTCGGAGGGCACGCAGCCCAAAAGGCAAAAAAGTAAAAAAAAAGAGACCGCCTGCGCCTTTGACGACGCGTTGAAGAGGGGGAAGGGTTAGGGACCAGGCGAATAAACCTTCAATTTTTTTCCATAAGATAAGGGAAAAGGGAACAAGACAGAGAGGAAAAAGGAAGAAGAGATTTGTTCGGTCGAGATTTGGCCACGGGCCAAACATAAAAGGGGGGGGGGAGGGAGAAAGGGGGGGAAAGAAAAAAACGTCCTTCTTTGCACGGGACGTCAAAAGGGGGAAGGAAAAGCCGCCGACTGGTTCCTTGTGTGGCGCGGGGGAAAAGAAACCGAAGAATTCTGGAAGTGACTCTGCAACGAGGAAAAAGCGGTGCAAAGAAAAAAGACGACAATACCTATTTTTTTCACCCAAGGAGTGGCCCGGCAGTGGGGGGAGGGGCCAGGAGGCCTAGGCATCTTTCAACACGAACCACGCAGAAAGGCCACGACAAGGAAGGAAGGGGAGAAGAAAGGACCACGCTAACCATGTGTTTAATAAGGACCCTCTGGGGGGGGGGGGGGGAGGGGGGGAAACAACTCAAGAAAGCTGGACCGAGTTGAAAGGGGGAAAAAAAGAAAAGAAGACTGCCTAATCATAAGAGAGGTTCCGAATCCACGGCGCTGACAGGGAAAAAAGGAAGAACTATTCTTTTCCAATAATTCACGAAAAACGAGCCCATCCCGGGAGATCAACGTCTATCAACGTGGAAAGGAAGGTGAGGCCTTTACATCTTCCACTGGAGGCGGTCCGGGGGAGGGGGGGGAAAGGGGGAGGGGGCCTTCCTTGCTTCCCTCGGCGGAAAAAGGGGGAAGGAAACCAAACCTTCTAAAATCTTTAAAAAAAGGGGGGGGGGAAAGAAGAAAGCCTTTACCTTTAAGGACGAAGGGGAAAAGAAAAAGAAAAAGGCAGAAGGGATCTACCCTTTCTTGGAAACAACCGACCAAGGGGAGAAAAAGGAAAAAGAAAAACTCGCTGGGAAAAGGAGAAGACCTGTTTTCCTAATTGGTGCTTTCCCGCCTTGAAGGGAGGAGAAAGGAAAGAACCTTTTCTCTGGGCAAAGACGAAAGGAAAGCCCTTTACCACCTTAATAAATTCGAGGATCCAGCCAAGGGAAAAGGAAAGCGCCTTCTGAAAGGGGGCGTCCTTTAATGAAAACTGAAAGGGTATGGGGCACTTTTGGACCATTATCTGGCAAAAAAAGAAAAGAAGAAAGTAAGGGAAATACTTTTCATCGGTGGAGGGAAAAGAAAGAAAAGAAAGTAGTTTGGATTTTCAAGTGGCTCGGCAGGGGGGAAGGGGAAGGGCAATCAACAATAATCCCTTCCCCGGGCCAAGTAGGAGAAAAAAAAAAAGAAATCTCCTCCCGACTGACGTTCAAAGGAAAGGAAAGAAAAAAAAAATCATTAAATCTACCCTTTTCAATTGCTGGCCCAAAAAAAAGGACAACGGCCACAATGGTCTCCCTGCCCGAAGAGGAGAAAAAAAACCGGAAGGAAAATGAAAAAAAAAGGGGTGTAAACCTTCCGGGCATAACCCCACAAGAAAAAAAGGGGGGGGAAAAAACACCGGAACGCGAAGGGGGCGAGCCGGCAACCAAAAAGAAAAAAAGGGGGAAGATGAAAAAAACCCAAATCCGGTACTAGGGGGAGAGGAACGTCACCTCCTTAAACAGGGGAGAAAAAAAGAAGAAGGGGGATAGGGATGGGGCTTCCTTTTTCCTCGGTAATGGATTGAAAGGGAAAGAAGGGGGACGAGATTCCTCGCCGGAAAAAAAAAAGGAAGGCAGGTCCCCCTCCCCTTTCGAAACAAAAGAGTTCTTTAATATCACTAAGTCAAGAGCCCCGGCCAAGAAAAATACGTGACGCGCCCTCATCCCGGAAAAAAAAAAGGAGGCAGATAGGGGTAGCTTCCGTCCCACCAAAATCCCCGGAAGGAAGGGGAAGGGGGGGGGTACAAGGGCCCTAAGCCCCACAGGGGGGGGGGAAGGGTTACGACCCCTTTTTCCCTTCGGCCAGTGGACCAAAAAAAAAAGGAGGGGGGGGACCGTCCCTTCGAGGTCGCCCCAGGGAAGGGAAGGTTCCTCAAGGAGCCAAGGCAGAAAAAAAAGAAAAGTAGGGGAGCTTTCTTCGACTTTTTTTCAGAGCGAGAGAAAAAAAAAGTGGTTCCCTCCTACAGAACGAGCCGCCAAAAGGGGGGACCTCGCGGCGGAGGGGGAAAAGGGGGGAGATTCCGTAAAGCCTATAATTGGAAGGGGGAGAAAAGGTCTCATCCCCGACGTAGGACCGGGGAAGAGGGGGTTTCTTCTCCAAAGTGGGAGAAAAAGAAAAGGTGGTTTGCCGAGCACAAGGGAAAAAAAAAGAGACCAGCGAAAAGTCCCTTCCCTTGTTTTGAAACCACCGGCTGAAAAAAAAGAAAGTCGCGCAGGAAAGAGGGATCCCCCTTCCCTTGGTGAAAAGAAAAAACAGTAATATAAACGAAGCCAGGGGAAAAAATGATAAGACCTCTTCATCAGCTGGGGGGGTGTTGGGGAGCCGGGCCATATTGTACGCAATACTCGAAGGGAAGAAAAAGGAAGGGAAAATTATGGAAAGATCACTCCTCCAAAAATAGAACCCTTCCGACTAATCGCCCCCTTTTTTTTCCAGGGGGGGGGGAAAAGAGTGTGTCCTTCTCCTTCTTGTAAAAAGAAAAAGAAAAACGTTGGGAAGGGAGGAGAGGAAGAGCTTCTTGCATACGAGCGAAAAAAAAGGGTGGGGGGTCCTCCTCTATTAGAATAAACAAAAACAAAAAAAGGGGGGAACGAGGAGCCTCCCCCCAAAAGAAAAAGGGGTTTTCCTCTCCTTATGAAAAAGGACGCGCCGACGGAAAAGGGGGGGGGGAAAAGTCTGTTCCACTACGTGCCTACGAGCTTGCGGGCACGGGGAGGGGGAAAGGAAGGGGAGGACTTTTCCTCCGTTGGAATCGGGGCCAGCCCATTTCGTGGCAGGGGAAGGGGAAGGGGAAAAAAGAAAAGGGACCCCCGCGCGCCCGCCCTAGCGCTGGGGGAAAAAAGGGGAAGTGAAGGAAAGGACGGTCGTTTTTCCTTGTCTCGGCGGAAGGCAAGGAAAAAAAGAGACGACTAGCGCGCCCGGACCAAATGGGGGGAAAGAAAGAGCTGTACCACCATTTAAGTTTAGCCACGGGCTATGGGGGGGGGGAGGGGAAAAAAGGAAAAAGAGTGCGACACGTGATGGGGAGAAGGAAAAGAGGAAAAGGAAAAAGGGTCCTACTTCCAGGGAGAGCCCGCCTGCCTGGGAAAGGAAGAGAGCCGCCGGCGATCCTCACGGTGGGAAAAAAAAAGGACGCGACTTATTTCTTCTGGGGAAAGGTTTGGGGGGGGGGGGAGAGGGGAAACGTTTCGCCCGACCAGGAGGAAAAAGAGGAAGGGTTCTGCCTTCTTGAACGAAAAGCGCCTTCTAGGGGAAGAATAAAGTCCCAGACCGAATACCTTCGCCCATAAAAGGAGGGGGTGAAGGGGAAGAAATTTGTCCTAACATTAATTGGGAGAAGGAAAGAGAAAAAAAAGGCCCTTGGTAACCCCCAGTTTGCCACAGGGGAAAGGAAGAAGAGTAAAAATTAAAGTTCTCTTCGGGGGGGAAGGGAAGGGAAAAAACGCGTCCCCACGATTGCCTTGGCGCCGGAGCCGTTGAAAAAGAAGGGGGGGGGGAGATTACCACTACACTCTGGGGGGGGGGGGCCGGGAAAAAAAAAGGGAGTTTTCCGTCGAAGATCCTCGCAAGAACCAACGAAAAGAAAAATAAAAGATCCCCTTCCATCCAGAAGGACATCGACCCCGACCCAGAAGGGGGGGGGAAAAGGGGGGAAGTTCCTAGACTATGTGTGGGTAGAGGGAGGGGGGGGGAGAAGAAGGAACGAGGGTTGATCTTCCCTTCGCACTAAAGGTCCGTTGGGTGAAAAAGGGAGAGAGGGGGGGTCTTGGTATCCGGATACACAAAGGAAAAGGAGGGGGAAACGGCTCGTAGTTCCTTCGGGAAATCGGGGGAGACCCAAGGAAAGGGAAGGGGGGGGAGGGAAAAAAGGGCCGTCCGCCTTTTCAATGATGAACGGCCGATTCGGGAAGGAAAAAGAAGGGGAAAATCCCAAACTTGGGTGGTCCCAGGGAGGAGGGGGGGGGGAAAGGACCACGCCAGCCACTTTTCCCTCCCCACTCTTAGAAAAAAAGAAGGTCGCCCCATATCTGGACCGGCCAGGCAGGGGGAAAAGCGCTCAGGCTGAAAGGAGGAGAAGAAAAAAACCCTTCTCCCGTCAGCCGCCGTCAGAGGGAAAGGGGGAAAAAAGTTCCCTTGTTCCCCCATGGCTTGAAGTCGGGGGTAGGTCCCTCTCCACCTTTTTTAGAATTGCGGCGGTTGAAGAAGGGGGAAATGGGAAAAGAGAAATCCTGCCGCCACCCAGGTCCGTTCCGCCACAAAAGGAAGAAAAGGGGGGGGTGGAACATCTTCCTCCTTCTAGTGGGGCAAAGGAGAAAGGGGGGGGGGGAGAAAAGGGGAAAAAAGGGACTTAGGTTCCTCTATTCCCGGTTAAAGGCACAAATTTTTGGGGGGAAGGGGGGGGGTTGCCCTGCAAGCTCCCCGCTGCAAGGGAAAGAAGGAAAAAAGGTAAGACCCTTCTTCCCTCCAAGTCGGGAGCAAGGCCTCCCGAAGGGGGGAGGAGGGAAGGGGAATCTTTTAATCCCATTGCGCCCCGTGGCTAGGAAAAAAAAGGGGAGAAGAAAAGGAGGGGGAGAAGGGGGGTCTATTTATTCCCCATTTCCCACATCCCCCCAAATAACCCACCACCCCCCCCCCAAAGAAAACACCCCCCCCCCCCCCCCCCACAGCAGAAGGGGGGGGGGGAAAAGAAAAAGGACGAGCTTTCGCTTGGGGTGGGCCCCTTAGGGGGGGGAAAGGAAAAGAAGGAGGGGGACGGTTACATCTCTTTTATTAGGGCGCAAAAAGGAAGGTGAACCAACAGGGGTGAAGGGGGGAGGGAAAAAGAAAGGAATCGACGTCCCCTTGTTCCGTGGAGGGGGAAAAAAGAAGGGTAAACGTTAACGCTTCCCCCACGAAGAAACCCCGCGGCCCGAACAGGGGAAAGAAGGGGGAAGCGGGCTTGAGCCGCACCGCTCCTGACCTCGGAAGGAGAGGGGACAAAGACCGTTTTCCTCTTACATGGACCGAAAACACAAAACCGACCACAGGAGAAGGAAGAGGAAAAAAGAAACGACGCGTTTCTTCCCCGCCGACGGAAAAAAAAAGGAAAAAGGTCAAGGGGCCCTTTTCCCTCTCTGACGGAA
>Ga0179593_1429389_pt1 | contig 13060 bp, 13 predicted proteins | sample CZODoug2_1_08_16_FD_185931 | JGI IMG/M metagenome (GOLD analysis project Ga0179593, IMG submission 185931) | Vadose zone soil fungal communities from Angelo Coast Range Reserve, California, USA - CZODoug2_1_08_16fungal (PacBio error correction) | ecosystem: Environmental > Terrestrial > Soil >...
TCTTCAAGAAGAAGGACGGAGGGATGCAAGAAAGACGCCTGGAATCGCAACGTCTTGTGAGAAAACCCTAGAGGGGAAGGGAGAAACACACCGGTAGGAAGAAAAATACCCGGAACATAAAGCGAGGCGTCAAAACAAGGGCCATCGCACCGACGGGAGGGGGTAGAAAATCTCCAGGGAGTGGCTTGAGCAGGGGAAAGCCAAAAACGGACAAAGCGTGTACCAGCCTGTTGCCAAAATGGGCATCAGAAGAGGCTTGATCCTTAGCCGGGTCCTTCAGGGGAAGGAACACTATGGAAACGCGCTTCCGCTTAAGAAAAAAAGAGGCATGAAACGGAGGATTTGGAACCTGGCCAAGAACCCAAGCGCTATGGACGATTGCCTCCCCATTGAACGGTCGAGACTCCTTAATTCTGGGCGGCATTTAATAGGCACGGTTCAGGGTCTGAACTTGGGAAAGGGAAAGAATTGAAGGACGATTAATTTGACCCAAATGGAAGGGGCCGTGCATGGGGAATACGAATAAAATGGTGTGGGTTTGCAAAAACCTGGATTTATGAAGGAATGGCACTGAGGGGGGGTGGACCCTAATAAAATCCAGCTATGTGAATCAGGGGGGAGTAAGGACTATGCGTGCCAGGCCAATCCCTGTGCAACCAACCTGAGGGGAACGCGCGGCCAGCCGCTCGCGGATCTCCCGCCCGCAACACGGTTGGGGGCGGGCGGCCGCGGCTGCCTCTCCATTAAGCGGCCGAAATGCGTCGAACCGAAGCCGCGCCCGTATACACGCCTGTCCAGCAACATGTTCGACCTGGTCCACACGATCGGAGAAATTGAATTGAAAGGGAACTAGGGTCAAGGGGGGGGGACCCATAGAGAGTGATACAGAGGGGGGGCTACTCCGAAGACCCTAGAAGGGGGGAGAAAAGAACCACTCACCACCCTCGGGATGGCAAAAGACTCTAGAGGCGGATCAGTTCAGGAGGTTAGTCGTAGAGACTCTCATCACCCATAAAGGAAGAGGAGAGAAAAACCGCGAACTGATCGCTCGCTTATCTGTACTAAAGGGAGGGAGTGTTAAAGGAATCCAAGGAGATTGTAAGAGATCCTGGATACCACAAGCTGGAGGCGCAAAATGTACGAGACCGGCGATCTACGAAATTTCATAAGGATACGGAGAAATAATGGGCGCCCCGTGGGGAAAAATGGGTCGGTGAGGAAGGTCAGGTTATCTCAGGTTTCCTGCTCTCTTCCGGACCCCTGCAATTGGGTCAACTAAGGGGGATTCCATGAATAGGTAAGAAAAAAGAACCCCAGCGGGCGGTAAAAAAAAAACAACGAGAAAAAAAGAAAAGAAAAAAAAAAACAAAAAAAAAAAAAAAAAAAAAAAACCAAAAAAAAAAAACAAAAACAAAAAAAAAAAAAAAAAAGAAAAAAACAAGAGAAGGAAAGCACCAAAAAAAAAAAAAAAAAAAAAAAACAAACAAGAGTCTCCACGAGGACTCATAACTCCTCTGGCTGAATTTGTTCGTACCCCGCCTTATGATAGCTCCTTCCTTGACCGAGCCTAGAACGCCCTTTATCTATACCCATGGCCTGGGTACGTTTCCTACGGCTGGTCAACATCAGTACAGTCCTGGAAGGTGCTTATCAAGGGGAGGCAACCCGGCCCAGGGAGTCGAAGGTGAGCACAATTGTGTGTCAACAGGGGGAAGAGGGGCCTCATTTTTAGGAAGAAACAAATCGAACCGAAAATTGGATAGAAGGAAAAAAATCGGTAAAGTCAGAAGATCGGGACAGTTTAACGGAAGGGGGTAGAAGAAGTCGAAGTCCGGAGTAATGTGGAGGGGCACTTGGACAACTCAGAAGGACACTGTCTTATTGCCGTGACGAAGAGGGGGCGCAGTTTTTTGTTTTGTTGTTTGTGGGGGGGGGGGGGCACATCAGGGTGGTGGGAATCTCAAAGAAAACCTGGGAAGAACGGAGTCTTGAAATCGGAATTGGGGGGGGGAAGTTGGGTATCAACCGTGATCCGATGGGGTCCACTGTCCAGGGAAAAATCACTCCCGGATAGGGTCTGAGGATAAAAGCAAGGGGACGTGGAGCTTCCACGGGGTGGAGAGAGCGAGGTGACAGTCCTGCCTGTCCTCACGGAGGGTGGGGAGCACGTCGAAGATGGGGGAGGGAAAACAGAAGGGGCCTAAAGCGCGAAAAGAACTTGATATATCCCATGGATAAGTCAGTCCGGGGGGGAGAAAAAAGGACTACGCTGGGGTGAGATTGGGTTGAGTCAAAAACCTAAGGTGGAAAGTTTAAGGAGGGAACACTAAACGAGAGCCTGGAAGCTTGGACGGAGGGGAAAAGAAGAAGAAAAAGGCCACCGGTGGGAGGACCTGCTGGAAAAGGTAGGGTTAAGGATAGGGGCAGTGTGTGTGTATCGATATGAAGAAGGTTGTGCAAAAATTTGTTCCAACTTCGCATAAACACTAGAGGCCGGGAATCTGAAGATCACACGTGTCCTGAAACGGTCCGGCCGTCTCAGAACCCGCCATTGGTCCGCTGGGAGGAAAACCGTGCGTGGGAAACAACAAAGAGAGGGTACGCAATGGTTACAGTCCTTTGAATGGGCAACAGACCGGGGGTTTCGGGAAAATTACTAAATCTGAACGTTGCATAGTGGAGGTGGTACATTGAAGTGGGGTCGTCAAGGCGGAGTTAACCCGACGGTGGGGCCAGAAACTGGCGCCGAAGTGGGAAGGGGTGGCTAGATAGGGGAGTGACAAGTTGGCCCGTGATGAAAATGAGTTTCTTTATTTTGGGCATGGCGTGAAGAAGTAGATTGGGGGTAGGGGTCATAGGAATGGTCGAACCACTCAGTCCTGGGTTTCGGGATCAGGTCCTTCTATTAAGTAGAAATAGGGGGGGTTTAAGGTGTAGGGAGGAAAAGAGTTTCTTATAGCGGTACCCCTGGGGGGCTTTGTGTAGTTGCCTAGTCACAAAAAGTCTTAGGGAAGAGAAGGGAAATTAATTTGAACCAACACCGGCCCTTTTGTGATCGAACAAGGGAAGAGATCGCTTCTGAGGACACCTCAAAAGCCGGGGAAATGATCTTGAAGAAAGGAAAATAGAATATTGTCTCCCATGTCAAGGTCGTAAAGCCAAAACCCTCTCGGCATCTACACAAAAGTCTATGGGGGGGGGAGCGCAAAGGAGAAGAAATCTCTCAAAAAAAAGGAGGGGAAAAGAATTCTTTCAGGGACATAGAGGGTCGGAGAAAAGGGGAGATGTGTTGCACTACAAGAGAGTCAGGCATATTAGGAGGCAAGGGGAGGTTCGGAAATCTCGATTAAACTGGGTAGGGGACGAAGCGTAGAGGGGAAAAGAAGGAGGGACTGAAAACTGGCCAGGGGGTGGAAATACTACTGGAATCCGGGGGGGCATGAATGGCTGGGATGGGGGGGAAAAGACTCTCAAGCCAAGATTTAAAAGAGAGAAGAAACTAGGGGGCAGACCCCGACAAACTAAACCAACGCGCATAAAAGGAAGAGCATCTCTAGATCAAAAAAAACCGTACGGCACAAGTCTTACAACCGGAGAAAAGAAAGAAACCTAATACTTAAAACCGCGACTGACCACCGCGTCCAGCCCGGATGGGAGACGGGACAATGGGGAATTTATCATAATAAATCACGAAGTGGCTGAGGTCATTGCGGGGGGGGGTAATCTCAGCGCATTCCGTAAGAAAGGAAAGGACCAAGAAGAACCGGCACGCGGTAGCACAGGGCAGTCCTCCACCGGGCAATTAGGGAAACTTCCCCTATGGGGGATCATCGGGGGACCAAAGGGGGTGGGAAGTCACCAGTCTTCGGGGGAAGAACAAACCCGACCTTTCAAATCAGGGGGAAGGGGACACTTGAGACAAGGGGCAGGTCGCGATGAAGAACTTTTGAAACATACCCCTCTGAAGGGAGTGGGGATACCAACCCGTCATAGGGACCAGAATAAAGGGGGGAAATCGCGGTACAGCCTGCAAAGGGGGTGGGTGGGATCGGGGAGGAGAAATGGGGTTCCTCACAACCTAGGGAGGGAAAAGTTTGGGTCTCGACTGGTTAAACCTGTAGGGACACACACGATCCAGCGAGTCCGTCTCACTTCCAGGAGGAAATTAGTTCAGGGAAAAGTATTCAAAAAGGGGGCTGGCCTAAGACTCCTAAAAGTCGGGTGGTTCGACAACCCATAGGGCAAAGGGGGGGAGTAACACCATAGAAGGAAGGGAAACCCGCAACGAATCTCGAAAAAGACCGTGGGGACCCGTCCCCTTCCGGGAGGGGGAACGCCGTCCCGGGGAACTTCAGGGGCAGTTGGCAACCACTCCCGAGAAAGGTGGATAAAGCAAGGTGGGCAAACAAATGACAAAACCCGGGCCGGTGGAAGCGGCCCTTCTAAGGAAGGGAGTGGCAGGAGGCGAACAAGGGCAATGAACAAAAGAAACGTCCGCGTTCACAATCGCATACTTCAACAGGAAAAAGGGGGGGATTTGACAGGAAAAGAGGGGGCCCAAACTAGAAAACGCGAATAGAGGTCTTGAGGAAAGGAACGCGAGCTCTCATTCTGGCTTGACCAATGGAAGAATAGACACCGGTGCGGGGCTTAGCCGGGGGACTCACGGGGGAGAAAATAGCTAACGTTGGTCAACAAAAAAATAAGATGGCAAAGGACTGATCCATTGGGGGGGCACGAAACTTTCGAGGAGTCCGGGCAGAAAGGGAAGGTAAGTAGGGTAAAACACGACCGGGGGAAGGTCCACAGCCTTTGGCACGGGATAACGGGGGGTGCGGGCAGAGGAGAAGGGGGGCCCAGATCCACCAAGGGGGGAGGTCGAAAACTTAGGAACAGATCTCGGGGACAGAGGTCTGAGTACAACTCGGGTCTGGCGGAAGACCTATGGGGCATGGGGGAAATCCCCCTAATGGCAGCGCGAAGATCTAAAAATCCGGCGCCGTATCACTCAGTCATTGGCCGCCCAAAAGCAACGTTGGGAGAAGGAGGCGCCATCGTATAGGTCCGAAGAGCTCCTTAAGGGAAACTAAACATCGCTAGGGATCGGAGGAGTGGCGCTCTCCGAAAAGAGAAAACCATGGTCCGCGCAACGACCAAACAGCGATAATGAGATCGCCAAATCAGTTCTGCGAGGGAGTCTAGAGAAGCACAGGAAAGAGGAGGAAAGAGAGAGAGAAACTGAAAAGGATGGATCTTTCAAGGGGTGGAGTGTTGCCGTATGGACTCCCAAGGAGCTGGGGGGGGTAGAAGGGGCGCAAGCTCTGCTCAAAATACAGAGCGATGTTGGCTCCCTGGTGACCAGCGCCGATCACCCCTCAGGACAAGAAAGCAGGTTCGCCCCAACGGGATGTGTGGGGGGGGTGGGCTGAAAAATGCGTGTGGTATCGGCAGAAACGTTCGGACGCAGACTAAGAAAAGGCCCGATCTGTAAGGGTCAGATGAAAGAGGAAGGACGCCAAAAACAAGCGGGGGCGGGAATAAGGGGAAGAGGCGGGACTCGGGTTGAAAAGGGGTGAAACAAGTCCCATGGATTGTCTCTAAAAAAGGCACACCCCGGACTCGGAGAAGAACGTTAAAGGAAAAGAGGCACAAACAGACAGCAAGAGATTCGTGCAGGGGAAGGGCAAACACCCGACAAATTGATTATTCAAGCAAAAAGGGCCAGTTTGGGGGGGGGACTAAAAGAAGGAAAGCATACCTTCAAGTGAAAAAATGGCAACCACTACGAACCGGAATAGACGAACAGTAAAACACTTTTCATAAAAGAGTCTAAAGGATGTAAGAAAGATGAGAAGAGACGGATTGACGCTGGGGTCTCCAAGGCGGAAACCCTGAATGAAGGGCCTGTATCTGCTAAGGGTGAAGTGAAACGAGGAAGGAGTTGTGCAGGCAACTGGTTTGACTCATCTTCCAAAAGCAAGGAAAGGCAGTAATAGCCTACCTCTGCGACGATAGGTTTTAACAAGTTTGCACATGGGGGGTATCACACTCTTTCGGACGATGGGCGGGGGAAGGTACCCTAGGCTAAAAATCACTAAAGGAATCATCTGAGAAAAACGATTGCGTGGATTGGGGGAGGGAGGTCCCTAGGAGGCAGGATGCCTGTCAAAGTCACGGTGATGGTGAGAAACTTAAAAATTGGTGGGAAACCCAGTTATCCAAAGGGAAAAGGTGATGAAACTCCGATTCGCCTCAGGGGGGATGTGAAGTACACGCACTTCGCTGGGTTGGGGGTCGGCGTCACCCCAACAGTAATGGAAGTATCACACAGAAAGCGATCAGAGAGGGGGGCAGTATGAACAGAAAATCGGAATCTCCAAGATCAGACCTTATGTTCAAAGGGGGGGGTGGGGTGACGGGTTGTATAGTAAGCAATGGAGAATTGGGGGGGTCAATGGTGTCCACTACCCCTCTGCACGTGAAGCGCGTGTCCCTGGACGGGGGTGGAAATCTTGGGGAATTGACCCTAAACGTGGTCCTCGGGAGGGCAAAACCGTGGGGAGGTCAAAAAAGCTGACGCAGTAACCAGGGTGACTCCCCCAAACAGAAGGCTGGACTGCTGGAAGAGGCGAGAAAGAAAAAAGATCGGGGGAATGTGATGGGGAATTGCGGAGGCGCAAAGAGTGTAAAACACCTTGGCCACTTGAAAAGGAGCAAAAGAGGGGGGAGGAATCCTGCGGTGAAGGGTACAAGTGTGGGATAATGGGGAAAGGGGGCAGCGGGTCTCCGAAAGGAAAGGGAGGGGGGGAAGGAGAATAGCACTGGCGGTAACGGGGGGAAGAGGTGGGATCATGGTATCTATAGGAAGGAGCTATTAGAGGATGTGGGGTGGTAGTGGAAACACCTGGTTCGTATAGTCGTGTAAGTTGTTCTGGGGGGGAGTGGCGAAAGAACGCCAGAAGGAAAAAAAGGGAGGAAAGGGGGAAAAAAGGGAAGATATTGGGGCACCACCCCCGGACAGGTGGGTCAGTCACAGTTCGATAGAGGAGGATGGTCAATCAACCGCTTAATGGAGAACAGAAATGAACTATGACTCTGCCTGAAGGGGAAGCAGGGTAGAAGAAAAACTCTCGATCAGGGAAGACCGAACAATAGCATAAAAGTAGAAGAAGAATCACAACAAAAGAAAAAAGAAATTCTCTCCTTGGTGGGTACCCATATGGTGTCGAATGGGGAGAGAGGGGGGGGGGGAGACTCAGGGTGGGGGGGGGGGGGGGGGGGTGGAATTCTTCGTCAGTGCAGTATCTGTGAGTTTGAAAGAACAGAGGTGAGGGGGAGCAAAAACTAAATCAGGAGAGAAGGGAGACTTAAACGTACCGTGGGTGGGAAAAAAGCGGACACCTCCGAACGACTTGGGGCAATTGCGGGGCTTTTCTCCACTAACGAAAAAAAAGAAAGCCCAGCTGGTACTGAATACTTTGCGACCTGACCGAAAACACATCGGAAAAACGATGGAAGAAGCCTAATGACGGGATCCCAAATGAAGAAACAGCACCTCTCAGAGGAGAGCGGGCCACTAAATCCTGAAGTTTCGGGAAGAAAACAGCGATCCAACAGCTAAAGACCAAGAAAGTTTTCGGCACGGAAATGGAACGTACGAGAATGATTCCTCTGAGAGGGGGTAATTCGGAAATGTGGTGGACGACGAGCGAAGAAAGACGCAACGCCAATAAAAATGAGGAAACGGCTTTTAATATCTATTGGAAGAAAAACTAAGGGGAGAGGGAAAATTACTGGGAGAAATTTGGGACCCGTACGTTTTGGTCTACAGGCAGGTTCACAAAAAAGGATATGGCAAAGTTAATTTGCAAAGGGCACGTTAGCGCATCTTGAAGGTGTAAGAGGGGGGATGCGAGGCCCAGGGAAAACGGGTCAAGGGGATTCGAAAAAAAAAAAGGCCACTTCTACAGACGAACAGGCGCACCGGACTTGCGGGTAAAAAGGGCAGCCAACCGCTTCCACTGACGGTTTTCGTGGCGACGAAAAACTGCCAAGCCATCCCTTTCTGAGAACCAATCTCAAGAGAGGTAGGTACTAATCTGCAATTAGGCCGTAGGGAGATCAGTTAGGGGACGATGGCGCCTCGGAATATGTTGGTTCGACAAACATAGGAGGAAGGGGTTAAGAAACCAAAGAAAAAACGAAAAGACAAGAAAGCACCTAATTCGAAAACTGTGGACCCTCCGTTCAAAAAACGGGACAGAAGCTCCGGGGTGAGTTCGGAAGTTTAAAGTTAACACCAGAGGAACGAGAAAGGATACCTCCTTTTGCAAAAAAAAATGGAAAAGGAAGCAGTAAACCTGGGCCGTCGGAAATTGATGCGACAACAAAAAACTGACACGAGTTCATCGTCACAGGCTCCTACTTCCAGGGGGGGGGGAAAAGGAGGGGTTTCCATCAGGGGGAAAATAAGGACACACCGCCGTTCGGGGAGAGTTAAGACGACAGTAAGGAGGGAGCTCATTCCTGAAGATACAGCGGGTTCCGTCTGGAAAAGTTCTGGTCTTCAGTGGCCTAGGGTAAAAACGTGAAGTACTCAAAGGGAAACAAAGAAAAGGGAAAGGTCTGGCTGCCGAAGCCGTGGGGGAGGGTTGAAAAAAGAAGAAAAAGAAAGGGGATACGGACTTCCTGAAAAGGAATGTAAACGGAGTGCGGTCCCTAAGCTCAAAACCAGCATTGATCCAGTAAAGGAAAAGAACGAAAGGGAGCGGAATTTCCAATCGCTAATGGCGGGATACACCGCAAGTAAGGAGAAAAGGGCCGGAGAAGGGGTCGAGACCACCGGAGGTTCTACTAACATTTATCGTGGATCTCCAGGAGGGGAGCTCAACTGCGTCGAAAAACTCCGCTGCTCAGAGTCACACTACTGGCAGACAAAGAGAAAAGGGGCGCCCTAGAAAGGGTAGAAAAGGGATCTGTAGAGCCGGCTTTGGCAGTTGCCGCAGACATCTAGGTATAGTCTTGGAAAGAAAAAAAAGTCCAACATCCAGGGGATAAACAATCACCAAGAGGGGAGAGGAGATCAAAAAAAATCACGATCAGGTCAGAGGGTCAAGTAAAATTCTCAACAACACGTAGGGATGAAAGAGATAAAAAAAAGGGGGCGAAATGACAGAGTCGAGATCTTTGGAAATAGCCCGATTGTTATGGGTAAGGAGGGGGAAGAGAAAGGAGCGTGGGAGAGCGCCAAAGAGGGGAAGAAAGAAGGAGAAGGGGAGGGAGCCATTACCCGAGCAAATCTAAAAGACTTTCTATCGAGAAAAGAAATGTCCCAACGTTGATGAGCCAGGGAAGGTGTGCTGGGTTGTTATACTGTCGCATCGGAAAGGGGGAAGAAAAACGAATTGCACGTGCCCGCTGGCAAGAGGGAGAGTACATAAATATACCTCCAGACCCCTATTAGGGGAGGGAGAGCGAAAGTAACTGCGCATCTGTGGAAGGAGGGTTGGAAAATCAGTGATGCTCTTAATTTCCTCTACGAAGCAGAAACCTCAACAAAGGCCCAAAAAAAAAAAAGGGGGACATGCGCGTTACGGTGGCCCCTCAGGGACAGTCCGAATAAAGGAAAGGAAGGAAAAGAACGTCGTAAAAACCGCCCTCAATGAATGCAAGAGGAAGACTGGAATTGGGGTAATCAACTTAATCCGTCAGCGTTCGGACACCGCGACAAAGAATAAGGAAAATGCGTCGCAGCGGGGGACTATATCGACGGTACGGAGAGAGAAGGAAAGAAGTCAAGGGGGTGAGGGGAAATCAGGAACTCAACCGTACAGGTATCAATTTTCCGTAGGAAGCCCATGGGGAAGGGACACATCGTGGGGTCACCCTGATTCACCGACAAAAGGGAGAAAGAGGAAAGCTGAGGTAACGAATCAGTTTGGCAAGTGGTGGTCAACATGATCGTTGGGCTGGGACCACGGGAACACGGAAGCGCCGAAAATAAAGAGTCGAAGTCAAAACCCAAAACTAATTGCCGAATGGGGGGAAAAAAGTGGGTGGAATATGTACTCTGGTTTAAACAGACTCTTTCCTGAAGGGAGTATAGAAAACGTTCGTACAGATGTTAGAACCCTCCATGAAGTTGGTGCAAAAAGGAAAGAGGCAAATAGGAACAGGGTGAGACATCATCATTCTTTTGGAGAGGTTAAAAAGGTCGGGGGAGTCCACCCTATTTGCCCCTGGACGTCGCACCAAAGATCCGGAGCGGTTCGGGTAGTCAACATCGTAAGGAAAAGAAAGGAAAACAGCAACGGTGCTATGGACCGTGCTGGGAAAGGGAGTTGTAGGAGGCCGGTTGGGATAGGAAGACAGGGAATATTGTAAGGGTTTCAAGCTGCTGCATACGAGACTGAACGAGGAACTGGTCTAATGGAACTGAAGGGGACAGGATTGAGGGGGGGAGAAAAAAACCGGCGACCGGGGGGCAGGGAGCAAAAAAAAGGGTGCGGAAAACTGCGATTCCGAATTACCAAAGGGGGCCTAAGCGGGCTGTGACCTCAATAAAGAGCCTTGGCCGATTTATGTGGTCCGGGGATGCGGAAGGAAGGAGAAGTGGGCACCAAACAGCCTTAACTCGCCGAAGTAATGAAGGAAAAAAGGTGGCAGGGAAAGGGGGGTGGAGAAAGAAAATTATTTGCAGGGAGCGTTGCAGTGGGAGGAGGGGGTCCTCTAGAGTGGTATAGGGGCGAGGAGCGCCGTCTACGATGGGCCGGGCCGGGGGGAGTCAGGGGGGGGGGAAAGCGGAGCGCCGGATGAAAATAGATATAATTTGTGAGTTCGCAATTAGGAAGATGCGTTACCCAGAGGGGGGGGAGGGTTAGGGGTTGGCGAGGAACAGAAGAAGCTGCAAAGGAGAAATAGTAGGGATGTAACCACCACCGGTCCCTACCATTCTAGGGAGGTAAGGGTGAAAAAGTCAAACGTAATCTTCTCGATTGAAAGAAAAAGAAACTAGATATAACTGCCCGGAAAAAAGAGAAGACAAAAAAATCCCTCCGTCACTGTCCTCCAACCTCTAGTTGGGGAGGAAAGGTCATCTCTCTCACAAACAAAAAAGGGTGTAGGAAGTAATTCGACTGGGAAGCCTCCCTGGGGAACAAGTCGAGAGAAGGGGGGAATAGAAAAGGTGCTGGAGTCGCAGAGTGAATGGGCATGGAGAGTTGAAAAAGATGAAAAAAAGCTGGGTGTGAGAAGAAACAAGAAGCGTAGAGATAGAAGGCAAAACTGGCACCGGGGGGGGTGGGTTGGAAAACTAGGTCCAGCGGAGAATCTTGGACAGCGATGCGGGTTACGTCGGATGAACGAGACAAAGACCAAGCTGTGGAACGCTATACTAACAATCGTGGAAGGAAAAAACCCACCCCATCTCTATTAATAAAGCCCGGAAGCGGACCTTATAAACCGGCCAACCACGCAGTAAGGGGAAACCGCGCGTCCAAAAAAACATTGCCGAGAAAACGAAAAGGTCCACATCTCCACCAAGGGTGTAAGAAACGAAAAGGTGGACCCGAAAAAAGCGACTGGAGCACTTCAAAAGACGAGAAATTACATGGTCTGCAATGGGAAATCGCTAGAAAAAGGAAGACGGAAAAGACCAAATGAAACATAGGGGAAGAAACGGACGGCATCCGTAAGAAGGGGGGCAAGGGAAAAAAAACAATCAGGAGGAAGGGCCAGTAACTTGGTGGAACTCACCCTGAACACGTTGAAAGAGAACCCTGGCAGGGTCAATGAAAAAGAAGAATTAACAACGGTTTCCAGGTACACGTGTAAAATCTGCAGAGTGCAGGGAAGAACTGGATGAGAGGGGAAAACCAAAAGGTGACCAAAACTGGCCAGTCTTCGAGACAAAAAAGCACTCAGGAGATCAGGTAAAAAAGGGGGGATTGAGGCCGATTCCGGGTTTCCTCCACAACAGCTAGGAGTAGACTTCGGGGAAGAACCAGTGCCAAACACGGCGGGGGACGCCAGAAACGACTCAGCGAGTGCCGCATAGGACAATGATGCGATGCTATGTCAAGGTTAGAGGGGGAAACTGCGCAGAGAGACCTCAACTATGGGTGGTCTACACAAAAAAGAAGGAGGAGGGGGGGTACAACCGTGACTGGGGAAAGAAAACGCAAGACGCGGAAAAGAATACTTCAAAAAATTGGGGAAAATCGCACCGGGTCGAGAAAGGAGTGCCGGAAGCGGCAGTGGTACCGGGAAGATCGGAAAACGCGTGTAGCTGTTGAAAAAAAATGGGAAAAAAAGAGAGTAGAGCGGTGAATCCTTTACGAAGTGGGTGAATGGTGGACGCCACAAGGAGGGGGGAATGAACAAACGGCCGAGTCCAAGGATATGACCTTGACGCAACAGGAAACGAGGATGAAAAAGACAACAGCGACAACTCCGGCTATTTCACGTATGAGCAAAGGAGAGGGACTCTTCCCGGCTGGACGCTGTGACGGGATAGTCACCGGGGTGTTCTTCTCCGGCGTTTGAATCAAACGGGGAAGAGAACTACAAGCACAAACGGGGAAGTCTGGGCAAAAAAAACCCTAAAAAAAAAAAACTACATGTTGTTTGCACACAAAAGGTTTAAAAATTCGGGAAGGGGGGAAGGAGGTGCAAGTGCCCATCACTGTCCACATTCTATGTGGCAGAGACAGGGGGAGCGGAGAGTAGCGGAAAGTGACAGAAAAAAAAGCCGAAGCCCGAGAACAGATCACAGCAAGAGCGGCAAAGACAAGCTTCGGGTGAGGAAAAAATTCCGGTTAACTCGGACGCGAGCTGCTTCAAGGAGCAGATAAATAAGACTGAGGACGGGGGAATAAAAAAAAAGGCCTGGCGAAAGAAAAGGGGAGGGGGAGGTGGACTCAGATAAAGGGCTCGGGAAAGGGCTCGAAGGGGCCTCCCATCTGGCCAGGAAATGCCTCATCGGAAAAAGGTCAAAGAAAAAACTCACCAAAGGGCTCGGAAGAAAGAGTCGCGAGAGGGCGGAAGGGGGAAGTCGGGGGTC
>Ga0179593_1489958_pt1 | contig 13060 bp, 16 predicted proteins | sample CZODoug2_1_08_16_FD_185931 | JGI IMG/M metagenome (GOLD analysis project Ga0179593, IMG submission 185931) | Vadose zone soil fungal communities from Angelo Coast Range Reserve, California, USA - CZODoug2_1_08_16fungal (PacBio error correction) | ecosystem: Environmental > Terrestrial > Soil >...
AAAAAGGGCTTCGAGGGCGAAGTCGTTCGAGAAGAAGAAAAAAAATTGACCAAGAGTGGGAGGGGAACTAAAAAAGACAACAAAGGGCAAGGAAGAGAAGGGGTTCTACCTTCAAGGGAAAACGTGCCGATCCCGCCCCCAGAAGAGAGACAGCGGATCGAATCAAATCAATGAACTAAGGAATGAAAACACCCTAGCCCGGAAGGGAACGGAGAGCTGACAATATAGGGAGAGCTAAACGAAGCCACTCTACAAGAAGAAAGAAATCACCGAACCAAAAAATCAACAAAAGACTCCTGTTACTAAAAACAAAAGAAGCGGGGATAAAAAAACCCGGGACATACAAAGGTTTCAGAAAACCCCTGTAAACGAAAAAGACGCCCCCTAAAAAAAAGAAAAGGGAAAAACAAAAAAAAAGAATGGAGAAGAAAGTCGACCCTGGCCCTAACTTGAAGGGTCGGACCTTGAAGTACTATAAGGGCGCACACCTTGGGGGGAAAATCAACTGTCTTCTGGGGACTCGGCCCTCCAAAACCCCCTCCCAGAGCGAAAATGTGAAGGAAACGAAAAAAAAGAGGGTCTTGAGGGGAGAAAAAACGGCCTCGAGACGAAATAAAAAGTTACTCGACGGTTTTCCCCAGAGGCAATTCCCATGGTGTTGGACCCCTCCCTAGGACCGAATTCGGAGAAGGGGAAAAAAAAAAGGGTGACCCCTCGGGAAGGAAAACGCGAATCGCGGGGGCCATTAAAAACCAGGGAGTTCGTGTAGAGAGTACGGCCGCTTTTGACGGAGGGGAGAAAAAAATTACGGGAAACCTTCGAGGGGGAAAAACGAAAAAAGGACCGCGAGGGAAGGGAGCCCCTAGCAACGAAAACTTGGAGGAGGGGAAAAACTCCGTCAATACCAACCACGCAAAAAAAAACCGCATTGGGGAAAGCAAATTTTGTCAAAAGTTGAAAAACAATTTCAACCAAAGGGGGGAAGGGCGTTCCCGGTCCCTGCAAACTCAAAAACGGTTCAGAAAAGGTTAGGGAAAAAAAAAACTGTTCCAGTGAATTGCATATCAACGGAAGAAGGCCAAAAAAGCGCAAAACATGTAACGTGATCAGCACAAAAAAAGGGGATGCGGGAAAAAAAACGGAAAGGTGACCCGCAAAAAATGAGCGACAAATTCCTGGATGGGCAAGCCACCAAACGACCCTACCTCCAAAACATTCAGAACGAAAACAACCAGGAGAGTGACTTGATCGTCCAAACCAAACGGTTTCCGACCAAGGGGGGGGTGTCCTGAACCGTCAAAAAAAGTGGACCAGAAAAAAAAAAGTTCAAAGGAAAACAGCGGAACATTCCGGCCACACAACAATAAAAATGTGAAAGGGGCCCCTGGAAACTGGGGGAAGACCGTCCATCACAAAACTATCCTGGAAAAGGGGGGGGGGGGTCAATGCCTCGCCAATCCCATCTTATGATACCACAAGAACAAAATAAGGGACCGCCACAGGAAATGGGCAAGCCTGAAATCAAAAACTGGAAACTCCGGGCCCCGGAAAAAAGGAAGAAAGCTCAAGGATAAGAAATGAAGGACCAGAATGGAACATTCGAACTGTACTCAAAAAGGAAACGGGACAACGGTCGGAGAAAAGATACTACAAACCACGAAAAAAAAAGCCTTGGAAGGGCAAGCCCCCGGTTCGCGGCACAAAAACTACTCGGAAAAACCCCCGATGGCTACCGCCCACGGAGAAAGGAGGACTAGCCTGCAAACTGCCGCAAGGGGAATCGGCCCCACGAGGACAAAACCTGACGGACCCCGCCACTCGTGCCCCACAAGGCCCAAGGGGACCCCCGAAAACAGTGCCCCCAAACAAAAAAAAAAAAATGGCCCCCGGGGGGGGGGGCACGAAGAGGGCGCATGAGCCAGCCACCGAAGTGAGCCCGCCCAACAAGGGGACCATCAAGCTCAGAGGAAAAGGAAAGAAAGGCGCCGATCAAATGCAACCGGTCGCGCGGAGACGAACCCGAAAAAGGAACCCTAATAGTGGCTTGGGATCGAACAAAACGATTGGCAAAGCAACCCTGCCGCATGACATCATTACCTCCTGGGGGTCAAAATTAAGGCGCAAGAACAAGGTCGCCCCGAACAAGTGGACCCTGATCCAAATCGAAAAAAACGTTCCCTGAAATAGGACACAAGCTCGAGGAAAAAAAATCACAAAAAACAAACAAATCGGGGAAGAGGGAAACAGAGCAGAAAAAGAGGAAAGGAGCTTGGGGGTTTTGAGAAAGACTTGCCGGTGGGGGGCCCTTCGAGATCCCGACGCGGGGAAATAGGACGTGTCTCCGGCCGGGGGGCCAAAAGGCAAATTAGAATGAAAAGCCAATGCCAGCGGGGTTTCGATCATCAGAACGATCGGGGGAATTCGTCAGGTAAGAGGTAACCCAGCCTAAAAAAAAAAAGTTACTCGGGTAGACGGGGGGGGGGGGGGGGGGGGAAAAAAAAACTGTTATGTTAAAACAAAGGTGAGGGAGATAATCCAGAAATCGGGAAAAAGGCAGGACCAATTAAGGGACAGGTGCCGCCATGCGAATCGATGGCTGTGTCCGTTTGAAGATGGGGGTCAAAGAGTCCGGAGGAAGGGGCCTAGGGGAAGGAGGACTTTGCGCAGTTTTGAACATCGTGGGGCCGTACCCGGGGGGGCTGCAGGTAAGAGCTCAGAAGGTCAGGACCACGTCCACCGCGGGGTGGAACTGATGGTCGATCGAACCTGGGGCCAAAGAAGCAGGTCGGGCAAGGTCGGGGAAGAATCTAGGAAAAAAATCCCGAGGGTGCGACCGAACGGAAAACTTCCAGCGGGAGTTGATGAAGGGGATACCGAGAGACGGTGGACCGGGCCCCGGAAAAAGCCTTCATCGTGCACACCATAGGGGAGGCCGAAGCTTGTTAGACAAGCCATTAACCGCGGGATGGGAAACAGGAAAGCACAAGCAACGATCGCATCGGGGGAACTGGAAACAGCGGGACACAGGAAATGGTAAAAATCCTGTCCAAATGGCCACTGGGGTTGGCCGGAGTAGTCAAAGCAGGGTAAAGGGGCTGCTGCCAATGGGGGGGACACCAGTGATAAAAAAGTGACGACGTTGGGGGAAAGAGAACGGGATCCGCCGGGTGTCGATGTGAATCGGGAGGGCAGTGCCCATCAGGATCGCGGTCTAAAAAAAAAAAAGACCCTCGACGACCGCATGAGAGGGACCCAAAAAAACAAAGCAGGGGGAAACCAGGACAACTAACAACGGTGGGGGCCAGCGCGGGGGAAAGCAACTTCGGAAATAGCACTTCCACAGGAACGGGCTATAAACGGGGACCCGGGGCCACGAAAAAGGCACCAAACGGGCACCCTTCCCCGACCACGGAGAAAAAGAAACCAAGTGTAATGGGGGGGGCCCTCAACAAAAAAACGTAAAAGGCCGGTTTGCGCGGGGGTAGGAGGGGCAACTTCGGTCTGCGGAAGACAAGGGCTCGACCAAAGGAGGGTCAGGCGCAACAGAAGGGAAACGGTCATACACAGAAAGCGGCCAAAAGAGGTCGATAAAGAAAAAAAACAAAAAGGGGAAAAGGCCCACTCAAGACACGAGGGTAACAGTTCACAGTAAAAGAATCGAACATCCGCGGGGGGAGAAAAAAAATTGAAAAATGTCCGGGGAAAAATAAACGGTCGAGAACGTGTAGGAGAGAGGGACAGCTTTGCTCATAAGAAAATTGGGTTCGCCTTCAAGGGTCAGAAAAATTGTTACGCGGACCAGAGTAAAAACCACGGGCCAACCATTGTGAGCCCCTTAATGCGACCCTCAAGACGGTACTCCCTCCATAGCCGGGATCTGGGGGGAACAAAGCGGGGGGCTGGAAAATCGCAAAAAAACTTGACGAGTTGTAAGGAAAAAAAAAGGGGGTTGAGGGGGAGACCAAAGGGGGCAACCCGGGTGTCTCGCCGAGGATAAAAAGGGGAAAAGAAACCGGTGGGGACAGTGCCGGGGACAGGCGTGGGATCAATCAGTAGATGTGTCATGTTACACCGAGACGACTCCAAAAATCAAGCCCAGAAGAAACGAAAAAGCCAACTAACCTTTTTATAAAAGAAAGTGAAAACGCCGGGGAGCGGGGAGCAATTGGAACCGTCAAGAGACGGGCCTGATCGACAGGCCGGACTTGTCGCCTAAGGCGGAAAGGGGGGGCGTTCCCAGAGGGGCAAAAACAAAGCCCTTCTCACCGGAAGGGTCAAAGAGACATGGCAGCAAAAAAGGAGAGGCGAAGTCCAGGGGTTTTCCAATAGATGAAAACAACAACAAAATAAAAAAAAAAAACACCAGGAGATGTGAAAAAAGGAAAAAAACAGGGGAAATTCAGGAAGGGCGAAGCCTAGAGTCTATTGACCTTAAACGAAGTGACCGAAGGGGGAAAAAGAGGAGCGAAACAAGGGCGGAACTGCCCGCCGACTCAAAATGAAACAGGTGCCCTGGAGAGAACGCCACGGATGACCTATTGAAGTTGACAGCAGGACGGTCAAGCAGACCGGATCAAAGCAACGAATAACCTCCTGAGTAAAAAAGAGGTCCGGGCGGGGAAAAAGGAGACGAAGGTGAAGGACAGGCAACGTGGAACAAGGAAAGCTACGAGGAGAAGACGGACCCCCCGAGCGAGACAGAAACGGGTAGCACCATGTTTGTACAAAGAAGAAGATCGAGAAACAAACTGACAGACGGCCTCAGCAAAACCATCTAAAAAACGAAAACTACGCGGGGAAGGAAAAAAACGGTGTGACCAAAGAACCCGATTGCATCAGAATAAGAGACCCGGAAAACGGGTCCGGACCGGGAAGAAGAAAAAGTGGGGAGAAAAAGTCTCCACCTGCGGTCCAAGTCGAAGTCGCGTTTAAAAAAGCCCCAAAAAAAAAAGGAGACCGTTGAAAAAGGGAGAAAAAAAAAAAAAGAAGGGTCAAGGAGGAAAAAAAAAAGGGGCTCGCTCGATAAAATAGGCGTTTTTCCGAGAAAATTTTCCAATACGGAAAATCAGTGGGTTTCTCAAAATACCACCAGGGAAAATGGGAAGGTCTAGCCTGGTGACGGGGGGGGGAAACAGAGGGGGAATGTACTAGAGGAGACTTCACCCGTCTTGACCTGAAGAGGGGGGGAAAGAGACGCAAATGTGCAAACGTAAAAGGGATGAACGTTACAAAAACTTTTTGCACAGGGCCCCAGCACGCCTGCCACTCCGAAACACGCCCGACTTCGGGTCGAGCGGCACTGCCCGGCAATAAAAAAGTCCCCGCACCCGAAACAAAAACGTCCTTTGACGAAAAGGGGGGGGATTGCCCCAAGTCCTGGTCTTTTTTTTCCACGGTTGAGAGGGCGTACGCCCCGGCAAAAGGCGAACTTAAAAAGAAAGTAAGGTAGACCCCGTTCAATGAAGGGGGGGGAGAGGACGAAGGCCCCCGCGATCTGGCCAAAAAAAAACACAAGTGTGTTAAGGAGCTACACCCATCGTCGGAGGGTGTTTCTTAAATGGCTACACACAATTTCTTTCCGCCCATAAAAAAAAAGCAGAAATAAAAGATGGGCAACACCCCGCCCGAACCATACTCCAAGTCAGCGACACTAAAGACTACTAGGGCAAAAAACTTCTACAGGTGGTATTGACACCAGAGAAAGGGCAGAAGTTTGTCAGAAAAAAGGCTACTCACCGGGGCAAACAATTCCAGGTGAAAACATGAACAAGCAAGGGAAAAAAGATTTTCCAGCAAGTAAAGAAAAAAAAGAAATCACACGGAGATTTGAAAAGTCCTCGGAAAAAGCCCAGACGGATGATGCCCAAGAACAAATCGCCTAAAAAAAAATGATGGGTCAATCGGGACTACCCAGGTACCTGTGAAACCAGGAAAAAAGTCAATAAAGGAAAGCCGATCCAAGACTGGGAACGATCGACGGGGGGGTGTCGGCCACTCGGAATCGGGGGAGCTGGAAGGCAAAACAACTAAAGGACAAAATTCTTCTAAGAACAACAAAACCAGGTTGTACGCACGCAAAAGAAACACAGGAAACAGCAAAGTTTGGGAGACGCCCTGGAAGACAGGATTGACAAGACTCACTTCCAAGGACCACCTTCCCCCATGAACCGACAAGATTCCCTCAAAGACTGTCCCACCCCGCCCACCCAAACCCCACCCCAAACCCCCACCCCCCCCACACCAAAAAGTCACCTCTTCACCTAAAAGACGAAAATTGACCAAAAAAAAAAACCTCAGGACCCACGAAAGGGCGGAACTGACCCCCCACTCCCACTAAATCGGCGTATGTAGGCCCACCTGACCACGAAAGAAGCCCCGCCCGTAGTGAAGAAAAGTAAGTCTCTCGATGGTTGACAAAAATTACAGGGAACCAGGGAGGAAAAAAGGAGTGAAAAACCTACAGGGGGGGAGGAACCCTAGGAAAATTACCCGGATCGTTTGGAAAGGGATGGATAACTCAAAACGAGGTACAAAAAGGAGCTAATTAAAAAAAACTTAAAAAGTCTGGGCTACCAAGGAAAAACTGCGCAAGTACACTCGGGGCATCCCTACCTTACTAAACAAAGGAAACGTTGGAAAAGGTGCAAGTAAAAAAAAAACAATCTCGAGGAAAGAGATAGGTACAACAACAAAAAAAAAAGGAATTGAGGAAAAAAAGAGAGAACAGAGAGCCTTGGTGATAAGGTAAAAAAGGCAAGGGGGAAATGACCGCGAAAAGACTCGGAGGCAGATCATTGCGCCAAATTTTCCCCATAATGTAATGAGAAAACCGGTGTTCCAATACAGGGGTCGATAAACACCTCACAAGAACAAGATCGGGGGCACAGTGAAGAGGGTCGTCCCCCTCGCGAACCGCTCCGTTTAGAAAAAAAAGAAAAAAGGTGACATGTGGAAAAACTCACGACGAGAAGTAGGAAAGCATCAAACTGCGGGGCGCTCAGGGGGCCGTGGTGACCGAAAGGAACCGGGAGTAGGGGAAGTTTGCAAAAAAAAAAAAAAAAGGTTAAGAAGGGAGGGAAACAAAGGGGCAGTTGGCGCAGGGTGTCAAAAATCCGGGCTGGAAGTTTGGGGGAAGACTGGGTGCCGAAGGAATTGGAAAAAAGGGCGCCAAGCGGAAAAAGAGGGACGGAATAAGCCAAAAAGAAAGTGGCCGGAGGCGGGAGCAAAAAGGCCTGGAAGGAAGCCGGCTGAGGGGGCACGTAAGAAGCGGACGCACTAAAGGGAACAATAGGAAAAAAAACCTGCTGATGCATGTTCCAGCGGGAAGAGGGGAAATGATCCTAATGAGAGGTGTGGAACAGGCCAAACACTATAAAGAGGGAGTCAAAAAAAGGGGCACATCCATGGGGCTCCTAAGGGGGGAGGGAATCTCGCTTGAAGCCATACCCCGCAAGATGAAGAAAGCGGATGAAAAAGCTGAAAAAAGGGACATTTACATCCGGTCAACCTTTGGCAAAGAAGGTGGGGGCACCTGAGTAGCGGAAAAATGGGAAATTTGAGCGGGCCACGGGGGGGGCCGGGGGAAAAAAAGTGTCAACGTTGGTGACAGAAACATGAGACGGAGGGGAAAACCGATGAATGGGGAAGGGAGTAAAGGGCGGTTCTGGCCCAAATCAAACGGAAAAAGCGTCTGGGCTGAAAATAAAGGAAAAAAAAAAGCCAGAACTGGCTGCGTCGATAAAAGTACCACTGGGTTTGGCCAGCTCACTCAAGGGGGGACCTGCGGATGATAGCAATTCATGAAACAACCACTACCTCCTTCGTGACCCGGTCTCATGGGGGACGCCAAAAAAAATTCAACCTCAACCGTGGGCAAAAAACATGTTGGGGGGGCAAGAAAAGGGGAACATCAAGGCCCGTTTGCGCGGAAATGGCAAAATTATCCTCTCAAAGTGCCCGGCACGTCTCAAAAAACAGGGGGGGGCAGACTCCAGAAAGAGTCCGGAGGGCGGCACAAACAAAAAAAACGGACACCAGCATCCGAAAGAAAGCGGCGAGTCGAGCAACGAAAAGGTTGGAATGCCCCTCAGGGTAAAAGAAAAATACAGGGAAAAACAATCCCAATATCAGGGGGCCACATCGGCGGGGGGTCGAACCATGGGAATTGCCGAGTGGGAAACGAGGAAGAAATGATGACGAGCGGAAGCAAAACGACCTTCCAGAAGAAAAAAAAAAGGATTGGGGTCGCCTTCAAGGAGGAAACTGGAAAGCTGTGAAAAGACGAGACGACCAGCTCGGGCCAAAAAGGTGATCCAGGTCGGCACAGCACGGTAAAAAAAACTACGGAAAGGGGCGAGAGGGGAAGGAAAAGGCAAGAGGGACTGGACAACTCAGACCTGGCGGGAAGCGTCTAAAAAAGGGGGTGAAAAGATGGTTCCCGGGGGTCTACGAAGACGGTGATGTATTAAATTCGACCGGGGAGGCTACGAGGAAAAAGGGATCAAATACGTTGAGCCAACAAGGGAAAGGAGTGGGCAATGGTGGACAAAAAGACGAAAAAAAAAACCATAGATCAGATGCAACAAAAGAATCAAGGCAGCAGGGGTTAAGAACCGTGGAACCTAACCGCGATCGGAAAAACGGCAAACGAAGGGGGGCCGGGAATAGCGAAAGAAAAAAAAATGGGGAAGAACACGGCGATTCGCAAAGGACTAAAGGACACGGGAAGAGAAGGGGGCAAAAAGTGACACTGCCCTCCGGGAAGGTCCAAAAAAAGAACGGACAAAAAAATGTAAACACAGGGAAGCTTTCACAATAAAAGAAAAAAAAAAAAACAAACGAGGAGGGAAGAAAAGAAAGATAAAAGGCCCTGGGACTGAGGAAGAAAGAGGGCAGATCGTCCGAGTTGAACGGAACGGATACGTGACCGCGGGCAACATCTGAAAGAAACAAGGACGGAGAACGAAGACGAACAGGGCGAAAAGTAAAAAAAAAAACGTCAACTAAGAAAACCCAACGAAGCCTCTTTGGGACGGTCCGCGGCTTCGGATATCAACAGTTAAAGAGCGAATCAAAAAAAAAGACCGGCTGATGGGGGACTAAAAAAGGAGGTTTCACATGGGCGACTGAATCATGGAGTTAAAACGACTGGTCAGTGAACAGGGCCCCACTTCTAACGGAGGAAGAAAAAGCGATTCACCAAAAAAGGCAAACCTCAACCGGTATAAATTTGGGAGAAAAACGAGCGAGAAAAAAACGTACCACTCCTGCAGAAAAGAAACACAATAAGGAAAAAAGAAGGAAAGGGAAAAAGACTGATAACCCGAAGGGCGAAGAAAGATCGGACAACGGCCGAAATTAGAAACTTTGAGGTGGAAAAAAGAAGGGGACTCACCACTAGGGAAAACCGAAGAAATATGGGGTCGTCCGAGTTCTCCAGAAATCACCTTTCTCCAGAGAAAGGGGGGAAAAAAAAAACGAAAAAAGCGGGAGGATTAGAAAAAGGCCTACTCTGAGGAATACAGACAGTTGCGCAGACAGTTTCCATGAGGGGGGGCTAAAAAAAAGTGGATTTTGGCGCAAATCCCGCCGACAGGGCAACGAATTCGAGACCTGGTTGAAACTTGTACAAAAGGGCCTGTTTACCGATCAACCATACAAACGGGCGGGAGGGAACAAGCAGACGGGGCCCGCAGGATTTCAATGTATGACGTCCCCGTAAACGGGGGGGGGTTGGCAAGAAAAGCACACTGGCCCAGGGAAAGGAAAAAAACGAAAAAGAAGCGGGGGTGGCTAAAATCCTGCAAAAAAAAAAGAGAAAAAACCAGCGCAAAAAAAGGAAAAAAATGACGCGGGGGGGAGGGCACAAAGTACGAAAGTTGGGTTTCGCCGGGAAGTTGTTCTTCCAAAGGCCACGGGCCGAAAAACGGGGCACGAAAAAGGGGATTTAGCCCAGGGGGTTGACCAGGGAAAGTGGGGAGAGAAGCCAAGCCCGCGAGCAAGGGCAAAACAAACAGGGGGGAAGGAAAGGCGGACGCACAGCACGAGAAGGGTCGTCGCAACGTCCAGGGGACAAGAACATATCCCTCGAAGGGGTCAAAGGGGGGACAATCAAAAAAAAAAACCGACGCCGCCCATTAAGAGACAATCAAAGGAGGACAGGTTTTTAAGAGAGACAACGTAGGACAATGTGTCTTCAAAGGAAAAAAACCTTCAAAAAACAAAGTTGGCAAGACAGAAAAGGGGAAAAACCCGCTAACCCAAACAGAAACTAGCCAAGGCACAAAAACCACGTAGGAAACAAATGATACATAACCGGGGGGGAGACGGTTCCAGCGTACAAAAGAAACATCGGAAAGGACGGGGGCGATGGTCCCCAGCCCCAAGCGAAAGGAATGCCCAAAAAAAGATCGGCAAAAAAAAAGATGGGCAAGCAGAGCAAAGTCCTCCTAGTTGAACCGGTGGGACCACGAGCATAGAAAAAGGCTTCAGGGAGCAACCAGAAGAAAAGCTTGGAAAAGATCGAACAGGGTCGCCCCTAGGCATCACTTTCGACCGAAATCGGTAAGAAAAACCGAAAAAGCCTACTTAGGGGAACTGGCCCCAGAAACACGACTCCCGGGAAAAACACCCTCAAAGGTACCCCACAGGGGGAGAAAAGGGAGCTGATCCAGGGAAAAGTACGGGGGAAAACCACCCGACATCCTAGGCCCACTATAAAAACTGAAAAAACACCTCCCCCGGAAAATAGCCCCCCTATTCGAAATTAAACCCCAAAACAAGAAAACTGGGAAAAAAAAAGTTCGTGAAATTACACCACGGACAAGAAGGCTTGACCTCTGATGAAACCCCCGGTGCCACTACCTAAACTCCTATTTATCCTAGCTAGGAGGGGGACATTAACACTACCTCACAAAAAAAAAAACCTAGTAACAGGAAAATAAGTGGTAATCTGAGAAACAACGGAAAATTACCGGTCGAGGGCAAAACCTTGAGTTACGATAAAAACAAATAGGACTGACGGGAGAAAAAGGAGACAATTACCTCTGGTGGAAACCGGAAGGGAGCAAGGAAAAAAAACAGAGGTCGCCAAAACGGAAACCGTTCCCAAAGTAAAAACGGGGGGAAAAAAAGTCACGTGGCAAGTTTCTGGGGAAAAAAAAAGGGGGAACCAAACAGAGAACGGGTAGAAGCGGAGAATCAACAAACAACAAACTATGGAGTTAGGGAAAAGAGAAAAAGGAGGAATCCTGCTTTGTTTGATCAGAAAAAGGCCTGGAAAAAGGTCCGGAACGGCAAGGGCGACCGAGACTTTTTCAGCACGGAAAAAAAAGAAACCCCAATGTGAATGGGGGTAGAAAAGGGACAAGAACTGGCAATCTTGGGGGGGTACGGCCTACCAACAAAAAAAAAAAGACAAATCTCGGGGTAAAGGGGGGGAAACGGGTTGAAGCAAAAGAGGAAAAGCCGGGACTATGCGGGAGGGCAGGTGAGTTCAGGGGGAACCACTAACATAGGCCAAAGAGAAAAGGAGGAGGAAGTTGCCGGGGCCTCATGCGAAAGGAGTAAAGTTGTCTACTGGAGGTGGCCTCGTCGGGCAGGGGGGACAGGGCGACCTCTTTTTGCCGAGGACTGGGGCATCAGTTGGAAAAAGCAAAGGAAAATGTTGGCCATATCCAGGGGGGAGGGGGGAAGTGCGGATATAAAATTTCAAAGCCCCCTTTGGCGTAAAACCTCCCCGTGGGGTTGAAAGGAGTCTGCGCGAACCCCAGGTGCCAGGGGGGTCCGTCGTCGGAGGGGGGGGACGTATATCGGAGCAAACTAGGAACGAGGTGGAAAAGTCGAAAAGCGACCTTCCAAAAAGAAGTTCATCTCGCAATGGGGGAAAAAAAGGGATGAGAGGGGAAAAGGCCCTAAAAGATGGAGGCTTGGACACCCATAAGGGGAGGTCCGAAGGTTAGGGGGGGAAGAAAAGCAACGCTGTATGGCATACACAGCAGAAAAGATCAGGGATTGACGCTGGAAACAGCGAAATGCCTGGGGCCACAGGGTCTGGGCCAAGGGGGTGGGGACCGAAGCGCCTGTTTAGAACTTTCTAAAACTTGGGAAACACTTGGTTGCCGGTGAAAAAAAACCTTGGAGGGGGAAAAGTGGGGGTGTAAGAAAGAAACGGGGCCGACAGGGGTTTCAGGGGAAAAAAGTGAAGGGGGCTGTAGGGGAAAACGTGGCTTTCCAATCAAGAGAGGAAAAAAACTGGGGTGAGCAGGGCCGGCAAGCACAACCTCGGGGGAGGGGGGGCCCGGGGACGAAAACGTAAAAAAGGGGGGGGGACAAGATGCAAAACAAGGGAAAATGATAGCAAGTTGGACAGAAATGGACATACCAGAACGCGTTGACCACAGGGCGCACTTCCGGGCAACAGGAACGCAAAAAAGCCTCCCACAAGAAAAAAAAAGAAAAGGACTGGGGCCAGCCACCAAAGGTAATTCAGTGCGGCGGGGAAAACTCGACAAGTCGGCGTGCCAAAGCGTGGCTTCCTTCAAGGCAAGGGAGGCAAACAGCACGGGACGTAAAAAAAATACAGAAAAAAGAAAGAGCCATCGTTCGAGACAAAAGAAGACGGGGGAAAACCGCGCATGTAAAAAAAGCGGGGTCCAAAGTATTCAAGGCAGACGGGAAAAATCGTCATCAGCAGGAGAAAGCAGGAAAAGGACAGAGTTTAAAAAAAAACAAAAAAACAGGAAGGGGGACTTGCGAAGCGGTAGGAAAAAACTGGCAACTCCATAAAAACCCTTGGGTGGACTGCTTGACGAGGTCTGGGGGGGGGGGGGAGCATGGTACGCGAAAAAAAGAGACGACCAGAGAGGGGGGAACACCCGAGTGGGGGAGGGAAAAAGGCGCGGTAAATCACGTGGAAACACTCACGGAGGCCGGGTAGAGGACTTTAGGATGCAAGAAAGAAAAAAAGGGAAAATCGGGCGAGTCAGGGCATTTGGGACGGGCGAAGGGGGTTTCTGAGAAAAACGAGTGGGTGGGGGAAATGTCTCACCTTAGGGAGGAA
>Ga0179593_1638694_pt1 | contig 13059 bp, 18 predicted proteins | sample CZODoug2_1_08_16_FD_185931 | JGI IMG/M metagenome (GOLD analysis project Ga0179593, IMG submission 185931) | Vadose zone soil fungal communities from Angelo Coast Range Reserve, California, USA - CZODoug2_1_08_16fungal (PacBio error correction) | ecosystem: Environmental > Terrestrial > Soil >...
AAACCCTTGGCTATTGTGGCCGGTTCAAACAAAAATGCAAAAGGTGGGGGGTGTTATGGGAACGGTTACCCACGCTTAAAGGAAAAAGGATACCGAAGGGAGGGTGACTGATTATTCCCGACGGCCCGGAGGGAGGAGTTGGTACCACAAAAAAGTTGTTCCAACTTCCCGGGAGAACTCCTCTGAAGGTAAAGAATTCAAGAAGGGGTAATTTAGAATTTCCTCAAGAAACCCGTGCGCAACGCGCGGTGGGGGGCCATAAATGCCATAAAGAGCACGGTTAACGTTTTCAATAAGCAGCGATATGAGGGGCTGAAAACAAAGAGGTCTTAAAATATGATGTCTGTGGTGGCGGTGCCTAACGCTTAGAGTGGTGGAAAAAGGGTGACAGGAAGGTGCCACCAGCAGAGAGTTCTTAAAGGGTGGAAGGGGGGGTGGGACCTTGGGCCATATCAAGTCTGCAAAGGCGATAGTGTAAAACATTTGGAAAAAGATGAAATGGCGCTATTTTTCTTTATTCGAGGGAGGATGGAACGGTTTTGGGGGGGGAGATGAGGAGGGCGCCTTGCGACTTGATGGGGGGGGAAAGGGGACCTTGATTTAAACGGCGACGGCGAAGAAAACAGAATCACGATGGAACAGAGGGCAGTTGCGACAGGAACTCATGCAAGGAAAATTCATAATGACTTGGGGTGGGAGGAAACTGACGGGGTGGTCATTGAGGATAGCCGAGGGCGGCAAACTTCGGGAAAAAAGTCCGAACGGGCGTCGGACCGGAAATTTCGAAGGGACTCCCGTCGGGGGGAAAAGGGAGGGTTGGGTAGGGCCGAACAGTGACGGGACCTGAGGACGAGCTGGAAATCCCCAGCCCACAAGATTGATACGAACTAGAAAATATCGGTTGACATTGAAGGGGACCAAAGATTGAATCATCCAGTAGGGATTTGGCTGATTGGGAAAAGAGCTCGCCGAAGGGGACAAGGGGGGAGGGGAACATTTATAGGGGGAAAACTAGAATGGGGGTGGTGACGAATTAGGATTCCAGGGCGCGGGATAACGAACGAACAAAATGAAAGTGCAGTTACATAGGACGCCGAAAGGGAAGCAGGCTTCAAATTTTTAAGGGGGGTGACATTTGGCATGCGGCATCGGGAGGCGATGCAGTGACAAATTGGTTCAAAGAGTGAGGGCCGAAGTCGGTAAGGACGATTGGGTGGTGAACGCGGAAGTAAAGGAGGGTTCTCGTCGTTGTTGCCAGACGAAACGCAGGCAAGAATCGGATAAGGAAAACCAGGGGACATTAGCGATCCTGCGTGTATAAGCCAGGGGGAAAGGTACTGTTAAATCGTGATAGGAAGAAAATTTCCAACCGAGTGGTATAAAGACAGAGGGGCTGGGTGAAGTGCGTTTGGCAACTTCTAAACCAAGTGGGGGGGCATATTGCATTTCTAGCGTGCTAACTTTATTGGATGGGGGGGGTATACGGTCAAGTGGAGGGAGGGGAGAAGGGGCATAGAAAAGGTAAGGGGGGAAGAATTCTGCGGGGATGGCTGTGTGCGGGATGCCTGCAATTGGTTCGAGTCTTTATTATTAAAAGAGGGGGAGGAGACTTGTCGTGGGAGCGATTCTTTTGTGACAACGAGTTAGCTTAAGGGGAATAAGGGAGAACGAACGGAAGGGCCAGGAAAGCAAACACGAATTCCTGTTGGGGAAAAGATCTAAAAACAAACGAGGAGGAGGAAAAAAAAAGATTCGAAGGGTCTGCAAAAGGGCAGAGACTTTTCACTGGAACCGTTCCGCCGAGAAATTAGTCCCCCGGCGACCCGGGTTGAATGGAATTTATCCCCAAAAAAAAAAGAGAAAAACCGCCAATCCCGCCCAATCAATCCGCCTGCCCATCAGAAATGTGGTAACAATCAAAAAAAAAAAAAAATAAGAAAGGAAAAGGAATATCCACAGATGATCCCGTCCCCGCCCGGCATCACCAATCCCAGCACAATCATCCAGAAGAAAGACATTGTCGCCTCCCGCTAGAAGCACTGCAAGCACCACTTTTTTAAAGAAAAAAACAAAAAATCCGTCGAAAAAAAGTCATCGCCGGTCCAGAACAAACCTCGGAGGGGACCCTAGAAAAAAAAGGAATTTTTCACGGGGGGGAAGACTTAACCAAACGAAAGGATCGGTCCCTCTTGTTTTAGCAGAAACTCCGCTGAAAAACTTAACTGCACCAACGCCCCAGGCCCAAAGATCCGCCGCCGCCGAGAACCCACCGAGAAAGTGCGTAAGACTGACTTCCCCGAAAGGGACGGGAGAAACTTGCAAAAAGAATCGTCGGCTGCGAGCCCGCAGCAAAATAACCCACGATGGGGCACTACCCGATCTTTAGGACGGATACTCACCGCCTAGGGGGCGTCCGTCGACCGGCGTGGAACGGGCGCGCAAAGCAGCATTTAAAAAAAAAAAAAGAAGTTCTCGTGCGCCCCGATAACATAACCAGTGTCATCAGGAAAAAGACGGGCAGGGATTGGGAATCGCGGCCCAGCGACCTGATGATTCAGGACTCAGGCATGGGGGGGGTTTTTTGTAACGGGGAGGTGTTCTCACCGCCGACGCTAATCGGTAGAATGGAAGAAGGGGGAGCACGACCCCGAAGGCCCGCAACTTAAAGAAGCAAAAAAGCCGTTCCGGAACAAACCTGTGCGTCTATCCATAGGGGAGGGGAAGATAATGCGGCTCTTGGGACTCAAAATTGGGAAAAAGCGGCTAAAGTAAAGACAAAAATGGGCACTCAAGGAAAAAATAAGCTGGGCCCTTCGTCAGTAAGGAAAATGTCGGCCAATCCTAGTGTATCTCGTTCTGCGGAGGGAAAAGGGGAAAAACGGCCGTCCAGTCAAGAAACTGGCCGCAAAGAACGCCGCCCGAAGAGCAAAAAACAAGTAAAAAAGCCGCAAAGCTCCAGCGAAGGAAAGCGCCATTCAGCCGCAGAATAGAAAATAAAACCGGGTCGGAATTGATATTAATGCAAAAAAGTGACACCGGACACAAAATTCTGTATAAAAGAAAGGGAAGGGCGAAAATTGCCACCTTAAAAGAGTAAGGCCACGCACAATACGACAGGAAACTTTAAGAACAGAGAGCGTAACCGGATTTTTCAGAGAAAAAGTAGCTATCGGAGCGTTAACCCCACTTGAGACTCTTTCTAAAAAGAAAGATATACCACGCGCGCGGCCGGGTCTTTAGGAAAATCAAGAAATGAACGGTGGGAAATGGGGGGAAACCGGGGAAGGAAGTCACCCAGAGAATGCGCACCTGGGAAGTTGGCGAAAACAATTAGTAATTAAAGTCTACTCAGACCTTCTGGCTAGGGAAGACACCAAATTCAAAGGAAAAATATTCGGGGATAAAAGAGCCTTACTTAATGGCCGTGGGGTATGAAAACTAAAAAGAACCCAATAGTGGGCCCGGACAACATACCAAGTGTTTCCAGGAAAAGAGGGGGGGACCTATCGAAAACAAACATTGGGGGGAAAGAAGAGAGTGGAAGGAAAAGGGCTATTGGGAGGCAAACCAAATGCAAATGGGGGAGGATCGCGGACGGGGGAAGTAAGGGTAAGAACGCCAGGTAGGCTATATCAAGAAATAGGAGTTTTGGAAGGAAGCGACATCGGCGTGCCTTTGAAAAGGGACTAGGCGCAACTCTCCAGCCCCGTGGGAAAAGGAAATTGAGGGGGTCCCAGATTCAATTCGGTAATTTCGCTGAAAGGTCCCTCCAAAAAGAAAGTGGGACTCAAAACGTAAAAGAAAGAGCTCCACGTGGGGTTACTTTTTAAATCGAAGTATTTAAAAAGGGGAAAGAAAGCGCACTAGGGACGTCAGGAAAGTCTTACAAGGGATGTCACGAACGTGCCTAAGCTTCTTTTTGGGAATCGAAAAAGGACGGCCTCTGGCGCCCACATGGAGGAATCTTAGATCTGCACTGGTTTGTTGGCGCGCCATAATCAATGGTCTAAAGGCGCATCATAGTGGAAACGGGGGCTATTGGGAAATGGGCTGAATGGAGTTTCTTCTTTAAAATGGGACCTGAATGGTTTGGGATATGGAGGCGGCGCCGCGTGAAATTGGGGTCCTGATTGTACGGCGACGGGATGCGAAAAGAAGAAGAATGGGAGTGGCCGGGGGCACGGGACATAAGTGGGCAATTAGTTTTTCAAAACGGGGGGGACGGGGGGGGTGTCATGAGTGAATAACCGAGGGCGGCAAAATCTTCATTGGGGGAACCACAACTAAAAAAAAAAAGCGAGACCGCTGATTATGCGTGTCAGCAAAAACGTTTGCTACGGAATTGGGGAGAGGCCGAACCATTTGCAGGTACTTGGGGCCAACGGGGGCAAGGGAAATAGCCGGCGGTGAAAAAATATGCGGACGTGGAAAAGGACCTGGATTGAATAACATTGAGTCGCGAGCGCCAGGGCCGTCGCGTCATGCAGGCAAGAGAGGAAAAAGAAATTTGTTGTTGTGTTGAGATGATGGCTGGCCGCGAAGGCCTTAACCACCGAGACGACAAACAGGGAAATCGGGGGGAGAGTGGGACTCCGAAGAGAGGTGGAATCTGTCAGTCATTTGAAGTGACAAGGGAGAAATCGAAGGGGGCGATGCGACGATACGCTTTCGGGGACGGCACTGGCGGGACTAGTCCGGGCATGAAGACGTGGGGGTGGCGCGTCTAATGAAAAGATTCCTTGGGCGCGGGTTCGTGGCAGCCACAAAAGGCCAAAGCAAAAGGGAAAGGGGGGAGGACAAAAACCACAATCCGGTCGTTTGGGAAAGGAAGCAGTAAACCTTCAGGAGATCCAATCCAGGAGGGGGGGGACGGAGATGACTTGAGTTGGCGAAGAATTAGGTAAGGGGAAGGAATCTTATAAAAGTGGGGATTTCAGTCTAGACGAATTATTGGATCGTGGGACGTATGTATTTGCCGGATTGGCCGGGAAAAGGGGAGGGGGGGAAGGGAGTCGATCAGGAGACGGGGCGGAAAGGCTGGGGGTGGTCTGTTCGGAATGCCGCAACATGATCTTCTGTATGGAAGGAAGGGCGGGGGGCGGTGATTTCTGGTGGAATCACGCGATTAATGAAAGTGGAGGTCCTGAAAGGTGGAGAACGTTGGCGAAAAAGATCAACCGCGTCCGACGGGGAGGAAGAAATCCTACAGAAATAGGGGGAAAGAGATCTCTGGTCGAATACCCCCGGCGGGGGGGAGCGGGGGGGGGGAAGGGGAAAGAATCCCAGGGGAAAGCCTCGAATTATTCACCCGTCAGACCCTCACACTTGAAAGTAAGAAGTTGAGCAACGAAAAGGAAAAAAACCTCTCCCAGAAAGAACAAGGGAATCCAGCGAAATGTGCAGGCCGAACCCATCCTCCACAGAAAACCATCGGAAAAAAAGGAGATAGAACGTAGAGCCACACGCCAGGAAAAACTTGGCCAGCCACCGGCAATACGAAAATCCATCAAGCGGACCGGAAAAACTAGCACTGCGAAGTGCAACACTGGTGTTAGAAGATTCTTGCACAAAAAAAAATTCTAAAAACAAAAAAACGTGACTCCCCCCCAATCGGAGGGAAGTTGCAAATGACACGCGGAAAAGGAAAAAACAAATGTGTATACTCTAGCAAAAAAAGTCTAAGTCTGGTTTCGGCACGCTCCGCTGGAGAGAAAGGAAAAGCTCACAAGGATTAGAAAACAACCCCGCGCAAGATCCGCCGCCGTCGCCGCGCAAAACAAACACCATCGGCACTACGCACGCCAACTAACTTCACGAAAAAAAAAGGAAAAGGAGGCTCCCGAGCCCGCATCAAAACACCCCCCAGTCACTCAGTCAAATTAAGAAAAGACGTACGTAAAGGAAAAAAACCGACCGCCGGACTGTTTTCCGGTCGGTCGAATCAAAGTTCGAGCAGCAAGCCAGTCAAAACCAAGATGAAGAGAGAAAAGCCGGGCATCATCACCTCGGGCGGAACGCGACGGGAGAGGAGCTGGCCAATCAGACCTGGATGATTCAATGACGGGACTCCTCCGGAAGCGATCTTTTGTCGGAAAAGGAGAAAGGAATGACAGGTTACTGCTCGCCCCCTAGTCCCTCAATGGGTTCGAAATAAGGAGAAAACAACCGGGTGCACGGCAGAAACAGCGCTAAACCCTTCGTATCGTTGGTCAGAAGTTTTTATCCCTCGCTTCACTCAATGACACGTGAGTGCAAACAAAAAAAAGCTGAAAAGAAAAAAATGACCCGGGTCGGACAGCCCTCGGGGCGCGATTCAAAAAAAAGCACGTCGCCGGGGAAATATTACAATTCGCAATCGACTCCGCCTCCAAAATCTTCAAAAAAAAAGGTGAAGCTAAGGGCTTCAGCCGCTGTAATGAAAATGCGTGAGAAAATATGATTCGTCCGGGGACCAAGAAAGTGCACCGTGAAGACTTACAAAGGCTTTTGGCAAAGTGAAAAGGGAGGGGAAAAACTCAATGCCAAGCCACAAGGCGAAGGGTAACGACTTTCGAGACCTCTGACGGAGAGGAGTCGCAACCGAAAAAATACGAGCAGAGGCAAAAAAGGGACCCCACGTGAGATCGGGGGAGAAGTGAAGGCGGTATGAGGAATCATCGAACTTACAACAAATTTGAAGTCTGGAGGGAAAAACTTAAAGAATAGAGCGCACCGAGGGGGAGGGGAAAGAGCACGCCGGCAGGAGATCAAGCCCGGGGTATGCGGGAAGGAGGGAAATTGTAACCGGAAACTAACTCACGTCCCATCCAAAAAAGTGCATTTTGTGTTTGCACAATATACCAAAGTGGAAAAAAAGAGGCACATCGAGCAAACAACAACACCGGTAGGAGGAGGGGATTGCAGAAAACTTGTCTATGTTTGGGGGTGCAAACAAAATGAAAAAAGGGGGGAGGGGGGAGAAGGGGCCGGTTGGCGCATAAGACAAATCCATTAAGCTCCGAGAACCGAATGGGTTGGGCTAGACGCGACTGTCTCGTTCTTCAAGCAAAGGTTTCGCCCCGTGCGCCAAGGGGTGGAAGTCGCGGGAATCAAGATTCAAAGGGGGAAAAAATTAAGGCATTCCTCAGACCCGGAGGCAGGCGGTGGGTCAAAGCAAGGGGGAAAAGGCCCAAAGGACTCACGGGTTTTTAACGTTGCGAAGAAGGATGGGTTCGGGCGCTGAACCTCCGCGACGCAGGTTCGCAGAAAGCTTAACATGAGGGAATTGGGGAGGGGCCGACAAGGGGGTATTAAGAGGGGCCAGCCACGATTGGGGCGGGGACATCGTGCACGGTTGGGGTGGCCTGGCCATATCATGGATGAAAAAAAAAGGGAATTTTCCTATTCCAAAGCGGCTTGCGCTAAGGTAGAGCTGGAGCTGGCGGATCGAAACGTTTTTTGGGGGGGGGGAAGGGGGAGGAGGGGCCGATGGCGAAGTTGGGAATAGTTTCAGGGAGGGACGAGGGAAAGGAAGAACTGGATGTGAAGAAGGCACGTGAGGAAAAGTTTGAAAAACGAAGGGAAATGGTTGGCCGGGGAGGGGAAAGAATTGTCGGGTGAAGCCGAGGGCGGCAAAAAGCTTCAGGAAACAACGGCCCGTCCGATGATTAGGACGTGGCACACCCAGGAAGGAACCTTGTTAGAGCTAACAAGGGAGGCATCGATCCGTAAAAAGCCGTCAGCAAGATGCGCGACTGAGGGAGGAAAAGAGGATCAGAGTCAAGAGACCGCTGGTCTTAGACAAAAAAAAGTCTGGTTGAGGTCGCGAGGAACCGAAGGTTCGTTCGATGACCGGGGGAGGTTGGGGGAAGGAAGGAAAACTGGCAAGTTTGGGTTTGACGATATGGCGGGGTGCGCTATGGAAACCGGGGGGGGGGACGACGACCAGAAAACCGTGCCGGCGGAGTACGGAGAATAAAGGACTTCTGCATGGAAAGATTGACCTGGTTTGGTTCAATGATGAGGGGCCAAAAGCGATGAGAGCTGACTATGGGCTAAGGAAGAAGGGGAGGAAGTCGGTAATGAGACGGGGGTTTGGCTCTGCGCGGGCGGGGGAGGGGGGGGGGGATCTGGGGGAGGCAGCTCGAAAGGCCTCTATGCGAAACGGTTCAGAGGCTGGGACCGTTGCGAACCTTCGTGAGAAGAAGAGGAGGGTTGAATCGGATTTAAGAGTGGCAAACTCAAGATTGTCCAATCCGAGTTTGGATGGTGACGGGTAAAAGTCCCTGGGGAGGGACTTGCGTTTGGATTGGGGGAAATCGGAAAGGTGAGGTCAGCTATTGGTAGGCTAAAATTTTGTTCGGTGGTCTGTCTCCGAGGGCTGGCGTTCATGAAGAAGGGAGGGGGGACGTTTGGGTCCTGGGGATACTGAGGGAGAGTGGCGGGGACTGGCTTGGGCGGAAATGAAAATTTCGAGGTCAGTGCTTTGAGGGGAGCGTGCGTTGGGACGTTATTTCAGGTGGGAGAAAACAATTAAAAAGGGTGAGGTGTCAGAGAGGGGATCTTTCCAAAGGGAGGTAACAAAAGCCAACCAGGCTTGGGGGTTAGGCAGCCAGCCATTCAAAAAAAAAGGAAAGGGGGGAGGAGGAGAGGAAAAAAAAAAAAAAAAATTTGCGCGGGGCATTCCTACCTCCGCGCCCTCTTTCTGTTGAAGGCCGGAACGCTCGAATATTCACGTCAGACCCGTCACAGTTGAAGGAACGATCCAAAAGGAATCAAAAGCTAACCGAAACCCAAAATCAGCCGCCTCCAACCTCAGAAAAAACGACAACGCCAAGAATTCCGACAAGGATCCCAGGATATATCATGACCCGGGAAAAAAGTCATAAGCCAGCCATCAGGAAGAATCCGACCCGACATAAACATTTAAAACCTAGGGGGGCGGCGAATCAACACGTAGTAAATCTTGAGAGTCAAACCGCAAACTCGGCGGGAAAACAGGATCCCACCCTCATGGGGAAATTGGGCACAAAAAAGAAAACATCAGAGGCATTTTACGCGGAGGGACGATCAAAAACGGAAAAAGGATAGGCTAATGTCCCCTAGTGTAAAGCCCGTCAGAGGAAAAGTTAAGACGCCGAAGTGTCGATGCTGACGAAACAAAAAAAAGACCTAAGCCGCGCCCGTCACCCCAAACGATCGAAACTGAAGGAGAAATCGAAGCGGGTAGCGGAGGAAGAAAAAAGGGCCCGATGAATCCCACCAGTCAAAGGTCAATTGAAGACGCAGAAGATATGGGGGGAGGTACAACCCGACATCCCTGCAACTGGGGTGAACTCGCGTGTGGGGAAACTTAGGAAAAGGAAGGGAACAAGCCATGAGAGGGTCCCCAGTAACTGAATCATAGCGGAATCTAAGCTGAGATGGCGGAGCGAAAATAGAAAACAAGACCGTGGATGATTCAGCCTCGGGAAAAAGAGCGTACGGCCGCGATTTGGGTCTGTACTCCGTACATAGGGGGAAATTTGATAGTCATACCCTCCACAAGTTCGGCTATCCAAAAGCCGCTAACGGCAGAACGTGAAATCATGACTATCCCTTCTGAGTTGGTCACTCCGGAGAACCAAAGGGAAGATTTGAAGCCCTCAATATGAAAAAAAGTTGAGGGCAAAGCAACGGGAAAAAACAGTCACGGAGGGCTGGAAAGATGAAAGTCGAAAAAAACATCTTTGAGATCGGAACACGCATGGGAAAAAAGCCGGGACTATCAAGTAAATAGGAAAAGGAGCAAGCGAAAGGAAGCACATGGAACCCAAAAAAGTCGTGCCGCAAAAAAAAATAGCGCAAAAGAAAAGTGTGTTTGCAAATGGATGAAGGACCTGGGGAAAAAGAATGCCCGTCCCCAAAAAGGAACGAAGAGTAGGGCAGTCCGTCCTTAAAGGACTTACTGGCCAACTTAAGCAGGGAAGGTGGAAAAGAAGATGGTGTGAAACTCTTGCGAAGGAGTGACATCTTCAAAGGAGACTATAGGAGTAAGTAACAAAAACCCAGTGATCCGTTGCAGAAATTGGAGTAGATGAATAACCGCGCGGCGAACGGGGGTGAGGAAATCAGAAGAAATTACCGCGGTTTGGAAAGCGGGGGGAAAAAGACTTAACGAGCGCACCGGGAAGGTTCGACATTTAGTAAAGTGGTTTATTACAAAAGCGCACCCGAAGTAGTACAAAAGGAAATCACTATATGGGGCACTTAGGGGACAACGTGGGGTAATGACACCAACCTGGCTCTCGAGGAAGGAAGGAATTTGGGGTTGTGAACACCGCAAACAAAGCCAAGGGAGGGGAAAAGTCCACCCTATCTCAAAACCAAAACAACGGAGAGAGAAGTAGGGCTTTCCGGACTTGGCTGAGGTGGAGCAAGGAAAGGAATGGCGACGTGATTAGAGGGGCATTAAGAAAAGGAAAAGAAAGGGAATTGATTAAGAATATAGGGAGTTTTAGGAGAGACTCATCGACTGTCTCGGGGGCGCTGTGGAAAAGAAAAACTAGAGGTGGTTCTCAACGCCAAGGGAGAGGGGGGAAGTCGGAATCCCAGATTCAAATTGCAAAAAACGCGGAGGTATTCGCGGAGCAAGAAGCGCGCGCGGTTGGGGTCTCATGTCCAAGAAAAACAACAAATCTACGTAGTCGAGGAGGGAGGTGCGCTGAGCCTCGACGCAAAGAGAAGTAACCAGAAAAGGGAGAAGTGTGCGGGCCGCGGCTTAAGGAAAGTATTTCACGACGGAATCTTAACACCGAGAAGTTATACTTAGGTGGAGGACATATAAGGGGGACAAAGGCGGGCAGCACAAAACAGGGATGAGAGGGGAGAAGGGGGGCTTCGCTGGAGAAGGGGGGCGGGAATCCGACGTGGTTGGAGGGGAAAAATGATGCGGCTCGAGATGAAAGAGATGGCAGGGATTGGGCGGCGACGGCGAGTTACAAGGGGGGAGATAACAAAAGGACAGGAAAGGGCATGAAATGGAAGAGCAGAAGGGGGTTTGGTCCTGAGTTGGAAGTAAAGGGTGGAGATGGGCGTAAAACGCTTCTTGAGGTCGAACAGGAAAGACGAAGGGAGTCGGACCGAAGGATTTCTCGCGGGAGATCCCCGGCGCTAAATAGGCTGGGTAGAAGGTGGAGGGGAACTTCGGGTGCATTCCGTAAGCAGGAAGAATGCGGGGAGAAAAAGCGGCAGTGGGGGGAAAGGTCAGTAATATACGGGAATAGCCATGGTCCTGAGGGGACGCAAAAGACGGCGCGGTAAAGGTGACCGTTGATATAGATGGAGAGAACAGTCCTTTTGGGGGTTTTACTAAAAAAGGGAGGAGGGCGAGAAAAGAACGCCGGGATAAGTTACAAAATGCCGGCTGGTAAGTAGGGAGGCCCGAAAAAGAAAGCGGGGAAAAAGGGAGGAAACCTGGTGGGTGATGAATGAGGCGGTGCCTCTTGCCAAGAGTAAATCATATGGTGCGAAGGTGTGAGAAGGCGGGAGGAAGACGGATGGTGGGTTTATGCGGGGGAAGGCGTTGGGCGGGGTGGGTGGGGGATTGGGCATGAAGGAAAGGAATGAAAAGCAGAAACGTGCAGAGCGGATGAGCGTGACGAAAAAAAATAGGGACATTATCGATCCTTGGAGGGGGGAAAATTACGGTGAAATTGGGGATGACCGAGTGGCACTGTCAAGAAAAACCGTGGGATGAACAGGAGTAAAATGTCTGTGGCACGAGGGGGATGACGGTGGGGGTCAAGGGAAGACAAAGTGGGGGCTTAAAAGGGGGAGGCTCGACGGCAAAGGGAGTTAAACTTTTGCTAAGCGGCTTGAGGAATATGCTGTGGCCGGTCCAGGTGAGGAGCTGCATATTGGGATATTCAGATGGTATACGGGCATTCATTGGGAAAGGAAGTCGGAAGGCCTATGGGGAGTGATTGATTTGCTGGAGGAGGTGGAGTTCGTGGTTATCGTTGTGACTGGGGGGATCATCACCGCAGTTTACGGGGCGGGGGGGAATAATTTCCGAAGGGAAAGATTGCAGGAAAAACAAACCGGAAAGACCGTAGGCAACCAGCGTCATGATCTCCACAACCCCAAGGAGGGGAATGGAAAGAAGGAGGGAGCTCTGTTCTTCCCACACAAGGGGGTCTGGGCAATAAGTGCAGACAAAGTGGGTATTCCCAAGCCCAAAGTGGGTAATTTCGGTGATCCAAACAAAACTCTCCCCGAAAAACACTATATCCAAAAAAGAGCCATCTAATTGTGCAGCAGAGGAAAGTATCCCCATGATAATAAGAGATCAAGTGCCACAAACGACACTTGAGGGGAAAAAAAACACGAAAACTCAATAAGCAGGTGCCTCCCGCTAGACATTGGGAGAAAAAAAAAAATTGTGTTAATGACCTGGCAAAGTCAAAAGGGGCAGCTCGAAGAGAAGTTTGAAATACCCACGCGGATTGGGAAAGTTTCACTGGAAAGCCGCGAGTACTGCTGATCCAAAGGAAATCTGCTTAATTAAGATGGTTGAAAAGAAGCGTACTCCAGGCTGAACGGTTGAGGACAGCAAGAAACGCCAAACCAAGAAAGCCCTCAACGAAAAAAAGCGTATGAAATAAGTCTGCACCGCCACTTACGTCTCACATCTGCAAAGCGGGTCGGGAAAGAGGGCCCGCATGGACCAAAAAAAAAGTGTCACAAGGGAAAGAGATCCAGAGATTGCTGGGCGTCACAATCTATCCCCACAGTTTGGGGGCTGGAGTCGGCGATCCATTGGCACTTGCGGAACCATCAGAAAAAAAATGGCTAACTATAACGGCATCAAACCGGTCATCGTAAGCGCACCCTGAGAACGAACAAAAGACCGGGATTCAACCGCGGTCTTACGAAAGGTAAAAACAAGGCACTTGGACGAAGCAACGCCGAAAATCTGCTAAGCTGTGTTAAGGCCCGAGGTAACGCAACTGGGTCGGCCTTACTAGAAAAAAGCGTAAGGGCAACCGGTTCTGGGGGGGGCAATCGAAAGATAGTCTCTACTAGGAAAGGTCTGCGTTG
>Ga0179593_1703809_pt1 | contig 13059 bp, 12 predicted proteins | sample CZODoug2_1_08_16_FD_185931 | JGI IMG/M metagenome (GOLD analysis project Ga0179593, IMG submission 185931) | Vadose zone soil fungal communities from Angelo Coast Range Reserve, California, USA - CZODoug2_1_08_16fungal (PacBio error correction) | ecosystem: Environmental > Terrestrial > Soil >...
ATTAAAGGGAAAGCGAAAAACCAAGAAAGTGAAAAGGAATCTCACCCGGATACACTCCATAAAGAGCACGAAGGGGGTTACTTAAGAAACGAAAGGGAGGGAACCATCTGGTGGAAAAATGGTCGAATCCGCGGGGTGTAAGAAAAGGGGGGGAAAAAATCAAACTCGGTCATAAAGGAAGCAAGACCATAAACACCGGGGTCAAAAGTCACCTTGATTGCAGTAGATACGGAGGGACGCAAAGACCCAGTGAGTCTCGCCGGGGACCTGAAGCAACATGAAGAGAATGGGCTGTCTTCCTTCCGGAAGACCAAAGGGAGTACACGCGCGGTATAGGATCGACGAGGCGAGCGACAAGAAAGCGTACCCAGTCGCTGATACAAGCAAAAAGTTTTTGGAAAAATCGGGTGAGCCTAGAAGCAGAGGGAGAACGCATCCCTTGTTCAACACCCGCAATTTTTTGCACGAGCCTAGGACTGAACTGGGGAACTGGGGGAAGGAGAGAGCTGTATAGACGACCCTGATGAGGGGGGCGGAAGAACTAGAAGAACGCTACGGGACCGATCGGTGAGCAGAAAGGGAACAAACGGAACCAACTTGGAGCAGATGAGAATAAACGGAGAGTTCGGAAGAAAAGGGGAGGAAAAAACTAACGGACTCTAGAAGCCGCATACACTTCGCGTGAGTCAAATAGGGCCTCTTTCAAAAGAAGAAAAGGTGCTCAAACGAAACGAAACTTCGAGTAGGGAAGGCCTCAAGACAAGAGCGCCTCTCAACTTCCTGGCTCGAATATCCAAAAGGGAAAAGTCAAGCGGAGCGGCTTCCATGTTGGGGGGGGGGGGGGGGGGGGGGGTTGGGTGATATAAGGAAAAAATCAAGGCTGCGCGGGGGCCAGAGAAAACTAGACCCGTCGAGCCCGTGAACAAATGAAGCCTCGAGTGGCGACACAAAGATCTGATAAATCTCGACATTGGCCTAAAGGGAGGAGAGGGGGGGGAAAACATAGGAAGACCCGAAAGAGAAAGCGGCCTAGGCCAAACGCGTAAATCAGCGGCGAGCCACGAAAGGCTCAAAGCGGGCATATCTCAAGGTGCCTCGCCCTCAAGAGGAGGCGCCCCTAAAACATATCGCACTGACCAACCCCACCCCTCTGAAGAAGGGTGCTCGGGAAAGAAGGGAAGAAATCCGCAAGCTCTCGTAGAGTAATCTACAGGCATAGGAAGCCAAACAGGGCACGACCTCTCTCTGTCCCAAGCAGGGGGTGAGGCGAAGATCGCGAGACCGAACAAAAGAGCGAGAGGAGTCTCACCCTAAGAGACGAGGTTAAGCACTGGCCATCGAATGTCGACAATTGAAAGACACTGTGACGAAGGAGGGGCGACTGTGCTCACCTACTTTCGCAATAATCGAATCCAGGGTCGACGTTCGGCAGTAGTCTTCCCCGTTCTTGTACCACCATAAAGTACAGAGAGAGCTTTCGGGTCCGGAGGAGGTGAAGGCACAGCGCATCGCCGGATGTCACTCGATCTAGAAAAAGAGAGCTTCCGGTCAAAGTTTGGAACTTTGCATGATTGGGAAAGGGACTTCAGAGAGCGATCCCGAAACGGTTTCGGCTTACGAGCTGGGATGAGCTTAGAGAGTTCTAAGTCAAAGGAAGTCATCTACGAGGGAGAGAAGAAAGATAGGTCCTCAACCTAGAGGTCGAGAACTAAGGTCCCCACGACTAGAGGGGGGACTGACTCGGCGAGCGCTGGAAAAGGTAGGGGAGCGAGAACGGCAAGCCTCTCACCCTTCAGCTGACCTCGGAGAAAGGCTCTAAAAGGGACAAGCCAACGGTCGCGGGGCGTTGGCGGATTTTAGGAGAGAAGCGACCTCACAGGGGCCCACGCTCTCAGGAGTCAAGAAAAAAACGTCCAGCAAAAGAACCTGCCCTTCAACACGGCTATCAGGAGCATGCTCGCCAAGGACGAATGGCGTCGGCGAGACGAAAAGGTTAGGGAGCAAGTCGAGGGAGCGCAGCAACATCGAGGGAGAAAACCATGATCCCGAGGATCACTTCTAGGGATGGAAAGCTCCTACCGAAAGAGAGCCGTCCAGGTTGCACCGCCTTGCCGAAGAGAGGAACGCGCAGGGCGAATGTTCAACTTCCAAAACGACTACAGAAGTCAAAGCTCTCAACAAAGGAGAGTAAAATATATAGAGGGACATACTAAGATAGTCAGGGAAAGGACGCGCGAGCAGGGCCTTTGGGTTAAGGACCTTGTGGGGCCGGAACGGCGATAGATACTGTGCTTTCTTCCAGCCCTCCTAGTCGAAAGTAGCGCCGCCTTAGGCAAAGGAGGACATTCAGAATCAGAATCGAGCTATTCGCAGACTCGGCCGTCCGAGGGGGGAAGTCGGCAGCGTCCCTTCCCCGTACCCACGGAAAGGGAGGCGAAAGCGAGTGATCGCGATCTCCGTCGCAGGCATTGAAAGGCGACGGAGGGTCGATCTAAAGACTTGTGAAGCGGTTGGCACGCCTCTGCGGCCTAAGAAAGGGCCAAAGACCTCAGGGAAGAGGGGGGAAAATGTAAGTCGAGAGTTAGCGCTTGAGTCAGAAAAAAACCCGAGGAGAGCGCAAACACGGGAAAAGAATACCGCCGCGTTCTGGAGACGTTAGGAACCGCTGCCAGCTCGTATCGGAGGCCTGATGAATCCACCCAGGAAGTTACGCGAGGGGGGGGGAAGATATGAAGGAACGAACGTAGCGATCCCATAACGAAAAAGACCGTCTACTGACGTTAAAGGGGAGCGGCGGAGAGAAACGCGACCAGCATGGCCCACGAAGCACGCGCGTGCCTTGAAGAGAGAGTGCGTCAAGCCCAATCGGTAGGAAAGGCGCTTTGAGCGAGCTCGAGAGAGAAAGGGGAACTGAGAGAGCCCCGAGCCGGGTACAGAGGGACGCGCGGGGGAAGCGGTGGTCCTAAAATGCCCTGAAATTCAGGGATAGTCAGCTCCCGAATCAACAAAAGAAGGACAAAGACTGAGCTTGTCAGTGCGAGAGCACCCGAGAGTTCACATCGGCGGCCTCCATCAAAAGGAAAAAACGGGGATCAGGTTCCAGCGCAGACGGGAGAAAACACAAAGGGCGGTGAGGGGTAAAGAAGCCTGGAAGAAAAAGATATGAGTGTTCGGAAGGAAAGTAGGATTGGGCTCCGAGCAGCTGGCGGAGGAGAAGCGCCGGAGATTCCCGACTTGGCGACGTTTCTGTAATGATTGAAAGATCCTACCTGGGAGTAGTGCGTAACGGGGGCGCGGCTTCTCTCAATAGAATGCGGGCGAACGAGAGTTGAAGGGGAGAAGCGGAGAGCCGCCATCGGCGGTCCCAGAAAAAAAAAACTCGATGAAAAACAAATTCGGCAGTTCGGAAGAATAAAAAGAGATCCTGTCGACGTCTAGCCCATCGACAGACGTAGGAAAAGGAGCGCCGTAACCCCGAAGGAGCAAAACGTCCATAAAAAAGAAGGGCGACGGGACGCTATTTTAAAGCTCCTGAAGTTCCGCGACGAAGGGGGGAGGGAGCAAGGAGTGAGCGCGTTGAGGGCAGACCGCTCGAAAAGCACGAAGCATCGTCTTGCGCGTAAAAGAAACGCGGGGCACAAGATACAGCGCACAGGGTGGGGTCCATAAAAGCGAGCCAGAGTCAAAGACATTTTACCGTAGTGTCGCATCTTTGCGTAATACGACTAATAGAGAGACTCGGAGGCGGAGAATTGGGGGTGAAGGGAAAGGCGTGACCATGATCGGGACTGGGGGAGACCGGTGGGGGTCATTAAGTCTAAGGACAGAGAAGTTAACCTCTCATGCGGCAGAAGGGGGGCCGGAAGATAGAATGCTTGACAAGGGAGATCACTCGCTTGGCAAGTGGCACCCAGTCGGAAAGCCGAGGTGTCTTCACAGCTTCTTTAATAGAACGGACCATCGGTGCGGAATCTCGCGTAGAGACAAGCCGTTGAAATCGGGAGGACCGAAACGGGGGCAAGGAGTCGGACAAATTCACATCCGGAAGGCAGAAATAAGAGATAGTGCATGGAAGGAATTGATGAATTGAGAGGCTCTAGGATAGGCTCATTCAAGAAGAGGTAGTGTGAAGCCCAATGGGAGCCCAGAATAGAGGGTGTTGGGGGGAAAAGGTCTTTCGGATGGAAGCCCACGAAACGGAAACCGGGACGAGACCTGATCAGGACAGGGGCAAGGCTCAGAAGGGTTACAACCGCCAGGAGTCGAGGGAGCGGAGCGGGTTAGAATCGTTTTCTCGAGGCTGCGTAAACGAAAAAACGCGCTAGAAACTCACAACACAAAGGTTAGAGAAATAGATAGATATCCTAGAGAACTCCGGACTTACAGGAACCCGAGCTTCACTGGAAGAAATAAAAGCACCGGCCCGGAAAACAGGGATCGGGGTAAAAGCTCTATCCTCGGGATCGCCCGGTCGTACGTAAGATAGCAAGAAAAACCACGAATAATTTACAAAATTCAAACAGAAACAGGAGATCAGGATGGGCCACCGAGGGAAAAAACCTCTCGGATGTGAAACTGATCGCATCTGGAGGACTATGCGAAGAACGGTAAATACAAGCCTCGATCCAAGCTGTTGCGGAGACAAGGGTCGGAATCTGCATCAAGGCGACTCGTTAGTAGAAAGTCATACGTCGTTCTATCTCTAAACGCCCGGGGGGGGGGTAACTCTTCTGATTCCAACAGCGACGCTATGAGGGGGGAGAGGGAGTGAGAGTCCATAGCGGTGGGCCACTTGCGAAAAAATCGCGGGTGACAAGGAAGGCAATCTTATACGGCGGCGTTTTACAAAAAAGAGAAGAAAAAACAGTGGGAGAGCGCGGAAGTATAGGAAAACATAAAAAATCCGGGCGTCGCCAAAGAATCCTGCCGCAAAGGGAAAAAAAGACGGAACACGGTCCACAAACTAACAAAGGAATATGGGTCAAAAGAGGAGAGGGGTCGCAGGAGATTCCAAATCTGGGGCGAAGGAACAGTCATGAAGAGGCTAAAGCGAGCCGAATTAAGACTTCGACAGAGAGATCTCCTGCCATCCGGAAAAGAGTCGGGAAACGACGAAGTCTCCCTAAAGCAAAGAGAGGGGCGGAGATAGCACAAACCGAGGTCCGAAACGCCGAAAGCCGATCTCTCCAAACAGTTCGTCAAAAGCAAGGACACTTTCTAAAGACGGTTAGCACGATCTCTTGAGAGAGGAAAGAGAATGCAAGAGACGCCGGACGGAGCTCAGGTTGAAAGAAAGATAATCGATGGACTAAGTTCCGAGACAAAAGAATAAACGTTCCGAAGTTTCCCTATGCGATGAAGAACTGAGGGAAGGCGCCGCAAAGCCTCAAGAGAGAAGAAAGCCTTCTGCATTTGAAAGCGATCGTTATCCAAAAAAACTCGCAGGCATGAAACTAACTCAAAGTATCTCTGACAACTAAGGAGAGAGAGGGGGCACTCGTGAAGCCGTAAAGGAAAAAAAGAACTGGCAGAGATTGCGTGACAATACGCAACCGAAGCGACCTCAACCATTCGCCGAGGGGGGACTGAGCAATACCTAGCGACTGCAGAGAAGAGAGAGAAAGACGGGAAGGACCAATCAAGGAGCGTTCAGGGGTCGGAGCGGGGCTCAAAGATAATCAAGTACGACAGCAACAAGGGCTAAGGGAGTTCGAGGAGGAAGAAAATCAAAGTGACGAACAAGGCGCAGCTGCAGAGCTCCGAAAGGATCGGCGGGAGGATCAGGAGGGGTACAACCGCTCGGGCGCTACCACTCGAAAAGAGGCAGCCGGTGAAGCTCAAAGAGAATTCAACTGGGACTGAAAGACGAGAAAGAAAACAGAGAGGGCCGGCTCCTTGACCTTCAAGGGAGCTGAAAGCGACTCTCACCTGTAGGGGAAGGTGGGAAATGGGGGAAGGAAGTACGAAGAGAGACGGATCCTCAGCGTCTCAATAGGGAAGAAGGTGAGTCTGGTACTAAGGAAAAAAAGCCTCGATCGGAGGCGTTGAGTAGCTACATTATGGTAGGGGAATTGCGAAAAAAGCAATCGGCGAGCGGCGGTACTCCCGAAAACTCAGAATCACGCTCAGAACTTCGATAAGGAAATCGACACGGTCGGAGTCAAGTAATGACCCGGAGAAGGTCGGGGGGCAGAGCTCTAAACATAGTAACTGAAGTTCTGACCGACCAAGGGATCGGGAAAAGCAAAATAAAAAGAGCCCTCCCTCGTCACTCTAAAACGCGGGACGACGCCAATGGCGGTGGAGGAATGCAAGAATCCGTAGAAAAAAAAAAAATGAGACCGCGTCGAGGGAGACCGACAAGGAGGACCCGAAAAAGAGAAGGAAGCAGGGAAACGGCGGCTAGAAGCAATAAAGAGAAAGCAGACGGACCAGGGCGGATTGACCCATGGATAATGGATAGGAGCAGAAGTAAAGGGGCGAACTACAGTCTAGCACAGAAAGAAAACAAGGGAGAAAGAGAGATATTTAGGAAAGATCTGTACGCCCCAAGTCGCTAGAGAGGATTCAAAAGTTTCCCAGGCGGGAGAAGGGAAACTAAGGAGCTAAATATTGTGCTGAAATCCCAAGGGTTGAACGTCGGTAAAAGATTCACGACGGCTGATGCGGACTAGAACTCGACGCGGGAAGAAGGGGGAGTCAAGGGGGAGGACCCTAACCAGAGAGAAGGGAAAAGACGTAATTGAAGCTCTTGAGCGCGCTAAAATAGGTCGAGGGGCGTACCTGATGGCAGAGGTGTCGTGAGGAGCGGAAAGGTAAAAGGGGGGAAGGACTTTTGATCAGCCATAGCAACCGCAGAAACGGCAACATTCCCGACCTCCGCGCAGACTGAATTGGAGAGGGGGAAGTGCTAGAACCAGGCGGCAAAAACCCGCGTGAAAGAGGCAACGCGCTAGGCAGAGGCTGGTGCGAGAAAAAAGGTCGTCGGACTCCTGCCTGAGACGATCCTCCCACATAGGTAGGGAAAGCGAAGCCGTAGCGCCCCTCGGGGGAAAGCTAAATCCCGTAGCATCGTATCGATAGAGACGAAATCCAAAGCTGCTGGTAGGCGACCCCAAGTGACGAAGAGCGGGACGAGACGCGAACAACATCGACAGCAACCAAGGAGAACAACACCCTGGAACCGCGCGGGTGAAAGAGCGAGTGCGGCCCAGTAAAAAAGGAAGTGGGGAGCGGTGAAAAGGGGACAACGAGCCGATTAGCCGAAAGCAGGCGGAGCGAGGGGGTGCGGACGGGACCGGGAAAAAAGGGAAAGAAGACGATCCGGTTCCGCCGAGGCACGAAGGAAGGAGGGTAGGGACTGCCCTCCTCTCCAGAAGACCCTGAAACAGCGGGCGGGAAGCGTGAGAAACGCGCTCGAATAAAAGGAGAAGGCACGCGCAGCGGGGGGGTAGCCAAGTCGGAGAGGAAATTGAACGAGAAAGGCTAAGGACAGGCCGATAGAAAAGGTTTCGTAAAGTGCAAAAAGACTAGGGAATTGTCAAGTGAGGCGGTGGTGAAGAGGTCAGAGTATGGCGGCGAGAGGAGAGAGGGGAGTCGGTTAGTACAGAAAAAAAGAAAGTCAAAGGGTCGAGGTGCCAGTCAGAAAAGGGAAGGGAGGGGCAACCCAAAATGTCTATTCTAAAAAAGGCGCTCACTGGAGGAGATAAACCTCTTCGAGCTCCAACGAGGACGGGGAGGGTGGGGGAGCATTCACATCCGCGAAACGCATCAGTGCGCGGTGTTGATAGGAAGTGACCCTGTCGTACGAGAGTGAGCCCCATGATGGAAGGAAGTCCCCATCTCTTAGCTAGAATGGAAGAGGACGCAGGGAACGCGACATAGCCTAGCCGGGAACCGGTGTAGATCAAAGGGAGCAGGATAATAAAGGGGCAAAAAAAGGTCAGAGAATCGCACGTCTCTTGGGACCAAAAAGTGATGCAATCCCGCGCACCGCCGTTACGAAAGAGAAACAGGGAAAAGAAACGGAGAAATCAAAGAGAAGCGGAGACGAGTTGTAAGCGGAGGATGAGCCGCTGTTCGGAGGAATTCGGTAAAGCCTCGAGAATCAGGGACTCGCCTGTGGAAAAAAAAGGAGAAGACTTACTTGAATGGACGCAGACGGGCTTCGACGCAAAAAGGTTTGGCGCAGCGCGTCTCCACGGATCCGGAAGCTGAGATCCAAAACCGCAACGGGACGAAAAAGGATGAAGAGTTCAAGAAGGTACCCTCAATGTAAGCTCAAAAAAAAAGAGAAAAAGAAGCGTCAGAGTCGTAAGTATCAAGCACAAGTCTGCTTCCAAGAGGAGGGGAAAAAACGTAGAGTGCCTGTCTACACAGAGACCGAGGCTGCTAATGGCAGAAGGTTTCCAGACGAAGAGAAAGGGACAGAGAGAAAAAGGCGAAGACGAATTACTCAGCGACGATCTAGATTCAACAATAGAAGATCAAGGAAGGTTCGAACCTAAATACGACATGGGAAGTTAAGGGCTTTGCGGCCGGGACTATACGGTAGGGAACCAACACTGGGACGGAAAGCTCGTAGCGTCGGACGGTTCTTCCCAACTACGGAGAAGACAAAAACCGGTGAGCTTCTAGGGAGTAAATCCATAAAGAGCATTTTTCGAGGCTGGCGGGTCATCAGAGCAGCGACCTCGATATAAAAAAACAACTTATTATTAGGAAAAAGGTATCTAGAGAGAGAAAAGAAACATGAATCGAGAAATAAAGCTCAAAAAAAGAGAGGAAGGTTGTGTGAGTCGATCCGTGACCTTTGAAGCCGGGACTTAAAAAGGGGGAAAAGGATCCGTCCGCGGAGGGAGTCCCGATGGACTACCGATCGTCCATAGCACAAAGAAAGAGGGGATGGCACAAGGAAGTGAAAATAGACGAACTCGTGGAAAAATCGAAGAAAAAGGGAAAGGAGATTCAAGGAAGAATCCGCGGAAATAGATAGAGAGACGACTGCCCGGGTCGTCTTGCAGCGCCGCGGAATATCTTAAAGCAGCGAGGAAACGCGTCGGTCAGGAAGGACGAGGTCCAAAGGGGGTATCGAATTCCATCTACGCTTACTCGGAAAACGAGGACAGAGACGAGTGGCCTAACAAGAAAGAATGAAAAGGAAAAAGCAAATCTTCTAATTCTTGTTGAAAAAAGAGGAGGAGGGCGAGCGAATTGGAAGCGATCGTAACTAAAACCGCTGGCGGACCGCCCAAGGGCCATGGCCAAAGGGAAAAAGGTCCACAACGAACCAACTTTAATCCGAGACGGGAAAGCGGCTCATTAACGAAGGCTGCTTCACACGCAAACTTTCGAGAAAAAGGAAAGAAACACGAGAGGCCGCAATCAGACTGCACCAGCAATGGAGAAAAGGGCAAAGCAAAAGGTCGTGCTCACGCCACGAAACAAGCAAAAAGACAGCAACCGAGACGAAAATTCAATAGGGAAGTTTCACTAGGAGTTCGGGAGAAGAAAATCGAAGACTACTCTTCTATAGATATCCACGAAGAAGGGCGTAAAAGGGCTCAACGTTATCTACACCGGAAGCCAGTAAACAAGAGAGGGAGCAAGGGCTGAGCCAGAAGAAGAAACAGACGGGTATCGACCTACTTAAGCCGAGCTTGGCGGTAGATGCAGCAAAACAAGACGTGCCAGTTTAGCGAAAAGCATGCAAAGCCCATAAGCGCAGGAGGAATCGACCTCCTAGGAGGACAGGGGAAATCCGAACGGGCAGCGCTTCTTGTTGAGCACGACCGGCGGTTGTAGCCTCGTACATCGAAAGGTACAGAAAAAAGACGCTATGGCGACCAAAGCTTGAGCAGCTCCTCAGACGAAAGTCGAGGGAAGGGAGGAGCGATACGGAGAAAAAAAAGCCTGAAAGAAGCCGACAAATCACCGTCAACGGGTCACGGAGATTAACGAGAGACGGGACCGAGTTCCTAAAAAAGGCGAAAAACATTAGAGGGGACGGACCTACAAAAAAATTCGAAAGGGGGGGGGGGAAAAACAGCGCTGTGAACGCTGAGGCGAAAGGGAGAGAGAAGTCGATCCCGCTAAGTAGAAAATGCGGAAAAACGCAGGCATCTTCGGGAACCGGAGAGGAGCGGTGCGAAAAAGGACCACTGCATCGTGCGACTCCTAGAGATGCGTAGAATAATAGCCTAAAGACTAAAAAAAAAAAAAGAGGTGGGGGGGGGGGGGGGGGGGGACGGGAAAACTCGAGAAAAAAGGAAATAATAGAGAATGCGTGCCGGGGGTCGAAAAGAAAAAGGAAAGGGACGACTCCAGCAGCTGAAAAGCGGGAATCTCTACTGCGATAAAGTAAGAAGAGTCTCCTGAAAGAGGCGGGGGGCGTTGAGGGGAAGACGAACTCGGCTGTGGTAAGAAGAAGTGAAATCCACAAGAAATATGCTTCGGTCAATAGGAGATAGGGGCTTCCTCGGGGGGCTTAGAGCAAGGCGCAGACTAGGCATATGAGAAGAAGATCTAAGAAAGGAATCTTTCAGGAAAGTTAGAAGAGTGGGTTTCGAGAACACAGTCCTTCCCCGTTCGAAAAAGGAGCAAAAAGACCAGGACATCAAAAGCACTTTAGCTTAAAGAAGAGTACAAAGAGGAAAAGGACGGCCCCTCGGAAGGGTGAGAAAAGTTTAAGGGCAAGGGAAAAGGTGAGAGGCCCCGCTCTATGGAAAATCGCCTCGGACCGGAAGAAGCGGAAAAAGGCTGCGACCGTCCGCTAAAAGAAGAGCAGAAAACACAATTTCGGAAAAAGGGGCACGAGCAAGAATGCTATGCAGCCGAGCACCGGAGCTGCAAGAAGAAAAGATGTCGGAGGCAAATGCGACAAAGGATAGTGGAGAAAAGGTATAAAAGGCCTGACCCGCAGACGGGAAGGCGCCGAGCCGGCCAGGACGTACTTGTCGAACATGGACAAAGAGGAGGAGAAAAGCCCGGCCTCTGAGACCTAGGGAAGAAAAACAGCGGCCTCCGATCAGGGCGAATCGGCAGCCAGGACAAAAAAGACAAACGCAAGCAGGGAACGGGGGGGGAGTAGCAGAACTGGCCTTCACAACAAAATAAGGGAAGGGGGTCATAGTGAACGCGCTCGACTGGAAGATTAAGGGCAGAGTTCAGATAAGCAGGGGGGAGAAGCGAAAGTCTAAACTCTCGACCTTGGACACGAAAGAAGAAGAAAGAAAGGATCGGCGATTGATCTTGCAAACGGGAAGGCCTGCTGAAGCCTTCAAAAGAGTAGAGAAAAGGGGACGTCGAAGGGATCTCGAATTGCGGGAGACCCTCGTCTGGCACTCGGAGGAGAAGAGTAAAAAAAAGAGACCGAAGAAGGGAGAAATATCGAATCTACTCCTCCAACCTAAGGGGAGGGAGAGGGTCCCTTAGAACTCGATACAAGAAAAAGATGGGGGGCGCCAACTTGTTTAAAGTGACGCGACAAGAAATAGAAGCATGCCCGAAGAACTGGCGCGTGGACAGAGTATACAGTCCAGAGGAGTAGGGGAGTCAAAGGTAGAGAACGCGATCCGTGCAAGGAAACTCGGCGTAGGAGTCAAGAGAGAAAAGTGGTGGGGCCCATACGAAAAGAGAAAAGCCTTCAATACCGGTGGGTCTGGGCGCGCTCGCATGAAAGGGAGGGTACTCAAACCGAAGCTCCAGTAGACCAAAGTGGGACCTTGGACGAATGGTCGATATCACCTGGAGCGACGAAATCTACTGCCGCTTCCTTGTTTTCAAGAAGGGATTGTATGTTTGGAAGCTAACGCGAAGCATTAGACCGATTCTTTGGGCGTCAATTAACCCGCTCAGGAAGGGGAGGAGGGCGGGAGCTGCCGTCCGACTTTGTCGGGAGAGAGGCAAGGACCGTCGTCGAAAAGAGAAACTTGCCCAGCATCAGGTTGGGTGTTGAGAAGGAGGAAATTGAGGGTAAGAAAAGCATGGAAAGAAGGAAAAGGCGCAATGCAAGGCTTCAGCAAAAAAAAAAAGATGATAAGGTGGAGGGTAGGCGCCGATTACCAGAAAGCCTCATCGGCGAGAGGGTAAGGGGAAGGGACACCGGGCTGCACTGTCGGGGCCCAACCAGAGAAAGGTCATGCCCTAGCAAAAGAAGTAGGTCTCACGCGAGAAGGAGCGAAAAGGCGAGAAGGGGCGACGACTCAGGTTTGTAAAGAAGGGAAAAGAAAGTAAAAAGACTTCTTGAAAGGAGGGACAGTCGGAGAGGTGGCGAATCCCGCCCTCTCGTTGCAACGAAAGAAAAGGGAAGTTCCTTCGTTGCGTTGGAGCAAAGAAAAAAGTGCGCCGTCGGCACTGGAAAAGCGAAGGGGGGGTGCGGCCGATGAAAAGGAGGAGAAGAAGCGCACCTTTGCGGATCCGGCGGCACAGAGGATCTCGAGAAAGCAAAATTGGGAAAGAAGGCAAGGTCCAGTGAAAGGAGCGCAGGAAGGGGAGTAAGCCATGCGGTTTTCATAGCCCGAATACTCCGGATCGGGAAAGAGGGAATTCAGCCAGTCCGGGAAAGGCGAGAGAAAAAAGGGAAGGGGAGGAAGGAGAGTACAGCGGACGTCAGATGAAAGAAGTTGTAAAAAGCGTGCGTAGAAAGACGGGGGAGAAATGCACGTTCAGCAGCTGGAATCGCGACGGAAAGCGGGCGGCGGCTAAAGCCCAAGGACGGGACTGGGAGGAGGAAAAGGAGCTCCCGCGGCGCGCCAGAAAGAAGGGAAAAGTAAAAAGAAATATCTCTTGAGAAGGCGGCAAAAAAAGGGCAAGAGAGAGGGAGAGCGGAGGGAAAGTCACAGACTCGATGTCCGAAGGAAGGGTAATCAGGATGAGGTGAGTAAGGAAATAGTCCTGGAAAAACAAGACGTCGCACGGGACGGAAAGGACAGCGGACGACAAAGGAAGTGGGGGAAGTCGCTAACAAATAACTGAAGGGAAGAACCGAGCTTAGAGGGAAGTGTCACTTGAAAATGAGGGTTCCCTCGAGGCAGGGCTGGAAATGCACCGGAAGAGGAT
>Ga0179593_1548101_pt1 | contig 13058 bp, 16 predicted proteins | sample CZODoug2_1_08_16_FD_185931 | JGI IMG/M metagenome (GOLD analysis project Ga0179593, IMG submission 185931) | Vadose zone soil fungal communities from Angelo Coast Range Reserve, California, USA - CZODoug2_1_08_16fungal (PacBio error correction) | ecosystem: Environmental > Terrestrial > Soil >...
TAGATTCTTTAACCTAGATGAAGAGGGGGGAGGTACACAGTTAGGGATGAAAAGGGGAGACATAGCTGTGGAGGTAGGTAGTAACGTTTTGAAGGGAAGATATTTTACCAATCGTAAGGGAGATTCGCCGAAGGAAAAGGATACACGAGCGGGAAAGGATTTATCCAGCGGGATGGGAAGGGGAGGGAGGGGGACTCTAGTTGCTAGGGAACGTTAATATTTTCCGTCACGGAATCCAGGCAAGGGGCCAAGGAGGATGGGGGCGCCAAATTGGTTTACAGAGCCTCGTAACTGAAAAAGCTTGGTCCGTTCGGGAGGGACGTCCTCTGTCTCTCCTACCGAGGGTCCAGGGCTCCGCAAGAGGACAAAGGGGGGGGATAAGGGGGGACCCAAAGATTACCTTGCAGGAGGGGAGAAAGAAAAAAAAGCTACGGTTTGTTCATAGGGGGGAAAGAAGAGCTGTCCCCCTCTATGCCCACAAATGGGGGGAGGGACATCCGGGAAGGCGGTAGGAAACACGAAGTTGAGGGGCCAAGGGAAAAGGAATCTTGGTTTCCCAGGGGAGAAGGCCAACTCTCTTGCGAAAAGTCCACCTGGGGAAATCGAAAAGGCATGGGGGTCCTGGGAGGGGAGCCGTTTCAGGCTGAAAGGACTCCTACATTTCTGAGAGGGGAGTTGTGCTCTTCCAAGGGGGGGAGTTAACGGGAATGAGAAATTTTTGGCCAGGCCAAAATCTTCCCTTCTGAGGGAAAAAAAGCCCCAAAATCACTGATAAAAGGGAGCGCCGAGCCATAGATTTAAAGGGAAGTTGATTCCTAGAGAAAATCTAATAGGAAAGATCCTCTTGGTGGGGACGCCGTGATTGCCAGGCAGATGTTTGGAAAAGAAAAGGTGCTTTTGCCTAAAAAAGGGTCTATCTCTCCATGTTCTAGAGGGGGGGAGGGGTTTAAGCATTGGGGGAAAAGGGGGGAAAAAAAAGAGAAAAATAAGATTGGAATTGAATACAGAAGAGAAAGAGAAAGCGAAGCGAATTTCAGGGGGGGGGCACCTATCAATTTTCCGAAGGGAAGCGGGACGGAAGTGCGGGAGGGGAGAATAGAGGTACAATAGAGGGAAAAAAGCGGAACCCTAGAAAAAAAAACCTACTTTTCTGGGAGAGTGTCCAAAGACGTTCGGAAAGGACGGGACAAGAACAAACCTCCACTGGTTCGCTCTGGAGGGAAAGGGGGGGGGAAGCGGAGGCACCCACCATGCTTCCTGTGCTGGGGGATTTCCTTCTTACTCACCTCAAGGGGGGTGGGCGTTGGGCATAGAAGGGGAAGGAAGGACGCTTGGGGGAACGCGGGCAGACTTCCGATGGCCAAAGAAAAAGGGGGGATGCCGAAAGAGGGGAGAAGAAAGTTCTAACCCAGAGAACGGGTGGTAAGATTGGGGAGCAAGCTTCGAGCAGGGTGGGGAGGGGGACAAAAGAAGTGTTAACACAGGCTTTTTACTTCATTCTGGAAAGAAGGACTCAACCCTCATGGTGTTCATATTCGGAGCTGGATCAAGAGGGGTTGAGACTCGCAACAGAGGGGGGGGCCTCAACTTTCTTCGGAGAATGCGGGTCTGACGTGTATCTCACCTGTTCTCCAATAAGGAACTGAAGGACGAAAGACTGTCACTAAAAATGAGCAAAATATCCCCTTACTAATCCCTTGGGGAGCATTTTCAGGGGAAGAATCAGGTCGGCCACTCTTATGCAGGAGGGGGGAATACGCCTAAAACTGACCATTTTATCTGGGGCTGATCGATAGGGGAAAGGGAGGGGGAAGGAACCAGCAAAGGCTCTGCAAAGAGAAGGGAGGCCTGTTCACTAAAAGGTGCTCCTTTTCAAAGCCGCGGGAGGCGGGTAAGGAGCTTTCTTCAGCATGCCGGGGAGGAGGAAGAGCGCTCTCAACAAAAAAAAGGGGAGAGAGATCTCTTCAAGAAAGTCATTGCTGGAAAGAGGGAAGAAGGAGGAGGGTGCGCTGGGGGGGGGGGGGGTGCTCGTCGGAAAAAAAAAACATTTGAACCAGAAGGGTGTTAATGGGGGAAGCAGGGAGCGTGCGATCGGGGAGGGGGGAGACACTGGTCCCGGAAGACGGTAGTAGAGGGGCCTACGAGGAAGGGGGGAGGGGGGAGGAAAGAAGGGACTAAGGTCTTTCAACTGATAGGAAAAAAAAGATCCAGGGGGGGTCCTGGTCTATTTTGATTCACGAAAGAGGGGGAAGGCTATGTCGCGAAAGGAGTGGAGTATGTGCGATACACTTGCCCGTGACGAAGAGAAAGGAGAGAAGAAGGAGGCGTCGCCCCTCTGGGGAAGATGTATTTACAGAATCGAAAAGGAGGGGTTCGCTAAAGGATAAGAAAAAAAGAAGGCAAGAGGATCACGATAGGGGTTTTGTTCCCCCTTCGTTGGGAAGAAAAATGCACCTGAAGCCAGCACCAAGGGGAAAAAGGCGAATAACTCTTTGGTGGCGTGTCCTGTTCCCCTCTTTTCCAGGGGGAAGGGAAGCAGGGACGTACCTCGTCCAACAAGCCGGTCATCCGGAAAAGGGAAGGGACAACGCCTAAAACACGCTCAGAGGAAGAAAGCATCTGCATTTCCAAAAGGGGGGGGGACCAAGCCAAGCGAAAGAAGGTGGAGGATGTTTTCAAAAGGGGGAAAGCCTCTTGCCGAACGTCTTTGGAGGAGACCTAAAAGTGGGGGTTGTCTAGTCATGGTTTTTTTCATAGGATGCGGGAAGGGTTAAGAATTACCTCCATTCCGTCCCGAGGAAGGCATAAATTTGGCAGGGGAACAACAGGTGGCAATCCATGGTTCTGCTTCGATTTGGGAGGAGGGGACGGCGGTATTCAAAAGTTTTTCGGGAATTTCTTAAAAACCTAAGCAAAGAAAGGGCGATAGAAAGGAGTTGATTGCAAAACAAAGGGGGGGGGGGGGGACAACATCTTCCCTGGCACAAAAAAAGGGGCTTTTCATCAAAAATCGGGAGGGAGGATGATGACGCTGTGGCATCGGCATCACTGAGAGGGAAGCGGACATCGGGAAGCATTCTACCCGAAAGTGTTGTCTATGTTGGGAGGGGAGGCGGACGCGGGGCTGGGGTCCTGGCCACCAAGGTTTAAAGAAGGAACAAGGCTCACTTTGCCGAGCCCAATACACAGGGAAGTCGTCGTACAATATTCTCAAAGAAAAGAAGGACCTGCTCCAGACAGAAAAAAAGAACAAGGGCACCTTTACCTTGACTGCCCCTGGAGAGAGAAAAAGGGGGGCAAAGGCTTTGAGCAACTGGGAAAAGACTACTTGTTATCAAAAAGGCGCAGTATGGGCATCGGAAGACAAGCCTGGGGAGGAAGGCATCGAACGCGGGTGTGAAAGGGGAGGAGGACTACCACCTGAACAAAAGGAAGGGGGAAAATCCCTTCCTTCATTTTACTCTGGAGGGGGAGTCCCTGTTGCGTTGGCCCGGGAAGAACGGGAAGCAACGGTCGGAAGCGACTAGTCCCTGAGGAAAAAGAAAAAAAAGGGAAGCTGGTACTAGGCTAAAGGGGGCCAGAATTCCTCCCTTTTCCTGGGGGGAAGGGCACAACCTTATCGGAAGATCGTCCCCGAACCATCATCAAAGAATCACTCTGTGTAAAAAGAACAAGAGAGAAATGAAAGTGGTTAGGTCCCTTCGTGAGAAGCGCAGGAAAGAAGAGAAAAACTCTTACTTCGGCAGATAGAAAATGGGAAAAGGACTTTATCTCCCCACGCCTTATTTCTCAAGAGGAGAGGGCGATTGGAATCTGTTTATTAAGAGGTGTTGCCAAATCTCAACAAAACAACGGAGGAGGGGGGGAGGGATTCTATTAACCGAAAGAGAAAAGAGGAAAAAAAGGAGGACATCATCTTTTTGGCGATAAAGGGGAAGGTGGGAAAGGGTCGGAAGAGAACATGTCATAGTCTTTACCAGCAGGTAGGCCGACGGAGATGAGAAGTGACCTGGAAAAATCTCAGAAAGGGGGGGGTGCTTTAATCCACTTTATTGAAGAAGGGGGGACTCTAGTTTTGTCTCGAGGGGGGGGGGGAAGTGAGAGGGACTCACGATCAGGGGGAAAAAAAAAGACAAGCCACTGCAGAAAAGAAAATTGTTTACACCAGAAAAGACCCACTTGGGCGGGAGAGGGGAAAAGAAAGAGTAGGTGGGGCCGACCGCGTTCCAGCTTCGAAAGGGGAAAAAAAAAGGCCACCGCCCAGGTGAAAAAAAAACCAGCCGTAGTACCGAAAGAAAAAGGACCATAAAGGGGAGGGGGTAGAATGTTTGGCTTCGCTGGAGAGAAAAGGCAAGGAAAAAGATTCCTCCTGGCAGGAGGTCCTGCTAATTGAAAAAAAGCCCACTTAATACCACTGAAAGGGGTAAGTTGCCTCACCAGAAGGAAGAGACGCTCCAGGCCATTCCCGGACAAAGGGGAGGTGTTCGTTCTGTGAAAATTCGCAGTGCTTGCGAGGAGGAAGAAGCGGAGCCTGTCGGGTATTGGGAGAGAAAGTGGCCTGGATTTATACTTGGTGGGAAACAGCGTCCCTTCGGAAGAAAAGGGAAACCCGGTGCAAACCAGCGCCACAAGAAGAGCAGGAGCACTTGCTCGCGCCACAGGGGTCCGCCTTTGTGGAAAAGGAAGGAAGAGCTTCAACAAGAGAAAAGGGAGGAGGGGGGGATGAAGCCGAAATTCATGGTGCCAAGGAAATTTTTGCTCCAATGTTTGTCCTAACCGAAAGGCCGATTGTTCTGATCGCCAGAGGATGGTGTGGGGGTTGGAATAAATTTGTACTGGCAAAGAAAAATCAGAATTGGGGAAATTTCATCAAATCGACTCGAAGTGCAGTGGTGAAACCGAGGGAAAAAGGAAAACCGTGCGGATCTTTACGTAATTGCGGGAAGAAGAAAGAGTACACTATACGGAAACGCAAAAAATAAACCAAAACCCAAGGGGGAAGGACATCTTGCCAAAGACGGGAAAGGAGGTAAAACCAAGAAAACATCCTCCAACTGGAGCTCTTAAAAAGTATTCCCCCTGATTGTTGTACATGCCGAAAGGAGGAGCTGAATCAACCGGCAGACCTAGAAAAAAAGGGGTGGTTTTGGGCGGGCGCATGTTCGCTGATGACCTGCTGGGAAGAGAAGACGTCCCGATTTCGAAAACGGACATCAAAATGCCGGAAAAGAAGGGGGGGGGGAACGGAAGTAGAACCCTTTGCTTTATTCGCAAGGGGGGCTTCAGGCCGGGTTTTCGGGTACGGAAACAATCTCTATCGGATCGAAAGGAGAAGCGCGGTGGATTATCCGTTGAAAGTCGACCGCTCAGGCCTTGTTTTGAGGGAAAGGACCTCCAAGAGGATATTTGAAAAAAAGGAAAATCCGCCTCAGGATCCGGGAGGAGCAAAGGGAAACGGGGAATGTAAACGTCACCGTAAGCCACTAAGGAACGGAAGCGCGAAAGGCAACACTTCTTCTCAGGAAGAAAAAACCTTTACCTGTAGCTTTTGGGAGTAAACGACATAGGGGGAGAAAGTAATCGTAGGCCCACGAGCACGGAAGGGGGCAAACTGGACCAGTGTAGCTGTGGAAAAAGAGACTCCCCATTCTTAAGGACGTATCTCCTTTTTTCACCTGTCGAAGAAGAGAAAGAGGGACAGATCCGGCTTCTTTGAGAGAGGATTCTGTCGGCCTGACGAAAAGGAAAGGGAAAACGGAGTATTAGTACAATATATATAGAAAGGAATTGCTGAAAAGAGCTCAAAGAAGGAAGAAAAGCTCGACGAACCCGGAGCATTTGAAACAGGAGCGAAGGAGGAGAGGGTTCCGTCAGAGAGATCGGCTTCCTTTTCCACCAAGAGAGCTCCCCTTGAGTACAGTGCTCAGGAAAGAAGAGGACAAAGGCCTTTAAACGCGGCATGAAAAGAGGAAACAGCTCCAAGGGGAGGAGATTTTTCTTCCCTGCTAAGAGGGAAGGAAAACGGCATTTCCTTTATTGGCGTCCGGTAGCAAACGAAGAAGACAAGGCCTCCCTTATCCTTGAGTCGTTCGCAACAAGGGGTGAGGAAGAGACTCTTGGGGTACAAAGTCGGGATCTGTCGCGAAGAAAAAGGAGGCGCCTGCAGTGAAAAAAAAGGTAAGAGATTGTGGTAATCTTTGTTACGTCCCGAACACCATGCCTGAAGCAAGAAAAAAGGGAAAAGGCGAATAACGCTGGTTCGCACGGGCGGGGAAAGGGTCCCCTCTTTTCCTCATGAAAGGGAGCGGAAAGGAAAGGAGGAACAACAAGCCGTTCCTCCAGGAACTGCCGCCTATGGAAAAAAACAACGGCACAGGGAGCGCGCAATCATCTGTCATGGGAAAAAATGGTTGTGAATAAGAGCCAACCAAAAAAAAAAAAAAAAAAAAAAAGAGGGAAAGGGGGAAGGATGTTGCGCAGGGAGGAAAGGGGGGAAGGGACTTCTTTGGCCAGCTGAAGTGGGGTTTTTGTTTCTCTGGGGGGGTTTCTCGTATGAAGTGTACCGGAAGAAAAGAAACAGGCGTGAGATGCCGCAGGCCGTGCGGAAAAAAAGGGAGGGAGCAATCCATTGAAATTCGAGGAGCGGTATTCAATTTTAAAATTCTGATGGGAAAAAAAAAAGAATTTCTTAAACCTAACAAAAAAAAAAGGGGAGAGAAAAAGCGGATTAGCAAACACGGGGGCAAGGGGGCAACAGGGGGCACATGAATTTGCTGGCCATAACAAAAAGAAGGAATTGATCGGCTTTGGAGCAGGAAGGAGAAGCGGACATCTATGGCTGTAAAAAAAGGAGACAACGGGGCAATTTTGTGGCGCTGGGTTGGCACAGAGCGCCGGACGCGGGGGTCGATTCAATCCGTAAAAGGGGCCTAGACCAGAAAGCGCCTTTTCGGCAGTACAGATGAGAAGGGCAAGCAGCCTGAAACGGCGGGGGGACCACACATGACCTGAAAAAAATGTGAGTACTTCCCTTGAGCGAGAGGGGGGGGAGCAACGGGAAACCCAGGGCAAGGGGGGATCCAGAAAAGGTACACAAGGAAAAGACTGAAGGGGCATCGCGGTTGACGGGGGTCTATCCAGCGGAGCAAAAGGATCTACCACCGGAAGATGGTGGAATTGGTAGGAGAAAGGCTTGTGAACTTAGCAAGAGAAAGGGCCTCTTGGGCGGATCCCTTTATAGGAAGGGGAGAGAAAGACGAAATGAAGGAAGAAACGCGAAGAGGAGGAGAGCATAAAGGGAAACAATTTGTCCAAAGAAGAGGAAATTTCTGGCTTTAAAAAGGGGAATTTAAACGGTACCTATCTCTGGGGCCCCCGAACCAGCGAAGGAAAAGGGACACCCTGCACGCAACGTGAAATCGCCTTAAAAAATCTCTATGATATTTGGAAAAAAAAAGAAAAAAAAAAAAGGATTCCTACTAGGGGTAAACAGCTAAAACTTGAAAAAAATTGGCACTTTCATCGCCCCCCGCTGTGTAGAAAAGGGAGAATCTGTGTAATCGGCGATGGGAATAGGGCTCAACACCAACAACGTAGTAGGGGGAGTAACGAAGAAGATTCTATTAAACGATTCAAGAAGCGATTAACAGATTCGCTGAGCGGCAGTGGAGACGCAGCTGGGGGAGGATAAGTGCGGAAAGTGTCTTCTGCCGACTGGAGGGGAAAGAAACGGCTCTTTCGGCGAAGGGCCCGGAAAAAAGAGAGGAGCTGGTAAGGTTTCCGTTATCCAGTCGGGGAAGGGGGCGTGCCAGGTGGACTCAAAAGGGGAGGGATTTTTCTGGGGGAAAGAACGATCATTTTGTGAAAAAAAGGAAAAGAAAAAGGGAGGCAGGAGGGTTCCCCAATTGTGGGTGGAAAAGGAGCTGGCTCATCTTTTGAAAAGGGGGGGGCCTTCAGTTACTCGTCCTGGCAAAAAGAGCCAGAGTCTTTACAGGGCTCCGCCCAGAGGACAAAGGGCCCCCCCCCCAAATCCATTTTATCATTCCCAAGAAGGAGAAGACCTCCAATTCCCCCGGGAAAGGGTGTTCCGGTGGTAGAGTATGCTTTTGCTAGCTGGATAGACCCAGGGTGTTGTAGATGCCTCCTGGCAAAAGGGGGAAGTCCATCCTTGCGCATGGGAAAGACCACGTAGACCACCAAGGGAAAAGAAGGGCTCAAAGGCTGCCAACGCGCAAAAGGGGCAGTCCCGGTCCACAAGAGAAATGGTTCATTTTGTCGGTCTGAGCCGTTGGGAATGAAATGGATTTGCTAATGATTGTAAAAAGGGCTCTCCTGTATGGGGAAAGGCCCCAGTTTTCCTTATCTTTTAACGGGGGGAAGAAAGGGTGGAGAAGGGCGTCCCGTAGGCCGCCTCCCTGTGAAAAAAAGAGAAATCTGCTCGGTGTCAAGTGCTCGCAAAAAGTTTCCGCGGTTGCGAGGGGGAAAGAAGATCATCCACATCTCGATCCAAGAGAATAAAGAATCTTGGGTGGGAAGCCGAATTCCAATGGTGGAACATGCGAGGGGAAAAAAAACTTGTGGCCGAAACGGCCGATGGGGGAAAAGTTCATTAGTGTTCGATTCTGGGGGAAGGTGTAAGCAATTGGGGAAAAAGAAGGAAAAACAAATTTTCACATTGGAAGAGCGAAAAATTTCAGAAAAGAGGTCATGGAAGGTGTGCACGAAGAAAGGAATGGAGGGCATCGGGACGAATTGGGGAGGGGGGGGGCAATAAAAGAGCAATACGGATAAAAACCAAAACCCCACCCTTCAAAGAAGAGAAGCGAAAATACTTGCGGAAAAGGGGCGGGTCCGAAGCCACTTTGAAAAAAAAGGGGGGCTCTTATTCCCACCATGAAAAAAGGGGGGGGGGGTCCCGGTTTCGCGAGTACTCACCGGCATCCCTCAAGGGTTGGGGGGGGCAGAGGCGGCAGGTGACGGGTTGTACGCGTGCAGACGGAAAAAAAGGGCCGGACAGAGGGGAAACAAGACAAGGGGGGGAAAAGAAAACACGGTTCGCCCTGGTGGTCAGGTGCATTGGTGAGGAGGGGGGGGAACGTAACAAATAATGGTGAAAAAAGAAAAGGGGACGGGCAGGCGCCGCAAAAAAGAAGAGCACGTCCTGTTTTGTACCTAGTGCGGGAGGAGGTAATAAAGGAGGGCGCACATATTTCTACAACGCCCACGGATCCGGGAGGAGGGAAAGGGAACTGGTAAAACACCGTCACTCCAATAAAAAAGAAAGGGGGAAGCGCTCCATCTCCGGAAACACTCCAAAATATCCCTTCATAATCCTTACAGGGGGGGGTCATATCTTTAACGGCATCCTTTGTTAAAGAGGGAAAAGAGGGAGGCAGCAGGCCTCCCAGGTGATAGTGCTGGACCAGTGTAAAAACAAGCCGCCGATCGCAGAGGGAAGGAGGACGGAACATCTCCCCCAAAAAGGGCGTTCGGGTTCGTTCGACGAGAATCCGGCTGCTTTGAGCTCTTGACATAGCAAGGGAAGGGCGGCGGAAAGAAAAAACAAACTTAGTGATTAGGACGAAGGAAACCGCCGCCATGAATTGCGAAAGAGAAAAAGAAGAAACGATCGACGAACCCGGCTGGCAGTGTGGGGAAAAGCGCCTCCGGCGCGTGGGGAGGGGGGGAGGGCGTCGATTCTATCGGAAAGAAGGACCAGTCATTTGTTAGGGGTTTGCTCTCCCCGGGAGGCGGTGCGAGGGAAGAAAGTGCGCACCGATGTCCGTTAAAAGAAAGTCCAGTTAGATGGCTTCTGAAGGGAAAAAAGAAGAAGGTGTTGCCGGGAGCGAGCCAGTTCTGTAGTTTGAGGAAAGGGAAAAAAAGCACCGTGGCCCGCCATCGACACCAAAGTGAGGCGGTCGCCCATCTGAAAAAAAAGGGAGTTACAGAGCCGAACTAGGGAAGGAAAAAAGGGGGCTCAGAAGTCAAAGGAGATCCGATAAGAGATTGTTTTTTGGTGAGGGGGTGTACGTCCCGAAAACCCGCTGAAAAAAAAAAATAAACGCTGGTTCAGGGAGGGGAAAAAGGGTCCTTGTTCCCCTCTTTTCCGGGAGGGGGAAAGAGAAGTCCAAGTCCACCAAGACGGTCATCCGGAACATGACGAGGAAACCAAAAACGCGCAGAGGATGCCGGGGGGGGGCATGGTCCACAGCAACGGGGATAACTTCGCAGAGCTAAAAGAGGGAGCAATGAACGCCTCTTGGCCAGGGACTTTGGCCACGATAAGGTGGTTTCTCAGAAAAAGGGGGTGTTGGGCCGTATGAGTGGACTCGGGGACTGCACCGCATTCTTCCCGATGAAAGGGAAAAGGGCAAAACTTTTGCGAAAAGGAGTCATCCAGTGAAAGGTTAGCGGAAGGTTATGAAAGTTTGAGGAGAAGTCCCTTGCTTATTTTGCTTCGAAGGGAAAAAAAAAGGTTCTTAAACCATAAGCAAAAAAAATAATACATGGCGATCGAACAAGGGAAACCCTGTTGTCCTGGAAGAAGTCTGCCTGGGCACAAGGGTGCGGGCTGGCAGAAAAGAAGGTTCAGGATTATGGAACGTGGAGCTATGATCAAAAACCGCGGACGAGAGGGAGGAAAAGGGGGGCACCGAGACAGATGGGGGGGGAGCGGGGTGCACAGGGAGAACTCTTTTGTGCCAGAAAATCCCGTTTAACGCAAGGCCAAAAAAAAAACAAAGAAAGCGCTCCCTTTCAGGCGTACAAGAATTCGCAAAAAGCAAAACGAAAGGCACCTACCCGGAAAAACCGACCACATTGGGGAGGGGGCCCCATGTGGAACGAGAAAGGGAAGAGATAGTGCAGGCCTTTTAGCAACTGGGAACCAGGGAAGGGTGGGGATCCAAGCAACTTCGCAGGGGACACCTCCTTCCATTAGAAGGTCCTATCCAGCGGGATAAAAGAAAAAAAAAGGAAGGGGAAGGAGGGTCATCCCTTCCTTCAGGGACGGGATTGAACTGGGTCCCCCTGGCGTGGGCCTCGGGTCTTGTCCCTTGATAACTGGAAAAAAGCGTACTATTCCCTGAAAGGAGGCGGCCAATCTAGTACTATGGCTTTTAAACAGGGGAAAACTCCCTCCGCCCGTGGGAAGGGAAGTTGGCACAACCTTATCGGAAAGCATCTGCCCCCGACCATCGGGAAACACCGGACACGAAACTTAACTCACTGACTTATAAAGCACATTAAGGAGGGGGGGGGATGAGATTTTTTTTCAGGGATCCGGAGGCCTACTCTTTTTAAACATAGTTCAAACGTACAGGCCTTTAATCAGAGGGAAATCCACTAAGAATCGAATCTTTGTATCGGGCGGATGGAATCTAGGGGGGAATAAAAATCTCTCTCAACAACCAAAAGAGAGAGATTCTGATTCTAGAAAACCCTAGATCACAGAAGCCATAGGGAGACAAGCTGGGGAACGATAAAGTGCCTTGTACGTTGTGAAGGGGGGAGAAGAGGCGAAGGGTACCAAGGCGTAAGGGAAGAAAGATTCTTCGCCGCAGAAGATCTATCGAGCTGGGGAGGGGGGGGGGGGGGGGGGGGAAAAGGCAGCTGGTTCCTTTGACTTTCAGGGGGAAGAGAGAAAACGAATGGGTTCGGGGGCCAGACACGATCAGGTTTGTGCAACAAGATGTTTGGCCGAGGAATAAAAAGGTACTGACTACCATAGAATTACGGAGTTGATTTAAGGGATCGCTGTCTCTCTACCGAGGGAGTCTCCGCCCAAGAGAAAGGTACACAGTGATCAGTCCCAAGCCGTAGTGAACCGGCGCAGGAGACCTCCAATTCCACAAGAGTAACTTTTTTCATGGGGCTCGCTGATAGACCCGTCAAACCAAAGGGGGCAGGGGCGATGTCCCATCCTGCGAAGGGGGGGAGCCCACGTAGACCACATGGGCAAAAGTCCTCCAACTATAAGGACCCTTTCCAAAGGGAGAAGGGAAAGGTCCATTTGGTTCGGTCCTGGAGCCGTGGGAGAAAAACGCGTTCTTTGCGAAGAAAGGCTCTCCTTGGAGGGGGGGGAGGGGGGGGAAAAGAAAGTTGCCTGATTGAAGACCTGGAAGGAAAACCCTCTTCCCGGCGGCAATGAAGGGGGAAAAAACCATCGCCCAAAATCTTCTCGGTGGGTCGATTTTCTAGCAAGAAAGACCATATATTTCCTCATTATAAAGAAAAACAGAGATCCATAATCCTGAAAAGAACTCCTCTTGGGGTGGTGGGGAGGAAATTCATTTTGCCAGAAAAAAAAAAAAAAACATTACCCCCGTGTTTTGCCTAAAGGATAACAGTTCGGTGATTTCTTTTTGAGGAGGGGGGTACTTGGCCAACAAAAAGGACATTAATACCGCAGGGAAGAGACGCGAATTTCAATGAAAAAGTGTGCAACACTCTGAGAGAAACGCACTTCCGCGTCAGGGGGCTTAAAGTTGGTCAGTAAAAGAGGGACAAAAAAGAGAAAAAAACCCATTGAACCAGGAAAAAAATTTTCTGTTCCTCATCTCAGCGGTTCGGGGAAGCTAAGGCGAAACATCCGCCACTGTTCGCTAAAAAGGGGGGGACGTTGGTTTTTTAGAACCCATGCAAAGAAGGACCCAACCCCATGCCGATGAAAAGAGTAAGCACCTAAAGCTCCTTTTAGGGGAAAGTGCATTCCTTATTACCTTCTTGTTGGAAAGGCCACTTCCGAGAAAAAAAACCTTTTCATGGGGGACCAGGACAAAAAGAGGAAGGAGAAAAAAAAGTTAATCTTCGCCCGGGTGGGAAAAAAAAAAAGTTCTTTGCAGGGGGGGAAGTTTCGGACGTAAGAAAGCAAAGTGACGTCCTTTGAAGGAAAAAAAGACCAACTGTTTCTTATCGGGGGACGGTTTTTCCTAGTTCTGTCTTCCAGGGGAGATTTGAAGATCCTCGAATCGCAAACAGCCTCACTGATAAGGGTGGCGGTCAAAGGGGGAAAGGGGGCGAAAAAGAGCGCACTAATTAACTGCCGAGGAGGGGAGGAA
>Ga0179593_1353365_pt1 | contig 13057 bp, 11 predicted proteins | sample CZODoug2_1_08_16_FD_185931 | JGI IMG/M metagenome (GOLD analysis project Ga0179593, IMG submission 185931) | Vadose zone soil fungal communities from Angelo Coast Range Reserve, California, USA - CZODoug2_1_08_16fungal (PacBio error correction) | ecosystem: Environmental > Terrestrial > Soil >...
GGTGCCGGTCACCATGCTCGCAAACTAGAAAGAAGGGTACGACACATGCTGCCGGACTGCCACGTAGAAAGCTGGTATCTATCATCGTAGACCAGCACCACAACACACAACCGGCCGAAAAAGAAATGCCCGCCGATCGCCGAATGGTAACATCCATGACAGAACAGAGAGCCCGGCGGACCACCCCTCGCTAGCAGGAGTGGACCGGTGTAAGTACGGCGGACGAAGTGACAGGAACACGTCGCGCGAGAATAGATGACATGGCAGGAGTCAGTATTGCAGTCAAGGGCCTACGCTTCAGAAGAAAATGCCCGAAACCACGACCCCCGCGGCCCGTAAAAAAAGGGGAGAGACAGCACCTGAAAACTCAGGGCCGAATGGCAAAAGGCGCAGAAAAAAGAGGTGGCTGCCGAGAAAAATAAGACAGAAGGACGAGAAAAAATGAACTCGGTGATGTCGGCCTAAGGGAAGGGGCAAATACGAGGATCGCAACGGGGGAAATCAACAAAAGATCACCCAACCCCTCCGGAAGTCGCAGTGAAAAACCACGCCAAGACCGGAACAAAAAGGAAACGAGGATCTTTTGCAACAGGGGGGACCCAAAACATTCCCGAAAGGGGGGAAAAAAAAGGAGTCAAGGGGGCAAGCGAGAAAAAGCAAAAAAAGTGTTAAAAAAACACGAAGCCCTCCTACGGGGAGGCAAAGTACAGACAAAGGGAAAACCAAGCTCCCGGGGGGCGGAACAAAAAAAAAAAAGCTGACTGAGAGAGGCTAATGGTTTCGGGATAAAAAAAAATCGCACTGACCAAAAGCGGGGGGGATTTGGGGAAAAAGTCAAAACCGCCGAAAGAAGATTCAACTAACAAAAACAGGCAATTCGCCCTCCGGGGAAGACACACTCATAAAGGCAGCGGGGAAAATAGGCGCCCTCAAAAAAAGGGGAGCAAAACCCCAAGGACGTGGGGGTGAGAGAAAAGGAACAAACGTCTTACAAAAAAAAAAAAAAACTTCACACAAATGGGGCGGAAAAAACTTCTGGAAGGCAACGGTTGACGAAAAAAGGACAGCACTCAAAAAAAAAACGGGATGAGAAAAGTTGGCAGTGGGGGGTGGGCAAAGCCAACTAAACTATCTCTCTCAGATAAACAGGCAAAAAAAGGGGAAAATGCGGCAAGGCAAAAAACCGAATTGAAACATCGACACAATGCGGCAAGGAAAAAAACCTTACGACGCGCAAAACTAGTGGGAAAGACGACACGGCAACCGGGGGGACCGCGGGGACGAAAGAAAATAAAAATGAAAACGCAAATGACAAAGAGGAAAAAACGGGGGTCAAGAGGGGAAAGAGAATTCGCCAAAAAAACCAGATTTCAAACACGGCGCCGGGTGGAGCCGGCCCCAAGCTTCGTTCAGCGACCGAGAAGGGTCCAACAAAAAAACTCATCTTAAGGAAATGGTCTGGGGGGGGATGGGCGGTGGGACCGAACCTTGTTTGGGGGATTCGCGCTCGCTTGACTAAACGACTCCACGTTTCAAGAAAAGGAGGGGGGAAAAAAAATAATACAAATGGGAACGAAGAAGGGGAGGAGCCCTAAGAAAAACGGGGCGGGGGGAAGGGGGGGGAAAGGCGCAGGCCAGACAAACTCGCCGCCCCAAAGAATAGGAAAAGCAAAAAATGAGACGGGTCAGGAAGGGGGGCGGGCGGATGGAGGGTGAGTAGTGCTCGAAAGGGGCAAGGGGGGGAGAACAAGCAAAGGCAACCGGTAGGAAAAATTACAAAACGAAGGAAACCATGGAAACCAGCGGAAAAAAAAGTGGTGGGTACTAACCGCCCGAAACGGACGACGCTGCGAACGCACAGGCGGACAAGAAACCGGAAGGGGAAAGGGGGACCACCTAAACGTTCCTAAGGGGGGGAAGTGGGGAAGAGGCCTGCTGTTTCAAAGGAATACGCTGGGGAACACGTGCCCGACCAACGAAAAAAACCCAGCCCATCAACACTGTCAAGGATGGGCAGAGGAAAAATAAAAAAAACGGGGAGGAGCGAGGAAAGGCAAAAGGGGAAGAAAACTGGAAACTCGACGGGAAAAAACCAAAAAAAACGGGGTGACGTAAGAGAGGCACCAAAATGGGGGGGGAAAACTCCTTACGAACAAGGGGGAACAGAAAGGAAAATTGCACAATTCGTGGGACGGAAAAAAAAACGCATGCGGTTGACACAACCTCATCAAACCAATTCCTGGTAAGAAGAAACCGGAAGAGGCTAGGTACGTAGAAACTAGGAAACGAAAAAACGGACACCGGACCAGGAGTGAGAAGGGGAAAAGGATAACGCACAAAGCAAGCCCAGATTCAGTGGGGTCGGGGAAAACGAGGGGGGAGACCTCAAGTGGGTCCCAAGAAATTTTTAAAACAAAACGGTAAAAGAAAAGAGAGAGACTGAGGTGGAGAGGAACCGAATGGGAAAAAGTACGGACTGAGCGACAAAACAAGAAGCGGTGGATCAAAGCATGAACAGGGAAGGTTTTGCAGAGGCCATCAAAGGGAAGGAGGTTGAAGCCAGGGAGGGAATCCAACAAGAACGGACAAAAAAAAAGGGGTATCGAGCCCTCCAACGGCGTCGTGAGGAACTCAAGGGAAAGGCAAGCGGCGAAAAAAAGCAAAAAAGGGACAAAAAACGCACAACGCCAAGGAAGTAAATGACTAACTTGCGCCGCCAATACGTATCTGGCAAGTCCGACAACCGAAAGAAAAACCCTCAAGTGAAGGGGGTGAAAGTCATTCAAGTTGAAACCGTCGGGGTAGACCAGGAAGAAAGACCAGGTTGGAGTGTTTAACTATAAGGCCCCGGTGACGTGAATACTAGGGGGGGATAGGGACTCAAAGAAAAAACGGGAAGAAAAAAAGCCAATAGGGGTCAGGAAAAAAGGAGGAAAGGGGCCTGGACGGTTTGCCATGAACGCTCGCAACGCGTGAAGGAAGGGAAGGGTTGCGAAAAAAAAAGACGCCAAGACCCTATCTTCAAATACCTAAACCACCGCGACCCTGCTGGGGAAATGGGGGAAACAAGAAGGGGCACCTGAAAAGTTCCCAACAAGGGAAAGAGGATGGACGGGGGGGCGTGGCGAAGCGACACATGCTAGCAAAACCACCGGGACTCGAAAAGCCAAAAAGTTGGAGGTGACACCTAGCCGAAGTAAAGGAAAAAGGCCGCAAGGAAAAACCTCGTCCAGGAACAAAGGAGGGAAAATCGGAAAAAAACAACCTACTTGGAACTCTCGGCCACCAAACCAACACCCGAAGGGGAGGGGGTCAAACCAAAAATCAGCCAGGGGTCATATGCAAAGACAATAAGGACACCAGGCCGCAAAAAACAACCTGTGAGAAGGGGGAGCACTTCAACCGGAAAAAAAATCCTACTCCGAGGGGGGGCAGAATCTTATCTCACTGGGCGCCGGTCGGATGGTAGGAGTCACCAAAAAAAAAAAACCCCGTGGGGGAAGGAGGAGAAGCCAGGGCCCCGTGCAGGCCGATTATCAACGGGCCAAAAAATTTTGACGTGTTCACGGAACTGAGCGGGCACCAACAAAGGACACGGTCGGGCAATAAAAACAAAAGTTCAGGACAAACTGCGTGGGCAACACTGAAAGCCGACCAACACAAAAAAATAACGGGCGGTTCGCAAACCACGAAAAGCACAAGAAAAAATTTCAGGTAGAGGAGCACAAAAATTAACGGTGGCGAGGGCCCAAGGGGGCCGGACAAGACCCCGCTTCAGAGCACAGCAAGACAGCGAGGGAGGGGTGTGGTACCACAGGGTCAGGGCGCAAGACCCTCTTTTGGGAAGGGGGGTGCGTGCCGGAAGAAACAAGAAACTCCCCCGGGCGTGTTTGGTCAAAGGCTGGAAAAAAAAGAGGGCAAACAACACCCCCCAAAAAAGTAAACGGTGACCTTTAAAATGTAGAGCGCGTCCACCCCAAAGACGTAATTAAACGTAAAAAAAACTGAGAAACCTTCGACCCAACACAGGGGGGACGGATACCTGGGTGGGTGGGTTTCCCGGGTGATCGGAGACATTTCCAAAACGGGGGGAGGGGCCAAAGAGCTCAGGCGCCCCCGTGCCAGCAAAAAAAAGCCGTCCGGGGAGACATTCCCAGGGGGGGTCGGGGGCTGGCAAGAGGAGGGGTAAAGACCAGACAGAGGGGGCCCAACAAAGTGAGAGGGGGGGGGAGTTTCAACCACGCGGGGGTTGACCAAAGCAGTCTACTGCGGGCCCAGCAAAGGGGAATGTCATTGACACCTCGTGGGCTGGTGGAAAAAGGGGGGCACAGAAGAGCGTTTCAAGATCTCAGAGAATCGAGTCGACAATAACAAAGTGGAAAAGGAAAAGAAAAATAAGAAAAAAAAAAACAAAAAAAATCTCCTGAGGTACCGCAAAGCGAAAGGGGGGGCAAGTACAGAAAAAGGAAAAGGTCATGGGACAAGGTCGGGCAATGGCACGAAAGAGGGGGGGAAGAGTTCAAAAAAAAACCCTAGTGGTGAACGCAAGAACAACGGGGGGGCCCCAGAGAAAAAAAAAAACCGCCAAAAAGCCCGAGCAAAACATCCCTGGGCGACCGAAAAAAAAGGCGACAAGAACGGTCGCAAGTGTCCAGAAAGTCGCTAAAACTGGGCCAAAATACCACATCGGGAAAACCCCTGGTCTCCGAATGAAGGAACTAAACAAAACCCCCAGGTCAGAAGAAACCAACGTTTTGCACATCGGGGAGAGGAAAGAAACAAAAAAGGCCGGTAAACCTGAAAAGGGGCGCTGCAAAGAACGGGTGTACAAAAAGGGCCAAACTCAAAGGACGAAAGGGGGGACCAATACGGGGGTTGGGTCACAAAAAAAAAAAGGAGGTTCTTTTAAAACGCGGAAAAGGTCAACAAAGGGCTTCAGTCGGAACACCAGAAAAAAAGGGAACCGAATACGCCTGACAACTGCGGACTGGTTCTAGGAGGAGGGGGGGGTCAGGCGTTCAAAAAAAAAAACTCTCCAAAAAAAAGGCAAATGGGACCTCTCCTCAAAAGTCATCCGACCTGGAAGGAGGATTCCGAACGCAAACGCAACGGTCCGCCTTCAAAGAGGTTGGGGTTCAAAAAAGGGGGAGGACAAAAAGGCCCCGTCCAAACCAAGGACCTTTGGTATCCCGCCGCCCGCGGGTAATAAACGCCTCAGCTGGACCGCCTACAGTGGAAAACGCACAGTCGGCCAAAAGGGGGGAACAAAAAATGATGCGAGCCGCCATGGGCAAGGAAACTCCTGCCCGGACCCCGAGCCTCCTACGACCGGAGAAAAGGAGAAGGAGGTCCCGGGGCCGCGGGGGGAAGCAAGACAAAAAGCATGCAAGAAGGGAAAAGGCAGGGTAAAAAGTCTGGTAAGAAGAAAAGCACAGGTGGGACACGAAAGGGTTTTGACAAGAGTGGCCGATCAGGACAAAGGCGGTGGGCCTGAAACAAGGGAACGGGCCGAGGGAGATTACTTGGGTCCTACTTTCGGCGAAGGGGGGGAAAATACATACGGGTTGCGTCGGACCACAGGGGGATTCACAGGGGCAAAAGGGGAACAACACGAAAGAGAAAAACGAGGGGAAAGGGTGGACCTCGACTTCATTGCACCTGATCTGGACGAAAGCATGGGGGATAAGATATGAACTAGGATCCATCGCCTTTGCTAGAATTCCTGCGCACACCAAAGCCTGTAACCGCGGGGTGCTAAAAGGAGTGTAACATGTCCAAACAAGAACCATCAACAAAGCCTAAGGTGACCCAACAAACAAAAAAAAAAGTGTTTTTTTTGGAGCGGTGCCGCAGGTGAAGGGCTATCATAAAACAGATCGAGAAAACCACCAAGAAGGGAAGGAACGCAAGAAGAATCGACACTAAAAAAACAAGGGGGGGGTGGGATTAACTGAACCTTACGTCACAAAGTGTCCCTTCACTTAACCCACGTCATCTCGGGACACACACAAGGGGCAGTCACCCAGCGGGAGACCTGGGGGGAGGCACACAGAGCGGAGTACTAGGCGCCAGGGCCCTCAGGGGCTAAAAAAAAACCTTGCAAGCCAAGAGGCGATGACCAGCCGAGGGCCAGGGGGGGAAGAAAAACCGAGATAACCAAAGGGGGGGGGGGGTGAACGCGGTTTGATCCGCGGGAGAACCATCAGGGAAAGGAAAAGGGGAAATGCCCACCAGAGAAAATTGAAGGGTGAGAGCGACAAAATCAAAAGGTTTTCACAACCGGAAATCCCGAGTTGCAAAAGACAAGGTCGCCTCACAATGAAGTGCGGCGCGAGGGGGGTAACCGGGAAAAGTACAGACAAAGGGAAAAAGAGTGGCCGGTCCCGTCACAACCTTACACAGATCTGGGCAGAGGGGAGTAGCCCAGTGTGCAATCGCGCAGTCCATGGGGCTGGGGAAAGGACAGACGGGCAGCGCCGATCGCACTCCGCCTGCAAATTCGTCGGCCCAATGCCCCGGTCGGGGGGCGCCCAAATGGAACCGCTTTGCCGTAAAAAGTGCAGCAGAGGCCCGTAGGGGAAAAGGGCAGGAAGGGCCAAGAAAAAGTGGGCCAAAAAAAGGTTAAAAAAGGAAATCGACCCCCGTGTCGCGCGCCCTCGGAACACACCTGGATCACTTCCACGGCAAGGGGGACGAGGGAGAGGCATTAAGCGCCTAACGGTGGGGGGAAATTCACAGGCACGGGATGCCAATGGCTTCTGAACGGGCAACGGCCAACCAAAGAAAGAAAGGGGACAAAGGAACAAAATTCCAACGATGGGACTAATGTTGGGGGGAAACACAGGAAAAGAAAGTTACAGACGCCCGCCATCGAGCACGGATCAAAGGTGGAAGGCCTGGTTATCATACACTGACCGCTGAAAAAGCAGGGGAAACCAGGCAGCTTTTAGAGAAAGGCAGGGAAGATGACAAATCTAGTAAACCTCCAAAACTCCACATTAAAACCGGACAACCCTCCCGGGACCAAAAAAATGGGAGGTTATACTTAACGGAGCAAGACCTACACTGGTCCCCCCGCATCCAACAGAAAGAAGGGTGTCACGCCGAAAGGAGGTTATTCAATGGGGATAGTCCCATCCGTGCCCTAAAAACGTGGGAGTAGTTGAATAGTAAAAAAAAAAAGAGAGATAAACAAAAAAAAAAAACCGAACCGCGCCCCGGCAGATTAGGTCTCAAAATTCGCTTTGCAAACGAACCGAGAAAAGACAGGGGGGGGGGAGCTCCACCCGACAGGGGGTCGCCGGAAAAGGCTGGTTGGGAGAAAGGCGAGGAAGAGGGCCGGGGGGTAGCTATTATTGGAACACAGGGATGGTCCGGAAAACGTCCCGGCGCACCGGGGGGCCTTGAATCGGAGGGAAGAGGGGGACTGAAGCGCAATAGGACTCCGACCATGGATATAGACATCTCGGGGGGGGGGACAAAAAACCCGGAAACCCGGGACTCTTCAAGGGGTTATCGAGCGAAATCAACCCAAAAAATTCGGTGGCAAGAGCCCCCCAACTCGCCTCTCCCTAACCGAGAATGGGGAGGAAGCCTTAAACGGGTCAGAAAGAATTTGAGGGAAAGAACAAGGTGGAACGGTTGAAAAAGACAAGAAAAATATGAAGGACGCAGACCACCGCTTCCCCCGGGAAGCAGGGGGAGTCGTATACAACTAAAAAATCAGAGAAGAAAGTAGAGAGGCGGGAAGGGGCGTACTATCGTAGGATCTGGTCAAAAAAAAAAAAAAGAGGGGGGGGATTCGTCTCACAGAAACAACTATTCAAGCGATGGCGCCGGCAAACAACCAGGGGGTGCGAGAATCTGCAGCCAAAAGGAGAGGGGGAAACAAGCCCAAAAGCCAACAAAAAAAAAACCAAAAAAACCAAAAAATGAGGGAAGGACGAACGGGAAACAAGTCATCCTAACGGGGAATCACGTGTGGAAAGAGTTGGACTCGGGGCTGCAAGACCCGAGACAAGGGGTGAAAAAATAACGAAGTGCCCGACATAAACAATAAAGAAAAAAAATGGGGACGGGGAGCCAAAAAGTAACTCTCAAGAGGAAAGGCGGGGGGAGTCGATCGACCGGCGGAGGAAATCCAGAGGAAAAGGAAGGCGGAAAACAACAATGACCACAGAGCAGGCAAAGGAAGTCTTCCTTAGCAGGCAGCCACAAGAAAAGGGGGGGGCCCGCTGAAACCGCCACTCGAGCAGCAAGGAACAGGCGGAGGAAAACCTGTTTCGAGCGAAGAAACGGCATCGAAACAAGTCCCCAATTTGCTCAGCAGGCGCGCCTGGTGAGGCCGCGAGGGCAACCGTCTTCCCCGTCCGAGTGAAAGATGGATCAGAAAACCCCGGGGGCACAACCTCAATCTTTAATAGAAAAAAGAAAAAAAACACGAGGAGGAGGGGAGGGAAACTTTCGGATCGATGCTCCACTAACGCGCCGGTAGGAAAAAAATGGGCACGCCACCGGCGCAAAAACATCGGAGGGGGGGCCAGGGGAAAGCGAGCAAGGTCTCCTAAAAATGAAAAAAAAAAAACCCAAGGAACAGAGGGGAAAAGAGAGATCGCAAAAAAATAAGATCTCTCAAAAAAAAAAACAAGGAGTGATGAGAGGGGAAAGAGGAAAAAAATACCGACAAGAGGCGGAATTAAAGCAGGAAAAAAACCGCTGAAAAGGGGAGAGCTGGTCCTTCACCCTAACGAGAACGAAAAAGCATGGCAAATCCGGTCTTCGCAACAGGTGGGGGGGTGGCCGAAAAGCCGCCGGTGAGCAAAGAGAAAAAAGCAGAAGGGAAAAACTCACAAAAGCTCCTGCTGGACGCCAGAGCTCCAAAGCCGGAGGGCAAACCGGAGCACCTTCGGAGAAATCAGCGTCACCAAAGAAGGACCGGCAAGAAAACTTCCAACAAAAAAAAAACCCGCGACGGAAAAGGAAAAACGGAAAGGCAAGATGACCGGGTGGCCCGACAAAAACCTCGCCACCCAAAACGAACCGCCCTCATATCTCACTCCTCCAGATCAAACAGGGGGACGAAAACGATCGGAAGGGAGGAATCCAAGAAAGGGCCGGGGGAATGACCGGGAAATACTTCAAAAAGAAGACTGGAAGGAAATGGCGGGCTAGTTAAAGGGGGGAGGCAGGACAGAGGTAAAGCCTAAAAAAAAAAAAGAGAAGACGGAAGAACCCATAAAATCTCTTGCGGTTCCCTGGAAAGGACCGTAAAAACCAGAAGGTCCTGTCATCTGGCAACCCAAAAAGAAGGACAACGCATTTGAAAAAACCAATAAAGGTGGCAAAAGGGGGCTGAGAAGCAAAAAACGTATACAGAAAAAGGCTGATTCAAGAGAACGAAGTCGACTGACGCAAGGGGAGAATGGGTCTGACATAAGGGATAAATCGGGTAAAAGGGGTGCGGAAGGCATCAAAATCAATGGAAGGGGAGGACACTCGCACCGGGGAGGGTTAAAGCCTGGGTAAAAAAAAAAAGAACAACTCCGGAACACACCAGAAGGGCCACCCAGAGGAACTCCAATACGCCGCATAGAAAAAAGGTCGCATACGAGGAAGACTGACCGACGAAAGGGAAAAAAACAACAGAAAAAAACCACGGAGCGGTGGTCGCGCCAAACTACCCATCACGGGGGCTGCAGGGTTTCACAAAACCGAAAAAAGTCCTTGAGCAAATGCAAGTGAAAACAAAAGGGAAAAAGAAACGGACATCCGGGAGGAAAGCTATTTGAGGCGGGGTTCCAAGCAAAACGCCAGCGGTCTCGCTCACGGAGGGAAAAAGAAAAAAAAAAAGATGAACGTTTCCTGTGTCAAAAAAAAAGCATGAGAGAACAAGGCGGAACCCAGGAATGACTCTCGACGCCCCCTCGGGTCGACAGACGCACGGCAACCAGCAAAAAGTGCACGGAAAAACAAGACTTGACCAAAAAATGAAAAAAAAAAAGGGAATGGCCGGAGGACGAGCGGAGGATCACAACATATGAGGCTAACACAAAGGAGTGCGACGAACCCACGCTGGAGGAAAAAAAACAGAAGGAGAGGTTTGTTTTGTTAAAGGAAACCAATCTGGGGAACTGGGGCGGGAAGACCACGGTAACAAGTGAGAGAAAACGTCCTTACTTTTCTGTAAAAAACTAACTCTACCACGTAAGAGACAGGCCGCGGCAAACACTCCACGGAAAAAGAAAAAAAGACATGCGGGCGGCCAAGGTTAAGAGGCGTAAACGCAAGGGGGGGGGGGACCAGGGGGGAAAGGCGACGGCCCCAAGACGCGAAAAACTACATCCGCACCAGCGCGGGGACGCTTCTAGGGGTGTGCGGGCGGAGGGGGAGGGGGCGGGTACACTCGAATTTGGGGGGGGAAAAATCGGCACGACAATTTCGATGGTACTAAAAGCCCGGGGGGCACCAGACTCAGCGCAAAGGTTTATAAAAATCAACGCCCCCTCAAAGGAATCCGATGCGGCGAAATTTCTTCGCGGACAAGGGGGTCGCCGGGTGGGTACCCACAGACGGTCCCAAAACAAAAAAAAAAAAAGGGGGGGGCCGTGGTCCTTTGGGAAACTGGCCGGGGCTCGAGGGAGAGTACGGTGGCCCGGGGCAAAAAAACGACCCACCTCGCCAGACCAACAAAAAAGGAAATTGAGGCAACGGGAAAAAAAAAAAAAGGAAAACGAGAAGGAAGGCCAAAGGAAATGCACCATTTTTTTGCATGCGACACACAAAGGTGGTGCAAAAGGAGATAAGGCCCACGGGCAAAAACATGGGAAAAAGCCGAAGAGCGAAATGGAACACGCACGGCTTCACGAGAAGTAACGGGGCAACGCAACAAAAAGGGCCAAGATGGAATAAGAAAACTTGGTTAAGATGAAGGGGCACATTGAGGAGGGGAACCTGGCCTTAAAAAGGAGGCAGGAAGGCGGACCTAGACGTAAAAAAAAACATTGAGAACATACAATCTTACTAGAGAGAGGGCGCAAAGCAGATCACACAAAAGAAGAGGGGAAAGGCGGAAAGGAAAAAAAACAAGCAAAAAGTGGAACAAGTAGGGATGCGGACTGGACAAAATATCTCTACTAGTAGGGTAAAGTAGCCAAGGAAGACCTCGGATCCAACCGGTCAAAAAGCTCTCCATAAGGTAAAACTGTATCAACCTGGAGACGGCAAATAAATCCCAGGAAGCGTTCAACTCCTCGAGAAAAAAAGAGGACCGAAAACCCAGGTGGGGGATCTGAAACCGCCCACGGGAGCAGGGACTTGAATAGAAAAAAGAAAACAGGGGGGAGGCCCGCATCAAACGACACTGGGTAAGAAGGGGAGGAAGGGGGTAACGGCCCCGACGTACAATGAAATCCCAAACAGGCCAAGCACCGGCTCCCGGGTGGAACGCAAGTTAAAGATATTACTAGAACCGGTCGAGTGTGGGAAAAGACTTAGGGAGGAGACACCAAAGCGTGGGGGGGTTCAAGTTGGGGGGGGGGACGGAAAAGCTTGTGCCGTGGAGCCTTCAGGGTGGGAGATAGGGCGGATCGCCAGGGAAAAGATAATCAAGGAACAGAAAAAAAAACGGTGTGGCAGGAGCAAAGGGGGGAACGAGTGGTGGAACAAAGGAAACTCCTGGAATGCAAGCGGCGGGGGGGAAAAAGATAAAGGGTGCGCAGGTGAAGAATCAACTCAACCCTCAACCCCGGCAAAGGAAGATGCGACAGAGGTCAAATCTGCGGAGCCACTTAACCGGAAAAAAAAAGGGGTGTTCCACAACAGAAGATGACCTTCACTGAGAAAAAATTTAAACACGTGGGGGACCGAACGTTTTGTCGATGTGTCCAAAAGCGACCAACTGGATCCCCCCGGGCTAGCCACAAACAGAGGGGTGGGGGGAACTTTGGGAAAGCGGCAAAAATTAAGGAACACGCCTCCCTCGGGGGAAGGGGGGAAAACACGAAGGACGGCACAAAAACGACTTGACCGAAACAAAAGAAAAAAAACGGCCGGCCACCCATGCTAGACACCGGGATCAAGAGAAGGGACAGAAGACCTCCAAGGAAAAAAACGCACAGAGTCTTGAAGACGCGTGCGTAAAAGAGGGGACGGGAAGAGGCCGACTTGTTAACGCGGTCGTAGGAAAGAAGGGAGGAGGGGGGAGTCAGGGAACCAGGGAAGGGGCGGAGAGCAAGGGTACAACGAACGGACAATTTGACGGAAAAGGGTTCCGAACGATTAAATCTATTCAAAAAAAAAACCCCAGAGGGGGGGGTACTCCAGGAGCAAACACCGTAAAAAGCAGGAAACGGGGCGTTTAACGGGGAAAGACAAAAACACAGCAGAAGGAAGAACGTGGAAGTGTTCAAAAAGCGAGCCGACAGTGAGTATCCAGGTGCTAGCAGGCCCATGCAAGGTGGGAAGTGCCACAAAAGAAGGAACACTTTTTTTGGGTCAGATACCACGGGCAGCCCAACATTTAAGCAAAAAAACGCGACTTTGAAAAACGGGTTGCGGGAGGGAAGGGGACAGGGTGGGGGAACGTGGGTTTTGCGCAAACGGCCAGGAAAAAGACTCAAACTACGGTATTGTTGGGGATTGACCACCACGATGGGAACAAGACGGACCGGAGACACGTAAAAGTGATAGCCCCAGGGGCACAAAGCGAGGGGTTCCCGGCACGGGGGGGGGACGTCGAGACAAAAAAAGTGAAGCAAAACGTTGGTGGCGGATGCCCTGGGGGGGGGGGGGTGAGGTCCCCCGTGAGAACGGAGAAACGTGACATCCGGTGGAGGGAAAAAAAAAAAGCTGCCCGGAAGCCCGTTGGCAACCGGATCGCAAAACGGTAACGGCTTCCCGGCCAAAAACGGGAGGGGAAAGGAGAGGGATCAGGCGGGCCAAACCCAAACGGGTACGTAATCACGGAAAAAAAAAGAAGGGTTGGAACCCGTCTTGAACGGAAGAAAAACGCCTGGCATACCGAGAGGGGAAGAAACGAAGGGAAGAGAGAGTGAAACGG
>Ga0179593_1448358_pt1 | contig 13057 bp, 9 predicted proteins | sample CZODoug2_1_08_16_FD_185931 | JGI IMG/M metagenome (GOLD analysis project Ga0179593, IMG submission 185931) | Vadose zone soil fungal communities from Angelo Coast Range Reserve, California, USA - CZODoug2_1_08_16fungal (PacBio error correction) | ecosystem: Environmental > Terrestrial > Soil >...
GGGCAGACCTCTGCAGTGGATGACGCCAATAGCTTGTGAGGTCTTAGGGAGGGTACTGTCAAATAGGGGAGGGGAGTGCTTTTTACCTCCAAGACTCGAGATAGGATTCATTATATAGAATAGAGGGGGATCGCCAAGGACGAAGGAAGGACAATCAAAGACGGGCAGATGTTGAGTGGCCCTGGGGGCATCGCTGATAAGGCTGCGGCTGACGGGGGATCGTATATGCCTTTAAAACGTGGATGTTGATTGGTGGCGGGAGAGAATCAGCCTTGGGGGAAGAGAGTCGCCGGCAGCTGCGACCGGACAAGAAAAAGCAGGGGGGTAAAAGGGGGTTGAGGAAGGGGCTATAGGGAAAACATGGTGCCGCGGGGAGGATGGTCGAGAGGAGAGCCCCTGGTTCACTTTCATACTGCAACGAGGGGAGTCAAGACAAACCCGTCCTCTCACAAAAATTGAACCATGGTATTAGGAGGAGGAGAATAACCGTGGGCCCGCCCGTGAACCAAACCCAGTTCCTCCCAGGGAAAAAAGACAGAATGCTTGGTCGGGGGGAAGGGGAATTCGGGAACTTCTATCCGCTTCACATGCAATCGGGGGAGGACGGCGGCCGCTATTGCTGCCCGGATCAAGCAGCAGGGAGAGCAAGATTCTCGCGAATCGGAGTAATGTGGGCAAAAGCGGGCCGGGTGGATGACGCAGAGTCCCGGTCTGTTGGGAAGGAAGAAAGCAAGATGATGGAAGGAGGGTGACGGTGGAAATGCGGCGCGCTGAGCATATACCGGGGGTGCGGGGATGGGGGGAAACCTCCTTGTCGAGCCCCCGGCCGGCCTGTGTGGGACGACCGGGGGGATGAGAGGGCCATCTGCGAAGAATCTCTGAAGGCATCGCAGAGGAGAGAGGGAGAAGATGCCCGCCGATTCGCGGCCTTGGTTCTATCTATCAAAAAAAAAGCAAAAAAAAAACACAGGAAGAAAGGGGGCATAAATATCATTGACACCGAATCATAGGAAAAAAAACTACCCCACCAAAAAGCACACGAGGATGGAGAGTATTTGTACCGCCTCGGGGAAGGGAACTTAGATCGGATAGTTGCGGCGCCTGAGCTGCTGAGAGATAAGGGGATTCGGCTGGGATAGACCGAGAAAGGGAGTTTACTCTACCCCACGATCGGACGGACGTGACGAGACAGCTACCTCGTCCAGATAGCGAACGGCTACCCCCTACACCAACATCGCGTGACTCGTGGAAAAGAGCGAAGACCCCGGCCATCTCCACGAACTGGATTTACAATCAGAAAAACAGAATTAGTGGTAAGACAGTGGCCCTCTCGCGAGAGAACGGCATGCAGGAAAGGGTGACGAGCCAACGCGCGTAGATTTCCACTAACCCAGACTCTCCCCAAGACCTGTACATAAACGAAAAACGAGCAGAGGCAAGGCAATATCTACGGGCCTCTCAATGAGAGAGTGGAAAAAAGGTTCTAAGGGCAAAGTCAAGGACGAAAGACCTTCCGGAATGTTAAAGGAGATCCTTAATCCACAGCCTCGTCTGCTGTGTACTAATGGTGTTTTTTTTTCGGTCGAGTGGGACCAGGTGGCCGGCAGAAGCAAGCCTGAATTGCAAGGGGACGACAACCGGTGAAATGTTGTGGGGGCTTACGGGTTTGTGACTAAAGGGGGTAACTCTGGGGACGGCAAAGGAAAAGGCCCAAGAATAATCACGGTATTCGACGGCCGTAGGACACCTTACCGGTGCCGGGTGAAGGGGCATTCGGGTGATTCACGACTGCGAAGGGGAATCGTCTTTTATTCGGGGTGCGTCCCACGCCCAGACCGGGAGGCGAGGAGATGATTTCGTACAGCATGACATCTCCGAAACGGAATCGGGAAAATCCCAAGGAAGAAAGGGAACAGACTTGCGTAGCCCTCGAGACGAAAGAGCGCGCGGTACTGAGGAGGAAAACCCGCGGGAAAAAGCGTGTCTCGCTCGATCAAAGCAAAAACGAAAAACCTAGCAGTCTTAAATTACAAAAGCAGTAGTCTTGGGATCCCCGTCAGGGGGGGGAAGTCCGCCGCCAGCTAAAGAGACATACAGGAAGGGAACGGCAAATTTAACCACTCGCACAACAAGGAAAGAGAGAGAGAGCGCAGTTTCCTGAAGGATGAGAGCGCTGCGGCGACCCTGCAACCGGAAGGAGACAAAAATTTATCCATAAGTGTTGAGAGACGTGGGCACGGGTGGGAGGGCTTCTTATCGTCGACACGGGTCCGCGGTCGAGCGCGGCAGAGCCGTCGCGGATCGACCGAGGGATACGAAAAACGAGCTTGAACGGTCGTCTGTGGTAGGTCCTGGGTCGTTCGGATAAAAGGGGCGTAAGAATAAGGATAGACGCAAGCGCCTAAACGGCTCTCGGGGAGGAGTGACCACAACGATGACGATGAAAAAATGCGCAGTGGTAGAGCACTGCCACTCTCTATCGTATCGGCAACTTCTAAAGGGGGGGGTCAAGAAGCGAAGAACTGCGCCGACTACGTGTGAATGGGGGGAAGGCGAAGACTGGACGGTACACAGATTTCATTTCATTCACAAAAAGGGAAGCACAACCGCTTCGGGTGAGTCGACGGATACCGTTCACGTGCGCTCACGTGGGCGGCCAACTGGCAAATCAACGCCTAGCGTTATAATACAGACAGCCATAATTGCAGCAAGGAAGCGAGAGGAGGAATGCTTCTGGGAGTTCTGGACCTTCGGGAATTGTCAACTGTCGTCAGACCTTGACTCAGCGTCAGCGGTCTGCGCCGTAAGCGGAGAAAGAAAGGAGATCGGCGGGAAGGTTATTTAGGCCTAGGGATTCGTGAACCAAAACGCCTTGGACGAGGGTCAAAGGTCACTCTAGCGGCTGGCTTTCCGCAGCGCCACTGAGTCCAATCGGCGGTTTTGATGTCCAACGAAGCCCTTGATGCCTGCTCTGCACCCGTGCCAAGCGGGAGGGCGTGCTGGGTCAAAACAAATTACGCGGCGGAAAGGGAAGTCGTGCCATGCGAGACCGGGGAAAGGCCGGGACTTCGGGTTCGCGCTTCAAACGAGATACAGAGAATGCCACATTCTAAGCAAAGAGGCGCAGAAACCGCCCCCAACACACCACGGGAAAAAAAAAGAAAACAAGGGTACCGCAACTGGGGTATAAACACTACGAGAGGCCTCAGGGGCGCGTCATCCTGTACAATGAAAAAAGAGGCAATCCGGGCCGCAACAAGAGACGCAGGGGAAGACCAAATCTCATCTCGAAGATGCATGTCCGGCCGAACGACGCACAGAGGGCTGAGAAGGGCGGTCATTACGACCAGGCGGAGGGTAAGTCCATTCACAAAACGAAAACAGAACACGGTACTCAGCTCAGCTGCGGAAATTCTTCACAGACGAGGCTCACCTCCGAATGCGATCATAGCCCCAAAAGGGAGGTCAGAGACAACAACATACCGCGGCGCTCGCTTACCAATGTACGAAGCGAAGGCGGGGAGAAACCGGGCGCGAAGGGGATAGTCTCCAAGGACTAAGATCGCAAGAACTCTTTGCGATCCGAACGCTCGCCGACTGCCTGTGCGCAGGGGAAAGAAGTGGGTTAGTGAAAAACGTGCGGGTCATGGCCGATTCGCACACTAATAGTCACGAAAATGGCAGTCTGTGGGGGACTGCGTGGGGAGGCGGGCTCACACAAACTCCGTGCACATCGGGCTTCCGGTTCTCGAAATCGAAACGGTGCCTGCCTTCACAGTTGTGGAAAAGGCTGATCATCGAAAAAACCAAGCAACCAGTCCAAATTCGGCTCTCTTGCCGCTCAGCAGGCCTCTCGGGTGCCCCTTACAAGAGATGGAAGGGAGCCCCAGCAAACCACAAGGGAAAAAAGAGCACGGAAACCGAACAACGAGCCCGTAGCCGCAGCGTACATGGAAGCGAGCACCCCTGTACGAACGCCCCACAAGTATTTGATGGTGTACAATATGAACGTACGACAATAGGGTATAAAAAAGGTAGCATGAATCTATATGGAGGAGCACAAAGGGAGGGTCACCTTTAATATCGAAGGAAAGGACAAGAAAAAGAGAAGAAACGCAATCATCATTAAAGGGGACGTCACAGACATAGGTCTGAAAATCTAAAATAGACACCACCACAAGGTGAAAGAGATAGAGGGGAGTTGCGAAAAACCTGCAGGTACGCCCAATGCTGCCACATTGAGGGTCATTTTCTTGCATCAACGCGATATTAAGAGGGGGACCTGACTCGATATAGATTCAGGCTAATTTGATATAGCGATAAAAAATCGGCATCGGCATCTAGTTACAATCAAATAAGTAAATGTTGGGATGGATAAGGTGGCTCGCGGCAAACGTGCGCGGAGGAAGAAAAAGGGAGAGAAGGGGGCGTGGGGATTTGTGGGGGGGGGTTTTGGCTGAAGATCGACCCGAATTCCTGGGTAAGGACCAGGAGTAGGAAAAGAAAGCGAAGACTAGCCGATGGGTGTTGAACTTGGGGGTGTTCGGTTTGAAGATGAGTAGATCAAAAAAGAGGGGGGGCCGGGGAAAGTCAGTGTCTACCGAGCACCAGGAGAGACAGAGGGGAATCAGGAGTGCAGAAGACCGCAAGAGCAAGAAAAGACTACTCCCATGCGTGGACTATTCTAGTGCCGCGAAAACGAAACGTCCCGGACTACTACCCCAGTGACGCCCTGCCCCAATGAAGCATCGGGTCGGTGGGAACGGTTTCTTATATGAGAAATAGCTTCCCGTTGACGGCTAAGGCCGGTGGACTCTGCGTCTCAAGGATGGCTCACCACTTTTGGGGAAGCAGCCTCGTCGGCATGGGCCGAATAGACGGAAACATGCGGGGGTATGACCTCCCTAGAGTGTGAGAGGGCCCAAGAAAGAGTGTAAGTTGAAACTCGTAATAATGGCTCAAGAGAAGAAAGAAGACCGCGCGGGTCAAGCAAAGGGGAGAGCATCAAAAGCACGCCTGAGGGGTCCACAGCCTCAGCTCTGTCGACGAAGCCTCAGGCCGCGCGGGAAGAGAGGAGGGTGAGAAAGCAGTCTCCTTGAAGGGTGAGAGAAAGGTGAGTTTTGTCAGGACAAGCCGATCAGCCCCGCAGGAAGGGCGTGACCTGCAGTGCCGGTAAGGGTTACTTTCTTTCAACGGGTCAGGAAGGCTCACTGCAGTTACGAGTATGGGTTCCTCAAGATCTTCTGTAGAATTGGCAGGCATGAGTTAATACGGATGCGGGGATCGACGCAACGGCTAAAGACCGTTAAGAATCAAAAAGAAACGACACTACGGCAAAGCACGTCCTAAGTCCGACCCCTGAAACGCCAGAGACAGTGCTCTTGTTACGGGAATCGGCAAGATCAAATGAAAAAACTATTTAATAATGGGTCATAAAACCTCCTGGTAGTTGTCCTCAGTGGGACGGAGGGGAAGAAAGGGGACAAACGCGCTAAGAAAGGGAACGTGACATATGCCAAGCGGCGGAGGAGGTTGGCAGAAGCAAAATCCCCTAGCTTTACAAAAACGGCAGAAGATCCTGCCGAAAGATAAAACTGCTAAGGGAAAAAAGGACTTTTCAAACTGTTCTGAACCGTACCAGGGAATTCGAGTCGTCCAGGGGCCATCAGGCGATCCGCAGATCAGGAAAGGCCAGTCGTGCTGGCCGTTCAGGGGGGACTGACGATAGTTTGGAAGTTGCCAGTTTGCAACGGCAAAATCGACGGACACGCAAATGATGCCGGATCCCCAGGAAACTCAAGGGGACAGGAAAGTTTTAAGGGGGGGGGGGATCATTTGTGACGAGAATGCGTAACGCTGTGTGAAAAAGGCCCAGTGCATGCCCATCCCCGGTAAGGTCGGGAGGAAGGGGAAAAGAAGGGAGGAATCACCGGGCAGTCTGGGGTCCAAACCGTTTGGGCCGAGAAAGACGGGCCGCTGGTGGATCCGTGCGCGACCTGGGCGCGGAGCTTAATCGGTAGTAGGGCGAACGACCAGAACCCTTGTGGGGGAGGTAGGTGGTCCTACTTAAGCGAATATTCTCCGAACGGAAATGCATCCTCCCCAAGGAAGAAGTGGAACGCTAAGGTGAGGAACAGAAAAGAGAGGGGGAGAAGATACGTAGGAAGGACTTCTCAGTACAAAACGACCAGATGTTCTCGCTCGATAATCGCCACCCACGCTCGATGAAGGAAAAAAGAGGGGAAAAGGGTGAGGAAAAGGTGGGACAGAACAGTACTGGTCCGAGCCACAATCTCATCGAAAGGAGCATGAAAGTCTCTAAACACCACAACTGCGAAAAGCAGCGATGGTAGAGACGGAGAGGGAGGACGGGGAAGCATACACCACGTTCTTGCACCTTGAGAAAACTAAACACAAATGGGGTTGGGGGGAATTTCGCGAGCGTTCGGGTCGGAAGGGGAGCGAAACGCGAACTCTGTAAAGTGTTCGTCCAGTTACGCAGGAATAAGAGTATCAGGGAGGGGGGGAGGAGCTCAATTCCACCTTTTCTTCAAGCAGGTGATGTACGATTTCCGTATCCAGCGTGAAAAGAAATGAGATTCCCAGCACGGAGCCTCCAGCGGCTCCGGGCGTTCGGGCGACTAAGAAAATTAAGATGACCTGCGAAGTGGAGCCGTGGAAATCAACACCCCGAACATGACAGGTCTTTATAGGCAACGGCTAAATGTCATACTGCGCAAATGAAAGGGGCAGAACGAAGGAGGAGTGCGGGCGAAGAAGACGTTACAAAGAAGTTACATTCATTTCCACAAAGGAGCACCGAAGGAGAACAAGGGGGTGGAGGCGAGGGAATCGGGAAAAAGCGTCGTTGCCGTCTGGGGATTCGGCCACAAACTCGACGAAAAAGGTACAGAAAGCAACCTAGCCAGCCTAAATTCCGGGCTCAGCAGCGCTATGCGGGTCGCCTTGCAGACCGGACGGCGTAATTGGTAGAGGTCATAATGGTTCACTCAGGGAAGGAATCGCCGTATCGACAGAAGGAGGACTGGATTCGTTATGAACTAATTGGGGTTAAGGGGAAAATCTTCAATAAGTGTGCTATGAGGTCACGGGCCTCAGAGCGGAGAACCTTTCGAAGGGACCCACTGATACAAAAAAGGCGGTTTACTGTTCACTCAAAGTTCGTGGAAAGGGCAGGAGAAGCTTCCCGAGTGCAAAAGTACGCGTGAGCGCGTGCTGGTTTACCACTTCGGAAAGTTACTAGGGAGGGCCTTGTCCAAAAAAGGTGAAACGGCCGTTCTCCGCGGGTCGAATTCAACACGAGAGGGGGAGGGGATCAGACTTCCAAGAGATACATCAATCATCGACGGGGAGGCAAGGAAACAAATCCGATACCGAGCACAGTCCCTAACGTCTAAAGAAAGGAAACGGGGGGGCGCCGTCCTCGTAGCGCGCGGGGTCAAGGATCCAGCTTTGTGTCCAGAATAACCTCACGGCGCATACCAGAAGCCGGGAGCGAGGGACTAAGGACTGAAGAGAGTCCTTGCGCTAAGATATCTGTCTCCCAGGGGCTTATAAGGGGAGGGTGCAGGAACACCGGAAGGGCGGTTGGATGCAAAAGGAAGAAGGGGGGCGCAGCAAAAGGTACTTAGGGAGAATACTGCTCGCATTCATCATACAGTTCCGCACCCCGAAATCGACGAAGTGCTCATCCACCACGACTCGGTTAGGTCAGAAAAGAAGACCAACAGCAAGGGAGGGGGGGGAGGCTCAAGGGGACATTCGCCATGCAGAGAGTTCGCGAGGAAGTCTTGGAGCGGGGAAAGGCGGGCGGGGGGAGGACTGAAATATCCTACGAACTGTACGAAATCGCAACGGGGGGAAATAGGTTGAAATGAATCGAAATGCTCTCAAACGTACCAAAAGATGGAGGGGCAGGGGGGGGAGCCTTGGGGGAGAAAAGGTGTTTATGTTAAACGGGCAAAAAGGGCACGTGCGTTCCGTCATATAGGAAAAAAAGAGGGACATAAGTCTCTCGGGGCATAGGCTGACCTCTCGCGTAATACAGACTTTCCATGGAGAGAAAGGTCGAGGGGAGCTGAACGTCCTTCCTTAACAGGTTTTAGACGCAACCAACCGACAAAAGTTAAAAAAAAAAAAGGAGCTGAAGAGTGCCGGATGCCGCAGAAAAGGAAGGGGCGCCCCTTACAAGGCGAAGGTTTTTCGAAAACCCACCAAGGAAGAAGAGAAGGGAGGAAATCAGCCAACGGACTCAACACGGTCAGCCCGGGCGAGCCAAAGGCCTCACGAAAACCGCGATTTGAAATTGGGTTGAGTTTAATTTCAGGAAAGAGAAGAAAAGAAGGTCAGAAATATGAAGGTGGAAGGGGAATGAGTATATAGAGATAACCAAAGGGGTCGAATATCGAAAAATATGGACTAGACACCTCAAGGAATTATGAATCAATCCAGCAAGGTTTCGGCGCAAAGCATCTCTCTCAACCCAACGAGATGAAAAGGAGAGGCCTTGCGCAGAACCTCGCCTATTACGCGCCATAATGCAGAGAATGTCTTCAAGAGGGGGAGGGTGAAGCTTTGGTCGAAAAGGGAAGCTTGGACCCGACATGGGGGTGCTCACTAATATATAGATTCAAGGGCGAAATTTATAAAAATGGTATATCGTAAACTTAACAAAAAAAAGTAAAGGGGAAGGGTGGGAGGGAGGGGAAAGGTGTAGGAGGAGGAAACCGTGAGGAGGAAAGACGGGATGAGCGGAACCGTACGTTTGATTTGTGGTGTTGGGAGACGGGAGCGGGGGAAAAAACAAAAACCCCAGGACTCTGTAGAGAATAACCGGCGAGGAGATGCGAATCGGGAGAAATGTAACGTGTTCGGTTGGGGGAGGTAAAATCGAAACCTGGGGGCATGGCCGGGCAAAAGTTGCGATCGTCGAGGAAAAGGAGAAGAGGGCACGCTAGAGTACCGGGAAGGAACCCGCAAACCCCAGCTACTGGCCCAGGGAAATTCGTATTGCTCGAAGCCACGGGCCCCGGGAACACAAAGTCCAAGAAAAAAGGGGGGGCAGAGAGGTGGTCGGTGAGCTGTTCGTGACTTGAGAGCTACGGCAGGATCGTAAGCCCGCGAATTTCCTCCAGCGGAGGGAGTCAAGGAGGCTAGGTAACCTGCAGTGGCGAAGAGAGAACGCTGGTGGTTAGTACCCTCAACTGAGGGGGAAAGAGGTAATAGTCTGGATTTCCAGAAGGTGAGGGAACGGAATTTAAATGCGATGATGAAGAAGGACCTTACGGCTTTTCAACTCCGAGGGGAAAAGAAAACCAGTCCCAGGATAGGGGACTAACCTCAAAGTTAAACGCAGGGCCCTCACTGTGCCTATCTCCGACGGTCCGCAGAGAGGAGGAGGAAAGATGACAAGCCGCTGAACTTCCTTAAATGGTGAGTGGATGGAGAGGCAGACGAGAGGGGCTGTCATGAAAAAAAGCAACATGACCCGTCCACTCGAGGGGAGGGCCAGAGAGTGAGGGTGCACTTTAGAAGGTTAGGAAAAACTGGATGCCTCTGCAGAGAAGAGCGAGTCTGGCGAGCTATGAGAAGAAGGAAGGGGGTGGCAAAGGCGGATTGCCTCGGCGGTTTAAGCTACGCAAAACCAGAGCGAAAAGAGTGAAGGGCTCGCCCTTCACTACCTCGTCCAGAATCCGAAAGGGGGGAATGGGAAAACAAAACAGAACCTATCACCCATAAAGGAAGTGACATCAGGGAAGGCGTCGACGGGCCATTCCACGAACGTAGAAGTGGAAAAAAAAAAAAAACGAACGGTTGGGGTACTCAGTGGGTCCCGAAAGAAAGCCATCGCCGCTCTAAAGAGACCGGGAATCATGCCAAAGCGATATATGGAGGGAGACAGAAGAAGAAAAGTAGCCTTACAGAAAAATCCCTACGATAGATCGACGGACGCAACGGTCTGCAACCCGCGTAAGGAGCGTGAAAAGGGTCGGACCTGACATTCCATTCTCGCCCGGCCCTGGAGGGGGGCAAAGTCTAAAACATATAAGAAAATTAGCTGGGAAGTACACTGTCTGTGTCACTATTTGTGAAGTAACGAGAAGCTAGGTGGGGGCCAATTGCCGGCAAAGAAAAACACGACGAGCGTGCAAAGACGCATGATGACGGAGCGCGCTCAAAGACTGGGGACGAGGGGTATTGCTCGGGTTTGTGACTGAAATGGATGCGTAACTATTGGGGTGCAGGCCCGTGAGGCCAACATCATCTGTCCTGGAAGGGGCGGACCTAAAGGGAAACAAATTTAAACGTGCCTATAAGATGAAGAAAAAGCGTGGATGAAAGGCACACACTTTGCAATCGAAGTTGTATAGGGCAGAAAAAAGGGAAGAGAAAATTTTGTATTGATCGTCTAGAAAGCCGAATTCATAAGAGGATAATTCCACGAATCAGTCCCTAAAAGAAGAAGAAAGGGGGGAAAAAATCACTAGGGTGTCGAAAAAGGGCTATCCGCCGCGAGAAGTAAGTACTTCTGGCGACCCCAGACCGATACGCCACGCTCAGCTAATAAGTGCGCAAAATCTAGGGCGGGAAGGTCAAAAAAAAAAGTGGTAAGTCATTGGGTTGGAAACTTTTGGCAGGTCAGGTGACGGGGGGTCAGGCCAGCAAGCATCCTCAGGGAAAGCAAAAAACAGGACTGACAAACAACAACGGATGAGGGAGAGAGAGATTGGGTTACGAGGGGAAGAAGGGATGATCGTTGCTAAGGGGAGTGAACCAAGGGCACCTTACAGGGTCTGGACAAAAGTGAAAAGGACTCAAGGTTTGGGGGGGGAAAGGTCAGACGAGAGGGGTCGTTTTGCGTGGAGGTCTTAGAAAGCGCGACACTCTCTGGCCGGCGTTTAAGACGCGGAAAAGGAGGATCCGAGAGAGAGGGTATCCAGGCGGTTCCACCTGTGGACTGCCTACGTGGGAGGGACTGAATTCCTGTCGATAGCTAAGATCAGGTACGAAGAAGGTGAACTCGAATGCCAGGCGTCTATCTGCGTTGGCCGATAAAAAATATGCGATACCTGCCAGGTAAGGGAATCCAAACCAGGAAGGACCGAATTTATCGCAACGGGGGGGGGGAAGGGGAAAAGCCTAGAGGATGACCGCAACACAGGTTGATGGGAGGGAGAAATAACCGTTTACAGAGGCAATGAAGGGAAGGAAGAAAAACAAGGAAGCAAAACACCATCGTCGGGGCACAGGTGAGGAACGGTGATCCCCGGCATAACGGCGGCGCTAGGAGGGGGGAGGGTTGTGTCCTGACAAAGGGGCAACTCCCGACGCAACTGTTTATTGTGTAAGCACATCGGGGGCACAGAAAAGGGCAGAGTGAAAGATGCAAGCTAGACTAAAACAAGTCCTGAGCGAATTTGGCAACGGTCGGTAAGAAGTTGACTCTGTCATTGGAGTGAGGGACGCCGTAGAGGGACAGGGGCCGGGATCTATCGAGCATGTAGAAAAGGCCTAGGGTCTTATGAGAACAAAACGCAAGGGGGGCTCGGAGAATGTTTGTAGCGCTGCAATGCTGTAGGCATCGGGCCCGGGAGTACAAGAAAAGACGTTTCTGTTATTCGCCCAGTTTGGGGGGAAGGAAGGAGAGAGCGGTAACCCGATTGGCAAAACCGCCTCTGTATCGTCGGGCTTGGGGAGGAAACAGGCAGGAGCGGATCAGGGACGATGGCGTGGGGAGGAAAGCGGGAGCTCGGAGTTTCTAAGCTCAAAACAAACGGAGGTATACAGGCAAAAATGCCAAAGCGCATGCAGAAAGACTCTGAGGCAGCCCGACAGGAGGGAGGGATACTGGGAAGAGAATAATTACCTCACTTGATCACTGGAACCAGAACGGCGAAGGCCGAGGGTGTGGGGGGGGGGGGAGTCAGGCGGGTCAGGAAGAGAGGAAGGACATAAAATATCAAAATGCGCATCACCCTCCAGGCCGCACGGGACGGGAAACAAATACGATCGAAGCTGCAGGTAGTCCTAAGAGAACGCAGGGAGAGGTTACGGACAAAAGGAAGACAGGCAGTAGGTTGATTTCTATAATGCTGACATCAGCAATGGGATTCTGCTCAGCATGACGAGGCATTAGCCATTACGAGTGTCCTACGCCGTCAACCTAGGAGAGCGAAAATCCGCGGGAGGTCATAGAACGCACATCACGAGAATCGCAAGGAGCCAATTCCGACGGGCTCATAAGAGGGGGGGCGCACAGGAAATACGGCATCTGGCGAAACAGGCCTGTACTAAGCAACTGGAACTCATTTATCGGGAGATCGGAAGAGTAAAAAAGGGGGAAAACAAGGAAAGACTGCCGTTTTGGGGCGCTAATTTGGGGAGTTTCAAGGGAGCCACTTGGGCCGGGGATCGCAAAAATAAATAGTCACGCGGATAAAAGGCTAGGAGGGGGGATTCGGAGGAAGACAACGGACAGATAAAATATGTTCGATACAGGGAGCAGTCGCCGGCGGGCCGAAACCCAGGGGTGCGGCAAGCGCATCGAAAAACAAGAAAAAAAACAAGTACCTTCGGCATGGGGGAGGTAGGAAGAGAACGCCCGGGTCGCCCGATGAATGTCTTGGTTTCGATCCAAGCACCACAAAGAAAAGAAAAGTACAGCCTGAGACAGCTCAAGTCAGAAGAAGCAGGAGGAAAAAAGGGACGAAACTCCAAAGCGGAAAAAGGGTGGGGTTGGATACAGGATGCTATTTACAAAAGACAGAGATTCTATATAAATGGAGTAATCTATATAGGGGGGAACATGTGCTTCCCATCTTTAAGAAAGAATACCCTCAAGAAAAGAAGAAAATTATGGAGAGCATAAAATTCGAGGGGCTTAGCAAGGCATCCCATCAACAAAAAAAAAAAAAAAAAAAACACAGGGGGAGGAGGGAATGCCTGCTAGAACGCTTGGATGAATCGCAAAGAAGAGGGCTGGGTCTTAAAGGGAACTTGTTATTCGGGCGTGGCTGGGGAAGCGCCTGGGTGAGAA
>Ga0179593_1462894_pt1 | contig 13057 bp, 13 predicted proteins | sample CZODoug2_1_08_16_FD_185931 | JGI IMG/M metagenome (GOLD analysis project Ga0179593, IMG submission 185931) | Vadose zone soil fungal communities from Angelo Coast Range Reserve, California, USA - CZODoug2_1_08_16fungal (PacBio error correction) | ecosystem: Environmental > Terrestrial > Soil >...
GTAAAAAATTTCGGAAGAAGCGGGGGACAGGCCTAACGCTTATGAGGTTCTTTTTCGACATCAAAAAAAAAGGGGGGACACACAACATTGGCAGGGAAAAGGGCGAGGACTCTGGCCTATCGGAGCAACTTGCGGGCGCTCGCGTTCTGTCGAAGGGGGAGCTTTCAAATAGAATTGTCGCCTGCGTGTATGTCGGCAGTACGCCGGACAGACGATTGTTGAAAAGGATTAAGGGGGGTACTGGTTCCAATCCACCGTTTCCGCGGGCCAGCGCAGTCACTCGGGGTACTATCTAATCCGTGGCACGGGGCAGGGGAGTCGGCGCAGCGGGCATGAAAAAAAAACTTCGGCTTGGAACATAATCGGGTAAATGTGGGGGGAGGGGGGGGCAAACAAAAGAACCATGCTATTGGTAGGTAGCGCATGGGAGAGAGGAAAATCGCGAATGGAGATGACGATCTCGGGTAAAGAGAAAAAGGGGCGGTCTCAACACGCCAAAATGTATTTTATAAAAGAGAGAGTGCACACGGGAGTAGATCCTCGGAGAAGAGAAGGATCTATTAATCCAAACTATGACAAAAGAAGGAAGAAAAAATTGCCTAGTGTGTACTAAAGAAACACAGTAAAAAGAAAAAAGGGGGCAAGGGCAAGGACTCCGTGAGAGAAAAAAAAAGGAGCACTACTCTCGGGTCAGACCAAACTGATCTCAGGAACTGAAATCAACCAAGAGCGGCAGGAATAGCTGTTACTCGCGAGGAGGGAAGGAACCAAACCTTAAGTGCTCGCTCACTCCTGGCAGCCCGCGACAACAACGGCGCGTAAATAAAGAGGACATAAGGAAAGCCAAGAATCATACCGTGGCACCTTAAATTTGCAGAATTAGCGCCGGAAAGAGGGCCTCAGCCGGTACGTTGGGAAAAACGGGAAGGGGGGGGGCACACTAACTAGAAAACTAGGGGCCGGGAGATCGTAATACTCATCCCCTTAATAGCCTTATGGGCGCTCTGAACCGTAGAAAATAGGGTGATCACGCTGACGAATCGGACAAGTCCGGGCGTCGGGGGCGTCGCGATTCCATCAACAAAACACCCGTCGACGTGGGCCCGGAAGGCTTGACCCCCGTAGGGGGGGAAAAAAGAAAAGTCAAATAGACCCTGCAAGACTTGCCAAATAGAGGAAAGGGCCCATCATACGGGACTTTGAAAGGGCAACTGGGTTCGGGAATTCTGTAAGGATCGGTCGAACCAATCTCTAGAAAGTGAGAGGGCTTAACAAAGGTGTCGCACCGGGGGGAAGAGGGCTCAACTAAAGAGGCCTTAGTGAGGCGGAAAGGGAAAGGAGGCATGACATGACGGGGGGCAGGAAACGTGAAAGAAGGCAAGTAGGAAACTATGTCGTCAATTCTTCAATTTGGGGGGGAAAAAAATACCCATAGAGCCTCGAGGAAGGTTTTCACCTAGGCCAAGAGAGAGAAGGGCCTGCGAGTGTGTAAGACCAAATGAAAGAAGCCCAAGAACCATTTGAACCCGCGACTGCCTAATGATTTGGGAATCCTTGATAGGGGGGGAAACTGCCAAAGAACCTCGCCGACATTCATTAGTGAGAAGAAGGATCTCGGTCACGTGACCCTGGATTGGAAGGAAAGAACGAGTACGGAAATACTGCACGCATTGAGCGAAACGCATCATCGGCGTTCCCCCATTTTCATGGCATCCCAAAAAAAAAGCGGAACTACGGCAAACTCGCAGAGATTGGGACAATCAAATAAAACAAAGGGAAACGGCATAAATAGCCCAGACTCAATAAGCTGGGAAAATCAGAAGAGGATCACGGAGGGCTGGTTGCGCATATCCGCTTGGGAGAGAAGGCCACAGCCCACCGTGGTTATATAGGGGAGGAATCCAATACCCTTATTTCATTTGTGGAGTGATCGGAGAAAAGGAAAATTTCAAACCAAGATAGACACACCCTGGAGCAAAGGGGGACGAAGTGGGGGGCAATCGACAGCCTGTCCTTCGACATCGGAGAGAGACAAGGGTTCTAACCGAATACTTGTTGGGGTTACAAGGGTGGGTTGAGCTGTCGCATGAAAAAGAAGCTTCAGCAAGACGAGGAAGGGGGGAAGGAAGGGTTCCGCAGTAGAGTTCGTCTTGGACAACATGGAAAAATCAGAAAATAAGGTCCCCGGCTGAAGTCTATGGTCGCAAGGTTATCAATAACGAAAAAACTCGCACTCTGCCTTGGGACCCATTCAAGAGACGAGACCACGGCATTTGGGCGATCTCTAATCAGATCCTTTAGGGAATCCGGATGGATCTAGACAGCGAGTAAGAAGGAAGATGTTCTATAGGGAGGAAATTTCCCTTACCCAGTTAAAGTACGTTCAACAAGCGGACGTGCGCGTCCCGGTCACAGTTGGTTCAACGAAAGAATTAATCCTCAGTTCGTAAGTTCGTAGATTCCATATTCCGCACACTGGCATTTAGTAGAGGATCGCTATAACCAAAAAAAAAAGGGGGGGGGGAGGAGAAAACCGAGAAATAACTTTCAGCTTGAAGCTGGGAATCTTAGTGTCGCAGAACCTCTCCGAACGGGGCTATTGTAAAGAGGGAAAACGAGAGAAAATGTAGGAGGGCGAAAGAAAAAGGGTGGGAATCCTACCTTTTTTCAACCTTACTAATGTGCAACCTGCGTTGCCTACACCCGGGTATGGTCGATGGGAGGGGAGTCATGTGTAATCAGGCGCGGGTGGCAGAACATCCGCGCAAATTTTTCGTAATAGCGTAAGCTCAAAAGTGCTCTGCGAGAGGGGGAGGATCTGTGACTTGGGAGCGGGGCAGAAGAAACCTCCTATTGAAGAAGGGGAAATAACCGGCGAAGCAAAGCCAAAGAAATGGGACTTCGGGAGGACAAAATGGGCTTCTATTGAAGGGTACCAGAAGTCACCACTCCCTTGCGGGGAGGTCAGCGTAGGGGAAGAAAACTCGGCCAGGAATTGACAATGACTCTCAAAAGGATAGTACTTCGCTCAAGAGAACTTAAATAGAAAGGGGTATGGCCGGGACGCTGTAAGCGGCAACTAAATCGTACTTTCACTGGGGGTGTCGCCGGGAGTATCTGTTGGGGAAAGTAAGCCCTTTTACTCAAACAAAAACGTCAAGGGGGAGGGGGGGGAAGGGAATGCGAGTCAGACCTATAAACCCGAGGTGGGTTCGTACGGAGGGATGGAGACATTCTTAGGTTCGACAAGGCAAGAGCCTCCTCGGTGAAAGAGATGGTACTTATTCGCGTGGAGGGGGGAAGGGCAGGGTCCCCAAGGGGGGAAGTTGCACTATCACTACTCGGGTTTCTCGGACGCATGTCTTTTCTCCAGAGGGGGGTAGCTGTATGATTAAAGTCAGGACGGGCGGCCTGACGTCTGGGGGCAGTATCCGTTTTAATGTCGGGAAGTGGCAAGGGGGGAAACTCGATTCAAGGGTGGATCACTAATTGCCCGAGGCTGCAAGGCTAGAGGTCGCTAGAAGGACAGCAATGTGTCGGGCCACCGTCTTCAAGAACTTGTGGGGAGAGTTCAGGAGCATGCGTTACACTGCAGGCTAAACGTGGGAGACGGGCCTGGTCTTTGAGAGAAAGAAGAACGTTCCTAGAAGCCTAATTGTGGGGAAGGGGAAAGAACCCGGTTCGCTGCCCGAGCCTCCTAGCTGGTGGAAAACCATCCTGCTGACTGAGCATTAGGGGTGCACGTATGGGTCGTGAGGGGAAAACTTATGCAAGAAGAGACCCGGACTTAAGAACACGGATAAACTAAGGAGGGCGATGAGCCGGAGGGGGTAGTCGTGTGGGGGACACCCTCGAAATTTCATCAGGGGAAAATCGTCGCCCACGAGCCTGCAATTAGGGGAAAGTACTGCGATGATGACACTCCTGGCTCCAACGCATCTCTGCGGGGTTCAAAGCCCAGAGAAGCAGGAGTCGGGTGAACTTGGTTGGCATGCGAATGTCAAGGGCTTCCTAGGAGTCGGGAGCGGGCTGTGTGAATGCTGCTGGCGCTGCATCAAAGGGAAACCGAAGGGGACAATAGGCAGAACGACGTGAAAAGAACGGGTCTGGTACTAATGGGATCTCGGTGTAGTACTAATGGCGGGGCTGAGAGGGACAATAGACCTCAGAGGGTAACGTATTCTTGGTCAGATGATAACGTCGAGTTTGGGAGTGTGTGGAAAAGGGGGTCAAAGAAAGTTGTTGGGCCCACGGCGATTGAGCACGGGGGAATCCTCCAGCCTGGGGAGGAGAAAAAAATTCAGTGCAGTAAAGTACGAAACATGACGTGAGGTTAGTGATAAGGAGACTAAAAGTTTCTGGTCAGACCGAAGGTGGAGTCGCGGGGGGCTGGGGAGCAGGGAGGGTAGAGGCTTCCTGGGTTGGGAAGTGAAAGGACATCGTCCGCGTCGCCAGCAGCCTTCCCTATTATTAGGGGGGGGACTCTTTCGAGATCACAGTGTCATAGGGTAATGGCGCCAGCGGGGCAAGGGACAAGGCCTGGCGGGGAAGGCATGGAATCGTCTTTTACCGGGTTTCTCTTGGAGACGAAGGTGCCTCACTCACTATGAGGCCGGAGGTGACAGGCCATAGGAAATGGGTTTAGAAGCGGGGGTTACCACTGCTCTCTAGAGAGCTCGGGAAAGCAGACCGGCGGAAGGAAATCTCAACATCGAAACCACTTTCTTAGGGACAAAAAGGAAATATAGGTGGAAAGACGGAAGAGGTCTAAGACGTGGAACTAATCTCTGTCTCATGAAAGACAGGCTACCATGGAGAGAAGAACGGAACGGAAGGCATATGTGGAAATGAAACACATTACCATACAGACGAGGGTGAAGGGCCTGTATGGATATACCCATTCTCGATACACTGGGGGTCCCTGCAATGATCGGCGAAAGCTGCCAAGCTAATAAGAGGACGGGAATTGGGCTAGATGGGGACGAAAGGATGATGGGGGGGAAAGGGAAAAGCACCTTCTTCATAGCGTTCAACTCCTTATCTAACTTCAGAGAATAACACAATGGCAGGAGACAATAGAGGAAAAAAAAGAAAAACCGACAGCTCAAAGAAAGTAGAGAGGTACGGCGCGAAATCTCCCTTTAAAATGTGGGCATGGATCCCTCAGGAGGGGGGGAGGACAAAACTGTATGTTAAAACAAGCAACAAACAGAATAAAGTGGGGGGGGGGAAGGTACGTAGGTACCCAATCCACGATCTACTGGGAATGAGCTAACGCCGATGAATATTATACGTCTGAGCAGCGCGGATAAGAGAAAGAAACATCGTACACACGAGATCTAAGCGAGACTCATAACGGCAAGAAAGGGGAGAGAATGCAATTCATTCAATGTATGAAACTGGCAACCAAGGGAGAGGATTGGACGGAATGGGACCTCCCTAGATACATGGTCTTGAGCGGATCCCCTTCCTAAGAGCTGGTTCTGAAACAGGGCGGCGCCGTGGCGAAGACTTGGAAGGAAGAGGAGGGATAGGGAGTGAACACGGATTCTCTGGACGAATGGGAAGCGCCACTCCTTAGTGGGTAAATTGAGGGTTCTGAATCAATTCCTTGTAACGGAAAACACAATTACTTCACCAAGGGGAACAGGGAAAGCTTCTTTCAGCTGTCAAAGGTTTGTTCCCCGTACAAGGTCGAAGGGCGAAGGAAAAGTAAAGAGGGGGAGCAAACGGAAAGTAAGGAAGAAGGGACACCCTGACACGACTCAAAAAAAAGGAAGGCAGAGCTTTTATACAAGCAGGAGCAGGGATAGAAACGCAGCCTTCAATCAGCAAAGGGCATTATGACTAAAAGGGCCAAGGAAAAGCGCGATGTAGTGATGACGTCTGACTGAACTGTGCCAAAGGGCGAAATGGCGGGCGGAAATAGGCTTTTCTTCACCCGACAGGAGAAAAAGATTAGTATCGCTTCAACCGTTCTTGTCCCGAACTCTCTACGCAAAGAAAAGACAACTCCGAAGTAAGGGCACGTTCAGGACTTGGGGAGGGCTACAAGCGGCCAACCGAATCTTATGCCGTATACGGGCAACCAACGCGAGGAAATAGGGATTGTCGCATCCAATTGGGGGTCAGACAGGGGCTCGGCCGGGGGGTTATGGTGGAGGGGAAGGAGAAGGGCTTTGAAGAACCATACTACGGGGGTCGGAAACCAATCGCAAACGTCCTTCAGCCAATCGACACAGGGGGGACGAACAAAAAACTAACTATTGCATTCCACGAAGGCCGCCGGAGCAGAGTCCTCGTTATACCCGCCCGTTGGGGAAGGACGTCGTGAAAGACATGGAACATGTCCCGGAAGGATCGCTGGCCGAGGAAAAAAGGTAATGCCGGAGGAAAGGGGAATAGGTCCAAATCCATTTGCAAATCACCATAGCGGAGGGTGAGATTGAGCAGGTGGAGAGACAGAAAACGCGCTCTTAAAGTGGAAAAAGAAAGGACTCCCTTAAAAATGTGGTCTTCTGCCAGGGGAAGGAAATCATGCCGCGATCCCTTCTGCTAAAAAAAAGGAAGAAACACATGGGCGGGACGACTTTAACAATCTTGTCCCGTAAGGAAAAGGGGGGAACTTAGCAAAGCAAAGAGTTACCCCTCCCTGGTAAATGTTGGGGGAAGCCAGGGAACGGCGCATTCTTAAGGTGAGGAGAATCCGAGAAACGCAACGGAGTGGGAAAGGGACGGCAAAACTCTCTCAAAAACAAAAAAAGGAAGGGGGGAGCTTCCACTCGAGAGGACAGGGGGATATAACAAGTGCGTTGGGGCGGGAAAGAGGGATGCGCCGACCGCTAAAAGCTTGCAGGATGACTGGTCGGCAACTAATAAAGAAAGTTTAAAAAAGGAACGTCGAAGGTGCGGACGAATCGTGGGCATAGGACCGTTGTCACTGGCGAAGGAAAGGTCACTAAATTTTCTCGGAATCTGATAGGAGCCGAGATGAAGAATGAAGCGGGGAGCAGGGGGTCAGGACAGTCGCTCTAAGACGACAAGAAGGGAGGGGCAGGGCATTGTACTTTGGGGGGGAACGGCAGCGCGCAAACAGTTGACTCGGTGGAGGAGAGAACAGGCGAATAAAGAAAAAACAAGGACAGGTCGGGAATGAAAGGAAAGGAAAATGAAGGACAGCCAGGGAGAAAAAAGCCACCCTTTAGCGGCCCAGTAAATGATGCTAAAAAGACGCGCGGACAGGGAGGAAGGACAGACTACAACAAAGGAGAGTCAGGGGAACTACGAGAAGAGGGACAGAGGAGGGGTCCTGCTTCTGAAGCACAAGCTCCGGGAAGGGGGGGGGGGTGTTTAGACATTTGGGAATGTCGATCACTGGGGTTTTCATAAGGAACACGGTGGGTCGACACTACTAAATCACGGTTCGGGGGGGCAGCGAGCGAAAATAAGCTACCAAAAGGTGCTGATGTGAGTGAACAAAGGATAAAAATGAGGGATTAGACACAGAGCATTGGCAAGTGAAAAACAAGCATCTTGTCTCCGGAAGGGAGTTATGTATGAGCTTTTCTGAGGAATGCACGGCAATTGCTGGACAAAAGGGGGGGGAAAGGAAATATATAAGTAGGTTGGTAGATTAAGGGTAAAGGGCAGGGGAGGCCAGGTTGCACTTGGGGGGCGCTGTAAATACCTGGCTTCCTAACTTATTGAAGAAGTCCCGGTGTCGCGTAGAGTAGAATGTTAAATTCGAGCTCAAAGGTGGACACCTAATTAACTTAGTCGCATCTTCTCTGCTGTCGTTGTGCAGGACAAGTGGGAGTGCGACAAACTCCTGCAATGACATGTTGAAATAGGATGTAGAGTGACATTCTTAAGGGAAACGGACCGAGATGGGGACGGGATTACTCCCGCTGAAAAAAGGTTACTAGAGTTCAGGAACTTCAGGAATTTTTAAGGTGAAGAGGCCGGTGAAGCGGCCGACATGGTAGGGGGGGATACTTCAGAGAGATCGGAAAGGGGGGTGAAAGATTAATTCTTGTATTTACCAGTGCTTGGATGAATTCTATAGATCCAAGTAAGAGACCCAGGAAGGCCAGAGGCAGTGAAGTTGGCACTCTGGTGTGGAAAAGAAAGAGAGACTGGACGGCACTTTCTTCAAACGTGAAGATATCGCCAGTCAATTGAAAGAGACGTGGATCTGGCGGTATTGACATGGGAGACAGGATGAACGATTCTTTCATGAAGCCAAGTACAAAATTCTAGGGGAAACTTTTCAGCACACGGAAAAGGGGGAAAGAAGGGGTACTCCACGTGGGGGGGAGGGTCCAATGTAGATTGACGAGTCGATTGGTCTGGGATAAGGACCTACTGGAAGCGTCGGGCTTCAGCTGAATAGAGGGGGAGAATATCAAGGTCCTGGCGGGCCACCTCAGGCAGAGGGGAGGGGAGGCGGGGCATCATGATCAGACGTCGGGATTGAGGGGAGGGGGTGTACCTGGGTGTGATAACACTCATTAGAGACAAGAAAGCCTGCACTACGTGGGAGGGATAGGGTACTAGAAGAACGGTGATGGTCAGTCGGAAGGTAAGGAGGGAGTGGGGTACGACTACTGGTCTGTAGAAGGAATCTATCCTATTTGGTTGAGCAGCCTGATGGGGGAAGGACAAGAAACATTCGTACCTTCTCCAGAGCGGGAAGCTGATGAAATTTTGACGAGTTCAGATATACTTTGAATGGAAAGGGGATCGGAGCAAGAGGATCTTGCTCAATTCTTTAGAATTGGCCCACTTCTGGCTTGGAAATGTGGGGTCAGAGGTTAGACAGAAAGAGGAAAGACTAGAGTTCGGGGTCTCCCATTTGAGCAGACGGAGACCAAGGCCTTCGCTTAGGCGCCATCCTGGGAAAGGGAGTGAAGGAGATACGAGAAAAAAAACGGAGAGTAAAAAAGGAGAATGACGCAGGAGGAGAAAGGCTCCCTGTCGAAGAGCAGTCGTATGTTAAAGAGGACGGTCGAAAATGGATAAGAGGGAATTCTTCATGGGATGGAAAGCTACAAAGTGGAAACGAGACGCGGGGACAAATGAAAAGGTACATGACATAGATCTCCGATGATCAGGAAGAAATGGGCCAGGCCAAGGATCTCACGAGGAAGAATCGTCAAAGGGGGCTAATTCTCTTCGACGTCGACGAGATTAGGGGTTGGAATGGGACACCCGCACCAAATGGCTCGCCAAAACTCACCTGCGATCAGGAAGGAAACGAGCAAAAGAAGAGGGGAATAACTCTGCAGCGCAAGAAAAAAGTAAAACCGGGAAGGGTGGTAATGGCGCTAAGGAGTAAAAGGGAAGCTTTGGGAAGGAGCAAAGGGAGGGGTAGAAACTTATCAAAGAAGAAGCAAGGAGTACGTACTCTTCCAATAAGAACCAATCCATAGGGAGAAGGAGCTGGGGAAACCGCCGATTGAGCCGAATCTGCTTCCGGAAGTCGGTAATTCGCACGAAGGGGAGATAGCGAAGCGCCAAGAGGTCAAATACAATTGCGCCCTAAGGAAAGAGGACATGCCAGTTCTTGCACAGAGAAATAGGAATCTATTGGCCGGAATTCCCTGACACCAGGCTCATTAGGATGTAACAAAACCGGGTAAATTCCGAGCAAATAGGATGCCATACTGGACAGCGAATTTTGGAACTCACTGGGACTCTCGGGAAGGGTGACGGGGGCGGGCAAGCAGGGAAGAAGGTAAAAAGGCGGGGAAATCAGTCCAGTGGGTGGGTAGAGTGGTAGAAAGCTTCTCTCTGTGGACTCGATGCTTGTAAACACAGAAAACGAAAAGGAAGTCATTACCTCTATCATTCATAAGATGAAAAGAGAGGGTTCAAACAAAGGGGGGTCACCTTACAGGCTTAAGAAAGGAGGGGAGAGTCCGCGGAAAATGCCAGAAATCGCAGTCATTAAAAAAACCGGTTAAGGACCTGAAAGAGGAAAAAAAGTCACAGCCAGAAACCGTAACGGTTGAGCCCTAAAGGTAGAAGGAGACCGCCAAGGGAATAGGGGAACAGGGAGTATGGTGAGAAAAACGTAAGCAGAAACTCTTCTAGTGAAACCCGGAAGGGGACGACGCTCACAAACGATGGAGTAGAAAAGAAGTGAATTTCAGCCCGCTGACGAAGGGAGCGAAGACTAAACTGAGGTGATAAAAAAATACAAGGGGAAAAAATCGCCGAAATAGGGACAGCTTGGGGTGAAAAGACCGTGACAGTAATGATCGAAACGGGACCAAAGAAAGGATCCTGAAGGAATTGACCGAATCTCGGAAAAGGCTAATCAAGAGTGGGGCAAAGAGGAAAAACACAAAGGGGGTTATGGGGACTGGGAAAGATCGATTCATGGAAACGGCGTTGAAGTGCCATCTTCAGCCTGACAACAATTGGCGACAAAGGATAAACAAAGACCAGGAAAGGGGGGCAGGAGGAAGCACGGAGGACTCTAATAGAAGAATCGACTAACAAGAAGAGGAAGTGGGTCTTCTGGACATACCTCCTACAGTCAGAGAGCTGGGAGAGCGAAAAGGGAAATTTGGACTGGGGGCGAGCAACTGTAAGGTCCAAGGGGAGAAGACGTGGTTCCCTATGGAGGGAAGGGCTCAATCAAAGAATCACGAGATGGGTCACAGGGGTTACACATGCCGATACAAACCAGACTGCCAGCCTGGGTTTCGGGGGAGATAGCTGCAGTAAGGAAAAAAATCACGGGGAAGATAAAGACCAATAATTTCTATAGGTTGGCAAGAAAGTCGAAAACAACTTTACGTGGCAAGTTCCACTTCCTGGTAGTTGGGGGAGGTGTCCCAGAAAGGGAAGACCGAGGTGATGGAGGAGGCGATCAGAATAGATGAGTGAACGTCATTTTATATACGGATCTCTATAACAACAACAGACGGGGTCTTCTTCAAATGAAGGAGAACTTATAGAAATTGACTGGTGAGGGAGTCTGGGAATGAGACCGTCCTCACGAACTTCAGGGGGACAAGGGCGGGAAAGATAAACGGGGGGGAACAAAAATTAGGCTAAGCTGTGGCAGCTCACCTGGGGGGAAGAAACTACGTTCAAAAGCGGTGCGGGAATGTGAATGCGACAAGGCTGAGGAGAGGGACGCGGCTCAGGACAAGGGAATCGGAGGATGGGCAGGACAGAGATCATCGCCACGACGAAACGAGGAAGGGGTACGACGAAATGGAATCATCCCTAGTGTCCTCAAGGAGTAGGAATAAGAGACGCCCATCGGGGGAAGGCCTAGGACTGAGAAAAGTCTTGCGACGAAATTCCTTAAATACAGCAAGGACAAAAAGAACTTGTGCTGCCTCGGGGAGGACGACAGGGAAAAGGATGTAACAAGACCCTAACACAAGTAGGTAATTTTCGACTACAGAAGCTGGGTGAGGCAGAAAATGAACGGAGGCATGAAAAAAGCCGTTCCGTTTGGGTGGGCAGAGTTTCAGTTCTCGGGGGTGAGGGAGAGGGAAATTTGGTTAAAAAAAAAAAAAAAAAGTATAAGGGTCTGAGAGAGAGGGGACAGGCAAACACTGGAAAAAAGGTGGGCGCTTGGAAGCAAGAAGGCTACAATTCTTGATTGACAAGTCTTCCTATTAAACTGGACGGGACCTCGTTGAGGGGAAAGGGGGGAACGAAGTGGGGCAGAGATGCATTAGGACCAAAAAGCAGGACACAGGGGGGACAAAGGAAGCTTTACGAACGTCAAGGGGCGAGCGGGGCGTTGAAGCGAAAGATCAAGTCAAGCCGTACCGGGGGGGCCTGGGGAAACGCACTTGACGAAAAAAAAGGGGGGGAGCTTCACTGCACGAAAACGCAGACGAGAGAGGGTGTCAACTACATATCCCTGTCATGACATTGAAGGGAGGGATTCTACCGGAGGAAGAGGAACGGCTAAGAAAGAATTGGGGAAGTTAATTGTGGTCGATGGCAAGGGGGGGAGAGACCCTTTCCGTCAGGGAATAGAGGGGTTCCGTGAGGGTACTCCACTTAAGGACTTCTCCCCACTATGTTTAGGGAAACACAGGGATCAGCGGCCGGGAACCGGAGGGGAAAGGTAAATTCGGGGGCAAGCTTTGTGAGTGTTTAAACAGGGCAGGGGGGTACCTCAGGAGTACGCTCATCACGCTTCAAAAAGAAAGACGAGTGCCCAAGTTAACCAGTTAGGCAGAGAAGGGTGAAAAGACCTAGAAAGGCAACGCGACGTGGGACGGAGAAAACCGTCGATTGGCATACAGAAGCAGGGGAGGGACACCGGGGGGGGTGGGAAGTTTCATAAACGGGAGGAACGAGGACAAAAGAAATCGAGGACAGAACTAGCTAGTGGAAGGGTTTGTCAAAAAAAAAACTGGTCAGCGGACGATGAAGGAAGAGATGTCATTTCAGGCAGGGTGCTGCTCTCTTCCGGTCTCGCGGAAAGGGTACGGGCCAAGGAGAACTAATCGGAGACTATCCGTAAGCAGGGAAAGCTCAAACAGCAGAGAAAGTGAACTTTTTGCAGTTTTCATCTATTCTCAGTCGGAGGGGGCAAAGGGTGAGGGGGGTTACTAGGAGGGTGTTGGGTATACCCAAGACCAGGTGCTGCCTACATCCTAAAAGGAACGGGGAGAGGGAGCCAGGTAAGGGAACTTTTGCAGGTTCGATGTACTTTATCTGGGCTAGCGTTCATTTTCGCAGGGGGCCGGGGGTCAGCTCGAAGGGTTCGAGCATGGATGGAGCGAGAGGCATTGTGAACGTGCAAACATGAGTGAGCGGTCAGACGCTTTGGTCCTAGGGACTGAGGATAGGGGGGGAAGTTCAGAAAAGGACGGTGGACGGACAGGTATGCGGTAAGAAGATGGGAGAGGGGACTCCGAGGAGCTTTCATTTGCAACAGGTTGGGGGGGACTGGGGTGGGGAATCAGTAAAGGCATATAGATGGGACGCGGAGGGGGGGGTGTCTCAGAAAGGGAGCCGAAGCTTTACGATCGAATGGATCTTACGAAAGCTCGTTCCCCTCCTCGGGTTGTAG
>Ga0179593_1559952_pt1 | contig 13057 bp, 20 predicted proteins | sample CZODoug2_1_08_16_FD_185931 | JGI IMG/M metagenome (GOLD analysis project Ga0179593, IMG submission 185931) | Vadose zone soil fungal communities from Angelo Coast Range Reserve, California, USA - CZODoug2_1_08_16fungal (PacBio error correction) | ecosystem: Environmental > Terrestrial > Soil >...
GCATTCAATGGAAAAATGGTAATAGAAAGAATGAATCGGCGCCGAAGAGAGACGATGCCGATAGTGATCCGGAGGAGACAAAAAAAGAAAAAAAGAGTCTGGGAAGGGAAGGGAGAAGAGTAATCTCGCGCCATAAATTATTAACTGCCGAGAACCAGGAAATTTAGAAACGCCCAGAGTGAGGGTAAGAAAGAACGTCCAGGGGTGAGGGGGGGGGGGAAGAACTTGGTGGGAAGTTTTGTCATGCAGGAGGGGAGGTACTTACGGGGGACACGTTAACTGGGGAACGGCCGTTCGCGGCTCTCACATGGCGACCTCTTGGGGGGAAAAAAAAAGAAGAACTGGAGGGGCGCTCGGTTAAGCAGGTGAATGTGTGCGCCTGTCATCTTTGGGGCGGATTTTAAAACATGAAAAGTGGGGCACGCTCGGTTTCACATCGAGAGAGAAAAGGAAAAACCGGAAGGGTGGGGGGAAAGGACCGAGGCCCAAACGGGCATATCGACAAGAGAAGGTTGGATTGGTCAAAAATTCAGAAAAAACATATAAACTTGGCGTTGTATTAGGAGGTTTTGATTCCATTGAGCATACGTGACCGATCGGCCCTGGCCGGACCCAGCATAAAAAAAATCCAGGCTCGGAAAAGTGAGAAGTCCGCCAGTATCGATGGTATTAACCGAATGGGAGTAACCGTCTAAAAAACACTCAGGAGACGCGATCGATCCGAACAGGGCAGATAGGGTAAAGCGATCGCTCTCGGTCCCGTGGCCCAACGATTAATCCCAGAGATAAGAGTCTTTCCTGGAAGGGAGAGGGGTCTGATGAGAGGGAGCGAATTGAAACCATGAATGGGATTAGAAGCGTGGTTTAAGCCCCCTCGTAACTTTGCAGGCGTTCATCCGGACCGTTTCTTTTGAGACAGGTAGGGAAAGGAGGGGGTAAAAAGGATCCCGCCAAAAATCTGCGACGATCAAGAAAGACCGGGCAATAGGGGTGGGGGAATTAATCGATGTCACAACTCAGGTTCGGTTAAAGCAGGTCGCCGAGGGGGGCTCCGAACTCAGGAAAAAAAAAGAGACTTTTGCCACTATGGGAAAGGATGACCTTTATGAGGCGTGAAAGATAAAATCAAAAAGTTTAGGACCCGGTTAATCCGGTGTCCCCAGGAAAGAATTCGAAGTTCGAGGGGGTCTGCAAGGGGGGGGGAGATGACTAACTTGGCAAGGCAGTTCCCGGGGGGCGGCTTTTTTCTAAACGGCGGCGTTCATAGGCAAGGTTCAGCGAATTCGAAACTCCTTAATTGGGGATTCCCTAAGGGGGGGAGGAGTCATGAGGGAAAGGAGAGGAAAACTGAAAGAAAAAAGGGAGCAACTAAAAGTGCTTTTGTCTCCAAGTGACGCGCAGACAAAGCCGAATTCTCAAGCGCAAAGACGAGTGAGGAGGGGAAAAAAATGGCCTGGGAACAGGAAGGCTGTGAGGATGTCGAGGAAATCTGGAAACCGGAGGCACTCGGAGTCCTTTCTCGCGGGGGGCCGCAAGATAAAGCCGACGAGGGCTTACTCTAAGCCCCAAGAGTTAGAAAGCGAACATTACTGAACAGTTGCCTCAATCCGTATGTAAGACGGAACTCGCGCCAGGTTCACAAGAGGCAGCAGAAGGGGAGCCAAAAGAGAGGGTTTGGTGTTTAGAGAATTGGCGGGTTGCCAGCGCTTTGGAAACAAGGGGGGAAAAAACAAGGAAGAGGAGCCGAGGAAAGGACTTTTGTCGTTGAAGAAGAAGTGGATCATCTCTTGCGGAAGTAGGACAATTAGAGGGGGTCTCGACTGTCCAATGACAACCGGAACGCCGGGTCAGCCGAGGAAAAGGGCAAGTGAAGGACAAAGATCTGACACAAACTGCTCGCAGACAAACGAGGGAAAGCCCTCTGCGCTGATCGGGCGGACACAAAAAAGGCAAAAAGGTGCGTGATGCGAAGGAGGGAAGAAAATGGAGAAAGTTCAATCGAAGGCATCCGGGCTCTGTGAGTTCGAGCAACGTAGAGAGCGCAACGGAATTGGGAAAGTGAAAAGGGGACCGAAGGGAGAAAAAAAAAGTCCGAGTGCTGGGAGGGCGACGGCAGGGAAAAGGGAAAAGTCGAAGTGGTTACCGAACTATTTGCCGTCTATAGAAAATAACCGGTCCCGGCGTAAAAAAGATCCGCGGCAAAGTTACTAGGGGGGAGAAAACGCTCGCAGGGGGAAAGTTTGAAGCGAAAAAAAAAGGGGGATCACTAGAGGAAGGACGAGGAATGGTGTCCAGAAAACGCGCATCCTCCGGCTGGTAGTTGGGGGCCACGGGACGAAAAAGGGCGATCTCTTTACCTATTGGCCGGTCGGAGCAGCGGCGGCGAAAAGTGTTGGAAAAGAAAGAAAAAAAAGATTAGGTAAAAAGGGGAAAGGGAATTTGGGCGACGAATAGAATGAAAAAGGGCGAGACTGGGAAAAGAAACGTGACGGCAAAGAGGGGGGCATTGGTTTAATGCGAGCAAAACCTCCCTTAAATCCGACAAAGAGTGTTGGGGGGACCGAAAAGGAAGGTCTGAAGAGGACACAGGGGGGGGGAGAAGGATTACGGGGGGACAAACCAACATCAGGCTTTCGTTAAAAGGGGACTAGAGCTCGTCTTGATGAACCGTGCGAAAACACTGCAAAGGGTTCCAAAATCAAGACCAGAACATGAAAGGAGAAAAAAAAAAGGATCAGAAAAGGGGCGAAGAAAGGTAGAAAAACGCGTAGAAAGAGGTAGACGGCCTTTAAACCTGTGAACGTGTCCCCGGCAACCTCCCATGGCGCCGGAACAAGGTTGAGAAACGTATCAAGGAGGTTTAAGGAAGCGTAGGGGGAGAGGGGGACGGAAGGGGTTCATGGTCCTATTAAAAGTCGAAAACCAGTTCTGATGAGAGAGGAAAACATAATCGGAAGAAAAGGAGAGACAGGGGGCGCTAAGAAGACCGGCAAGGACGCGCAATAATTTCGCGACGCCGATGGAACGGGGGATAGCTTACCATTTTTTCAGGGGGAATCTCGCCATCTTTTCTATCTCGTACACAACAAAACCGTGAAACAGAGGGGGGGTAAGGGAGGAAGAGGGGGGGAGACGCGAAAAAAAAATTGCAAAGCGGTGTTATCTACAATCGCGAAGCAATGGGCCAGTGAACATCCCACAGTTGGACGCCGTATGTGCTCAGATATATCAGGAGCATTTGAATTGACGGAGTAAGGGGAAAAACTGAAAGGGGGCATCGAAAAAACAACGATTGGTGGGGAGACGGGGGATTCAAATTTGGTCATGACGTGAAGGAGGGACGTTCAAATACGGAAAAAAAGTTTAACTTCGTCGACCGGGGGGAAGGAATGGCTACACAGAAAAATTCAAAAGTCGTCCTTCGGAACAGTGGGAGAAAGGTGGACGCGGTCCTCTCTACGAAGGGGGTGCCGGGATAAAGGCAAGCGTGTCACTCTCGGTCATCAAGCAAGTTAGCCTGGGGAAACTGATGTTGGGAATTAAGAACAAAGGAAAAAAAGGAGATCAAAAAAAGGAAAAGGGGGGGATTGGACAATGTCAGCAGCCACAAAAAAAAATAAAATTGACGTTGTGGGAAGTCAGCGTTTTGTTAAATGGGCTCAAAAAAAGGCCGATGTCAAGGAATAAATCCCAGTAAAGGGAGGGGAAGGGGGTATGCGAGAAAGACGCCAAAATCGCGTCCAGCTAGGGTGGAAAAGAAGCCTCTGGCTTGGACGCAAACCTAAAAGAAGGGAATCTAAAAAAAGGGCACAAAGATGTGGAAGCTCTAGGCCCGCGGGAACAATATCAGGCCTTATTCGAAAGAACGTTTAATGGAAAAACCAGGGGAAAAGGATGGAAAAGAAAGGGGGAAGCACTTTAGCTAAAAAGTACCAAGGAACCACTAAGGAGTGATTCCGAGCGTTTCGGAGGTGTACGGGGGATCGGCCCCAAAGGAACTGCAGATCGTTTTTCCCGGAGTCCTGATAAAAAGGGATCGATAGGAAAAAGGAGGGAGGAAGAAACTAAAAAAAAAGGGCATCTGTTATCGCACACATCCCAGAGGAATGACAAAAAAGCGGTCCAAACAGGGGGCGATCGCCGATCATTTGCGAACACAAGGAAACCTTTTAAAAAAAAAAAGAAATTTAAAGAAAGGGAAACGCAGGGAGCAATAATAAACGCACAGGGATGAACTGTGAATCAGGGGGAAGACCAGATAAAATTCGCAAGATGCCTCGGGGGGGGAAGGTCTATCTGGACTAAAAAGGCAGGAACTGAAGGGGGGGGATAAAATACATGGGGCAAGATTTGGGGAAGGTCGAGCAGGAAAGTCGAGACAATCTCTACTGTTAAAGGGCACCATAGATTCCTCCACGGAGGGGAAGAGATGACTCGAAAGAATGGGGGAGGCAAAGAAAAGTGGGCTGTTGGTCAAAGGGGAACGCGCGCAGGAACCGAAAGCCGAATCTAGAGGGTAGGACTCGTTGGGAAACCGGGTGAAGGACGGAACTGGAAAGGGAGGGAGAGATGACAAAAGGACAACCTGCAGGAGGGACGTCCTTGGCTTTTTAAATAAAGCGGGGCCGCGTAAAGAGGAGAAGGGATTAAAAGAGTTAAACGTCATCAGAATACGGGGTCCGGGGTAAACGACAAAAGAGAACATGGAACGCTTGCCAGGGAAAGCCAATCCCCTTCATCTTTAAACTTGAGCGCACGCGCATGAGAAGGGGGGGCCTGAAAAATTAGACTAAAAAAAAAACAAGTGTCCGTTTGAGAAGTCGGGGAAGCTAGGAGGAAGAGTCATATCCTGGGTCCAGACTCGACTTTTATGAAATCTAGTAGTGCCTTAGGAAAGGCTCCAGGAGGAAGACTACAAGAATGAAAAAGGGAAGGTTTTTAGTCAAAAGCCGGAAACAGCAATGGCTGGAAGATCTACCCCGCATTCTGCAGACAACAGCGGGGAATCTTAGTGCCGTATTCACAGGTGTGAGGTATGCGAAAAAAAGGGCAGAAACTAGTAGTTTCACAATGAGGAGGGGTTGACCTAGGGTCGAGCACCTGATCTTCCTATAGCAAATACATGTTTGAAGAGGGGATGGGATGGGGAGGAAAAAAATTCCGGGGAAGATGAAAGCAGATAAGAACGTCGAGAGAGTACGGGGAAAAAAAAATAGACCTATTCCTGTAGATCAGGAAAAACGGTCCGGATGAAAAACGGAACCGAGGCAAAGTACGAGGTGGAACGTATACGGAAAAGCTCGAAAAAGAAAAGAAAGGGAAGACCCGAGGGATCAAAAAAATTCTGTCTAAAATGGGGGAAAGGGAAAAAACTCTCATCATCCGGGTAATCGTTTTTTCCACTTTACGAAGGATCGGGGGACTTACCTGTGGAAGGAATGGTTGGTTCGGGTACGAAAAGGGGACGGGGTAGGACTAAAAAAATAACCGGGAAAAAAAAGGGGCTATACTGGGACAATGCGACGGGACCAGGGGACGGCCTATGCTTAACTCCGGAAAAAGAAACCTCCAAAAACAAAGGGAGCTGGGGGAGAGAAAGTGGGACCTAAAAATGAAGGCTTGGTCCTGATATGCCCGGTCCCTTTGCGGAGACGGTGATCAACCAGCCCAGAGTCTTTGACGCGGAAATCGCTGACGGGTGACGAAAAGGCTGGGGGTTAATAAAGGGGGACAAAAAAAGGAACCCTTCAGAAAAGGAGGCGCGAAGACGAGTGCTAGCCGCGTGGCGAAAACCTCTTCTCACATCAGGGAGATTTCGAAGGTATGGGAACGAAACCCCCAACCACACAAACCCCAACCCAAACCCACCCCCCCCACCCCCCCCCCCCATTCTCCAGAGGGGACAAAACGGGGGATGAAACTTACCCACCAAAGGAACCGGATTAAAGGTTTCAGGGAAAGGGGGGAATTGAAAAAAAAACGTCATAAAACCAGTGCAAGTCTCGCGTAGGAAAAGAATGAACGTCCCGAATCCTGGTGACACTGGCACATGCTCGTCAGCGGCTTGTCGAAAACCGCCTTTCGGCTCAGAACGAGAAAGGGAGAGAAAAAGGGTTTCAGGGGAAAAGAAAAGGGGGGGTCACTCACAAGAAACAAACGGAGGACAATAGAGAGTATAAAAGGGAATTTCAAATGAAAAAATGTCCGATCGGATGATCTTCGTCGAACGAAAAGACGGAAGGAACGATTGCCGAGAAGGCTTTTGAGGACGAGAAACCAGGGACGAAATTATGGCAACCTGATAAAGAGGGAATGGGACGATTAAACTTGGCCCGAAAAACCGTGAAGGAAAACGAACGAGCAAAAAGTCGCGAAAATTGCATCCTTCTTAACGCAACGTTTGGTGGGAGGAGAGATAAGGGGGGGGGGGAAGGGGCACGGGAAGGGACGAAAGAAAGGGGGAAAAACGGGATAGGAAAGGCAAGTGCGCCACTATGTGACGAGTTGGGTTCTTCACCCGGCGGCGAGAAATGGAAGCTCAAGAAAATGTGAAAGAAAAGAAAAAATGGGGGGGGAAAGAATCACGCAGAGAAAGAAGATCGGAAAGGGGCCCATTTGGAAATCGCACGATATGTGTTGTTGACGTGCTAACTCCGCACCGCCCAAAAGGAGCAGAAAAAGAAAGGGGGGGTCAAAACAAGAAAAGAAAAACTTTGTAAAGAGTTTGGACCAGGACATTGAAAAAAAATAGCGCCCTGGCAGGGGGGCCAGGTGGAAATCCTTCTCGCATGTCCGAAATTCTAATCGGGGCCATGAAAGCCCATCGATGAGAGAGTGGCAAAAAAGAAAGGAACGAAAAAAAGGGGAAATAGGAGCTCTCATTCAAAAAACTATTAGCCATGGCCGGAAAATACAGTGGGCCTTTAAACCATGTTGAAGACCGAAGGTTCTGAGAACACTTTGGGAAAACCCGAAAGATTCAGAGGGGGGGGTGAAGGGAAAAGCGGATTAGGGTTGGAAGAAGACCTTTCAGGCCTGATAGACGGGAAGGGTGAGGAAAAAAAACGTTCTGATACGGTTTCAAATTCAAAAGATTCAGAGAAACCGGACAGGAGGATCAAACCAGGGGTTCGGCCTTTCAAGAGGAAAATGTCCGGGCGATCAAAGAGCCAAACCTGATGACCTTATGACTTGGGGGCCAACAGGAGTGACCTTATCCTAGCAGACAGCACGCCATAAAGAAAAAAGAAGGGAAGGGGGGAAGCCGAACAAACCTTGAACGGAAAAAGAGGGAGGGGGGACCGAAAAGGGGCAGTGTTTCCGCGGACGTTGTATACAACGGCGGTGTGGGGCAAGGAAGGAGCGAGAAAGGGCGGGGGCCAAACGGCAGGAAGGGGAGGAAGAATTCGGAAAATGCTATGACCTAGGCGAAGCGACACGACTAATTGGGCTCCACGAATGCTGGGCGTTTTGTCCTGAAGGAAAGAATGAAAGAAGGCAGAATCCTTCAAGAAGCTGCCGGAAGGGGGGGGGGGGACGGGGAAAAGGGCAATCGGGTCTATGAAGGATCGTAGAGGAAACCGGAAGAAGAGGACAGAAGTTTTGGAGGGGGGCAAGATCGTCTACAATGACAGAATGGACATGTAAGACGAGGAGGAGGGAGGGGAGGGGACGGGTGAAGAGAGGAGTGGAAAGGATATAAGGGCGTAAGGAGAGAAAAGGGGAAGAGTGAGGAGGACGCTAGTGGGATCGTAAAAGGGACAGCGAAGATGGGAGTAAGTGGCGAGAAGGGGACGAGGGAGGGCAAAGGACGAGTCGAGCGAGAAAAAGATAGAGGAAAGCGTAATTGAGGATTGTTGTGAGGGAGAAATGTGAGAGAGGCGGGAATGAGATGGGGGTGAGGGGAAAAGAAAGGAGGGGGATGAAGACTCTAAGGAGGCAGGTGAAGAGTCGAAATGTATTCGGATAACAAGAGAAAGCGGTAGAAAAGCGGAGAAAGTTGGGGTCAGATTAGGTAGAGGGCAAAAACATGGGAATAAAGGGGAGGGAATTAGGGAAATGGAGGGGGAAAAGTGTAGAAAAGAAAAGTGATAGGAACAGAGGGGGAGGGGCGAAAGTAGGATGACGGAAAGTAGAAACGGGGGGGGGGAGGAAAGGGGACGGTGGGAGTGCAAAAGAGGTAAGGGAGAGGGGAAGAGTTAGCAGGGGGGGAGGTGGGGGGCCTGATGAGTTAGGGGGGACAAGGAGAAAAGGAAGTGCAAAGGGGAATGAAGGGGAGTAAGGACAGTGGGGGATGATAGGGTGGAATGTGGGGGGAAAAGGGAGGGGGTGGGGAGGCAAAGGGGTGGAGAAGCACCTGGAGGAGTCAGGGGGATGAAAGGCGGGGTGAGGGTGGTAGCCTGGTGGGGCAACAGAGGGGGGAAAGGAGAGGGAGGGTAGACGAGCAGGGGTGGGAGGAAGGAGGGAAACGGTGGTGAAAGTGGAAAAAGGAGAGGTTATAGGCGGGCAACAGTGGAATGATGAGGGAGAGGAAGAGCATGAATTAGTGGAAAAGAGGAAGGGGGGGGAAAATGCGTAGTGGTAAGGGCCGTCGGGAGCAGGGACAATTCGTAGAGGGAGATAAAGGAGGGTAACAACGGGGCATCATCGAGACAGAAAAAAAAAGGGGGGTATCTATTACTGAGTCAGGGGCAAGTTATAAAAATCGAAAGGACGGCTGACGAGTGGCCGAGGGAAGGCTGGAATTGGAAAGAGGGGGGGACAATAAAAAAGTTTAGCGCACTCTTGAAGATATGAGGGGGTGGTGAAGTCTAGAAGGGCAAACACGGAACTGAGCCAAAAGGTCGTCATGATCTAGCATATAAAATACTACCGATGAGAGGGGAGTGGGAGAGAGAAATTAATCTGAAAGAGACTAGAATTCGTCTCGGAAAAAAATTACACAGGGAAGAAAAATCACAAGCCGGAGGGGCCAAGGCAGTGGGAGCGACAGGATGCTCTCTACACGCTTAAGGCCTGAGGGGCTGAAAAGGGTACCAAGGAGGGAGGGGCGTCAAGATTCAGGGGGGGAGAAAAGTGGCCAAAGTCATCAAGGGGATATTTGCCGATGAAGGGAATCAACTGAAAAGTTACCGTTGGATTGGGAGGGAGGGAGTGTTTATCGGGAGATCCCAAAGTTCCGGGTCTGGCGTAGGAAAAAAGATTGAACGTAGGGTACGTGGTTGGATACACGACCCGAAGAAGAAGGGACACATCGTCCTATGAAGGGTACGAAGGGAAGAAACGGAAACCGAGAGAAGGGAAAATGGGGAAGGAAATGAAACTCAAATTAAAAAGAAGTAGGTCGGATAGGGGGGTGGACCCTTCCAACACTGGATCACATCCTTACCCTGGAGGGCCACGGTACGAGGGAGACCTCGGAGTATCAGGGGGGGGGAGAAATGGGGTTAAAGAAAAGACAGAGTATTCGTTTCAATATCAAAAGGGAACTAGTTGGGGAATTTCCTATTGCGCACTGAGGGTGTATTCTAAACGGCCAAAAAATTTGGAAAAAAAATGGAATCAAAACAAGCCAAGAAAAAGACAAGTTTATCTGGGGGGGGAAGGGAAAGGAAGGTTTGGGACAAGCAAAGGGTTTCCTGGGGCCGGGAAAAGGGGGAAAAAAAGACAAAAACAAAAAAATCAAAAAAACTTTAAAAGGGGAAACGTTCGCGAAAGCGTTATTAAACCGCTGAGGCAAGCCTGGAAAATCCTTCAGAAAAAAAACCCTGAAGACCGGGGGAAGGAAAGGGGACGAATGAGGCCGGAAGAAAAACCAAAACGGGAAAACATCTTGATCGGCAGGGGAACTTCCTGGACTTACATGTTTCACAGAAAACCCTCCAGGGGCTTTGGAGGAAAAAAAATCCGGGGGGGGGGGCCGGATAAATAAGATGCTCGGTTTCGTGGGAAAGGGGGGGATGGTCCTCGTCAGTTACTACGGATAAAACCATTGCTCAATGAAAAGGGGCAAAGATCTCAGGGGGTGGCTCCGGAGGGAAAAACAGGCTAGGAAGTCGAAGTCCGGAGCGCTACCATGGGTTGAGAAAATGGGGTTAATCTCGCCACTCTTTTATATAATCTCAACACACGGAGGAGGGAATATAAAAAGGAGGGAAAAAGGGGGAATAAAAGAAATACCGGAAGGGGCCGAGAAACGGTATAAAAAACTAGGGAGAAGTGAACATACAACTCTTCTGGAAGGGGGTATTTTCGCCAGAAGAAGAGCGCACGTGGTGTGACGTGAGGAATGAAATGAAAAATAGACTGTCAAGAAACGTGGTGAGGCAGCAAAAAGTTTTGGGGAAAAACGTGCGCATGGTAGGGGGTAAATACTTGAAACGTTAAAGGGTCCAAGGGAGAACGGAGGGGGGGAGGGGGTGGGGAGTGCCAACGATCGCACGTCTTCTGCACCGGTTGGGAGTAGGGGTCTCTAGGGGAGGAGGTACTGGGAAAAAAAAGAATCTTTTCAGCAAGCCGAAAAAGAGTGCCCTTTAGCGCAAAGGGGGGGGCGGAACCTCAAAACTTGCAAGAAAGAAAAAGGGAAAAAAAATTCTCATCCACAAGAAAAAGTGGAGGGGTTGGTGGAATGCGGTTTTAGATAGGGTCCACAGGGGAAGGAGGGGACGGGTTCAAAAAAAAAAGAAAAAAGCCATTCAAGTAGGCGGCCATAAAGAAAAGGAGATTCCATCGTGATTTAACAGACTCCTAGGTCGCAAACGTCTGCAAAGGGGATAAGAGAACCTGGGAATAGGTAAACTAGCGACGCCGCAAGGCCCACGATGTCCGGCCGTGAGGAAAATGTTAAATTTCTACCTCAAGGGCAATTGGGGGAGGTCCGACGTGAAAAAAGAGAACTTCCTTGATGAAAGCGGGGTCTCAGGGAAACGGAGAAACGGCGTAAAAGGAAAGAGAGAGTATCCGGAACGAGGAGTCCCTGAAAGAAACGGAAATAGTCGAGTAAAACGTATCGACGATAAAAAAAAAAGAATCTGCGGAGAGCACACAGAGGGACATCGTGGTTGGATTATACACCACAGGAAAGTAGATCAAAAAAAAAACGGGAGTAACAACGCCGGCTCCGACTTTTCTAAATAATACCCAAATGCAGATGACTAACGAGGAGAGTGACAACTTCCCGAGCTCAAAAACACAAGGAAGGAGGATAGGACGCCAAGAATAGGGGGTCAACAAGGCTTTACGCGGGTGTCTGAACGAGCAGCAAGGGCTGGAAAACGTGAAGGGCGGGGGAAGTCGGGAGGTGTGGGGCAAGGAAAAGGAGTCGGACAGTCTCTAATTTTATAAGGGGGAGAAACTGTTCGAAAAAGGAGGAGGACTAGGGGAAAAATAAAAAGCGTTCAAACGGACCAAGTGGAGGGGCGTTGTCATGAAAACGCTGCGCGGAAAAGATCAAAAATCGGGGTTCAAATGAAAAGGATTGGGGGGAAGGGAACCTGAGCGGGCTTTCACTCTTACATAGGACCCACCGGAAAGGAAAAAGGAGAAGGGAGGTTTATAAAGCTTCTGGGCGTAAGAGGGGGGGAACAGATCTCCGAAGGTTACGCTCTAAAAAGGGGGGGCGGGAGGGGGAAACGCAAGGTGGCCATGTCTCTGAACGCGGGGAAGGGCCATTCAATCCTCCTAAGCTGCCCTGTGGAAGCGTCAGGGGGGGGGAGGAAATTCAGGGGGTCTAGGAAAGGACAAAGCAGAACTTGTCGTTCAAAACCAAGGTATTCTTGGATACTTAGCCCATCACATTCCAGGGGGGGGGTCTTTGGATCTTTGCTATTTGGAAAAAGGGATTAGGGGAAGGAGAGAGAGGAACAAACTATTAACGGACCGGGTTTATCAAAAAAAAAGACAAGAACTTCCCGGCAGTGGACACAAGACGGGAACAGAAAGCATCTGAATTTGCGGCAAGAATCACCGGGCCGAAATTTTGTTATGAGCGATGCACCCTAGGTCTGGACATCAAAGGAGGCCGATGGGGATCTAAACTTCCGGCTTAAACACGAGGTGAGCCGAAAACTTTATTTTTTTAGAAAAGGAAAAAAAAATCTAGCAAAGTGTGTGTTAGGGGCTCTGCCAGATTTGAAGGGAACCAAAGTTTTTTAAATCGCACTAATTCCGTCTCCAGTACGACAAAAAAAAACTTCTAAAAGGAGGCCGATGGCCCGTCTCCGAACGCTCGAATCAGGAAGAATGGTTCAGTTTGGGGGAAGCTCAAAGGGGTCGACTAAAAAGGTCCAGGAAAGAATCCTGAGGGGGTACCCCGGGGCTCGTGTACCTAAGGAAATTCGGTCGATAGCGGCGAATGAAGGGCAAGCGAGTGAATGGACAGGGTCTGGGGCGCATGAGGGGGGGGGGCGGAACATTGAGAAAAGGGGGAACTTTCCCCGCTACGTTCCAACGGCAAAACCTGGGAGACAACCAGCAAACGCCAAGAAATGGTGAAGAAAGGGGGGGGTTGGAAAAACCGGTAATTGCCGGGTCTGGCTGCACAGGGAACGTTGCGAAATCCAAAAGTTAAAGGGAAAAAGACCCGGATAATTGAACGCTGCGATTGCCGGTTTCAACTCACCTGCCGACGCAAAATACCCAAATCAGAAGAGGCCGCGTTGGGAAAAACCGCGTCGACAGATGCAGTCAACTAATTGACCTGAAGAAGGGGACTTACCAATTTGTACCGTCAATCCAGAGAAGGGTGAATGAAAAGAAAAAAAAAAACGGAAGTCAGAAGTTCTTGAAACAAAGATGACGCCCGGGCAAGGGGAGCTTCCACTCAACCATGCGCGAGGATATACACGGACCTCAGGGTGGAAAATGGGGGGGGGGGAACATTGCGGAGTCTGCTTAAAAAAAACCCTTGAACTCGGGAGTTGTCGCGCCCCGCTGTCCTGAAAAAGAAAGCTTCCCAAAATGGTTCAGGGGGTCGAAGGAAAAGGAAAAGAAAAACGGAGGGAGGAAAAGAGATCTAGAAATGGCGAAGCACAGGAAAAGGGGTGGGGGAAGTCTACTG
>Ga0179593_1638541_pt1 | contig 13057 bp, 15 predicted proteins | sample CZODoug2_1_08_16_FD_185931 | JGI IMG/M metagenome (GOLD analysis project Ga0179593, IMG submission 185931) | Vadose zone soil fungal communities from Angelo Coast Range Reserve, California, USA - CZODoug2_1_08_16fungal (PacBio error correction) | ecosystem: Environmental > Terrestrial > Soil >...
GTAAATAGCACCGGAGGAGGGGAGAGCGGTAGTAGGAATGAAAGAGTAGATCTGGACGAACGGAATGAAAAAAAAAAAGGGATGAAGAGAACGGGTAATGGAAACGTTAGTGGAAAACTAAAGGGTAAGTGAAGGCGGAAGGGGAAGTATCACCGAGGGGTAGGGAGGGGGTGGGGGGGGGGGGTGGGGGGTGTGGGTGGGAGGGGGGTTGTAAGGGTGGGGGGAGGCCGGAGACTGCTTGACGGGTCAGGGTTCCGGGGGAGGGAGGTTCCGAGAAAGCGGGCCGGCGTGGAGGAAAAAAGGAAGGGGGTGGGGGAATTGTGGCGCGACACCCGGTGAGGGGGGAGCGGGAGAGGCAAACCGCCAAAGAGGGAGGCGATAGGGGGGAGACTAAAACTTCTGCGTTCCAGTCAGACGTAGGGGAGAGGGGTACAGGAAACAGGAATAAAAAAAACGCCAGTCTAGGGGGTAGTGTAGTAAGTGGTCCTAAGATGTTTGGTGAAAAGGGAGGACTCAAATGGCGGCCAGGTCCAACGTTATAAAAGGGGCGCTCAGAGGGGCAAGGTTACGGGCTCTTAATTTGGCCATGGGAACCGTGGAATAGCCAGCGAAACGACTGGGCGTCCAGTATTCGGCTCGGAAGGCTGAGGAAAAATGGGGCTCGGTGCGGATAAGGGACGGCTTGTAAGGAAGGGACGAGAAAAGGAAGAGGGGGGACAAGAACCTTGCCTGTACCAAGTGTACGAAAGGGAAAGCCCCAGGGACTTAGATCTGAGTAAAGGGAGGGGGAGGGGCCACGGGGGGGATCGAGACCTTGTGCTTCAGGGGACGGGAGAAGAATGGGAGGGGTTTTTGTGCGAGCGCGGGGACGTGCAAAAAGTTCAAAAGAAGCAACGGTCAAAGAGGGGGAAAAGAGGAGGGCCAAAAGGAAAAAAAGACGATGAGAGGCGATAAAAAAAATCCCTTTCTAACACCTAGACTGGAGGGAAAGGGGGGTAGAGGTCTTCGCTGGAGCTCATATCTGCGTCTGGAGGTACAGAGGGGGGTAGGGGGGGGAGGGGAGCGGGGGTGCGCTGTGACATTTCATTTCGAGGGGGCAGTGGTAGAAGTGGGGGGGTCGCGACCTCATCATCCCTCAGAAAAAAGGACAGCGCCATTGGGGAATAGGCGGAAAGCAGCACCAATGGAGTGGTAAAAAGGGAACTAGTTCAGAGTTTGGGGGGAAAGTGAAAGATTTGGAGAAATGACTAAGTCCATTCTCAGGTGCTCGGGCGCATAGGGGGGGGAAAGACTTGCTGGAAACGTCCTTCGCGCAAAGGCTAGGCCCTGGGGGATATAAGAAGGCGGGGGGGAAAAAATGATCGGATTTGGCGAAAAAGGCATGGTGAAGGGGAAAATCGAAAATCTCACACGATAGACTACAAGAAGGGGGAGGCTAGGGGCACACGCCAGACAAAAAAAAGTTCAGACCGTATCACAGAATTCGGGGAAGGAAGGGAAAAATGGAGGGAAAAATGGATACTCATGGCGCGATGCTAGAACACAAGGTTAAGGACTAGGCAATCTGGTTCGGGGTCATCTATGGGCTGCTCTCACATCTGGGAAATGTACGGAGGGGGAAAAGGAAGAAACAAAAAGCTTGTGGCGGCAATGAGGAAGTCGTATTGGTAGTGATAGTCAGGCTAAAAACTTATAGTGGAAAGCAGAATGAAGCGACTTGTTTAAGGGCTATCGGAAAAGAAAGGGCTGAAAAGGGGGGGAAAAGGGTATCAGGGCGGACGGATCTCTTCAGTAAAAAAAACAGGAGATTGGGTCAAAAGAGTGCAAAAGCGAACTCGAGTGTCTGGAAAAAATTCGGCCTGCGCTGTTAAGCTCGGGAGAAAAAAGACTGGAAGGGGAGGGCGGATTCGATGGCAGGTATGTTTCTTTCAAATCTTCCTGGAACCCTGTAAGGGGGGGGGGGGTTGTTTTTGCTAGACAGGACAGTGGGAAGAGGAAAAACAGGGGCAGAACGAATAAGGGGCTGGAGGAAATCAGAGACACTGCTTAAAAAAAGGGTAGGGAGGAAAGGGGGAAGGGGGGAAAAGAGACATCGCTGGTTTAGGGAGGTGGACACAACAAAAAAAGTAAGGGGAAGGCGCACGGCCTGGGAGTAACAGGCATCAGGAGATTGAAACCGGGAAGAAAGGGAAGAGAGGCCGCCTCCTTTGAGAGAAAGAGGAGGAGATCTCTGGAGAGGGAACGCGAGCAGAAGGTTCAGCAAACACTGCGCTCGCAGCTCCGAAGAAAAAAGGCGGTACAAAAATGTTTTGCGCTCTGAGGCCCGCGAATAAAGGGGAGGGAGGGAGACACGCCATTAGGGGGAAGAGGTCAGACTGCAGTGCGGTTATAAATTAAAAAATCTGGGGAAATCGAGGGTCTTTTCGCCTATTTGTAGGAAAAAAAGAGTGCGCTCCATAGACATCCGATAAAAGGTGTCGACCTGAGGAATCAAGGACCCGGGAAAAAGGGGGGGGGGGGGGGGGGGGATCCCTTTACGAAGGAAATCACGAAGGCTAAGATAGAAGAAGCGTCGTTACTCAAATTAGCAGGGTAGCATTGCACGACGACTATAGGTTCAGAAAGGAAGAAGATCGACTGCGGTTGTGATCATCTTCAAGCTTGGGAGGGGGAGGTCCGAAAGAAAAAATTATGGAAGCCGTGAGGGGAGGAAGAGGAAAAAGCAGAAACTCGGGAAGGATAGAGGAACGCAAAGAAGAAGCAGGCGAATTCGCGAAGTAACGCCGGCATCTATGAGCGACCAAGAGATGAAAAAGGGAAGGCGGGGGACCGGCGTTCGGGCCGAGTCAAGGGGGGCTCCGCGGAAAAAAGGTGCAAACTTCTGCACCAGGTCAGCAGACTTGCATAGGGGAAGGGCAAAAACGGGAAAAAAAAAAAACAGAAGGGAGGAGGGGGGATGAGAACGAACAATGATTTGAGAGACGGGAGGGGATAAGGTTTCGGCTGGTGGAAGACAAAGTCGATCTGTGGATGGAACTCCAAGCCGGGAAGCCAAGAGGGAGGGAGGCACGGGCTTGTCACCAAAAAAGAGGGACACGCGGAGATCAGAGGAGGAAAAACTACAAGAGCGCTTTCATGGGTTAATAACTAGCAGTGGGGACTGGGTAAGACAATGGTGGGAAGGAAGACAGAAAACTCGGGGGAAATGGGCCGGGTCGATCAAGCGGCGATCGAGATCGGTGTCGCAAAATAAATCTGCGTTTGATCCTCGATGAGGCGATGGCTGGGGAAGACCGAAAAACATCGAAAAGAACAAAAAAGAGGGGGGGGCCCAAAACCGCGTCCTAAAATACTGTATGTAATACGGACCAAAACTAGGGTCAGACACAACCTCGTCACAACTGAGCGAAGCTGGTAAAACCACAAAAAGTGGCCGTTTGGCCTTTGGGAGGAGAGGAAGAAAGCGACAGCAAAGGTTTCTGTCCCTGATAGCCCGGGGAAAACGGCATCGACTAGGAATAAGAAGAAACGGGAAAGCAGGACCCGCAGGGGACCTACAAATTCATGTCCGGAGGGGGAGGGGTGGGTCTGGCAAAGAGAAGGTTCACGGTGGCCCGGAAAGACGGCCGCAAACTTGGGGAGGTCATACGCGGAGACTCACTTGGAAAGGGGCGAGCACCTGCCAGGGAGTCACAGTGAAGGGCCAGGATGTCTGTGTGTCCGCCATGTAAAAGAGAGAAGAACTCTTCGTGAAGAGGAAAGTCGGGCCACGCAACCGGGAGAGAAATAACTGAATGTCGCTGGAAGGGACACACGGGTGAGAGGATTGGGGGGGGGAAAAAAACAGGAGTCCCCCTTTTCTGTCATCTAAACTCGTATTAAAGGGAAGCGAAAGAAAACTCGCGCGCTGCAAACTCCACGAAGTGATGCAGGCGAAGGATATAACTCGACATCGAGATCGGAAAAAAAATCCAAAAGCGGCCGTAGCATCGACCGTCTACCGGGGGAGGTGGACCTGAAGCGCTCGGAAAACGGGGCGGTTCAGAGGGAGAGACGCTTATTTTCGGCTCGGGGGAGAGACGATTAGGACAAGGTGGCGCGTGAAGCGGACCGCATGCCCTGTACGCGGCGAAGGGGGAAAGAACGCCGGGTTGGAAGGTAAGGAGATTACGGAGGAAAGGGGGGTCTAGGCAAGAGAGAGACGGCGGCAACCAAAATTACTCAACAGGAAAAAGAAGGAAAAGTAGAAGAGGGGAAAGAGGAAAGTCCTGAAAGTAGAAAGAAGTAAAGGAATGACCACCGTAGTCCTCTGACAGGGAAGGGAGGCGGGGGAACACAGGGTAGGTGAACGCTTGTTGTTCCAAAGAGAATCAAGAAGAAAAAAAAAAAAGAAGCCGCCTCCGAAGGCGCTGCGGGTCGGGCAGAGGATATTCAGGGTCGGGGACGGGCCTTGTTGTCCGGGAGGGCGATGGAGGGGGGCAGAATACTGGCAAAAAAACCAAGGCTTTCAAGCGGCATCGCGGCGGGAGGAAAGACCAGAAAAATCCTAAGCAAGGTCGAAGAGAGGGACCAAGTCAGGTACCGGGGGGGATCGAGAGGACCTCATCTAAATAGGGGAGGTGGTGGGGGGGGGTGGGAATGGAGGATCGGGTTTGTGCCCTGCGGAAAAAATCTCTAAAAACAGGGTAAACGAGTCGTGCCTGCTCTAGGGCTTTCGAACATTCTTGGTGGCCAGAAATAATCAACATAAAAAGAAAGGGCGGGAGGGCAGTTCTCATGTCAGGTATCTTGGAGGGACCGAGCAAACAAGGATAATGTCCGCTGTGTTCTTAGGAGCGTGGACAACAGAGAGGACCAGAGGGCATTCGACATCGGTGGGTTGGGAAACGAGGACTTAATTCGCTCAGGTCTACGTTTAGAAGCAAATGGCCCAAGAAGGGAAGACGGACAGGAGAGAATTCGTAGCGATAAGGGCAGCTGAAGGATGGTCTTTTCGTAATACGCTGGGTACACGTTCGAGAGAAAAGTAAAAATAAAAAGATTTTTGTAAAGACTTCGTGGGGGGGGGGGGAGGAGGGGGAAGGGGGGAAGGAGGGGGGGGGGGGGGGGGGGGAAGGGGGGAGGGGGGAAGGGGGGGGGGGGGGGCGGTGGGGGGGGAGGGAGGGACCATGCGAGGGAAGCAAACATCAACTTCAGTATAAAATCAAGTGACCGCCTAAACTCATCTCAGAGCAGAAAGAAAACACTGCCGGAATAAGATTAAAGGGAGGTTAAAAAAAGAAGCACGAGCCATGGCCGGGGAACGTCATCTGCCTCTTCATTCCAGCGTCGAGTGGGGAAGGGGTTGCTCTGGACAGCAGAAAAAGGAGGGAGAGTGTGAGAGATGAGAGGAAGAATTTGTAAACAAATCTGGGGTTAGGTGGGAAAAAAGGGGGGGCGGCGCACTGTCACTACAAAATACGATTCAAAGGGACCTCTGGGCGTCGGGAAAAGTGGGGAGGCTAGAAGCAGAAAGAGGCATCGTTGTTTGGGCCGCGTGAATATGGGGGGGGAAGCAAGAGGGCGGCAAAAGGAGTCGCGTCGATATCGTAGAGGAGAGACGCGGAAGGTAACAACGCGTCTCACGAAAAACATTCGTCCAAGAAGAAAAGAGGACGGAAAAATTAAAAATCGACTTCGTAATTGTGCGCTACTTGGTGAAGGGTTCAAATGGCTGCCTCCACCCAAGGCAGGGAACGGCCAAAAATAAAGAAAGGGTGGCGCGTGCGACAAGACAACAAAAAGGACAGGAGGTCGCAAGGGAAAACTGTTTAATCTGGACGAAAAAACATAGAAAGCACCGTTGACGGTTAGTCCAGGACAAAAATGAGGTCTCAGCTGAAAACTCTTGCAGGCTTAGGTTAAAGCGGGGGGGAAGAAGTGAGGGAAAAGCGATGGCGCTGGCGGCCGACGTTCATGGGAGAACGCAAAAAAGAGGTAGTACGGGAACCTCCCGGCGCCGAGAGCTTTGGGACGGAAAAGGAGAATAGAAAAATTCCAAGGCACAGGAGGGAGCGAGAGCGAGAGGGCGGCAGGGGGCAGGAAAAAGGGTGGCAAATGTCGCTCCCCGCTGCATGGGTCTGAGAGGAGTTGGAGAGGACCAGCTGTCAAAAAGCTCTATTCGGCGCGCCGACGGGTCGTCGTGAAGAAGACTGTAAAAGGGGGCGGCAATCTAGGGAGCCTCAGACTAAAGAAAGAAAAAAACCTTGAAGAAACGAAAAAAAAAAAGTCAAGCGGCGTGAATCTCTCTTCAAAAGCAGAAAAGGGGGAGAGAAAGAGCTTCCGGCCGGTCGCGGTCCGGATGCAGTGGGGGATAGGGTTGTGGAAAGGAAAAAACCCGCCACAAGAAGGTAAGAGAAAAAGCTGCAAAAGAGAGGGGAAACATATAATTCCTATCGAACATGTCCACCTTGTACAGGGAGGGAGGAAAGAGAAGGCGAGGTCGTGCGGGGAAGAAAAACATGCGATACAGCACGTCAAAACTGGGATAAATAAGGGTGGGTGGCTGAAACCAATGCCTCGTCCTGGGGGGGCTCCTAAAGGGAGAAATCACAAAGAAGGGAGTAAGTAAAAAAAACCTTTCATGCTTGGAGGGGAGGGAGGAGGCACGTATAGCTCGCGGGGCGTTGCGCGGAGGGAGTGTAGCATCGAAGGGAAAGAGAAAAGTCTTGCCTCCAAGGAAAAGATCCATTGGAAAGCGAGACGCACCAGCTCCCGTGAGCTCAACTGGAGGAGAAAAAACCTCCTGCCGAACTAAAAGACGGCGGGTTCGCGCGCCATGATTCGTCCCTGGTCTAAGGATAAATTTTGTATCGGAGTGTTCGTTTGGGGGCAAAAAGGATGTTGAAAAAAAAAAAAGGGGGGTACCCCCCACCCCCCACCCCACCCCCCACACCCCCCCCCCCAGAACACCGCGCCCCCCCACAGCGCCCAAACCACCCACCCCGAAAGTTGGTCTTGGGGAGGGGAAGGGCCGAAGAAGGGAGCGAAGAGGTGTAAACTCTAGGATAAAGGGGGTCGATGCTACTCCGTGAATGCGTAGGGTAGCATGGGGGAAGGGAGTGGGGGACCTGAGTCGCTCTTGCAAAGCCTAAAAGGGAAAAGTGTCTAGGACGGTGGGCGTGTTGGAATTAAGCGCAAACTGAACTGTCTGGCCACGCGAGAAGCTAGACGGAATAAAGCGAGGGACTACAGTGCATTTGAAAAAAAGAAAGAACATCGAGGCAATGCTTTTGAAATTTCCTTTCAGTAGCTGAAGGGAAGGTCAGGAGGAGGCTATCTTCTATTAACCGAAATCCACTTCAAGCAACTCGAAGGCCTTAACAGACACAAAAAGACTAGAGGTCAATCAAAAGAAAGGGAACAGTAAAAAAGTTCGAAAAATATATGCAGGCTGGTCTGGGTAGAAGCAGAAGGCTTTCTTTGTCAAAAAAGCGGCATAGTGGAGTAGGGTTCAGAGTCTAAAGATATCGGTGCTTTGTGAAAATCGGGATGAGTGGAAAGTCAGAATTTCACTCAAAAAGCCCTATCAAAAATACGAAAACGAGAGAAAAAATCGTTCCGGGCATGCATCCTACCGCAAAGGTACTGGAACATGGAGAATGAATATTTCATCTGTTACACGAGAAGTTGAGAATGAGATGTCGCTTTCCCCGGAGGGGAAAAGGGAAGAGAGGAAAAAGGTCGTTGTTTAAACAGAAACCTTCTAAGAGGGGTCGAAATTTAGGGGGACTGGGGGAAAAAGGAAAATAATGTCGAATGTATCGGACGCTGGAATCGGGAAAGATCCGCAAACAAACGAAAAGGAAAAGAGGAAAAAGGTTAAGGGGGAAGGAAAAGCGACGATGGGGGGCTGGCTCTGCGCGGTTGGCTCGAAGACTTAACAGTCGCGGATAAAGGGAATCCCTGATCCGTGATGAAGCTCGAAAAGGCCTAATAGGGTGAAGGTCTATTCGCAGAAGCCTGCACAAAAAAGGGAATAATGAGGCAGTTCAACTATACAGCGTTGGGGTCAAGCAAACCTTCTTCTGCGATAAGTAATCTCCCTAATCAAACTACAGAGGAAAGCGAGTCTGTGTCACAGCTTGTGCGAAGGAATAAGAAAAAAAAAAAGTAGGCGGTCAGGTTACTGGAAACTAAAGAGAAGGGGTCAAAACTGAAGAGGCCGTGATGCAACAGTGGGGAAAGTCTGGGTATGAAATGGGGAAAGAGGGGGAGGGGTCGGCCGCATGGGCTGGCAGGGGTAAAGGGAACGACTCCTCGTCTGCTTGAGACTCCACGGGTGACGGTGGGGGAAGTGGGTCTCTACAATAAACTACAGAAAAAGCACAGAAACGCCAGAACTCGACAATGCGTAAACGTTGACATGGATCCGCCAGGGTGCAAGTTGGAGGAAGGAACTTGAGGTCGTTGGATAATCTTTCCAAGACATAGATGGGGGAACTTGTGCGGCGCCAGGACCGCTGAACGTCTGCAGGGAGTGTACTCCGAGGGGGCATGTGGAAAGAAAATAGAAAAACTGTACGGTATACGGAGCTTATGTGCGGCTCCGGCTCGGTCAAAAGATAGTTCTGAAGAGGGACCAGCGAGAGATGGAGGAAACCGCCTTGCGTTGTTCTATCCGTATAAAATACGGGCCGCAAAGGGGAGCACTCTGGGTCTCGTCGGCCTGGATACGATAAATGACAGGAATAGACAATGGTGTGTCCCTAGTGAACAAAACGAGAAGAATAAGGAGAACAAATGATACTGCGTCGTGACCGTGGAGGGGATTGGAGGTCGTAGGCTGAACGTTGAAGAGAGGAGGTGGGGGGGTTAAAGGGGGATTGTATTAGACGTCCGTAGTGGGGGCGTTTCGGGCGTGATAGCCCGGAAGAGGGGTGGGGCCAAACCAAAAGGGGGGTCCGCATCCCAAAGCGCGAACATGGGGAAAGAAGAATGGGCCAAGAAAGCACTAGGCTGTCAGTAAAGGAAAAAAAAGCGTTCGCGGCAAGTTCGTTCCGAGTTTAGTGGGGAATCTCTATCCCTGGAGAAGGCGCAGTAAGTAGAAAAAAGCCTTTCTGATCGGAGAAAATAAGTTCCGGACGGCACACCTTTACGCGGTCCCTGGGGCACGGTGAAAAATCCGGGGGACGAAACTGTTTCTTCCTTAGGCAAAAAATGGGGCCTAGAAAAAGGGGCAGACTTCAGTCAGGGCGCAAAGATGTCACATGTCGTCGTAAGTTGAGCAATAGAATTGTCGAGGGTAGAAACGGCGGGGTGATTCGACTTCCTGGAGGGATCGCATAGAAAAGGGGCCTGTGGAGGAAAAAAGAAAACACGGTCTACAGGAGAAAGTGGGTGTGATTGAGAGAGACGGGGAGAACGGCACTTTACATATATCAGTCGAGGTTTCATCTGGAGCCGTCCAAGGTTAAAGAGTCGACTTGGGGGGGAAGCTTAAGGAAGAATCAGGAGATGGCATGCCGGCTATGTTTTTGGGGGCAGGAAGCGTGCATGCACAGTTCAACGACGAAGAACGGCAACATGATTAAAGTGAGAGGGGGGGGGGGGGATGGGGGAGGGGGGGGGGGGGGGGGGGGGGTCCCAAAGAACTGGCCGACTCGATCTCGAGAAAAACGTATGGAGAACACCCGAGCTGGCCCGAAAAGGCGGGGAGGGAATGCATTCTACTTGGCCTGACAGAGACGAAAACTGGAAACATGGACAATGGGTTCTCGTGCGTTCAGGGGGGAGCAGCCGCGGGGGAAAAGTTAAGCATCTTTCTCCTGGGGGAGGGTAAGGGGGAAGGCACCCCATCCAAGGGGCGGAAAACCCACCCTGGGGTAGAACAAGTCCCTTCCAACGGGCCAAAACCACAGGGGGGGGGGGTAAAGGTGGGGGGGGGGAGGACAACAAAAAGTGACCGGGTCCGGAGGAAATCAACAAAAATTCCCTTCAAATTGGGCCTGCGCGAAAACGAACATTAAAGGGAGGCTGGGGGAGAGGCTCGCTTTATAAACTTAGTAGGAAAAAAGAAATTGAGAGTCATCATGCCTGTAGAAACGATGGGAAAGTACCGGAAAAGGCCAAGGCTCGCTCCCATATGATGAGAGCGGGGAAAAGCCGCAGAAACATGTCCCCTCTCCATGCGGCTTAGCAAGGAGGGATGATACGGCGTGTTAAGTAGCTTAATATGGGAAAATGGCACATCAGTGGGGTTGGGGGGGGCTCTGAAGGGTCGTCGCCGTCCACCAGCGATTACTTTCTCAACGGCGAGGGCAAGTGGTTAAGGAAAGTGCAATAAAAAAAAAAAAAAAAAACCACCTGCGCGATTCAGAAGTGCATACGGTTTATGCGAACGGGCTAAAACTAAAGGGGGGCAAAGCATTACGAAAACCTCCTTTCTTGGGGGAAATCCCAGGCAAGCGAAAAGGTGGCAAAGAGTGGAGAAGAGCAGTGGATGGCGGTCGGCCGGGGACGGAGGGCTGTGCTCCTACAATTTGGGTATCATGTGCTGAAAGGGAGGGCTTTCCCTCCCTGCGCAGAGAGAGCGGGGGGGGGGGGACCCACTGCGGCATGGAAGGCCGAGGGGAGGGGACGCGGCCAAGCCGCAGAAAAAGGAGGAAAGGAATTCATTGGTTGACAAATGAGAAGAAAAAGAAAATCTAGTGTCTTGTGAACATCGCCTCTCGTTCAAGGAGAGAGTAGGAGCAGAAGGCAGGCGGCGGGGGGGAGGCATCGTGTGCATATGGAGTCAAACATCGAGAGAAGCGAGAAAACGCCCCAGGCCTTTGCGTCGGGAAATGACATCAGAGAGAGAGACAGGGAAATAGATAAAAAAAAGGAGGGGAAAAGAGAGAGATTCAGCTCCGGTCAAATCAAAAGGCACAACTGGGCGATTTGCCGGTGCGGCAAGTCTTGGGGAAAATACAGGGAATCTCGCAAGGGGACCGCCACATAATGTCGTAAGATCAAGCGCGAAAGGCCTCGCTTTGCGATCTGCGAGGCGAGTCGGGGGAAAAAAAAAAAGAGCGGGTACACAAGACAGGCGAAGCCCAACGCAAAGCGGGCGGACAAAAAAGCTGTGGAAACACCCTCGTGGGAAAAAAGCCGAAGCGAGAAGGATCCTGCGGCGTCAGCGGTTGAAGTGGAACCGGGAAAAAGGCGATGAACGGTTTTCTTGGGAAAGATTCAGCTCGTGCTGAAAGTGCGGGGGCGAAGTTGGGGGGTGCATAACATGAAAACGCGTCTGGGCCGAACAGGACCATGGAGGGATCCCTTTGCGTCCCGACCCGGGCGACAAACATTCAAAGCCTGACCCAAAACCCTTCATGCTGCGATCCTCGTGGGGCGGACGTGAACTAAAAGAGGACTCCAGGGCTGATGTTCGGCAAATCGAAACCAGGGGGACGTCGGCAAGCAGGCGTTTGTCTTGGCAGGGGACAAAGGCGTCACGGGGAAGTAGGTCCGTTATTTCAAGGGTGGTGGGAGACCGAAGAAACCCGAAACCAGCTCCAGCGTGAAGACAAAGCTATTATCCTCAATGGGAAGATGCGCGGACCGCGTCGCCGGTCTCTGGAGTCAAATCTAACAAAAGGGGGCGCGCAAGAAGGCAGGGGGGGAAAGGGAAATCTCAAGGGAAAGCTGTCGCCACCTACAATCGCACGAAAGGAGGAAAAGAGCGCCGTGATCAAGGGGCTCGGAGGGAAAGAAGAAGGGGGCGCGGCCATGGTCAGGAAGGACATAAAGAGACGAGGCCGATCGATTTGAACCTCAACCTCCATACTCAGCTGCGTAAGAAAAGGGATGTCGGGAAAAATGCTGAAAAACGGGGAAAAGACATCGACAGAAAGAAGGGAAAATGGAGCGATTCCGACGGCATTCGGCATATGTTCGGTCGCAAGGTACAGGGAAGGGGGGAGCGGGGGTGCGTCGAGGCGGCAAATCGATAATCTCGTCAGGGAGTAAGAATATGAAACTGCGGGGCCAGGGGAGAATGTACGTAAAACCAGGAAATGAACCACCCGCGCTCCGCGGGGCACAAAAAGGAGGAGGCTCCTCCAGACCGCGGAAAGACGCGGGGGGGGGAGCCAACGGACTCTTTCACCTGGACGCTCGCCCAGGAAAAAGAGGCATCTGATCAGAGACCGTGCGCCTGGCGGGCAAACGGAAAGTCGACAAATGCTCCACGCCAGGCCAGGTTGCAGGAAAAGGCGCTAGTGGGGGATCAGAGGCAATCGTAAATAAATGTCGATCCGCACAAGCGAGTGAGGGGATGAAAAGTGCAGGGAGAGAATTGGCCGCCATGGACTCAATGACGGGGGGGAGTGAAACGGGTTAACCTGGGGAAAGGGGGGATGGAGCGGGCTCTGGGGGGGGGGCCCTTCAAGCCGCGGAGACTTTTCCTCAAGTAGCTCTAGGAGGGACCACGGGGGCCGGGGCTATGCAATGTGAGACCAGGAAGTTATCCTAGATCGAATCGCAATCGGGGAGCCGGAGGACATCCCCTTGGGCGCTGGCCGAGCGCGACATCGGAAATAGAAAGGGACCACTCCGGGTCATATTCCTAGCCTCGTAGGCTGCTGTTTGAGGATTTCTATAAGACGTCTCTTCTTGCTCAAAAGTTGTCGGAACAAGGAGATAAGGTCGTCAAGAAAAAGCCACGAAGGACTAGTCTACCGGCAGGCGGCTCGGCTGCATACAAGGACATCCTGACGGCGTGGAACTACATGGGGGAACGGGGACCCTGGGCCGGAAAATGTCAGGATTCCTTTATTGGATAACGTTTTGACGAAGAGTCAGGGGGCCAGGGAAGGAGATTCCCTTATTCGAGAAAGACAAGCCAGCCCCTACTTCCGGAATGAGAGGTCATTCGCCGATTACAAGCGTAAACCGAGGTTAGGGAACCAGTCTCAAAACAACGGAGAAGGAGGAATTATGATGGGGAGAGTCACACTAGAGATCGGGTGACAAAGCCTGAAGTCAGGCCGGTGGACGAACAGTTAAGGAGGAACAGTGGTTAAAGGGGTCAGCGTGC
>Ga0179593_1350968_pt1 | contig 13056 bp, 13 predicted proteins | sample CZODoug2_1_08_16_FD_185931 | JGI IMG/M metagenome (GOLD analysis project Ga0179593, IMG submission 185931) | Vadose zone soil fungal communities from Angelo Coast Range Reserve, California, USA - CZODoug2_1_08_16fungal (PacBio error correction) | ecosystem: Environmental > Terrestrial > Soil >...
TCCGCGGCTTAGCGGTCGGGAAAAGAGAAAGAGACGCATCAAAGGCTATCGCCTGAAAACGAGAGTAGAACCAAGGCGGTAGTTATCGCTTCATCATTTGCGCAACGCTAGTTGATCGGCGAAAATTACAGGCCATTCTGAAGGATCGATTGCAGGCGCTACAAACAACTCATCAAGATCTCAAGAAGCTGAAGGGGGGATCGCAAGCTGAACTGTTGCAGTGAACACCTGGAAACCCCAAAAAAACTCTCAGCTCGGCCCGAACTCGGCGGGAGGGCAGGACTGGCTGCAAAGCCCCTTGTCTCCAGCAAGGGGGAACCATTACCAAGAAAACAAAAGCAACGGGGAGTACAGACGGACTGCTGGCATTCAAAGCCAGGGCAAAGAGTGAATTCGCGAGGTAGGGAAGCCCAAAGAATGGGGACTGAGTCAAACGGATGCAGGCAAGGTCCGGAGAAGGGGGGGGATCACGATAAGGACTCCCCGGATCATTGAGAGAGGGGCCAGGAAAACGATGCGAAATCGTAAAAGGAAGGAAAACCGCCTGGCGGTAGAAGAAAAAAACTTGAACCTTACAAGCGATTAGAAACCGAGACTGAAAAAAAAAAAAACCCGGGGATGACGTGGTGCCAAAAAAGGGTGTAAAGACAGTTGCAGGAAAAAGGCATCAGCTAACTGCTGGGGTTTGGAAAGAGGGACTAACCGCGGAAACGAAAAGATGTTGAAGGTCACAGAGATCAGTTCTTTAAGAAGGGGGGGGCATGCTGCTCATCACCAGGGTTGGGAAATCAACCAAAGTAGGTCCGGTAGCGTGAACAGCGTGTATCCGTCAATTTCTGCACGCGAGGGAAACCTGGGGCGAGGTGGGGGGCAAGCCGACGGACGGTCTCGGCAAAGAAACCGGGCATGGAAGAAGTGAAGAAGAGCTTCAGAAAACGAACGACAAGGAGCAGTCGGCCGGCAACAATAGGGAAGCACTAATAGCGTGAGGGTGGGATGATCAGATGGCCGTAGAACTAAAAAGAAACGTAACATAAGGAGGGAAGCCCTTCATGCAATGAAAACAGGGGAAAAAAAGGATCGCAACATGAGGTAGTAGACCTCGGAGACCTCCAAAACCCACAGGACACGCGCCGCGAAACCGCTGCATCAGCTCCTTGGTAGGGACCAGTAATCAGAAGGAAGGTCAAAAAAAGGCTGAGAACACAGTACTGGGAGAGTAGCTCTTGAGCCGTGAAGTCGGCGAAACGTTCGTAACAGACAACAAGCTCTTCACAAAATTGCTCGTGACGATGGGGGGAAAGACTTCGGAATAGGGGGGGACTGCCGGGGGTCGACAAGGACCGTCAAAGAAGTGGGAAGTAGTAGAAAACACGGGTACATGCGAAAAGGCACTGAGATAGAAAGACTGGGGGAAGTTGTAAAAGGGGAAAACAAAAGACATCATAAAGCACACAATCGACTCTTTCAATTGTGACGGCAGTGGAGAAAGTGGTCGGAGCAAAAACAAGGGACCATTGCGGGGAGCGAAGGGACGAAAAAGTCAGCCTCAGGAAAAGTTCAGGTTCGGCTGAACAAAAATAACATCGTGGCAAGGGCTCCGCGCGAGCAAGCCAGATGGCGAGATAGGCAAGGTAGATACCGATAGTCGCACAAAGCTCGGGGATCAAAGGGTTGCGAGGGAAGAGCCGGCAAGACGGCATTTGCGCCATGTATTAGGAGGGCATGAAAAGTTTTACCGAGCTCCGCAGGCCAGGGACCCGATCATCTCCTCGGGATTGGGTAAAAGATCAGAAATTCTCAGGAAGAACAGATGGGCCAGAATTCCAACGCAAAGCAGTACAAGCAGGAAATAATTGATACGGAGGGGGTAGGGACTGGTGGCCTGCAAGGGATTGAGATCTCAAGAACAAAGGGGATCACAGAACAACCACCCGACTCCTCGCGAGAAAAAGATCGAAAAATCACAAAAAGAGGAGGAGGAAAATATGTCGATAGAGAGGTAGGGAGGTCAGAACGCAGCGGGGTCAAAAGGGAGAGTGGCGGGGGAGGGGGGACAGTACTTAGAAAACCATAAAGATCAAAGAATGCCACAAAGCCTATACTGAGGGGGGAAAGACAAGACTGTTCGGCCCATCTGTTCTTCACACTGCGGATCGTGCTAGAACGAGAGGGAAAATCAATCAACGAGGTATGCGTCAGAAGGGAACAGCGGACAGACACAGTCAAATAAAATCATAAACCGCATGCCTTCTAAAAAAAAAAAACACCGCAAACAGCACGGCAAAATAGAAGAATAGCGTGCCTGAACGTCAATCGGAGAGGACTAGTGAAAGGAGAGAAGATCGAAAGAAGCTCACGATGGTTCGCTTGACGAGAAACCTAAGGGAAGATTCTGGTGCGACAAACATCATCCAAGCAAAACATTGGCACTGGAAAAAGTAAACGCCAAAGGACATTCAAAAGACAGAAAAAATCAGAGGGGGGGGCTGGGCCGGCGGGGTTACGGGAAAGCGTGTCCTCTCCTAAGCAACTCAAACCAAGGTGAAGTGGGAAGCGAGCTGAGGACTGCTTAAGTCATACTCCCAACCGCTTGGACTGCTCACGCAGGAAAACAAGTCCCCATATGCAGCTCATCCGAGAACCTGGTGCGAAAGAAAGCATCAAGCGTAGGAAAAAGGTGGCCCCCCCCCCGGCCAAAAAAAAAAAAGGAGACGGCGTGCTCGGGGCTCAAAGGCCGAGAAAGTCCGGTCCAGATCAAGAACGAAGTCCGGCGTGTTCCACCGGAACCGGGGAGATGATGAAGGAAGCAAAAAGGACTGCAGAACCGAGCTTCAGATAAGGCAGTTGGAAAAATAATCGGGAAGATTAGCATTCTAAAAGCTGAAACTCAGAGCCTCCGGAGAGCCACAAATCGGTACCCTCGCGCTACGTCACAGCGAGGGAACAAACCGCACGAAGAAAGTCGTGAAGGGGGAAAGAGGAAAAGGGAAGGAGACAAAGAAAGAATTCGGGACAGAGTGGACGCTGACTAACGGCCATCCGGGGGGGATACGAGAACGAGAGGGGAAAAAAACACCAGCTCCCGCCGCAGGCGGGAGGAAGCACAAAAAAAAGGAAATAAGCATGTACGCCGATGAAAGACAGTGATGACCAGGGGACATCCTTCCCTATACCCAGAAGGAAGTCTCACTGAACTCGCTGTGGGGACAAATGTGAGCTGTCTTGGGGCGAACGGGAGCGGGAACAAAGTGCATCAATGAGCTGAGAAAGGCGAATGGCCATCCGGGGGCAAAGCTGAAGGGAAAAAAAAACAAACATCATCAACGACAAAGGAGAGCTGACTGTTTTTGAAAAACCGTTTGAAAAAACGTCAGAAGGTGACGTTCAAGGGGAAACCGCGTAGATAAAAAGACTGCGTGGGTCTACGGTCGAGTTCGCCGGAGAATCTAGGAAAATCAGCGAACCCAAAAGGACCGGGCCGGCCATATCGCGTGCTCAAAAGTTTCGGCAGTCGCCGCAGTCACGGCCTCAGGCAGTAGCCAGGACTAACACCTCAAAAAAGAGAACTAAACTGATCGGGCTCACCGGCCAGAACGGAATGCCAGCAGGGATTCCTAGGGACTCAAAAATCAGGGTGGCGCCCTCTATCCGTAGAAGGGGACATGGGGCAGAAAAGGAGGGAAAAGCATTGCCAAAGATAACCCCCGGTTCTGCGCAATAACACTAAGCACGACTCAGCGCAAAAACAGGGGGGGTCAAAAAGAAGAATGCTTGCAACTACGCGCAGCGCAGGAGGGCGATCAAAGAAGGCATTAGCCGGAAAAGCCTGCACTCGGAAAAAAAGAAGATGGAATCTCTAAACTAATGGAATGATGTAACGATGAAAAACCTCAGAACCTCTTCTGAGGACTCTACGCCAAGGCGATGCAAAAACGCTCGCGAACGATTGCAAAGCGAAGAAAAAACTGTGGGGAGCTGCATTTCAAATCAATCATCTCCTCAAAAAGGAGGCGGGGGAGGTGATGAAAACCGTAGAGGGAAAACGGCAAAATCGTCGCTGCGAAGCGGGTTGGGTTGGGGGGGGGGGTTTTTTTTTGGATTGGTGGCTTCGCCCTGAGCGCGGCGAGAGCAGGCGGTGATTGTTGGACGGGAAGGCTGAAGGCAAGCGCATAGTTTACGATTGCAACATCATAATGATCGGTGCAGCCGCTCTGGGAGGAGAAATGAATGTCAGAAACAACGCTGAAATCAGTCGCAAAGGGGACTGTTGTGAAGGGACACCGGGGGAAAGCAGCGCTCGCTCTCAGAAAGAGAAGAGCCGAACTAGGCAAAGAATAACGGCAGACGGGGAAAAAGCCACCGCTGACTAAACAGCGGTCAAAAAGGAAAAGATCGGAAAAGAAACCGGGGGAGCCTCGGATCCCCGTTCAGCCGGTGGCCGTGAAAAGAATCAACAGTCGAAAGCTTTCAAATGTCGGTAACCGGAAATCAGTGCGCTTTTGGGGGAAGGATCCGTCAAGGGGAAAAGCGGAAAAAGTCAGGGTGGCGGCACGCGATACTGGCCCCAGGGGGGGGGGGGGGGGGGATATCAGGGTAACCGTGGACAGTCACGGGATTGAGAAATAAAATGACTGGCTGACTCAGATGAAACTGAGGGAGAACGAGGAGAAAACAGGCTCCTGGGCAAAAAAAGCGCCATACTGTGAGGTGCCTGCACCCCTGTGAGGATTGAAAAACTTGGCATCAGCTCATTGATGAGGGTTAAAAAAACGCTCCCGCCACAGGAAGCGACAGGGGGGGGGGTTTCAGGGCCACAAGGGGGAGGAACATTTGGCATTGTTAGGGAGGCCTGCTCATCAAAGTAAGACAGAGTGACCCATAGGCGTGAATCGGCAGAGGGATGCACAAAGCGGGAAACCGGATACTAAAGGGTGGGGACAACCGGCGCGGTATCGAGAACGACACGCTTGACCTATCCTCAGAGGGAGTCCGAACGAAACGAGCGAATCAGGTCGGCAGGCCGAACCGGGGGAAAGGCAAGACAGACGGAGTCGGCGGTTTGGAGATAAACCGTCTGGCGCGAAAAGCCAAAAAGGGTGCGAGCAGGGGCGATATACATACCTGTGCAGAATTAGATGAAACAAAGGTCGCAACTGAGGATTCTAAAGCCTCTCAGCAAAACCTACCACAAGCTCCGCGCAAAAACCGGCCTGCAGAAAAGAAGAAGCCAAATCAGACGGCATTCCGATTGATAAAACTGGTCTCACGGACCGCGGAAAGCTTCGGAAACGCAAACGATGAGAAAGGAAACGTACAAGCTCCTCTGGCAGGACGCTGACGACAAAAAAGTAGGGTTATGAGTCGATGTGGAAGGGGAAGGGGTGTCACTTTTTTCGAAAAAGGAGCCGTCAAGAGTGAAGTAGGGGGCCAGTCAGCGTTACAGAAACAGCAGGCCTCAAAAAAGGCACAGATAAAAGGACCTGGAACGGGTAGAAGAACCCGAAAGACCAAATCGGAGAACCAGCCGCTTTCAGAGGGTCGGCTGATCGAAGTGGCAGCGGGAAAAGCCCCTCGTGCCAGTGGTCGGCCGAGAGCTGGGGAGGATTAAGATCTTCAAATTTCATGACTGCGGGAACAAAGAACCTGAGGACCAGGGCCAAAATCTCTTAAAAAAAAAGAGTCGATTGGCAAGGTCGAGAAATGGGAAGTAAAAGCATGAGCGGGGAGCAGGTGTGCGATGCGAACGTAAACGTCATAGTCGACGAAAGCAAAATGTTATGCGGATTACTGAACGGGGTCTGGAAAATACAACCGGAGACGTCATCTCAGGAAGATGAGGCGCCGGGAAGAACGAACTCAAAAGATCGAGCAACCTGCATGTCCGAGAAGTAGGCAGTGGACAGAGGGACGTGAAAGAGACTTGAGCGAGGGGTCTTAAAAGGGACTGAACCGAAGTGATTGAAAAAGACAAAACTCTGTGGGGAGAACGAATGCGGAAACCCCCGAACTAAAAGGGAAAAGAGATAGGACAGGAAAGAGAAAAGAAAAAAAACACCGGTTAGGGAGAAAAGGAGCGAAGAACTGGGATACGAGAGGGGAATAGTTCAGGGGTGGGGAGGTGATCACCGCGGGGATGGGAAAAGAGGATAAGGTTCACAGGGAAACTCGACGGTCAAGTCGCTGGGGGGGCCACGCAATGACTAGGGTGCGCGGAATTCGGTCCAAAAAAAGAAAAAAGAAAAAAAAACCAAGAAAAAATAAGAAAAAAAAAAAAAAAAAAAAAAAAAAAAAAAAAAAAAAAAAAAAAAAAAAAAAAACAGAGGTCAGATTCCACGGCAGGTCGTCTAGAACGGAAGAAAACCAGGGACTGGGCCAACAGAAGCAAAAGAAGGGAAAGTCCAAACAAAATCGCAAGGAAGTCGCTATTACGACTGAGAGCAACGGGACAAAGCAGACAGACAGTCGGATCGGAAAACGGCAAGTAAAAGAGGAACAAGTCTGACTGGCACTCGCGTAGCCAAGGCAGGGACGATTTCTCGGTCAAAGGCACGGAAAGGGGGAAGGCTGAGACTATAGGCTCCGATCCCAGCAATGGAAAACTTTTGCGTGAACACACTGCAGCCCGGAAGGTCCGACAATTAGAGAACGTGAGCATTTTGCTGCCTAGGGAGGGCGCCCGGCTTGAATCACTTACACCGAAAATGACTTAATGGAAAAGGGGATCGCTGACTCGGAACGAAACGCTGACTGCACCTATCCAAAACCAAAGGAAAACATTAGAACGGAAAATGAAAAAGGCAAAATTTCCAAAAAAAAAATCAAACCAAAGGGCAGTCAAAAAGTCTCAGCGGCGTGCAAAAGTGGCCTATCGGCACGGAGGGAAAGAGGGCTCAAACGAGACCGAGGAAAAGAAAAAAATCTAAATCGGAATGCAAGGCTGATTGGAACTGGGTCAGGAACCGGCGCAGATGGGTGACGCGGCGCGTGAGGGTTGGGTCGGGGGCTGACCGAGGGGAAGAGCACAGTTGCGAAATCTATGTTGCACTGCAGAATGATGGTCCAGGCAGGCCTGCCCTCCTTAGAAGAACGCAAGTGAAGGGTCAAAAGGGAGCGCAGGTCTCCGCCATGAAGTACAAACCGAAAGACATCGTGCCCGTGAACGTTCCGGCCGGCGCCTGAATGACGCGCGCGGGAAAAGAGGAAAGAGACGTCAAATACCTCGTTATCGAGAACCTTAAGTCGGACCAAAGCGCACAACCGCACAGGAGGTCCGCAACGAAACAGCACCGAAAGTGATACACGATGGAAAGCGATGAAACCAAGGTAGACCCCTGGTGACCTGCAACTAAAGCTAAAGACTAATGTTCAACGTCTGAGAAATTCACATGGGAGAGGGAATAGGGGAAGGAGCGGACGGGCCAAACATCAATGACGGCAAGAGGGCGAGGGCCAAGTCCATACATGGGTGACCGAATCGAAACTTCACCCATGGTCGGCGAAAAACGGGGGTCCAAGAAGGCCGTTCTAAGAGGGGACTGGGAAAAGTTACAAGGGAAAAAAATGAGAGGAAGAAATCGGCTGCTGAAGGTACGGCAGTTAAACTAACAATCACAGGCGACAAAAAAGAAAAAGGGCAAAGGGGTCCGCATGCTCGCAACAAATAGGAAGGGCCGCTTCCGCAACTGAAGACCTGCCAAACGTCTGATCCGCCGAGCAAGGAAAAAAGAAAAAAGTAGACTAGAAAGCAAAAACGGGAATGACCGTGGCGCGTCCGATAGAGAAACGCAAGGTACCATCTATGCAGATAGTGCGGACGCGCTGAACGGCCATTGGAACCAGGAAGCCAGTTCACCGAAATTAAAGGCGCCTCATCCTCTTAAAGAGACGCTGGGCAGACAAAATGATCTTCTGAACTAACGAGAAACTGCGAATCAAAACATGAGGGGACCGACGGACCAAAAACGGCCAGGACGGTGTGAACGCAAAAAAATCAACCAGCGCTGAGGACCTGATGAAGGCGATGAACATCAGAAACTCCGGGGCTTCGTACTCAGGGAGCTAGCAGATAGAGCGAGCGCCGGGGCCCGCTCACGCGGATTAGTGTCATTTTCATGAAGAACATCATAATCTATCAAAAGAAAACAAGGTGAAAAGAATGTGCTGAAATGAAGAAAGATATCCGCAGGGGAAAATCATCAAGCTCGCGGCGGCTAAGCCGATAGCGCTAGTACGAGCCAGGCGGGGATGGAGTTCACGAAGGCTGACAGAAAAGGCGCAACGGAGTTTTGATAGCGCTGGGATGAACACTATCCAATCTGCCTGGATGAACAGGAACGGAAAAGACTAAAGAGGGGAAAGGAGGGCTACGAAAAACTGCGCGGTGCAGAGCAATGATGCATGACGTGTCCTTGGAACACCGGGCCCACGCGAAGCGACTAGCGAGGATGACAGCCGAAACGCGGGACTTGCTAAGCGGAATGCCAACGATCTCCAGCCGGTCAAATGAAGCAGGAGAGGGCATAGAGAAATCGCCAAAAGGGAGGGTGCGAAATCGAAGATAAACGGGGGCAACGGCGGGTGCCGACAAAAAGGTCAAAATGGCAGGGGCAGGAAAGCCGGCAAATCTGGACGCTGGTCCTGAATTTCGGCAGCACCCGGGGTGGGGCGGCATCGATAAGACAAAAAGGAGGTAGAGCCGTTCCAAGGAGTCAAGAAGAACAACCGACCAAGCTACTTCAATCGCGAGCCCATTGAACGTAAAGGCTCCAAAAGGCTGCGCCCGGCTTCCTGGAACAAAAAACGGCCCGTCGGTGAACGTTATGGGGGTCAAACACAGTTGAGGGCCCACTATTGGGGGAGAAAGGTGGCAAGATCATGATGCTTTGGAAAAGAACGAAAAAACGCACCACGCAAGGGGGGGCCAAAAAGAGAGAAGTTCCTTTGCAGTCTGGGCGGATGCTCATCAAACAGGGGTTCATCACCAGGTAGGGTCCATCAGAAAAAGCGCCGCAGGGACCGCGCGCACCGACTTTGCGGCTGGAAAGGGTGGTGAAAGGGGGGGGCCGGGAGCATTCTGCATCACGACCGCTTGAAAACGAGAACGGGGAGACATCTTCTGAACGAATAAAAAAGAGAATGTCTAGGCTCCCGGCGAGAACGCACACGATGAGGAAAAGGATTGGGGGACATCGCGGAGTCTGCTGCCCGACGGCAGACAAGTCTGTGGCGAGCATACGTAGGCGAGAGGAAAATTTGAACATCATGAGCTATCAAAAAGGAGGATTCAAAAGGGAAGAGAAAGCAGCGAAAAAAAATCCCACCAGAAGAAAGCAAAGGCACAGCAAAGTCTCCGGAAAGAACCCGGAAAAGGGGTCACACGACTGTGGAGCGAGAAATAGAAAGATCCGAAGTCGATCGCAAAGAGGAAAACTCCGGCCGCTGAGATCCTGGCTGAATAGGTCTTCGGACGAGGTGACTGGGATGGACCTGGGTTCAAAGACGGAAGCCAGGGTGGAGGAAGGAAAATCATCTAGTACAAAGGAAAAAGAGGGACATTCAAAAGTCAGAGAAAAATGGAAATGGGAGCGAGTAACCGGCAAACTATCCAGCAACAACGTTCAGATGGTAAGACTAAAGGGGAATTGAAGGTCACGCCCCATCGTGCCCCGGGGAGGGCGCGGATTGCTGTAGAAAATCAGCAAACAGCCTAATGCCATTTAAGTTCTGCAGGTAACAAAATCGAGCAGGCCTCGGAAGAAGCCTTTAAAAAGGGGAAAATAATTTTGGAAAAACGATTAACGTCAGGCAAGAGCTGAGGGTTGCATGGCCAGGACAGCATATTCTACGCTAAACCATGGTTCGAGGAGGAAATCAAAAACTGAACCTTATCAAGCCGGAGTCCTCGGGAGGGGGGTAAGCCTCACGAAAAAAATCGAAAAAAAAGGTTGCCAAATGAACATGTCAGCAGGGGCAAGATCAGATGTCAAGAGGTGCAGACTGGGGGAGTCTATTGGCTTGGAAAATGAATTCACCTGTAAGCGCAAAACATAAACGCGGAACCCAAGAACACCGAAATCAGTCTCCTCAGGAGCATCGGGGACAGGGAGAAGGACAAAAACATGAGGGGAAGAAAATATAGTACAGTTCGATCGGATAGGAGAATGATTGGAACCGTGATCACCGCGTTCAATGTCTGGAAAGAAGGAAGTAGTGCAGGGGCAAGAAAGAACCAGCGAGAAGCGATTAACGTCTTGCCTATGTCTAAAACCGCTCGGAACATGTTCAGGAATGAGCAGGACCCGGCGGAGAGGGGTAGGGCGCGGCTGCACGATCCCAGGAGATGAGGCTCATGCCGGCGAGGAGAGTGCCAACACATTGGCATGCCATCCGGACAGGAGACGGCCTTAAGAAAGCCGAGGGGCCCAACTGATCAGAGATTAACGTAGGAGGGGCAACAAACGGCCATATCGTACCATCTCGGGAAAAATCGAGCAAGGCTGCAGGGGTTCCCGAACCGTTAAAAAGGGAGGCTGAACAAAAAAAAGATCCATCAATGTGGGCACGGCAGGGGGCGTGACAACTCGGCAAGCCGAAAACTTCATCAGACAATAGAGGAAAGAAAGGCGGGCCGAGCGCGGGGTCCCCCTGCTTTTTCCGCACTACGACACTTCCAGTATGGAGAGTGTGCCTCGATGATCTAGCTAGCGTAACTACTAAGCCAAAAGGGAGAGCAAAACTGGAACCCCGGTAAGGGGGACCAAGCTAACCAAGAAAAAGAACCAAGAAGTGGAGAGAGACCGCAGAGCCAAGGCTAACGAAGGGGGCCGCAGGAGACGGCGATTAGGGCTCAGACCGATACTGGGACTGATCAGAGTCAAGCCGACGCTGCCAAGAAAAAACGAAGCCTGCTGAGGGGTGAGAGCGAATGAGGTGGGGGGAGGCATCTGCACGGCGTTCTAATAAACAGGTTGTCGATACCAAAAAATGAAAAATGCTGGCACGGAGAGAAACTCCGCCTCCTTAGAAAACGCCACGAGGCGATGCCGTCGGAACCAGCGGTGAACAAAATAAAAAATCGTCGTTGCAAAAGCCCGAAGGGCGGCCACGGCCGGCCGGAGGAGGCGCTGAACGGAAAGAAGATGAGCCAGTAGGCGAAAAACCGGCGATATATAACCCGCAAGCAAAAGCAAGAAGAACGGGGTCGCGCCGCAAACCTGGAAAAACTACACGATTGGAAGAAGAGGGGGCAAAATGGTGATGACCCAGTGGACAGAGCAGCCTGACCTTAAAAAGGACGGAAAAAAACTATCTCGTTTAAAGTAAAACATGACGAGGGAAGCGGGAGCGACAAGGGCCAAAGCTCAAGGACTTAGGGACAAAAGGCGAGTCCAAGAAAAGAAACAGTGCAGAAAGAAAAAAGAAGAACAACTTGCCAAAATTTCGGGGACTAAACAGCGGGTACCGTGAAAGCAAGCTGAGTCAGCAAAGGCGCTATCTTGAAGGAAAACGGTCGAGGGAAACGCACTCGGCTCAAGAATGTGCTGTCGAGCGCAGCGAACCTACTTTAGGCCAGATCGTCTGGCAAAAGAACAAAAAAAATGAGACGCGGCAAACGCTGAGCATTGGAAAGGGACCTGCCGAGCGGTCAATGATGCCGACCGGCCTTAAAATCACAGCCGTGAAACGAGAACCGTGGCGAAAAAAACGCCCGGAAGACACCGGAGTTCGGACGGGAGAAGCAAGGTGGCGAGCATCGAGGCCTCGTACTCGCTGGAGAAAGCGGTTATAAAAAAAGCAAAATTTCGGCGCCTTCAAGCAACGCGAGGAATGAACCAAGGTCTTCAAGACAAATCAACTGAAGCTTGCATCATACACAGCAAACGACTGTCGGAGCCCGAGTGAAATGACCGGAGCGCAAAGATCCAGGGAAAAGGGTTTAAAAAATAGGTCGCCGATCAAGAAAACAGCCTGGGGGGAAAAGAACAGCGAAAGGAACTCAGAAAACCGCAATGCGAGAGACACGCCGGACGGAACAAAAGGCAAAGAGGTCGAGAGAGCAGCGGGTGGACATCCGCGAGCTCGAAAAGATCTTATCCTCAGACAAGAGACTCAAGAAAAACGTATGAATTGAAACAGAAGGGGAGGAGGATTATGGAAAATAGAAAAGAACTTACTCAGGCCAATCGATCGGAGGGTAGGCAGCGGCCTAGAAATCCTGGCTATTACGAAGCCCAAGGACATGAAGTGTTCAATCGAATGAAAATCATGAATCAGGTGATCAAGGTTTAAATGGTATCAAGTGGCGCTCGGTCCAGGCTAGAAGGAAAAAGGACGGGCGTAGTCCAGCTATAACTGTGGTCCAGCATTAAACACCGGCAACAAGCGGAAGGATCAAGCGGGAAAAAAAAACCTACGTTGAACGAGAGGGGGGAGAGGCCAGAGGGGTCAAAAAAAATCCGCACGAGTCGGCATAGATTGCCGCAAACCTTAAAAGGGTGAGCTTCTAGAAGAGAAAGATGTCATTCAAAACGAGGACGTGTTCCCGAAAAAAGAGGCGAAAGGGAGTCAGAAGGCCGGCCGATCATTGACAAGGCAGACAGTGGGCGGGAGAAAAGAGAAATTGGCGAGAAATATCCTGCCGCCCAGGATCAAGTATGTTACTCCGGAACAGTGAGGATGGGAAGAACGGCCGTAAAGACAGCAGGTCTGGTCGGGGACATGACTTACAAGCTCGCGGCGAAACAAACAGCAGCGCGAAGCGTGACGTGATTGGTGGAAGGGCACAAGTTGAGCAGCATACACAGGATTGCTTCGCTGGGAGACAGTCAGTGGATTGCGCGAATTGAAAGCATCAACACGATTCAGCAGGAAAAAATATGCTCGTCAAAGAAGAAAACCAGTGAGAAGAAAAGAACAGAGGGAGGGATAGCTACACCAGGGGGTTCATCCAAGTGTGGTAATGAATAATCGGGGAGCGGGGTACCGAGGGGTGCCAAAAACGCTCGCGACACGCATGTGAAACGGGGTGCCGCAGGGAGGAGTCTCGATCAAAAG
>Ga0179593_1397980_pt1 | contig 13056 bp, 23 predicted proteins | sample CZODoug2_1_08_16_FD_185931 | JGI IMG/M metagenome (GOLD analysis project Ga0179593, IMG submission 185931) | Vadose zone soil fungal communities from Angelo Coast Range Reserve, California, USA - CZODoug2_1_08_16fungal (PacBio error correction) | ecosystem: Environmental > Terrestrial > Soil >...
AGGAACTGCCAGAAAAAAAAGAAAAAGCACCAGAAGATCAACAAGGGACAAGAAGTCACAGATAAAGAAGAAGAGGACAAAAAAGGGGGGCCCAGGCTCGCCGGGAGGAATGGTTCTATTTGGGAAGGTTTTTGCACAAGGACTAATGAAAAGGGAAAAGAAACATCACAAAGAAAACAAAAAAAATCCTGGGATGCCACTTGTTGGCTATCACAACATGAAGCCAGAAAAAAAGAAGCTTACAATCGTGCCTGTAAGATAAAGGAATCACGGGGTAAAAAAAGACAAAAAGGTACAGGGAATACGGGCGGAGAAAGCCGTTCAAAAAAAAAGTTGAAAATGAAAATGAAAAAAAAAGAAGGAAATTGGGGAAAGGGGAGAAGGAAGAATGGGCTTTGATCGCACACGGCGAAAAGATAACTCGGGAGCGCTGTGGAAAAAAAAGGGGATTAAACCTATACCTGACAAAAAGGAAAAACGGAAACAGGGGGAAAAGGAAAGGAAAAAAAAGACCATGGGGGGAAAAAAACTGGGCGGCTTTTGCAACTTGCGAGGACAAATACAGGGTAAAAAAGGAGGGGGCGCGGAGCAAAAAAGGCCCCCTGTCTCGAAAGGAAAAAAAAAAAAAAGTGGAACGGTGGGGGGAAAGTACCAGACGCCTCAGAATGAACTGATTCTAATGCAACATTCGAAGCCGAATCATGGAGGACTAAAGGGGAGAGAAAATATCCTCACTTACGGGGGACCAAGTGAAAGAAAAGGAAAGAAAAAAGGGGGGAAAAAGAAGAGAATCGATTGCAATGAATTAGGTGCGGAGGGGAACCAACAAGTCAAGAAAAAAAAACCTGAAAAACATAGAAGGGTCACTAGGAAGGGGGAAAAAAAACGACTTTGGCAGGCTTTGCTTGGGCGCACAAGAAAAAATAGGGGGGCGATCACACTAGACAGGTCAAAAAAAAAAACGGGAGGAAAGCCAATAGAGGGTGATCTTGAAAGCCCGAAAAAAGACTTACGTGCTCAAGAAATAGGGAGGGTGTCGTTGAACGAGGGGAGAAAAGGTAGGGGACACAGAAGCAATGCCATCAAATGAAAACCACACCAAGCCGATACCGCGTCCATTGCGAGAAGGGGGGGGGACACTTTGGTGAAAGGCCAGGGGTTGTTCAGCCAAAACGAGACGAAGAGAGGAACCTGGGGGGAAAACGACGCCGTGGGAAGAGAGAAGGGGGTGGCGTTCCAATAATTGTAAAGGAAGCCAAGCACGCAGCTGGGGAAAAAGCAAGAAAGGGAACGAACGGGGAGAAACACCCATCTCCGAACCCACAGGCAGGCAGCTCAAGAAAAGGAAAGAAGGCTCGCGAAAGACCAGGACCGGGGCGAGGAAAAAGGGAAAAAAAAACGACGCTTTTAAACAACCCTACGTTAGACCAAAAGGAGGACTCCAAATAAAAAAAATCCAAAAAGCACGGATAGGGGAAAAGCACGGAAAAAGGAGAAAAGCAAAACGTAACCGACTACTAATCTCTCATGGGGTTCATCCGTGATAACCGGCTCGCATGAGAGATCTTGGGGGGGGGAGAGGGGGGAACCTTCAGGGGACTAAGGAACGGGGAAAAAAAGGAAAACAGCGAAGCCTAAAAGAAAGCCGGCAAAGAATTGACAAAATGGGGACAAGGGGGGGGAGATGAAGAAAATGCACCAAAGCGGAAAGAGAAACCATTCCGAAGGGTGGGGAAAAATCACTGCCAGAACTTCGGACGGCCAAAAAAAATTGTAAGTGTCCGTCGGATCGGGCAAAAGAGGAAGGAAAAAAAAAAAGATTTTGCGAAGTGGGGAAAACGCATCTGGACCAAACACCGCCAACGCCCGGGCCGAATGTGAAAGGGACGAAAAAAAAAGACAAAAAAAGTGGGTTGGCAAGGGAGCGGGACCACATAGAACAAGAGGAAAGGGGGAATTACATAACAGCAAAACCACGGGAAGGGAACAATGTTACGGGGGAAAAAAGAAAAAAAGATACGAGAAGGAGAGGGAGGGGGTTGACTCTGGCCAGAAATCGAGGGCAAGTACACGAAGGCGGGGGGGCGGGCGAATTGCGGAAGAACCGATACTCAAAAGAAGGGCGGAGAGGGAGGTACAAGAAAAAGAAAAGGGGATAAGGGAAAAAAAACGTGACAATCTGCAGGGCCCGCATCCGAACAACAAAAACCTTCCCGTCAAAAGTTGAGAAATACCAGAGGGGAGGTCAAAGGAAGAAATCGTGAATTGGTTGGAAGAAGCAAAAAAAGCCCCTCGAAAAAAAAAAACCCGGGGGGTCATGAGGGGGGACTGGGGGAAGCAGGGGAGAAAAAATCGCTGATAGCCGTGGGGCCGGATGACAAAAGAGGTTGGGGAGGTCAGAACAAAAAAAAAAAAAAAACACCCCAAAAAAACGCTTAAATCCAGCAGAAAAAAGGGGATTGAAGGGGAAAGACTAGAAACCAGAGCCTTTAGGGAGGCGGCTAAAACTCTAACAAAAGAAGAACGGAAGAAGAAAGTACAGAGAGGGGAAAGGGGGGACACCGGACCCCGCGAAATCCGCAAAGGAGAGGAAGCGTTGGGGTCCTTCTTTCAAGACAAGGGAGGGCCACATATCTCACTTGGCCAAAAGAAAGGAAAACTGAACCATCTCAGGCGACCATGGAAAGAGAACCAAAAAAAAAAAAAAGGCCTATGGCCTTTACTCGAGGGGCTTCAAAACAAAGGGGGAGGAAAGGGACACACGGGCGCATGAAGACAGGGGGGCCCAAAAACCGGAAAGAGACAGCAGGAGGGCCCGTCCAAGAAAAAAAGTACATGTATAAAAACGGCACACCGAATGGGATCCGCCAGCGCTAAAACAAAAAGGACAACCCTCGATCCAACCATTGGAAACCGGGGAAAAGGGAAACGCTTTTTTGAGTGGAGAAAAGGGAAAGATTACTATGAAATGGTGCAAAGATAAAAGACGTTTAGTTTGCAATGGGAGTGAGCCGCCCAGACATGCAGGGGACATCACACGAAAGAGAGAAGGGGTAAGGAAAAACAAGAGCCTACTGAAAGACAAAAGGAACGGCCATGCAATAGCTATTTTTTAGGTTCACCATAAAATCACCAAAACAGAAGAAGTACCATATAAAACAAGGTATTAAAGAGGGAGGAAGGTACCAGAAAGAAAGGGGGGGTTCGACCATCAAAAAAGAAGCAAAAAAATAATGCAATCACCTGCACGCCCTGGGCACACAACATTGGGGTGCAAGCTAATCGAACCAAATTTCCCCCCCAAAAAAGAGACTGCGACACGCTCAGGAAATCAAGACACAAGTCCGCAGAACTGAAGTCTTCTGAACATCAGTAAACACGGCTGACTTTCGATCGTTGTCCAACCTTGTCAGGTAAGAAAGATCAGAGCAACAACAAAAGAGCCTAGCGTCTGAGGAAAAAACTAGAGTGATGGAGAAGCATGCAGACATACAAAACGTTAAGCCGTGGGTACCCATTACTATTCTAGACTTAAAACTCACCTTTTCCGGGTGTAATGAGAAAAAAAAGAGAGGTAGGGTGGGGGGAAAAGGGGTCGAGCAGCTGAGGCACAAAAAAAAAAATGGGTTTGTTGTTGAAAAAAAAAACCAGCAGGGGGGTTTTGACATCTTAACCAAAGGGGAGGACGTGGTTAACCTTGAATATCAGCCTAGACTTCGGGGAAAAAGCGAGACCCGGGCCTCAATAACAGGAAAAAAAACATGTGAGGGAGGGAAAAAGTGAAAAAAAAAGAAGAACTCACGGGTGGTTCTCGTCAAGGGGGTTACGAAGGGGGAAGGTAAGCATGCGACGGAAACCAACTCCATGGAAAGAAAAAAAAGAAGGTCATGGTTGAAAAAAAAGACTAGTCCCAAGAGGGGACGCAACAGCCACCGCTCCTGGTGGAAGGCAAAGGGTCGAGCCCAAAACTATGAGCGGAATCTACCCAGAAACCCGTCCCGTGGGTGGGGAACGAAAAAGGGGGCGGGGGGGGAAAACGAAAAAAAAGCGGGGACGATCTTCCTCAAGGGGAAACGTAAAGGGCGCCCGTTGCAGCACGTCGCCAATGGAAGCACTAAAAAGGAGTCACAGAAAAATACTGATAGGTGGAAGAGGGGAAGGGGGAAGGAAAAAGGGAGGGAGGGGTGACCTCTTGAGGCGGAAATGCCGGAATGGCTCCCTTGAGCAGCCGGACCAAAAAGAAAAAAGACACTTTTTAGAAAAGAAATGCAAAGAGAAAAGGAAGACGAAACAGAGGGAAATGTCAGGGATGCGTGACGTGCCAAGCCGGCCGACGAAATAAAGCACACACCGGGCACTCGTAGGACCAAGGAGGGACTTTAATTCGCGGCAAGAAGAAAAAAAGAGGGAGTCAAAGAACGAAGAAGAAGCAGATTTGATCTAGAAAGGGAAAAACTCATGAACCCCTGCCGAACCTACGCGCAACGAAAAAAGGAGAGACCGGATACCCTCCGAGGTTATGGGAATCAACCAGTTGCCGGCCAGGACGGGGGAAAAAAAGAAATGAAGAGAAAAAGGGGGGGAAAGACACAATTCTGGAGGAAAAAAGAGCACTTTTGGGGAGAATCGAGAATCCCAGCCAGGAAGGAAGAACGGAAGTGGCTAAAAAAAAACACTGCAAGGAACCCCGAAAGGAATCGGGGAAAGAGAAAGGGGTGGAAAAAAGAAAACAAGGGGCTGGGCTTGGACCTCAGGGATGGACCCGCCGGGCAACTTGGGAGCAGCCAATATAAAATTGTCTGCAGAGCCGACCGAGGTGCGCAATTAGATTAAAAAAAAACACGGGAAGACAGACGATCCAAACTAGGATGGACAAAAAAAAGGAAGAGGCGGGTCCAAAAAAATAAAAGGAGGAAGAAAAAGAAAAGAAATACAATCCAAGTGCGGGGGGTGCAGTGGTGAAACATGGTAGAAAGAAAAAAAAACTATGCCCAGAAGGGGGGGAGAACCCCCACGATGGAACTGGGTCCCGTATCCAAAAAAATGGCGCACAGAAAGAAAAAAAAGACAAATGCGACCAAAGGGTTCAAGATGACACAAGTGAAAAAGAAAAGAAGGAAGGGGACTTTGGAAACGCGGGGAGGGGGGAGCATTGGGGAAAGTTTCTCCCAGATAAAAAACCTTGGGGAATAGTCTGAGAAGCCTTGAAAAAAAAAGGCAGGCTAACGAGGTTTAAGCCGAGGTTTTGGGTTAACAGCACACGAAAAAAGGAAGGGGTTCGGAATCAAGAGGAAGAATGTACATGAGAGCAGGGAAACCCCCGATCCGGAATGGCCCTTCTGTCGAAACAGGGGTGCAGCTCTCTACGCAGGCAGCGGAATACAAAAAACGGCTTTCCAAAAGAAAAGATCAGGAGGGAACCAACTTGGGGAGAACAAAGGAGGTAGGGTTTCGTGCCTGAAACGAGGAAGCACCCAAGACCAACCGGATCAATAGAAATGACCATCAAAACAGGACTTGGTGCATGGGGGAAAGGACGGGTCTGCACAAGAAGAAAAACCAGAAAACATCCAAGAGGTAATGAAACGAAAGAAAACGGGATCTTTGTCGGATTTCCAGATAAAAAGAAGAGAAGCGCAGGGCCTCACTGGCGGGATCGGGAAAATAGTGGGAAGGGGGGGGGTGGGATCAACAAAAAAAAAAGGCAAATAAAAAGGGAAGAAAAAGACGGTCAAAACGGGGTTTCTCAGTATTTTCAGGGCGAAGGGTTACCGCGCCACAGCGAAGTCAAGAATGATGGCGAACAAAAACGAGGGAACTTGAGAAACACAGTAAACCGGAAAAAAAAGGGCGACCGAAAAAGGGGAAAATTCAATAGGTAACAGTCCCAGAATGAAAAGAATAGAAGAAGCGGAAAGGTTGAAGGAAACGGCAGCATCCGCGGGTATTGAAAACCACACCAATTACAATGCAGTAACGCCTCTCAGGAAAAAAATGTGAAACTATGACTCCCGAACAAACAATGACCCGGGGGAAAAAGTGTTTGTGTTTGAAACCCGCACAGCCATTGGGGGCAGAAAAAAACGAAAAGACAAAAGACGTTCGGTCCAAGTGGGGGGGAAAGAGAAAAAGAGGGTTCGGAAAAAGGTAAAAGGGGGAAACGCGCAGACAAAGATTTTAGCGTTGCAAAATTCAAGCCAGGAACAATTGCAAACAGCGCAAAAATCAGGAAGAGGAAAAAAGTGGGAATGAACACGGGGGGAACAAGAGTCCAGGGGAGAAAGAAAAACCGGGAAACACTTGGTCTTTCAAGGGCGGGGGGACAAAAAAGTGCCAGCAACGATCTGGACAGATAAGGGCACCGACGGGCTGTCCAAGGGGACGAGCGAAAAAAAAGCAATGGACAAAAGAAAGAAAGGTTGTGGGGGGGGGAACGGGGGAGGTGACCCGAAGAGAAAAAGACTTCCGTGGGGGGGGACAAAAATAAGACCATTTGAAGACAAAAGCGAGCCTTTTGGGCAAGAACCAAATCAGCCGAGAAGTGAAGTATATTGCGAAGAAGACAGAGTCAGGACGTGAGGGAGGCAATGTCAGAAACCGTAGAGAGACAAAACAACAAACAAACGGAGGAAAGAGAGAATAGGCCACGCTGCAAAAAGCACCAAAGAACGATAAGATCAGAAAAAGAAAAGGAAAAATCTCAGTGGGTAAGGAGAGGAATCAAAAAAAACTGTAAACACACGGAACGCCGGAAAATTATTTTGTTTATCAACAGGACGTCTTCGAAAAAAGATCAGACAGCAAAAAAAAAAAAAAAAAAACAACGGAAGAGGGGATGGCAAGGTTCGTTTATATCAAACCCCCGGAAGCAAAACGAGCCCACGAGAAAAGTCGCCTGAAACGATCAAAGCAAAAAGCAAAAGGGCGGAAAAAAAAAACTCAGCAAGGGAGAAGGGGAAATAACCACATCGACATCTTCAACGAAGGCATGCAATGGAAAAGAAGAAACCGACAAATTCTCGGGATGGAAAGCCGGAAACGGGGGGGGGAAACGAAAGGGGGGGGATAAATATGAAGCTGCATCAAACCTAAAAAAAAAGTCACAGGAGGTCAGGGGATGCCGCCAAGGGCACGCGGGCCAAACTGCGACAAACGGGGGGTCAACAGGTGAACAGGGAGAAACAGAAGAAACGAACATGAAGGGTTAAGGAGAAAAGCAACGAGGGGAAAAAAAAAGGCGTGGTCAATACCCGACAACCCGAATGCGGACCGGGACTAAATTCAAAACAAAGGGAGGTCTTGATGAATTCGGAGAGGAAGGGGGGGCCTGAAAGAAAAAGGGGGTTTCAGTTGGGTCTCCGAAACAGAAAACTGGGGCATCAAAGGCCAGCGGCAGATCATCATTCCAATGACTACCGGGGGGAGATGTGAACCCTGGGGGGGAGAAAGGAAAAGAAAAAAGGAAGGCAGTTACCCTTGAGAAAGAACATTTAGAAGGGGGGCAAAGCCTTTGCGGAAAAAACTATGTGGGATCACGACATTCAAAAAGAGAGAGAATAGCAAGAGACGGTGGATGCATGGGAATCCGACAAAAAAAGGGAAGATAACCGTCATGAGCGGGATTGGAGTGCACAAGAGGGGGAGCCGCGGCAGCGAAGAATGCCAAATAAAGGGGCAAACAAAAGGGAAAAAACGGGAAGGAAAGGGAAATGCTATGATCCGGTGGTGGAAAGGGCCTGCCAAACAGTTTAAAAAAAAAAAAAAAGGGAAAAAAACAAGGAAAAGAAAGACCAGACTGAAAACGCAAGAAAAGCCGTGTGTGGAAAGAGAAGCGGGGAACGTCACAGGGGAATAGCCGTAACTGCCAAAACCGACTGGGGGCACGGAAAAAAAAACATTTACCTTGATCGAAGAAACCCAAGAGAGAGAAAACCCTGCGGGGAAAGAGAAAAAGGACCACACAAAAGAAAAAAGGAGGGAAAAGGGAAATTTTCTCGTAAATGGGGACCCTGCGCTTTGCTGGGTAAAATAAAAAGGGCGGTAAGAGGAAAAGGGGTAGGGTCACTTTCTCTCAGAACAGATCAAAAAGAAGATTCTGGGAGACAATTTGACACCTGCAGAAAAGCAAAGCGTCAAGAAAAAGACAGGATCCTAGCAGGGAAATAGACGGGGACTTGTCTGACTGGGTAATACCTTCTAACAATGAGGGAGGATGGCTCAGTACCTGCTGTGGCAGACACAGGCCATTCAGAAGCCCGCCAACAGCGAAGAAAATCGGAAAGGTTAGAAGAAAGGGGACCGGAATGAACAAAAAGGCGTCAAAACCACGCACCGGGACGAGCGAAGTCGGGTCAGCCAAGAGGACTGGCAGGGAACGATTTAAAAGGGCCGAAAGGATGGTGCGAAAGCTTGAGGGGGTCAAATTGGGGTCTTCAAAAGGAGATTTGCTACCGGTCCTGCTTTCAGAACGGGGGCAAAAGCACAGAGATGTGAATAAGCCGAATCAAAAGTTGCCAAACCCTCGTCGGGGACCAGAGGCCCAATATTCCAAGAAGGAAAGAACCCAGGATGGAGGGGACCACTATCTCGGGATGGGGGGGTCATAAATCTGAGACGAGGGAACAACAACCGTTCGGGGATCCGGAGGACTTGGGGGTTGGGAAGCAGACGAAAAACTTCTCTACTCGATGGGAAAAGAAAGAAAGCCGGGGGTCTAGAGTGCAAAAAAATCAGGAAAAAAAATGGGGAAATAGAAAAGAAACCTTCCCTGCGGAAAAGGAAAGAAAAAAAAGAGGAAAAAATTCCACGGTCCTGACAAGGGGGTTGCGCGGGGCTCAAAAAAAACAGCGGAAAAAAAACGGGTTTGGGTTGAAGGGAAGGGGTCTGGGGGGAAGAGAGAAAGCTGCCGAAAGAAGGGGCTGGCCATGCTTAAAATGCGCGATACAGGGGTGGGTGGACCGCCGTCAGCAAATGATTGGAAAAAAAAAAGGCGGGAAAAAGGGTCTTGAAATGGATTCCTCCGGCGCCGGGCAAAAGGGCCGAAGCCAGCAGCAAAATAAAAAAGGATGAAAAAGGGCAGTTTTCTAAGGGGGTTCAGCAAAAACCGGCAAGGGGAGCGGCGGCGGTGGGTCCGGAAAAAGAAAGAAAAAAACGATGACCAGAAAGAGGAGCGAAATCGCCCTAAAAAAAAGGAAAAAGAGAGAGGGTCACCTCCAAGGGTCAGCGCACCAACCAGCGACCGCGAAAACATGATAAAACCGTTGGCAGGGAAAAAGGAGGCAGGGGGGAAAAACAGGGGAGACGGGGCATTGACAAAAAAAAGGCGCTGCCGTTGCGGCAAAAAGATCGACCGGATTGCGGAAACCAAAAAAGTAAAATAGGGAGCACCTTTACTTGGGGAAAAAAAAACGCCAGAGAAAGAGAACATAAGAAGCTCGATCAAAAGGAAATGAAGGCGATGGGTTGTCTCGGAAGGAGGAAAATTTTGCAAGAAGAAAGGGGGGGTTAAGAACCATGGGGGGATGAGGGGTGGGGGTGCCGCCAAGAAATAAAAAAAAATGACATCCCAAATCAGGAAATAACCGACGAGACCAAAACCAAAAAAAAAAAAACGAGAGAAAACCTACGGCCAGATCACAATGCCGGCCAGAAAAAGGGGTAAAATAGTGATGGGAGAGGGGAGACACTAGACGGGGAAAAAAAAGAGCCGAAACCGAGAAGCTATTGCACGGGTTTCAAAAAAAAAGAAGAACTTGGTGAAAAAGGCCCGGAAAAAAAAAAGAAAAAAATACGCTCTGGGCTAAACATACATTTTTCAAGAGCTATTCAAATGAAATTCAGAAACAACCCAAGAACATCAAAAAAACGGAATCCACCTGACAAATCAGACAACACATTCCCAAGGCCCGGAAAGTCTTAACCGCAGCTGAAGGTCTTAGAGGGGGGGGGTCAAGCAAATTGGGTGTGCTTGACGACACGCTAAGAAAAACGAAAAACAAAGAAAACAACAGAGGGGAAAGGGGGAAAAATAGAGATGTCGGAAAAAAAAGCAATGCGGGAACAACAAGATCATAACGTAAAGCGTTGGGAAAGAACCGGGAGAGCAGAAGGAATGAAAGCGGCCGTTTCGCGTGGGGAAAGGATGGAAATAGAGGGAAATGGGGGGGAATTGAAGATAGCTCTTCGAAAAATTCTGGGGTGCCCACAGCAGAGGGGGGGGGCAGGGAACTTGGGGAAAAGGAAAGGGAACTTCTTTTGGGGCCGGCAGAGCTCACGAACGATCGCAGCTGCAAATGTCGAACGCTCGAAGAACAGTAAAAAAGGGACGCATGGGGCTGCACGGGGAAGAGGGGGGTCTCGTCAAGATGCGGGAAGGAGGCCAAGGATTAGGGGTCGACCGACCACAGTGGCCACGAACGCATCTTGCAAAATGAAGAAAAAAAAAGAGGACGGAGAAAAAAAAAAGCGGGACCTCTGGGTGGCCAGGGAAGGTGCAAAGGAGAAATAGATAGGCGAAAACACAGTAAAAAAGGCAAAGCTCCAGGACTGAAAATCCGTATCACTACGAAAGACACAGGGCAAAGTCAGAAATGCGCCGGGAGCGGCGCCGGTGAAAGCAAGAACGGAACAGCCCTGAGAGGTGGGTTCAACGGAGGGGAAGGGGGGGGGGGGGCGGAAAAATATCTATTGAACAAAAAAAACGCAGTGTACAGGGGAGAGAAAAGTATGCTTCCGAGAGCGCCCCGGACAACGCCGCCCGAAAAATGCAAGGTACGGATCGGGGGAAAGGGAAATTAGCCAAGTAAAAACAGTAGAAACGTCAACGAACTTTCGGCCACGCGTGCCCGCGCCGACGAGACGAGCACAAGAAATGTCTCCAATGAACAGGGATAAATTGACGAAGGTATAGGGGGAGAATCCAAGAGATCCGGGGGATCCGCCGGCAAGATGAAAATCAACAGACCTAAAGGAACCCGGCAAGCGGGAAACGGATTCGAGGAACACGACTATTACACCTTAGAAAAACACGAGGGGAAAGGAGCAAAAAGTGAAAAAAACTTGCACGTGACGAGCCCCAGAGGACCTTAAGGAAGGTCATAGACCAGATCTGGCGGAAGCAATGAACAAAGGGGGGGAAAAAAAAAAGGGGAGATAGTCCTTCCAAAATAACGGCACAACGCAGAAGGACGGGGTGTACTTGCCAAGCGATCAGAGAGAGGAACCCCGAGCGAGGTAGAGAACATGGTCAAACATGCAAACCAAAAACACGGGGGGGGGGGGAGAAGAACCCCCCCGGTAGGGGGGGAAGGGAAAAAAAAGGAACCCTTTGGGATCGGAAAAAATCTCAAGCGCAACGCAGACCGATGAGGAAACGGAGAGATTTGGCCTTCAAAAAAAACTCGCAAAACCGAACAAAAAGGGGGAATCAGGAGTACACGACTTTCTAAAAAAACGAAGATCGCGGTACAAAAGTTGCAAAGGTGCATGAAGTCCGGACCATGGGAATGACCCGGGGCAACCGAATGTCCGAGGGGGAAAAAAAAAGACGGGGATGGGACTGTAAGGCCAAAATTTACCGGCGCACCAGATCGAAAAAATTCAGCGAATACGGTAGCAAAGCCGTAAAAGTGAGCGGCAGGGGAATGGTTGCTGGTTGAAAAAAAACAGTTGGGAAGGGGAAAAAAAAAGAAAAAATGCTTTGTAGTTGAAGGAAAACAAACCTGAAACTGCGGAACGCGGAAGGAGCATTGTTGAAAGCCAGAAAGAAACAAAAGGGGATACTTGTGTCTAATGGACCCCCCGCAGGGGAAGAATCAAGTGCCAAAAGGCCGAGGTCGAGATGGGGGGCTGATCGATCGGGGGGGTCAATGATGCCGCCGAAAAACGGACCAAACACTGAAAGTTCAAAAAAGGACAAAGAGGAAGGGGGGAGGAAAAAAAACACCAACGGCACCAAAAATCGCCCAGTCGTGTAAGGGGTGAGGACAGGGGAAGAAAAAGAGGCCCAACCCCGAGAGAAAGGTACGAATTCCCGAAGGTGGGTGGGGGGAAAAGGAATGAAAAGCTGCCGAGACGGAAGGCCGAGCCCGAAAATGACAAAGAGTTCATGCAAGCAAGAAGGGCCTTGGGGGAAGTGTTGACCGATAAAGGGAGCAGGAAAATTCAAGCAGGGGGAGAAAAAACGAAAGCGGGATCGCAAACATAGTTAAGGGGTGAAGGAAATGGCAAAGAAATGAGAGAGAGGGGGGCCGCACGGGCACGTGGGGAAAAGAAAGAAGGGGAACTCGAAAAATAATGAAATGAAGGAGGCGAAGGAAGCAAAACGTAAGTCTGCGCGGAAACCAGTCAGCACAGTCGGGTCAACAAAGCCGACAATTGATCAGAGCGACGGGTGGGAAGGAAAAAAGAGCAGTATTGTGGAAAAAACAAAGGCCAACTTCAAGGAGCAAAAAACTGACAGGAACGGGTGAGCGCACCGCAGCCCCATAACCTGGCACCGTATTGGGGGGGGAAGCATTTGGCAAAAACGCAAAAAAAAATGGAAGGAAAGAAAAAATTACTTTCAGTAACGGTTGGGAAAAGGAAGGGAGAGTTCGATCACCAAACCAAAAAAAACGCGCAACCCGAAGTGGGTTCTTGCGCGCACACCCAGAAAAAACTGCGAAAGGGAACAAGGGAGAAGGTCGGCAGGGGGTTTGGAAAACTGGTGGCAAAACCAGACTACCTGAGCACAGCCAACGACTGGCTGGAATGTCTGTCAACAAGAAAGACAACATCACGATCTGGTCAAGCCTCAGGAGCGAGAGAGAGACGAAAAAGGAAATTGGAGAACCAAAGAGCACCGTGGGGGGGGTGGGGGCGAACAGGATGTCCGTGATCTGCGAACGTCCTGTTGGTTCCCAAAACCAAAAGAGAACCCTTCCGACCGCGAGCCGAAGGAATTGGTTGGAAAAGAAAAAGACAAAGTCTAAGAATTTAATTGACAAAAATTGGGGGGGGAGGGAAGGAAATGAAACATCATTGAAAACGTTGCTGCGCAGGCCAGCCGGGCCACAG
>Ga0179593_1418675_pt1 | contig 13056 bp, 13 predicted proteins | sample CZODoug2_1_08_16_FD_185931 | JGI IMG/M metagenome (GOLD analysis project Ga0179593, IMG submission 185931) | Vadose zone soil fungal communities from Angelo Coast Range Reserve, California, USA - CZODoug2_1_08_16fungal (PacBio error correction) | ecosystem: Environmental > Terrestrial > Soil >...
CACCGAACGGGGGTGGATATAAGTACAGGGTGCAGCATCAACAGTGAACTCAGGAGGGGAAGTCAGAGATGTGGCCAGTGATTGGCGTCGTGAGAGCCAGACCGGGGGGGTGGGCAGTTCGAAAGAACAGGGAGAGAAAAAAGCTCGCGAAAGAAAAGGTCAATGCGCTGCCTGGAGAACATGCCATATCGAGGGACGTCGAGGTAGAGAACTCTGCGCAGAGGTCAAAGGTCCGTGATCGTCTTCAAAACCCATACGGGGACTGTGTCCGCAATAAGCTGGGGAAGAGCCGAGGAGACATCTTGTAGGGGTGGATAGCCGGACTGGCAGGATCGGGGGATAGGCATAGAGGTACCTGCGTGAGGGTTGAACAAATGGTACAACTCAAGAAATAGAGGGGCAGCGAGATAGCAGGTGACGTGCGGAACGGGGTCTTGGGCCTATAGAATTATGGACCTCGACTTTTAAAGACAGGTGCTGGGAGAGAATGATCTAAAAAGAGATAGGAAAACAAAAGATAGAAAAAAAAAAGGAAAGAGCTGACGCATACTGGGACCGCGTTCGAATATTCTACACGGCCAACAGGGCCATGAACTGGGTGGGTGAAACTCTACACATTTGCCAAGTGACGAAAATATCGCTGTGTCGGAGAGCGGGCGCTTGGAGAGACTTAGGAATAATGCAAAAGAAAAGTCGGGAAAGAAAGAAGGGAAAATAAGCCCTCAGCAGGGTGCGCAAAAGATCAGAGGAAAAAAAAGTAGCAAGGTACTGGAAGAAGAATGCCGTCTAATGGTGGCATCATAATCGACCAGAGGACTATGCGTGATAGTATCCTAAGAGGGGAGGGAAAAAGGACAGATTGGCAAGCATGGCGAGGCAGGGGATGACGGTCGCCTCGAGCGGCTTAATAAAGTTCAGAGAATTTATTCCGGTGAAAGCGTCGAACGGGAAAAGAACGAAGGAAAGAAAAGAATTATTAACACGCAGTGTTCTGTGGAGGACGATGGGTTCCGGAAATGATATCGCTAATAGGGAAAACAGGCTATGAAAGCACGGAGAAAAGATCAGGAAGGGAGATGCACTACAAAAATATCAAACAACCACCACACACTGACTGTTTCGGACCGGAGGACGGCTGAGAGACATGGTTTTCGAGGAGGTAATCGGGGGGACCAAAGACTCCAAAACAATAGGGATGGATTAAATCTACTGAAGGGGCGGAAGGATGGGGGCTGGAAATTTTCTTTATACAGTCATGCTCTTCGGGAAACAAATCGAGCACGAAGTGAGAGGAAAAAGTAAAGAACTGAGGGGGACAAAAAACGAGCAAAAGTCACGTTGAAGAGAAGTGAGGGAGAAAAAAAAGAAATGAGGGTGTGTTAGGGGCCACGCAGGAATCAAGAAGGAAAAGTGAAGGAATAAAAAAAGAATGTATCTGCCCAAGTGGCAACACACATGGTGCAAATGCATAGCGTCGGAAGGGTTAAGGTCTTCCTCAATCCCAAATGCCAAAATTGGGCCACTAGGCCTCGAATCGAATTTCGTGAGAGCAAGGGAGGACCTGAGGATGGAAATAGATAGAGAACAAAAAGGACTTGGTTGAGACTGAGGAATTGGGGCCTAGGGAAAAAGTCAGTCGAGGAAGAGAGTACAACAACAACGGAAAGGGATTGATTAAAGATATAGAGGGAAGGCGAGGTTCCTTAGGCATCGAAAAAAGAGAAATACGGAAAAAATGATGTTCAGGAGAGGGTGGGTCATTAAAATACGCTCATAACATGGGAAAAACGGCAAAATCGAGAACGGCTGCGTGCCAAAAGGGAAGGGCGTGTCGATAGCACATTCCCACATATCCAGCGAAGAATGACTGTGCAAGGAGAAAAGTATTGGATTTACGTGCCCGGGGAGATACGGGACCTATGGCCGCGAGTAAGGCCACCCCAAACACCTCATTTTTATTGGGTCCATAAGTCTCTGCATCAGGGGGATCGTGGTTTCGTTAAAACTGAATCGATTGATCGTCGGAAAGAGACTTCTCGAGTGATTGGGGACGTCGCCATGCCAGTCAAACATACTCCCACGGCGCGTCGCGTAGGGGAGTAAACCAGCAATCCTGTTAGTCATGTGGACATGGGGATAAGGAAAGAAAAAAGTAAACAACACATTTGGCATCAGCTAAGGCCCGAAGGACAGGTTCAGGGGGGAGGGTGGATATGTAAATTTAATTTGAATGGGAGTACATCCCAGAAATAGGGGCAGGTCGGAAATCCCGTCCTTCAAAGGGCCCTTCTCTCTAGAGGATAGATGTGGAACACCAGAAGTCCAACGCCTTCAAAGGAACTGAACTGCTGAAAAAGAAGGTAGACTAAAACAATCAACGCGAGCGACCGCCAGAGAGGGGGAACAGACAAGGGAATTTGGAGAGCTCATCTCAAGTGAAAAGACGGCGATGCGCAAAAAGACCACGCGAGGTGTAGAGATAGCCAAAAAAAAAGGCAGTTGATACTATTCCGGGGTGAAGTTTAGAAATTGAGGCAGCGAAGAACAAAAGCGAGTGGGCGCAACAGAGGAAAGGCTGAACTTGACAATCGAAACTTCGGATCGCCTGCGGCGATTATCGTCACCAGAAGGAGAAGGTGACACGACTCTCAAAGTGGAAAGGGCACAATTGTGATGCAGAAGAAACTTGGCGGGTGGAGTTGGCGTGTGGTTGAACACGCGCAAAGGAGGGAGGGAAGAGGTCTTCTCGCAGGGAAGGAATATAGGAAAAAGCAAGGGCGTAGGCAATAGAAAGAATGCAACTCTTCGGTCACCTTCTTCTACGGAAGAGAAAGACGCAAGGGGAGGACGCTCCGATTAACCCTGCACCGATTGGACCGGAAGTGGTGCTAGACGAAAAATTTAAAAGACAGGCGCGAGCCAGATCGAACACGTCACAGAGGACAGAAAGGCGAAACCTACAAGAGAGATCGGCTCTACCAGCACTAATTAAGGGAAAATCCACGATCTGGAGGAAAAAAGGACACGCGCGAAGAAATTCGGTCAACATAGGACTGTCCTTGGAAAGGGTGCAAAGACCTCAGCGCAGAAGGGGGGGGGACTATCGTATCGCATACGCGGATTGTGCGATCTCCCGGAGAAGGGGTGACTCGCCGACGCAAAAAAAACCCTGTAATCGACGAAGAAAGGGAAAAAAGAAACAAGGCGCGTTGGTAACAGTCTTCCGAGTCATTCCATCTCGAGACCGAAAAACAACTTAGGGAAAAGTAAAAAAAGGGAGAGATGGAAGAATTGGGTCGGACGATCATGTGGGTCACGCCTGGTGCCACCGGAAAAGGCAAAACGGCGTGGGGGCGCAGCGCAGTTGAGAGGTCGGCGTAACCACGGAGTCGCCAAGAATCGTAATGGCTGATCAGGTTCTCCTCTTCTAGGGACACCTACAGGAGAAAAAAGGTTAAGAAGAGGGGGGATGCGAGGCACATAAATCTTAGCGGACGGGTGCCTATCTGGGAAAAGAGGGGGGGGGCGGGAAGCTGAGGTATGGGCCAGAGGGGTGTCGGACGAGAGAGGGGCGAGTGCTCGCAAGAATGCCTGTTGAGTATCGCACTATGGTCGGCATAAAATGGTAATGGAAACGTAAAAGTAGGGATGAGGAGTCGTAGTCGGAAGGAGTGTCTATTCTGATGGGGGGACGGGGAAGACCGCGACTAGGGATGGAGGGAGATGCATCAGAAACTCGATAGTGACAGGAACCAGCTGGACAACCGTCCTTCGGGCGCGACGTTTCCTCGTGGGCAAAATGTGGACCAAAAAATATGAAGATCGAGAGACAATTTCCATTTCGAAGGGTCCAAGAGAAAAGGGAACGAAGGGGGAACAGAGATGGGTAGACGAGGGGGGAAAGAGCTCGTTTTGGAGGGAAGGGCGAAATGCCCGCAGCATGGGGGGTAGACTTCTGAAAGGGATCATGCAAAGATTTGAACAAAGGAGGGGGGGAGGGCGTACGCCGTCAAAAAGGCCGACATGAGGGATGGAAAGAGTACAAAGGGGCCGGGGAGAAGATCTACAACCGTTGGAGTTTAACGTATCGCTCGCGACGCGCAGTAAAACGCAACCGCTTCAGTTTTCATGGACGTGCGCCGGAGAGAGGGCTGAAGGAACGCGTTCTAAGAATGGTTCAGTGTGGTCTTAAAAGGTAGAGGGGAAAATATGATATGGACAAAATGACCGGTCGGGAACTCACGCAGGCGCGCTAAGGAAAAAAGTACTTGAGCTTGGCGCCGAGGCCTACAGGGGGACGTGGTTACCGGCAGAGAGAAGGGGGAGAAGGGGTCACCTAACAAAGACCGGCAGAAAAAAACCAGAGGTAATCTAAGGAAACCTGGGGAAGCTAAAAGCTGCACGACGCTGGGTGTGGGAGGAGGAGTAGAATAGAAAAGGGAAGAAGTGGAACACCTCTGAGGGAGGCTGAATCTAACGCGACGCATAAAGGGTATTAGCGTTCCGGATGAAAATGAGGAAAGGAAAAGGAAAGAGCCTGACTCGATCACTCTGTCAGCACACTGAGCGCCTAGAAGGGAGGAGACTTGCAGGGGAAGAAAGGAGGGGGCAGGGGGGACACTAAGGAGATATGAAAAGGAGGATCGGGGCCCATTACGGTCAGGCACCCATGATACGTGGGCGCTAGAAGGAGTGGAGATTGGACTGGAAAGACAATTCGGCCGAATCAAGAAATTGAAAGAGGACTCGATAGCAGGAGGGGGGGGAAGCTAAAAAAGGAAAGGGAGTAATGGAAAGAGAGGCCGGTAGTACTATTGGCCATACGGCTTTGGCGATTGACAGACTGCAAGACGCTCTTTCTCAGTCTCTTCTAACCACACGAGATGGAAAAGATGGAACTAGATATGAAGAGCTTCTGGGGAAAAGGATTCCAAATGATCACCAAAAGAGAAGATGGCACCGCACGGTATGGGCCTGTCATAAGGACTCAGGCATCGCGACTCAGCGAGGATCTACGTCAGTGCCGTTCCCCGTGCAGGTGCGGATCAAATTAGTTGCAGCCAGTGCCCAGAAAGACTCATAAAAAAGTAAGACAATGGGGGAATGGGGAGTATTATGGTCTCGGAAAGTGAAAAATGAACCGCACGTGGACCCCGACCACCCGGAGGGCGGGGGCAATAGACTCTAAGCCAGAGGGGCTGGGAGGGGGTCACATAAAAAGTAATTCAGTCAAGAAAATAGCGCTAAATGGGGGGGAAAAAAGCGGGGGGGGGGGGTGGGCTCACAGGTCCCCAGGTGGCGGCGGTGAAGGACTTCCCAGAAGAGACGGGAGTAGCAATTTCTCAGACGAAAAGGACAGTGCTGGGGCGCAATGGGGCAGGCATCATTTCAAGGGAGTGAAAGTAAATAGAGAGAGGGCCATAAAGTACTGGATTTAAAGAGGTCGGGGGAGGCAAAGCGCGATGTTTGGAGCAAGAACTAAGCCCATCAATCGGCAATCATGAAGGAGAGGAAACTCAGAATAGCTACGTCGACGACCAGGTAACAAAAAAAAGAAGGAAAGCAATGAAAAAGGGGAGGCGACCGAATGCTACCATCGAGGATTCGTAAGCGTGGCAAAAGAACACACTCGAATGCCGATCGCGGAGGTAGACAGTGTACCACATGGCGCGGGTTTCGGATCGGGTACAGGAAAAAAGTATGTGAAGAGTGGAGGAAGGAAAGTCTTTGTATGAAAGCCTGAAAATAGGGGAGAAAAGAGGAAGGAGCATGCAGGGCCTAACGGTCGACGATCGGGATCGGGGCAGGGAGAGAACCACCGCTGGAGGGGAAAAGGTCTATCATCCAGACTCAGTATCTGGGTCTCATGGCTGAGCACATTGTGGGATTTAAAAAAAAGAACGGTGAATATAAGCAGAAAAGTTGGTGGGAATCGGTCACGCGCAAGCGGATGGAACGTGTGCATAAGGCATAGATGGCATCAGCCCGGTTAGGCATCTCCCCAGAAAATTCGCGTACAGGAGGTAATGTAACACCCTTGATAGAAAGAAACGCGGACCGCAAGGGGAAACTCGTCATCTTTCAAATGACTCCAGAGGGGAAAGGGAGGTGTAAATGTTAAAAAAAAAAGGAAAAGCACAGGGGGAGGGGGAAAAAAACAACGGAAAAAAAGAAAAAGAACCCAAAAAGTCAACCCTAGACCTCGAAGAAGAAAAGCAGGAAGAAGGATACGAAGATATATGCGGCCTACCAAGCTGATTGCGTGAAAAAAGCCTGGAGCAGGCAGATCGGCACGAAACTAGGGCACGCGATGAGAGAGTCGGGGGTCCATTTTCTAATTGCGTTGAGATCCATGCATCAGCGGAGAAAGGATCGACGGGCTTGGAAACGAAGGGAAGGGGAAAAGACGGCCTAACCCCATGGTGCTGCTAACAAGGGCAATCCCTAGAACAGCGCGTTGGTGAAAAGAAAATTAAATACTCTCGGAGGGATGACTTGCAAAGTCAGCGCATGCAAAACACGGAACATATGATCGAACACAAAGAGGGAGGAAGTAAAATAGAAAGTATTTGGACGGCGTCGAGTGAGAGGTTGGCACAAAAACGTCCAGGTCATTCGAGGCCATATTCGGCTGATGCGACAGACGAAATATATAATTCTGCAGAAAGCATCTGTACAAAGGAAGATGCGGAAGAAGAGGGCGGGATGGGCGCCGTGCAGGGAAACTGGAATTATGTACACAGATACGTTCTACAAATTAAGAGTAGGAGAAATATAAATCGTAGGCGCTTGGGGCCGATCGCTGTGGAATGTTAGAGCTGGTATCAATTGACTCTTGTAGTGATCGGAAGGAGTAGGTCTGGATCTATGTGAAGGATTTCGTTTGCCCATTGTACGGAAGAACTGTGTAAAAGGCGGAGAAAAATTATTTCTTTAACATTATGAGTTTAGGAGAGAAGGGGACCGAAGACACGTTGACGAGGTTGGAGAGAGTGGGTGATCTATTCCCGGCCCTGAGGCTGTCAAGGTACCGACATATCCGGTGTCTGACGTGCCCGCAGTGTTCAGACAAAAAAGGGCCCGCTCCTATATCAATACAAAAAAATAGCATCAAAGGGAGGATGGAGGCCAAAGAGAAAAAGGGGGAAAGAAAGGGACGGCAAATCCTGGGAAAGGGAGAGACGGCGATACCTGGGTAAGGAGAATGCCTTAAAAGCAGTCATGTTCGGAGGGGGGGAGAGGATAAGGGGACATCATGGCTCAAGACTGTTTCTCAACGAGGAAGGGTCGATTCTGAGACGAGAAAAAAAAGAAGGCAAGTAAGGGAAGGGAAAAGGGACGCGAATTCGACACAGAGGAGGGAGGAGTGGTGTAACTATGCCCGATCGGCACTGTCTAATTCAGCAGAGGGGTACAAGGTTAATGCCAAGGCTCTATATGGTAAGAGAGGGGTCTAATAGAGAGGCCATGAAAGGAGGGTCCTGGGGAGGAAACGACGGGTCTGTATGTCGTGTCAAATAACAAATAGGGATTAAAAGGCTGGTCGTCGGTGTGGCCAAGCGATAGTCAAGGATAGACGCGTCTAAGGGAAAAAGGAAAAATGGCGTGTGATTATGACGCAAAAGGGGAGGGTACTGGACCGAGCAAATAGATGGACACATAGTGGCCCGGCACAGACGCCAATAGCACCTGATGCGTCCTGACTAAACTGCGCTACTGACTGGATATAGGCATATTAGGACGCGACAGGGAAACGAAACCAAAAGATAGAGGTTCTGAAACTCGAATAGACGGGGAGGAGGCGGAGCCATGTACGAACTTGCTTAAAAGAAATCATCGAGCCCGAAGGGTCGGGCGCGACTCACCTATATCAAACCATCAATGAATTGGAACGGGCAACGATAAAGATGAAGACAATATCGCTCTTATGGGCCACGAAAGGTACTTGTTAACGCAGGACTCGAATTCAGGTCAATGCATGCCGGATAGACATAAGGGCACAAACGAGATAAAGACGATGTCATAAACAGGGCCACACAGCTGGCAGTGGGCATTGGGGTACGGGAAAATAACGGGAGGAAAGAAAAGAAAATGTTGCACTCATTCCCTCTATAAAGGAAGCCTGCGAGGAGATCTAGTAATTAAACACTACTAATATATGCAAAATCAAGGGACGGTTGAAAATTGAGAGTTCAGGGACTAAACCGCTAAGAAAGGAAGGCGAAGAGAGGAAGATAGAAAGCATGCCGCCCGCTCACAAGTATGGCAACCCGCAAGGATGGTTTGAAAAACCAACCTCTTATTATTGGTTCATACAGAGGGAAGGCCTGTGTAAAAAGGAAGACTCTCAGACACAACGGAACCCTGCAGTGCCACCAGGCCGCAAAGACAATAACTACTCTGAAGACTCTTTGACAGGAAGGGGGGTTTAAGGGGAAACGTGGCCCATAGGGGGGATATACCGGCCTTGCACATGAAAAGAAAGATGCAAGTGGCAAACCTATGGTGCATGTACGTCGGCAGTAGCCTCAGGTATGAGGGGGGGTACCTGGAAATGCATCAGGGGGATAAAGGGGAGGTCGGACGATAGGATTATCGAAAGTGAGGGGGAAAGAGAAGGGAGGAAGACCATACGACCGCAAGAAGGTCGCTGACCGGGGCGCGGTGGACATGTCATATGAAGAAAAAAGAAAATTTCGAAAAGTTCCTGTGCTGGAGACGAACAGCATTGGGTCGGCGCTTGCTGAAGAGGTAGTGGCAAGGCGCCTTCCGGGGCGTTTAAATGAACCCTTAACTGGTAGTAGAGGGAAAAACTTATGTGACACTAAAAGGCTGGGGAAACCAACGCCCGGAGGCGATCATCAGGCAAAGTTCTAGGAACGAGACTACTTCTAACTAAACAGCAGTAACCTGCTCGGAGGACATAAATCCAAAACAAGCAACAAAAAAAAAAAAAAAAAAAAACCAGATGGGAAGAGAAACAGGGCTGAAGGCGCATCTCCTTGCAGAGGGTGAGGGATATCTTTCAACCAAAAGAAAGAGGTTGATCTCAGGGCCAGCCAGCACGCCTTGAAGGCAGCGGCAGTGTAGGAGGGGGGAGAGATCGACAAAAGAGAAAAAAAAAAAGGAGGAAGTTCATGAAAATATCGTACTGACTAAACGGATTGAGGCGGTCATGCCACCAAAGCCGTATCTCAAAAGGGGAACAATAGATCAATCACCATAATATATGGTGCGGCCCAGGACTGAGCGAGACTGGTGAGGGAGTTGTTAATCAACATAATGAATGCCGTGGAGGGAACATTGGGGGGGTGGGACAGCGAGGGAGAAACGGTTTAAGAAGCCAGAACCGCGGGGCGATCGGATAGAGATCGCCGAAAAGAATTCAAGCGCCCGCAATCCTGTCGACACTCGTCTTCGCCACCTGAATCGCCGAACTCCGTCCCGAACTCAAAGAGTCATAGGGAAAGACCATCAAGAGGGGGAAGGGGGGAAAAACGTAACATGGCCATGACGAGAGACTAGAGCAAGCGGCCTCACCTACAAGAGCAATAATTGCGTGCAGAAAAAGACAAGCTCTTAAGGGGAAAAGCCCTGACAAGATCGCACTGGGCGCGACGATGGAGAGGGGAAGAACGAAGCACCTCAGAGGGACTTGGGGAAGTAAGGGGAGGGAAAAAAAACGGTCAGACCCGTATAGCATCAGGGGTACAAAGGCGCAACGCGCTGCCGCACCCAGTCGAGTCGAAGCTTGGCCTCTAAAGAGCAACCGCGCGTTGGAAACAAACAAGGACTCGGAAAAACAACGCGATGAAATAGTAAGGCGGAGAGAAAACAAGACATGGTGAAAAGAGAAGTTAAGAAGACGGGGAGACGAAAGTAGAGAAGAAATGGGGGTTTCAACAGTCGAATGTTGGCCCACACACCAGGGAAAGATCTTCGGTCGAGGAAGGGAGAAGGGGAGGGGGCGCGCCTACCAGGGGGTGGGAGAGGTACTCGAGGAACTAAGAAAAAGAAGCTCGTGAATTAAGGGAACAGGACGGTTCTCCTTGCCTTGAAACTCAACTGACTCGACAATAAGAAAGAGGTGGTCGAAGAATATCAGATCGTTCCGATCTGAAGGGAATCGTGAGAGGGGGGAAAAGGGTAGAAGGCCGATTAAAGAGCTCTTGGTGATCGGCGCTGGAAGTGTGTCTAGCGAGCCTAGTTCTTGGCACCATGGTAAGAGAATCACTGAAAAAACGTATGGTCGGTGACGAATTAACTGTGCTTGCTAGTGAGGGGGTTTGGCGGAGGAACTACGGGTCCTACTATTGAAATAGAGGGAAGAATAGAACGGAGATGGCTCGAAGCAAGGTCTGGAGACTGACCGGGCGCGAAGGTTGCCCGCGTGGTAAAAACACCAAGGTTCCAGCAAAGATCTAACAGTAGACCACGCCAGGAGCCTGGGACAAAGCTCTCACCATTTCTCATCGCGAACAGAATGGTGGGGGATAGAGTAAAAAGCTTGGGTGAAAGAGGATGCCCGCCGCATGGCGTCGAAGTCGAGAAATCCTGAATTAGCCTGGAATCTCCACGCTGTTGAGGGCGCGCGCGATGAGGCGAGGGAAAGAGAAACATTAACTGAATCAAACGTATTCTTGGTGTGCAAAGAGAAAAAAGACGGGAGCAGGAAAAGGGGCGGAAAGAGAGAAAAATGTACGTCTGTATCAATGGGGGAACTGGAATCAGCAGAAGTTCTCGAGGAAAAGCAGACGAGGGAGGTGCGAGTCAGGGATAATGAGTCGAGATGGATTGACTGTTTCGTTCTAGCTCGTTATTGAGGTCTATAAATAATTTCATTAGGAGAAGCCGGGGAGGGCTAAACGTGGGTGGGGTCGCCACTATCTCAGCGAGAAAAAAATAAAAGGAGGGATTGGGAGACAAAATAATGGGACTGGAGATCTTCGAAAATGAAGAGAATTGACACCATATGCCTGGGAACAGGGAAAGTCAACTGCTGTTCGGCCTGAGAAAGGTCTGATGCATAAAATTAGGGACGAAAGGGAAAAGCCTGCCACCTTGGACTGGCAGAGGAATCCGCGTGGCGTATGGCGGGGAAGGCGATCTTTTTCAAAGAAAAAAGTCTCCTAAGAAATCGTTCCCACTCTTCAAACCCTTATTTCATTTTACGAAAAAGAAGCCCGGAATTGCTCGGAGAGATGAGGGTAAAAACTAAAAGGTGGTGGTCAGGGGGGGGACAATGCGGGGGCGAGAAAACGTAGGAAAGGGGTAAGCCACATCAAATGCATAAAGGACTGGGGCACTCTCAGAAGTTTAAGAAAAATTACTTGCGTTCACTCAAAAGTCCCTCGCAAGGCAAGGGTGGAACGAAAAATCTAGGTCGGTAGGAAAAAGACAAGACCTGAGGGAGGGGAGAAAAAAGACTCGAGGGAACATCCATACAAAATCTGTGGGTCGTGCCTAGCTTCAACGAAGCTAGGATCTCTCTAAAAAAACGAGGATAAGATCAATCTTCTGCCAAGGAGGCAATCGCACAAACATCCAGGAGTGCATAATTGTGAGAAAAAGGAGGGTAAGTAGCAACTCGACTTGACCTCGGGAAACCAGAGGGCGGCGTCCAGGCCAGTTGCGGGTTTTCCGTTGCAGAGGGGGGGGCCGCCATTCCCATCTCCACTTCCTGGCGGGGACCGTATCATTGATTTAGGAAGGGCCGCAGATGGAGAGAAGGAGAGACCTGGGCCAGATAGAGCGAGGAAGGAAAAAAAAAAGCATTTCAGGGTGGCAAGATGAGACATCCGAGGGATACGTGGCAACGATCCTTCAAAAGCAGTGTCGTAGTCGGAAAAAAAAAGAGAACAAAGGAGCTCTCTTCTTAGAGAGGAGGTTTCAAAGAACCGAGGTCCTAAAACCCACCAGGAGAGGAGGGAGAAGCATACAGCAACCGTTGCAGGGGGAGGAAAGCAAATCGTGCCTGTCTCAGGCCTAAAAAGATAGTGTCGGTATTTCCTTGGCTGATGCAGGGTGTAGGGCATTCGGCGATACGGTAACAGGACAAGGAAAGAGGTGATACTCCCTGATTGCGCGGGCACTCGAGGAAAGAAAACGAAAGACCAGCCCCGCGGCGTATACATAAGGGGGCAACCGACGTCGTGACGCCCAAGGCGTAAGCTCGGACGAAAATAATGCAGACGAAGCACGGAAGCTAGGCTACAGCATAGAACAGAAAAGAAGGACACGTAGAAGGGCCTACTAAAATCGCCTAAATGGAAGATAGGAGGAGAAGAGGGAAGACCACTACGGGGTAATAACTAAGGGTGGCGCAAGTGGGGAGCAGAATCGAATCATCGGAAAACAAACGCGCTGCATTCGACCCTGAGTGAGTCGGTCTGACGGACGCGCCTGAAGGGGAAAATGGCAAGTAGTTGAAAACTCGCACAAGCTATCAAGCAAAGCTAATCTACAGTCTTGTCGCACTTGGATGAGCTACATGGGGAAGTGCCGCAAACACAGCGCCATGGGGGAATGGGTTCGGGTAGATTAGGGAGGCAACGTGGTGTGTGAAAAAAGAGGAATCGCAAAATATGAAAGCGAAAGAAAGGAAAGGAGGGCCGTACGCCGGGACCGATTACTCGTAAACTCAAGCAATACGGAGGCGTGCGGGGTCGCCAGCACTCCCGTAAAGCAAGAACGCGGGGACAAGGAACTGACACTCACGGAGGGTACCGTAGTGTGCAGTAGACAAGGGGAAAAGAACAGCAGGCAAGAGAGCCATAAGTCTGTCTTCCTAGCACCTACAAGAAGAGGGGAAAAAAAAACATCTGGAAATCGAAGGGGCATCATAGGCATCGCCCGACGCGAGGCTGACTATCAGAAGCAAGGAGTCCTGTCTGAATGAAGAATGCGTCCGTCATATAAGCTTCTCACAGAATCGAATACCGAAGAGGGGGCTCAATTCTCCTTAAAAATCGCTAGAGAAAAAAAGTCGGGAGCGCAACAAGGACTACCAAGCCCATTAATGAAACGATCGGTTCTCTGCAGATCGAGAAAAGCTGA